>WNGQ01001443.1_pt1 | contig 24660 bp, 27 predicted proteins | sample 5407661 | NCBI WGS metagenome assembly WNGQ01 (sample SAMN13153382, study PRJNA577476) | soil metagenome | isolation source: 60 cm soil or saprolite under Garry oak tree replicate 2 | place: USA:California | collected 2016-06-15 | reverse complement strand
AAGACGTGCTCAGACTTTTGAGAATGACGCCGCCTACACCGACGCTCAAGCCAACAAGAGCAAAACTGTAGAAGGACAATCCGATGGAGAGGCGTGCAAATCTGGTTGAGAGATCTTTCATGTGGCTAAAGGACTTCCTCTCTTAAGATGGCTCTACAAGCCAATTTTGGAAAAGATATGGCTCATGTCCACTTTTGGTGATAGATGAGCTTATCGGTTTGATCTGCCTCAAGCTTCGTGCTTGTTAACCAGTCGAAATAACTCATCAATTCATCTTTTCACCAAAAGTGGACATGAGCCACGGAATTGATTCAAACAACACAAATATCCAGGTAAAAGTATGGTATCATATACGACAGTAAGGAGAGGCACAATGGCACAACGCGAATACCCAAACATCACTATAGAAGACTACCATATCATCAATCAAAACAGCCAAAGCGCACGCTACGAATATTTAGATGGTGAATTAAGGATGCTGGCAGGAGGAAGCGCCGATCACTCGACCATCACAGCAAACTTAACCGGCATCCTTCTAGAAGTCTATCACCGTGAAAAGAGCAGATGGACATTCTCCACCTACAAACTGGAAGATGAGGCACCACTAGAAAGCCCTGGCATCCAATTACCAGTCCGCGATGTCTATGAAAGAACAGGTCTCATAAGAAAACATCAATGAAGCCTAGACATTTGGAGATCATGCGTGTCACCCCTTCGCTGCGCTCTAGGGCAGGCTCTGAGCGCGAGCTTTGGGTCTAGCGAGACGGACGGAGAGATCCTTCGCTGCGCTCAGGATGACAGCCTGGGGCTTTGTCATCCTGAGCGCGGCGAAGGATCTCTGGTGCACATTCGTCCAGCCACCCTGCCTCACGTGGCCTGGCGGACTTCTGGGGAATCACCAGAGTAAAGGTCTGTACAGCCCTATTTAGGTATGGTATATTCAATACATGAATATTCATCTATGCACTATCTGAGGAGGTCTATATGAGACGATTCCGACATGCACTGATGCTCTTCATTTTGCTTTGTACCTTATTTCTTGCTGCTTGTGGGGGATCCACGAGCTCCACGACAAGTACAGCGACAACGGCACCGGCGGTAACGATATTGAATGTTTTTGCGGCCGCGTCGCTGAAGGAGTCGTTTAACGTGATCGCTGCCAAGTATACGCGGGCGCACCCGAATATTACGATTAAGCTGAACTTCGCGGGGTCGCAGATACTTGAGCAACAGATTGCCAGTGGCGCGCCGGCGGATGTCTTTGCCTCGGCGGACCAGACAACTATGCAGAAGGCGGTTGACGCGGGTCTGGTAGGAAACTCGCAGGTGTTCGTCAAAAACAGGTTAACGGTGATTATACCGGCGGCCAATCCGGGGAATATCAATACTTTGAAAGATCTCTCCAGGAAGGGTGTGAAGATCGATATCGGGGCGCCAGCAGTGCCGGCGGGGAAGTACAGTTTGCAGGTGCTGGCCAAGATGGCGCAGTCGTCGAATTATGGCCCGGCGTATGAGAACGCAGTCAAGGCGAATTTTGTTTCGCAGGAAACCGACGTAAAAGCTGTGGTAAACAAGGTGCAGTTGGGTGAGGTGGATGCAGGCTTTGTCTATGTGACGGATGTGACGGCTGCTGTCAGCAACAAGATAAAGATGATTGACATTCCTGATAATTTCAATGTCATCGCGCAGTATCCTATCGCGGTCACGAAAAGCTCGGCGCACAGCAACGACGCTCGAGCGTTTGTACAGTATATCCTTTCACCAGAAGGGCAGGCTGTGCTGCAGCAATATCATTTTATTGCCTTCAACCCGTAGGGTGTGTTGCTATGAGCAAAAGCTTGTTGTTGTCCCGCTGGCCTGCCAGGATTTTTGTTGGTGTCCTGGCAGGATGTTTTTTTCTCTTTCTGAGCGTGCCGTTGGTGGCGCTGCTGTTCCATGAGCCGCCGGGGCTGCTGTGGGCTGCGATGCAGCAGCCGGAGGCGCTCCAGGCTTTGCAGTTGAGTATCTACACGACCAGTATCAGCACGCTCTTGACGGTGCTTTTTGGCCTGCCGGTAGCATATGTGCTGGCGCGCATGCAATTTCCTGGCCATAACCTGTTGGAGACGCTGGTGACTTTGCCTACGGTCTTTCCTCCCGTTGTTGCCGGGGTGGCTTTGTTGCTTACTTTTGGGCGCTTTGGTCTGATTGGTCGCTACCTTACTCCCCTCGGTTTGTCGATTCCATTTACGACGCCGGCGGTGATCCTGGCGCAGATGTTTGTCTCCTCTCCTTTTTTCATCAATACGGCGAAGGCCGGGCTCGAGCAGTTGGATAGGCGGTATGAGCAGGCTGCCTATACGCTGCGCGCCTCTCCATTTTACGCGTTCCGGCGCGTGGTTATGCCGCTGATCCGGCCCGCACTGCTGACGGGGATTGGTTTGGCGTGGGCGCGCGCGCTGGGGGAACTGGGAGCTACCATTACGTTTGCCGGTAACTTTCCTGGCGTGACGCAGACGATGCCTATTGCTGTGTATATTGCCGCTGAAAGTGACCTGGATACGGCGGTTGCGCTTTCTGTGGTGCTACTGGCGGTTTCTTTCGGGCTGTTGTTTGCGCTGCGTATTGGGCGAGGGAGATTAGTGGGGTGAGCGGAGGTGGAGGGGAGCTTTTTCACCTGTTGCTTCTCTATCGTGCATTTGTTACAATGTCTTTACCATAATGTAGGGGATCCTGTGGATGGCCTCTGCTTGCAGCGGTTAGCAAGGTTAGATGAAAGGTATGGAAGCAGCCTGTGTCTAGAGTATACGCAATCACGAATCAGAAGGGGGGAGTTGGTAAGACCACCACTGCAATCAATCTTGCGACCTACCTCGCCGCCGCGGGCCGCAAAGTGTTGCTCGTCGATATTGACCCGCAGGGCAATACGACCAGTGGTATCGGGGCGTCGAAGCATCTCAAAGATCATACAATCTACGATTTACTGGTACAAGAATCCGAGGAGATAAGTATTTTTGATGTGATTGTGCCAACCCCACGTCGTGAACTGGTGGTGGCTCCCTGTACAGTGGACCTGGCGGCGGCGGAGATCGAGCTGGTGGGGGCAATCGCACGGGAACAGAAACTCAAACAGGCGCTTATGCCTATCCGCGACCGGTGTGACTATATCCTCATAGATTGCCCTCCTTCACTGGGGCTACTGACCGTCAATGCCCTTGTTGCTGCTGACGGGGTGCTCATTCCTATCCAGTGTGAATACCTGGCGTTGGAGGGTTTGAGCCAGTTGAGCGATACTATTCGTATTGTCAAGAACAAGCTCAATCCTGAACTTTATATCGCGGGAGCGATCCTGACGATGTTTGATCCACGCACGCGCTTGGCCAGTGAAATTGTGCGGGAGGTGCGCAATTACTTCCCGAAAGAGACATTTCAAACGATCATCAATCGCAATGTGCGTTTAAGTGAAGCTCCCAGTTTTGGGCAGGCGATAATTGATTATGATCCAACTTCTCCTGGAGCACTGGCGTACCGGGCGCTAGCAGAGGAGGTTATGGCTCGTGGCTAAACACAAATTTGGGCTGGGACGTGGTCTTGATGCTTTGATGCCGGGAGCCTCTGACGTGATTCCGGCACAGCAACCTTCACGCATCGACGAGAACGCTATTTTATTTGCCGCTATCGATAGTATCATTCCCAATCCGCGCCAGCCGCGACGCATTTTTCGCGAAGACGATCCCAAATTGTTGGAACTGAGCTATTCGATCAAAGAACATGGGCTGTTGCAGCCGCTGGTTGTCACGCGGTTGGATTCATATGGGGAGCTCGAAGGGGAGAAGGGTGTTGATCCATGGCTTGAGCGGAGAGAGGTAAAGCAGGAAGAGGCGGCTCACGTTGTGCAGTTCCAGATTATTGCCGGTGAGCGGCGCTGGCGAGCTGCAAGGTTGGCGGGCCTGAGCAAGGTGCCGGTCGTCATTAAAGAGGTGACGCCGCTGCAGATGCTGGAGCTTGCGCTGGTCGAGAATATCCAGCGCGCCGATCTCAATCCCATCGAGGAGGCGCTTGCCTACCAGGCACTGATCCAGGAGTTTGGGCTGACGCAGGAGATGGTTGCCAAAGAGGTAGGGAGAGATCGTTCAACGATTACGAACTCAATTCGCCTGCTGCAGTTAACACCAAAGGTACGAGATGCCCTTATTAATCAGCAGGAGCATTTTAGCGAGGGGCATGCGCGTGCATTAATCGGTATCACACGCGAGGAGGATCAGATTACCGCCATGGGCAAGATTATTGCCCTCAAATTGAATGTGCGGCAGGCAGAAGAGTTGGCGGCACGAATCAAGGCGGTGGAACGCGCTGACATGGAGAATCATGCCTCTTCTTCTATTCACGCCCGGAGAGCGGAGTTAGATGATCTGGAGGCGCGTTTTCGCAGCTCTTTGATGGTCAAGGTTGATCTGAGGTGCAATACGAAGGGGAAAGGTACGCTGGTACTGCATTTCAACAATCAGGATGAATTGGAGCGTTTATATAGCCGACTTGTGTCGCCTGAAGAATAAAGAGAAAACCAGGGCGACCGCGAGGCGACGCGAGGCAGGGCGACACGAGGCAGGGCGACCGCAAGGGTCGCCCCTACTATACGACGTATCGCCTTGTCAAGCCCGTGTATAGTAGGGGCGACCCTTGCGGTCGCCCTGGAGGCTGGAGGAAGTTAGATGACTAATGTTGATAATCCCTATGAAAAAGTACGGCGCAAGATGGTTGCGGCGCGCATAGAGTTTTTGGGACAACTGGCAAAAATTAATAAGAGTGAACTGAAAAAACGCCCGGCCGATGGAGAGTGGTCCCCAATTGAACTGGCCAATCACCTTTATATTACTGATGGACTCGCCCTGGAACAGCTGAAACTGGTGCAGAGCGAGGATAACCCGATGGTTGTGGCGACCGAGGAGGAGGCGCCGCGCATGACGAACGCGTCTGAACCTCCCGCTTCGCTTGAGGCTGTTTTAGGTGGTATGGCCGCACGGCGTGAAGAGATTTTCGAGTACCTTTCTACTTTATCTCCTGAGTCCTGGGAACGCCCATTTCGCCATAATACCTGGGGGCAGCGCAAATTCTATCAGCTGGTGAATATACTGCCGCTTCACGATCAGATGCACGCGCAACAATTGACAGCGATTAAAGACAAAGATGGCAAAGCCTAGATCTCTAATTCGTTACGCAGCTCATTTAAGAATGAGTGCATGAAGAGGGTCCGCCGCTGTGACAGGAGGCGGCCTGTATTTGTGGTCATCGAGTCGCTCAGTTTGAGTAGCTTGCTATAGAAGTGATCCAGCATGTAGCTGTGGTCATCGGGCGTGTGTTGCTCATTGAAGGGGTCGGTGGGGTGATACGTCCTGGTCTGTGCATTGCGACGGATCGTGCCTGTGATGGCCCAACGAGTGATACCTATCGCTCCAAGTCCGTCGAGCCGGTCGGCGTCGCGCACTACGCACGCCTCTAATGTGCGAGGCTCGATGTCGCGACTGAAACTGTGGGCAACAATGGCGTGTAAAATTTCCTCCTGCGTATCGTCAGGGACCTGGTATGTCTTCAGTAACTCGGCGGCAAGGTCGGCTGAGAGATCAGCGTGATGTGCAGTGTCGCTTTGAGGCACTGTGCGTCCCAAATCGTGCATGAGTGCCGCCGTACCGGCGATGAAACAGTTTGCTCCCTCTTGCTCGGCTATATATAGGGCCAGCTGGTAGACTCTGTTTACGTGTTCCCATCCATGAGCAAGGTCATCGATGCCCGCGAAACGTTGCTCCACGTCTCGATAGATTTTTGTGAGTATGTCGGTTTCACATAGTAGTGCTTCCACTTTTTGAATGTCCTTTCGTTGGGTTGCGCTTTTGCATAGATATATTTAACATGATTTTATCTCAGCAATGTCAAGGATGGCAAGCTTTGCCTATGATAATGGTCATTATATATAATACGGATGAGGCTATTCAAAGGGGTCAAATTATGAAGGAGAAAGCCCCCGTCCTGCTCCTGTGCACGCGTTCCCCCTCCCGCCAGGGCGACGCAAGCGTCCCCACTCCACACCACACCACTCCCGCCCCTACGGGTATGAAACGGGGCGACGCAAGTGTCCCTTCGGAGCCGCTTCTCAAGCCTGTCGGTAAATTTCGGGATATACGATGTTTGTTAATGGGCGAGGGATGTAGATTGTTGGGAGGCTTGCTGCCGGCTCTTGGCCTCTGTTGACATAAGAGAGGCAAGTTCCTCTACGGAGACTGTTCTCTGAGTTTGGGGATCGAAGACAACATTGTCGCGGGAGCAATAGCGTAGACGTCCATAGCGTTCCATGGCGAGATCCCAGTCAGCGTAATGTTTGGAGGCCTCCTGGTCACCGCGAACTACTTTGGTGAAGGCGATGTAGGAGAGGACGAGGGCGGCGATGATGCTGGCGGTTGCACCTAAAACGAGCACCAGTTCTACAAAGCTAAATCCCTGGCCAAATGATTCCGAGCCCACCAAAACCAATATTAAAAAGATGAAGAGGCCGACAAGTATCATGCTGGATACCATGTAGCGCACCACGGATACTGTTTTGCCGGGCATAGGTGGGGGAGCGAAACGCTCAAGGCCTTCGTTGTATGCTGCTTCCAGTTTCTTTACTTTATCTGCCTTGTGGCATACAGGGCAGAGGGGTAATTGTGATTCTCTTGTTACCATTGATGACCTCCCTTTGTTGCTCGAGTTGAGGAATAGCAACAATTAATGTGTTACTAGAAGCATAACACGAAGTTTGTTGTAAGACAATGCTTTTTTATTTTGGCAATTTGACACGTTTTGGTTGTGCCGCTACACTAGGTGAAAGCACTATGCGAGTTGAGAGGACTGAATACTAATATGGCAGCATCTATAACTATTGTGGGGTTGGGGCCGGGAGAGTGGCATGATTTGACGCTCCAGGCGTATGCGGTAGTGGCGCAGGCGGCAGCTGCGGGGCAGACGGTGTACTTTCGCACGTTGATACATCCAACTGTTGAACGATTGAGGGCGGAGATTACGGAACTGCGCTGCGAGTCGTTTGATCATTACTATGATGAATCGCAGAACTGGGAGACGTTGTACCAGCAGATCGCGGAGGAGGTTTGTACGCTGGCGGAGGCGCAGCTGGTGATTTACGCTGTGCCCGGCCATCCATTGATTGGGGAAGCTTCGGTGCAGCGGGTGCTAACGCTGGCGCGAGAGCGGGGCTTGAGCACCAGTATCGTGGCAGGGGTCTCTTTCCTGGAGCCTGTTTGTACGGTGTTGGAACTGGACCCGCTGGAGGCAGGGACGCAACTGTTCGACGCGACGACGCTGGCGGCTCTCGGTGATGACGAGGTTGCAGGGAAGATCATTCCGACGCTGCCGTTGCTGGTGGGGCAGGTTTATAACCGGCGACTGGCGAGCGCGGTCAAGCTGGTTTTGAGCGAGGTTTATCCCGACGAGTGGCCGGTGAAGCTGGTGAGGGCTGCTGGCGTAGGCGATGATGAGACGGTGGTTACGCTGCCACTGTACGAACTTGATCGCGGCACCAGCCTTGCCAATCACCTCAGCACGCTGTATGTGCCGCCAGTCGATGAGTTGACGGCACTGCGCTTGCCGGAGACGCTGCGCTACATTACTATGCGTTTGCGGCGGGAGCCGGATGGCTGTCCATGGGATCGCAAACAGACGCACCAATCGTTGACCCGCTATGTCATCGAGGAGACCTACGAGGTGGTGGAGGCGCTGGAAGAGAACGATATGGAGAAGTTGGCGGACGAATTGGGTGACCTGTTGTTGCAGGTGTACCTGCACTCCGAGATTGCGCGGCAGGAGGGCGAGTTCGCGATCAGCGATGTTTTCGAGCATGTGAACGCCAAGTTGATTCGCCGCCATCCCCATGTTTTTGGCGGGACCGAGGTGAGCGGGGCTGAGCAGGTACTGGTGAACTGGCAGGAGATCAAGAAACAGGAGCGCATTGCGACGGGAAGGGATGTGAAGGAGGAGAGCGTGCTGGACGGGGTGCCACTGGCGGCTCCCGCGCTGATTGTGGCGCAGGAGTACCAGAAGCGCGCCGCCCGTATTGGCTTCGAGTTTAGCAGTGTGGAAGATCTGCTGAAGAAGGTGCAGGAGGAGATACGGGAGCTACAAGAGGCTACCTCGCCAGAACACCGGCGCGAAGAGATGGGGGATATTCTTTTTATGGTGGCGAAGGCGGCGCTCTGGCTCGATATTGACGCGGAGGAGGCGCTGCGCAGAGCTAATCGCAAGTTTCGCCAGCGTTTCCAAAAGGTGGAGGAGATTATCCGCCAGGAGGAGCGTACAATCGCTTCGTACGGTGACGAGGAGTGGGGTGAGTTGTGGGAGAGGGCAAAAAGGTAAGCTGGGCGGCCCTTGCGGTCGACCGATATCAGTGATACAGTGGTATCTGAGATCTGTGATTTAGAACAAATATATGAGAAACGAACTGTTAAGCTGGTTTGCACGTGAAGGCTTGCTGCTGCACGATGTGGTTACAGCGGCGGAAGAGCCGGAGTATGATGAGATCAAGGTGTCGGTGAAGGCACCGATCATTGCATTGAGCCGCGCGCATGAAGACTTCCGGGAATGTCCAGACCCGGTGCTATTCGGCTATCCAGAGTCCTGCCTGGATATGATGAACATAGACGATTTTCACCAGTTTGTCTACGAGTGGTTCGAGCAAGCGGTTGCAGCCGGGCTGGGCTGCTGCTTTGTGTGTAATAAGCAATTGGATATGGGGACGGAGAAGCCGTGGGACGCGGTGTTTGTGACGACGGAGATGTACTGCTGGCTCCTGGTGCATTTCGATTGTAAGAGGTACCTCAACCGCGATCTGAAGGGACGCGATCCCTTTGAAGTGACCTCGCACCCGCCCGAATTTTTTGATATGCGTATCAGTTAATATAGCGTCAGAACAAGGATTGATTGGTTGAATGGATAAGAATCAGATTGCCGCTATTTTTGAAGAGGTCGCGGTACTGCTGGCCTTGAAGGAGGACAGCAATCCGTTCGAGGGGCGCGCCTACGAAAATGCCGCGCGCGCTATCAATGCGCTTGATGGTGATATCGAGCAACTTGTCCGTACCGGCAAGCTGAAGGGGACGCCTGGACTGGGATCAACTATTATCAAGCGTATCGAAGAATTGGTGAATACGGGGCACCTGGCCTTCTATGACGAACTGCGTGCCAGCACACCTCAGATCAAGTTGCAGATGCTGCGCATCCCGGGAGTCGGACCTAAAAAAATCAATGTTATCTACGACAAGTTGCATATTAATAGTATTGCCGAATTGGAGCAGGCTTGCCGCGAGGATAAGATAGCACACCTGCCGGGTTTTGGTAAAAAGACGCAGGATAACATCATGCAGGGCCTCGCTTTTCTGGCGCAACATGCTGACCGCTTCCTGTATCCGGTGGCAGAGGAGGAGGCTGAGCGCATCCGCAGCGCGCTAGCGGAGCTGCCGGAGATCGTGCGTTTACAGGTGGCGGGGAGTCTGCGCCGGCGCCGTGAAACGATAGGAGATATCGATATGGTGGCGAGCGTTGCCGATGATGCCGATGAAAAAGCCAGGAACAGGATCATGGACTTTTTCACCAGGCAGCCATCCGTCGAGGCTATCACGGGGAAAGGCGAGACAAAATCAAGCGTTGTGCTGGGCACTGGCATCGCGATGGACTTGCGCGTGGTCAAAGATAGCCAGTTTCCTGCTACGCTGCACCACTTTACAGGTTCCAAAGAGCACCATATTCCGCTGCGGCGGCGCGCGCTCAGCATGAACATGACGATTAACGATTATGGACTTTTTAAGGGGAAAGAGCCGAACCTGGAGCCTGTTCCATGTAAGACTGAGGCCGATATTTACGCGGCGCTGGGCATGGAGTATGTCGAACCTGAACTGCGTGAAGACATGGGTGAGATAGAGGCGGCGGTACATGGCACGCTGCCGATGCTGGTGCAGGAGAGCGACCTGCGCGGTGTCCTGCATGTTCATTCAACCTGGAGCGATGGGCAGAATACTATTCGCGAAATAGCCGAGGAATGTATCGCGCGCGGATATCAGTACCTGGGTATCACAGATCACAGTAAGGCGGCCGCGTATGCAGGCGGGTTGACGGAAGAGAGGCTGCGCCTCCAGCACGAGGAGATCGACCATTTAAATAAGGAGTTTGCCGGAGACCTGCGTATTCTGAAAGGAACGGAGTGTGATATCCTGAAGGATGGGGTACTTGATTACGCGGACGAGGTGCTGGCGGAACTTGATTTTGTGGTGGCGTCGATTCATAGTAATTTCAATCTGTCGCAAGAGGAACAGACGCGGCGGATGTTGCGCGCTATCTCGAACCCTTATGTTGACATAATAGGGCATCCTACCGGGCGCCTTCTGCTTGAAAGGGCGGGGTACGCGTTGGATATGGAGGCGGTAATCGATGCCGCGGTCGAGCATGGAGTGTGTATTGAGATCAATGCCCACCCTTCGCGGTTGGACATGGATTGGCGGTTCGTCAAACGAGCGCGTGACAGGGGCATGAAGATACCTATCGATCCTGATGCCCATGTGCTTGCCGGATTAGATGTAATACGTTATGGTATAGGCGTTGCCCGCAAGGGTTGGTTGAGCGCTGGTGATGTGCTCAATACGATGGAGACCGAGGCATTGCTGGATTTCTTTCGCCGAAGGAGGACGTGATGCGCTCCTTTTGCATCCCGGAGTTCGGCCTTTCGGCAGCGGGTTTTTTGGGGTAGATCGTCACATTCGTAGGGGCGGGGGTGGTTGGGATGAAGGGAGGGGACGCCTTGTGTTGTGCGTCGCCCAGCAGAGGGGAGCATGCAAGGCAGCGGGGAACGGGGGCGACGCACAACACAAGGCGTCCCCTCCCCGCACAACCCTACCCCCGCCCCTACGAACAAGACAGTTTCACAAAACCTATTAGTTACATATTCATAAGAGAGGAATTGTTATTATGGCACAACAAGAGGAATTGCAAATAGATCGTCGCGAGATTACCGGGAAGGCGACGAAACGCCTGCGCAAGGTGGGGATTATTCCCGCGAATATCTTTGGGCATAAAGAGCCTTCAGAGGCTGTGCAAGTAGACGCGGTGTCCTTTGAGCGTTTACAGCGTTCGCATGGGGCCAGGGGTATCATCGGGCTGCGCTTGCCCGGCAGGAGAGCAGTGCAAACGGCGCTTGTTCGCCATGTACAGCGTGATCCACGAACAGGTAAAGTAATCCACGTGGATTTCTTCCGCGTGAGCATGAGAGAGCGCCTGAATGTGAAGGTTCCGCTGCGTTTTGTCGGTGAAGCACCGGGTGTGAAGATTGAGGGCGGTGTATTACTGCACCTGCTGGATGCGCTCGAAATCGAGTGCGAGGCCGGGGATATACCGGAATATATCGAGGTCGATGTCTCCCCATTGACTGAAATTGATGCGCTTCTGCATGCTGAAGATGTGCCGTTGCCCGAAAAATTCACACTAATTACCGATCCTAAAGAGGGCGTGGCGAAGGTTGCCGCTACACGCGCCGAGATAGCCGAGGAGGCCGAGGAAGCTGCCGCTGCTGCGCCTGAGGAGCAGGCAACACAGGGAACGCAGGAGACCGCTGGGGAGTAACAGCATTCTCATTGCCAGGGAGAAGTGAGCGATAGCAATGCGTATCATGATTGTTACGGATCAATATCCGCCGATGGTTGGAGGTGTGCCGACGGTCACACACGGGCTTGCCCATGATTTTGCGGAGCGAGGGCACCAGGTGTGGGTCGTGGCCCCCAGCCAGGGGGCGCGCGATGTGCGTCGCCTGGAGCAGAAGGTACGCGTCTTTCGCTTCTCTTCATTTGACTGGCCAACATACGAGGGTTTGCGTATTCCCTTTATTCCCTTTATTCCGATACGCAATCTTTTGAAGAGAAGTGATCCTCATATTATCCACATTCACTCGCCAGTTGTACTGGGCAATATTGCGCAGATGCTGGCGGGCGGGTTACGGAAGCCTGTCATAGCGACGAATCACTACATGCCCTTCAATATGAGCCGTTCACTCACGGCCGATCCGCTATTCAGCAAGCCATTCAGTAATATCACGTATACGTACCTGGTGCATTTTTGTAACCGCTGCGAGTATGTCACGGCTCCTACGGCTACCGCGCTGAACCTGTTATATGGGCATGGTTTGCGCGCCCCGGCCGGAGTTATCTCCAACGGGATCGATCTGAAGAAGTTTAGCCCTGGGGAGAGGAGCGACCGGATTCGTGAAAAATTCGATCTCCCGCTGGATCGTCCATTAGCGCTGCATGTCAACCGGTTGAGCGAGGAGAAGCGGATCGATGTGCTGCTCGATGCTGCCGCGAAAATGACCGGCAACGGCTATATTGCTCTTGTGGGATCAGGTCCTGCCGAAGCAGAACTGCGCGCGCAGGCTGAGCGGTTGCATCTCAGTGACCGCGTCTCATTCCTGGGTTATGTACGCGATGCTGATTTACTGACGCTGCGGCGTTCCTCTGAGATGTTTGTGATACCGTCTGAAGCGGATCTACAAAGTCTCGCGACGATGGAGGCGATGGCCTGCGGGTTGCCTGTTGTCGCGGCCAACGCATATGCGCTGCCGGAGCTGGTGCATCATGGTGAGAATGGGTATGTTTTCCAGCCAGGGAACAGCGACGAGCTGGCGACTTATCTCGATACGTTGCTGACGGATGCTCCGTTGCGCGCACAGATGGGGCAGAAGAGCCTGGAGATTATCGCCAAGCATGACCGCGCGCAGGTGCTTGACCAGTGGGAGTCGCTCTACCGGCGCCTCTCTGATGAATTTATCGAGGCGAAACAGCGCAGGTTGCAGCTGCGCTTGCTACGCAAGCGGTTTGGCTATGCTCCACCGGCGGTGACACGGCGTATTGTACGTACGGGTGAGTTGGCTTTGGACCCGGGGATCAGCGAAGAATCACCGTAAGGAACTCAGACTTATTGTTGGTCCGTGTCCGACTCTGTAAGCGTTAGACAATGCCTGGCCTTTTCCTCACTGTAAAACACATACCATCCGGCCTTTACTAAATGTGCGTTGAGTTCGTCCAGGAGATTATCGTATTGATCGGCGAGCGAGGACTGCTCTTCGTTCAACCATTCTTCATCGCTGCGATGGTAGAAAGCTGCCAGGTCAAGCTTTTGCAACTCGTGTTTGAGATCCTCAAGTATCATCGTTACCTCCTATCTGAGGCTCTTCCACATCCCGTAATTTGCATGTGCATTTTACGCAAAATCGCGTATAAGGCGAGTTTACAAGGGAGACATTATTGATTGATAACTCTATAGAATGACTCATGGTGATGTGAAAGCAGCGAGAGGCCGCGCTAGCCGCTCCAACGGCGGTGGAGGCGTCGAGCGAGCCAGCGTTCGATATCCCAGCGTATTTGAATGCTATAGTAGCGTATCCAGTTGGAGCAGCGCGTCCACCAGCCGGGTTCTGGTGTGGCTTGTTTGTGTTGATCTTGTATGGGTATGGGCGCCAGGATGAATGATCTTGGGCGTTTTAAGGAGGGTTTCTGGCCCATATATAACTATACTCCTTGCTACGCTTTGACACATGTTTACTGATGTAAGTATAGCTATTCGTGGGATTTTTGTCCAGTACCTTTTACCCTTGCTTTATAGCCGGTTTATTGACAGAGGAAGAGCTTCTCGTTATAATTTGGCTGCAGGCGAAAAACCTGTGTATTTTTTTATTTTCAAGCTGGGATAGTGCCAGGGAAGGGAATTGAATATGTTGTCAGGAGGCGAAGAGGAGCTGATATCAACGGCGAAAGTGGAAGAGGGAGGAGGGGTCAGTAAAAGGGGTAATACGGTTCGAGATAAGTATGGGGATGATTACTTTCGACGTATTGGGAAGAAAGGCGGAAACGCACTCAAAGACAAACGTGGTAGTGAATACTATCGTTCCATTGCTCAGAAGGGGGGCCGGGCCAACGTAGTTAAATATGGCCCGGGCCATTTTTCAGAGATGGGCAAGAAAGGCGGGAACACCACCAGGGAGCGGCGAGGGTCGGATTTTTACAAGCAGATTGGGAAGATGGGTGGTTCGGTGAAAAAACAGAAAGCTGTAGATTGACATGAAGAGGCGCCCGAGAGGGCGACAGCCAGGCCAGCAGGGCGCCCACCAGGCCAGCAGGGCGACCGCAAGGGTCACCCCTACTATACACGGGCTTCGCAAGCCGATTCGTCATATAGTAGGGGTGACCCTTGCGGTCGCCCTGAAGGGAGGGACTTCATGTTATTCTGGTAGCGCTACTGGACCTAATTTTGCGAGGCCCTCGGCGATGGCTGATGCGACGCCTGACTCGGCGGTTTCGCGGGCCACGCGGAGGGCATTTTTGATGGCCGTGGCATTTGAGCGGCCGTGAGCGATGATGGCTGAGCCGTTGATGCCCAGGAGGGGAAAACCGCCGTATTCGGCGTAGTCGAGGCGTTTGGCAAGTTTGCTCATATCGGATCTCAGGACGGCGGCGGCGAGTTTATTGGGAAGCGAGCGGGTCATTTCGGCGCGGATCATGCCCAGGAGGGCGTCAGATAGGCCCTCGGTGAGCTTGAGTACGACGTTGCCAACGAAACCGTCGCATACCACAACATCGACGGGGCCGGCGAAGATATCGCGTCCTTCGACATTGCCAATGAAGTTTATACCGAGCGTCGCGGCATTGGTTTTGAGTAACTGGTGCGTTTCCTGAACCAGTTGATTGCCTTTGTTTTCCTCTTCGCCATTGGAAAGAAGGCCGACGCGCGGCGAGGGCAGGTGCATGATGCGCTCCATGTAGATGGAGCCCATCAAGGCGAACTGTTGAAGGAACTCGGGCCGGCAGTCTGTGTTGGCGCCGAGGTCGATCAGCATGCAGATGCCATCCCTGGTAGGAAGGACGCCGCCGATGGCGCCGCGTTCTATGCCTTTAATACGCCTGATCACAAGAGTGGCCGCGGCCATCATCGCGCCGCTGTTGCCAGCCGAGACTGCGCCGATGGCGAGGCCATCTTTGACGAGCTGAAGGGCGCGAACCATCGAAGTATTTTTGTTGCGCACCGCTCTGGCAGGGTTGTGCTCGTCCATGGGAATGACTTCGTCGGTGTGTTCGATGGGCAGATCGAGACCGTTTGTGTCATGTTTGGCAAGCTCCGCCTGGATGACTGCTGCTTGCCCAACGAGGTAAACACCGATACCATATTCGCGAGCAGCTTCTATGGCACCCAGCACAGTCTCGCCTGGAGCGCGGTCTCCACCCATTGCATCCAGGGCGACACGGACGGTTTCACTCATAATAGGGTTTATTCCTCCGGTTCACCGATAGTGGTTCTGACCAATTCTATGAGCTTCTCCAGGTCGAATGGTTTATAGACAATATGGACAACGCCTGCTTCGCGAAATTCGCGTTCTTCGTTTCCGGCAGCCAGGAAGGCTGTGACGACGATGACAGGAATTTTATGATCCACGCCCATGGCCATGAGTTTGAGTTCATCGCGGCCATCAAGGTAGGGCATCATCAGGTCTAGCAAGATAAGATCTGGTTGATGTTCGCGTACGGCATCGTAGAAGCGCAAGCTTTGTGTTGTCATATAGGTATCATAGCCTTCCTCCGCCAGTGACTCTGTCAGGAGATCGGCTATCGTTGGGTCATCATCCATGATGAGTATTTTTTTCGCCATGTGCCAGCAGCCCCCTCATCTCGAATCCAAAAAAATGCTTGAACGATAACCATATTATAGCATCACTCTCTGGAGATTGTGTCGCAGCAATCTTTTGGGTGATGATGGACATGATATGATGGAGTGATGAAAACGATCTATACTATTGGTCACTCAACGAGAAGCATTGAACAGTTTCTGGCGATGCTCAAGGGGCATGGTAATGCAATGCCTTCAAAGCATTGGTAGCGTATATTTTTTGGTGGGAACGTGTTATGATAGAGATATGAGAGCAAGGAAGGTTGACATCTCACAGGAAGAGTAGTGCGTTCTTTTCTCGCATTTCAGCGCTTGTTGCGCAGCTTGAAGAGGGCAACCATGAGCACACCTCTCAACGATGCATTGGTAGCAAGCCAGGCAACGAGGAGTTCCGATCGATCAGGAGCACCAGACACGCGCTTACGTGGGCGCAGACTCATCCTTGCGCGAGTCGTATGGGTAACAGTGGTCACCCTGATAGTGGTGCCCTTTCTTGCCATGCTCCTGGCAAACTATACCTTCCTTCAGACCGTCTGCACAGGCGCTATGTGTGGTTTCGCGCAACCCACCCCTGATTCTGCACAAGCCCTCCAGAAGCTTGGCCTCTCCGTTGGCACCTATACCACCTTCACACTCGCGCTCTATATCGCCTTAGCGTTAGTCTGCTTCACTCTCGGTGCAGTGATTTTCTGGCGCCGGTCCGATGACTGGATGGCGCTCCTGGTTGCGCTCTTGTTGGTGGCGACAGTCACATTGAACGGAAGCCCAGTATATGGCAGCCAATCTGCATGGCAAGTGCTTGCCAACGTTTTGTTTGTACTTGGAAGTCAAATGTATGTGCTGGTCTTGTTACTCATGCCCGATGGGCGGTTTGTGCCACGATGGACGCGCTGGCTTCTCCCTTGCTGGGTTGTCTCGGGGATGGCCGTTCTCTTCTTCAGTTTCCCGGTCTATGGTCTGGTATGGCATGCAGCGTTAGTCTTGCTGGTGATCGTACTGGTCTACCGCTATCGCTCTGCTTACAGTCCACTGCAGCGCCAGCAGGGCAAGTGGATTCTCTTCGGAGGATGTGTGGTAGTTCTACTCATAGTCGGGTTAACTGTGCCACGGTATCTCTTCCCTTCGCTTGGGCAAGCTAGCTCGTTCTATCAGCTTGTCCTTGGACCTGCCTATCTCGTCATCTCGCTCATCTTCCCGATCTGCCTTGGCCTTGCCATTCTGCGCTTCCGGCTCTATGACATTGATATCATCATTCACCGCACGCTGGTCTATAGCACCTTGACGTTCTTGCTGGCTGCGGTCTATGAAGTCAGCGTTTTCACGCTAGAATCCTTAACAGGCGGTCTCACACTCATACGGGGAAACCAACTGGCAATTTTCGCTTCCACTTTACTGATAGGGCTTCTGTTCAAGCCACTGCATGATCGCACCAGGGCGTTGATAGACCGTCGCTTCTACCGTCGCAAGTATGACGCGGCCCGCACGCTCGCTGCGTTCAGTGCGACCGTACGCGATGAGGTGGACTTGAACCAGTTATGCACAAAGCTGGAGGAAGTGGTTGAGGAGACAATGCAGCCAACGCATGTTTCGTTGTGGCTGTGCCTTCCCAAAAGCTATAGTGAACAGACAACGCGGGCACTGCCCATAATCGAGACCGGTGGCAAACCTTGAAGGCGTCTCTTGCTTCTTCTTCTTTCTTGATGAGTGTGACTCCAACATTGCCCTGATCCCTCTTCTGACGGAAGGAAGAGCTAAGTGATGGCTCAACCCTTTGGCACATGGCTGTACAGCTTTAATACTGGTAGGATATAATAGACTGGTAGCAGGTATCTGCAGGAGAATACCTTCATCGCCCTATCTCACAGAGAAGACAACTAGAAGGAGCAAGTACCATGACCACAGAACCCCCGATTGTGATCGAAGACCGCGAGGAGCTGATCTTCATGCTCTCCGAAGCAGCGGCGCTGGAGCATATGATCATGTGCGAATATCTGTTTGCGGCTTTCAGTCTGAAGCGTGACGTGAGCGAGGGCGTGACGGCGGCTCAGCTCGAAGCCATCAAAGGCTGGGAGCGCGTGGTGTCTCTGGTTGCTACCCAGGAGATGCTGCATCTGGCCCTGGTGAGCAACCTGCTGACCGCGCTTGGAGCTAACCCCTTCTTTCGCCATCCCAACTTTCCCCAACGCGCGAAGTATTATCCGCCAGGGGTCCAACTGGCCCTGCTGCCTTTTGGCGAACATGCCTTGCAGCATTTTCTCTACCTGGAGCGGCCCGAAGGCATGGATCTGGAAGATGCCCCGGAATTTGCCGTGCTGGCCATTGCCAAACCCCGTCTCACCCTCGACGATGACCAGATTGTTCCCCAGGCCCAGGAGTTTGCCACGATCGGGCATCTCTACCGTGGCATTGAGCAGGGGTTCCGTCACCTGGTAGAGAAGTACGGCGAGCAGCGCGTCTTCATCGGCCCTCCCCGCGCGCAAGCCACCCAGGAGTACTTCGGGTGGCCCGAACTGATCGCGGTCACCGATCTGGCTTCGGCCTGCCAAGCCATCGAGACGATTATCGAAGAGGGGGAGGGAGCACGCGGTGACTGGCGCCAGGCGCACTACGGCAAATTCCTGCAACTCCTGCAAGAATACCGCGACTTGAAACAGCAGGATCCCGGCTTTGAGCCAGCGCGACCGGTGGTCGCGGCTTACATGCGACCGCCAAGCGATACGAGCGAGGTCCCCCTCATTTCCGATCCCGTCACTGCTGGCGTCTCCGAACTATTCAACGCCAGCTACGAAGTCTTGCTGCAGATGCTCATGCGCTATTTTATTCATGGCAAAGAGACCGAAGACGAGTTGCAGACGCTCAGCAGCACGGCGGTGAGTGCCATGTTCATGGTGATCAAGCCACTGGGCCAACTGCTCACCACCCTGCCCATCGGTCCAGACCTGCCTGGCAAGATGGCGGGGCCAACCTTCGAGATCTATCGAACAGGCTATATCCTGCCACATCATGATGCGGCCTGGATAGTCCTGCACGAGCGCTTCCTTGAGCTGGCAGCGTATTGCGGCAAGCTGGGCGACCAGCAGTCGGTACCACAAGCAGCCTTACAGGCCATCAGGGAAAACTTTCGCAGACTGGCGGCGGTCCTGGAACCACACGTCAAAACGAGCCAGCCTGTGAAGACCTGAGCGCAAGATTGGGCATCCTGTAAGTCGCGTGAGTTCGTGTTAGGCAAGGTTCAATTTGAAGAAAAGTCCTTGACCGTTTGAACCGTCACCCTGAGCGGGAGCGTTGGGTCTGTCTGGAGAGGCACAGAAGTGCTTCAGTTCACGCCTGTGGGGTACTAGGCAGGCATCCCGGCTTCGACCCACCTGCGAAAGAGAGCGATCTGTTCATCGGGCCACTTCCCGTCGCACGGCATCGTCCCGCTTGAGAGGCGCCCAAGGATGGCCTGAGCATGCTTGCTGACATCGTGGTAGTTCCCGAGGTCGAAGGCCCAACGCATGGATAATCGGTCGCGCATACGAAATAACGGCTTGATGTCTTGTGCAAAACTGGGTGTACTCTCCTGAGTGGTCATGATCGTGCTCCTTTCCCGATTGTATGAATTGCTGTATGCGAACAAGGCCATCGCCTCAGCCAGGCATCTTGTAACGCCTCAGTAATGGCTTGCTCCTTGGTAATCGTCTGTCCTGCAGCCCATCCTGCCTCGAAGGTCGCTGCATCGAGATGTGCACGCGCCGCAGCGCTCCGTGCCAGTATCGCCTCCAGCCAGATTCGTCCTTCATGCTGCGAGCCGCGCAAGTACTAGGAGAGCGCCCCAGCCAGGCGTAGCCCGGTCTCAACCGCGTCCTGCCTGGCCTCGCACCAGGCGAGAGCAACCCGCAGGTTGGGGTCTTCAGACTCCAGCCGCTCAATGAAATGTGCAGTTGAGAACTGGGAGACAGGCTCCAACGCCGCCTGTTTGCTCTCTTGCTGTTTCCTTTCACCACTAAGTATAGTGGAAGATACGAGCTTTGTCACGCCCCACCATGTGGGGGTTGATGGTTCAATCTTAAGGTATATTGTTGAGCAATCCAAAGTAGTCTTCGTCTCCTTGCGCTGTCGCTTCCTGCTGCTTCCCCACTATTTGACAGGAGGACAGTGATAACGTACGATACCGTGTACTATACGGCTATCACTTTACAGGAGGGAATGACCATGATGCAAGGCAGTATCCCTGAACGCACGAAGCAGATTCTCACTGAAGTTGGCAAGTCTCGCACCTCTATTGGATTAGAAAATCGAAGACTCATTGTTTTACCCACGGTCATCGCCGTTCCGCTGTTCTTCGCGCTGCTCTCCACTGTCTTCGGACTCATTATTCTACTGCTCATGAGGCTCTTCCGTGCGCTTCGGAGGTAGAGCAATTAGAGTGGCAGGAGCTTGATGGTCGCCCGCTCTCCCGCACTGGTTTGTCGATGAGTTATGATGCGACCCCAGCCGCGGGCGACCATAAAGGTCCCCACAGCATGAGGATTGGGTTTCTGACAATTCCCAGACCATGTTCACCCCCAGCCGCGGGCGACCATAAAGGTCCCCACTCCGCTCCACACCACCCCCGCCCCTACGGATGCCGCCACCAGCCCCCAGCACGGGCGACGCAAGCGTCCCCACCCCTACAGATGCCGCCATCAGTGGTTTTGTTTCCACCTCATTTTTTGCTGCATTTGGCATACACGTCTCTAGTCCTGTCAGAAACAGGACTGTAGACGTGGGAGAATAGCTGGCTATGGGTGTATGCTTGAGGCAGGTACCGCTGTTGATGAGAGCGGACGACGAAAAAGGAGGGTTCTATTATGCGGGCAGAGAAAAACCAGGGGATGGAACAGAGCGTGGTGACCAGATTGCTGATCGCGGGCGGCGCCATCGGGCCGCTGCTCTTTGTCATTGTTTTGTTGATTGAGGGTGCCACTCGTCCCGGCTACAGCGCGTGGCACAACTATGGGAGCAGTCTCAGCCTGGGCGACCAGGGATGGATGCAGATCACCAACTTCATTGTCTGTGGGCTGCTCACGATCGGCTTCGCCATTGGGCTCCGGCGGGTCTTTCGAACGGGTAGGAGTTCGGTCTGGGGACCAATTCTGCTTGGTTTATTCGGTGTGGCCCTCATTGTAGCTGGCATCTTCGTGACTGATCCGAGCCTGGGCTACCCGCCGGGCACGCATAGCAGCGGTCCTCAGACGCTCCATGGAACCATTCATGGCATCAATGGCCTCATCACCTTCGGCTTGTTGGCAATTGCCTGTTTTGTGATGGCGCGGCGCTTCGCGGGTGACCCTAATTGGAAAGGCTGGGCGCTCTACTCTATCGTCACAGGTGTCCTGGTGGTAATGTCCTTTATAGCCGCTACCGTTGTGTCTGCCCTCGACGAGAGTGGAGTCTTCCCGGGATCGCCGACGGGGCTGTTACAACGCATTGGGATCATCGCCGGCTGGGGCTGGATCGCGCTGATGGCAATCCGAATCCTGAGTAAGATGCGCTCTCAGGTACCGGCACGCGAGGGCATGAGCGAATCGTAATGACAGAGCGGGGTGAACCTATGCGGTGAGGCATATAAAGAGAATGATTAGGAAGAATACTGAAAAATAGGCGAAATGGATGTAGGGGCGCAATGATGAGTTTCAATAAAATACATCGGATAGCGGAACGTCCACGGAGGGCCGATCAATCGGCGGTGTGCGCGATCAATCGGCACCTACAGTGGGTGGAGGACCCACATCGTGGATGTCCGGGTTATTTTGTTCATCTGTATAATTGCGCCCCTACATTATTGTGGCAGTTGACCGGGTCCCCAGAGTTGCATTGGCCCCCAATCTGTACTGGAGAGGAGTAAGTGTGTGCCATCGGGCGACCAGCGCAGCACATCCTGGAAACCATTCAATCTGTCGGGTGGCGTAGATGGAGCCAATGAAGACAGTTTTCGCCCGGTGGCGCAATCATAGATATCTACGTGGCCAGCATTGTCCATTGCCAGAACACGGCCATCAGGACGCCAGGAGACGTTTATGCTTGGGCCTCCACCTCCGTTCGGGTTTCCATTAATATTTGGAAGAGACGACAATGTATGTAGTACTTGCACAAGTGCCTTGTTATGCACCTGGAGTACGTGCAACTTGTCAACCCCCAGATCTTTCAAAGCCTGGGGATCGAGTGATTTTTGGCCAGGGACTTCTAAACGTGCTCCTCCTGCAAGCCCCTCGACGAGGAAGCGGCCATCAGGTGACCAGGCAGTGAAGAACGTTTGCCATACATATACCCCTGGTTCATAAAGAGAACCATTTCCACTTCGTGTCAGGTAGAAAATATATCCCGGCTGCCAGGTACTGAACGAGCTATCTCCATCAGGGTTGCCGACAGGACTGAGCGCGGGAGCTGACGGGCTAGTGTTCCCAGTCTGGGTGTCAGGTACGAGCACGTCACCTGCTCCCCAGTGATAGGAGAGAGCTCCAGATGGGAAGGTGAATTCGTTGGAGTTTGCATTTAAAGCAAATAACGGCACCAATGTTGCCACTCCCTGTTGAAGATCCCACCTGACGTAGGAGTAAAATTTGGACTCTTCTGGCGTTTCTTGCTGCAGGAATACGCGTTGTTTGCCGTCTTTCTCAAGAAGAAACACGCCATCTATCCGTGGGACATTGGGGTCAGGAGAACTTACTGCACCGAAGAGCACCGCAAGGTATTGTCCATCAGGCGACCAGAGAACATTCCGATAATAAATTGCTGGCGATGCTTGTTTGCCGGCAAACTGCTTGAACTGCTTTTTGAGCGTGGATTGAATCGCGGTGTCGGGATGCACATGTGCGAGGAGTTTAGCAGAGTGTCCATCGTACACGTTGACGAGACCAGGCACGTACTGACTCTGCCCTGGCGGTTGCGGGCAATACACGCCGTAGCCGAGCACGGCGATCTGCTGGTTATCTGGCGACCATGCTGTATCTGCAAGGCATCTCAAGGTATTCTGTTCAAAAAGAAGGACATCCGATGAACCTGATGAAGGTGACGCAGGCTGATGGGCGACACGTGATAGTAGGAACGAGAACACTCCGCTCACACTGAGCATGATGATCAGCCCTACGAGCACAATTGCCGATAGAGCAGCAAGCTGCACATTTCCATGCTTGAGAAGAAACGGCCTTGCCGGAAGTTTCTCCCCAACCCGCGCAGATAGGTCACGTTTGATCTTGTCCAGCGTATCCGTTGGCTCGGACGGTTCCAGGTCGATAATCTCGATGCCGGAATCTTGCTCTTCAGGGCGTTCCTGTCCTGTGTGCTCAGAATTGCTCATGTATTTCATGAATGCCTTCCAGGATATCCTTTTTGTGCTGTCTTGGTCTTATCTATCAGCTTTGCCAACTCCCTGCTGGTAGTTACATATACTATCAAATCCGCTTCATCATTATTACAACGTTGAGCGTATAGGCTTTTCTCATGTGGATTTCTCATCAGATTGTGCTGATTTGAATGATAAGCATATAAGGTGTGCAGCTTTATCAGCTATTTTTACCGGGTTCTGGTGAAAGAGCGGGCGCTACGCAGGTCTCTTGGTCAGCCTTATGTGGAGTATATGAGGCGTACGAAGAGGTTTGTGCCGTTTGTGTTTTAGAAGGGTTGTGCTACTCCATCGGCGCGAACTTCAGCCCCTCCTCAAGGGCGACCGCAAGGGATCGCCTATTGGCACCAACTTAAGGGCCATTCGACCCGCCCCCTTTCCAGCAGTTGAGCGGAGTTGGGATGGTTCTTGCGTGTGTTCATCTGACAGCCCGAGTGCATGCGGCGCTCCACCAGCCGCAGCACCCGGCTCAGTGGACGTTCACCAGCCAGGGCTTCCATCAAGGACCCGGCACAATCACGCACCACTTGGGCCTGCTTGACCAGGCTGCGTTGGGCGTCCTGCCAGGCAAAGAGCACGATGAGCCAGTGTTGGAGCACCACGCCGATCAACTTGGCGTCCAGCTCACACAACGCCCGCCAGGGATTGGCTGTGCGCCATTCGTCCACCTGCCCATGCTGTTTCCACAGCTTGTAAAGCAGTTCCATCTGCCATCTTTCGCGGAGCAGCACCAGGGCGGCTTGAAAGGGCAAGCGCTTGGCTGGCGCATCGGTGATCAAGATCGTCCACTCCGCCAAGCGCAAGGCCTCTTCCGAGACCGGCTGCTGGCGCCGCTGCGCATCGGCTTTCAAGTCCTCTCGCCGTTTGTCAGCAATCGCCTTGGGAACCCGCAGCATCAACAGGCGCATGGGCACTTGCTCTTGCGCCCCAACGCGCACGCGCAGCTCTTTCATCTGCCCCACCCGTGGCGGCAGCACCCCGCTCTCCAGCGAGAGCGGCTTGCGCTTCTGATCGAAGAGCTTGGTGCCCACGCGCAAGCGCGTGAGGGTAGATCGATGCTGCCGATGGCGCTGGGCCATCTCGCGCAGGCTGAAGTAGCCCAGATCCGCCACAGACAGGCTCCCCTCGGGCAGCTCTTCCAGGGCCAGGGGACTGTGGTGATCCGACCAGCGCCCCTCCGTCAGCGCTGGTCCCCACAGGCGCCCGCGCGAGCCTATCCCAGCGCACATGCAGTTTGAGGGCGGCTGCCGTATGGCGTTGATTGCCTCCACAGCCACGCCACAACTGCGCCAGGTCCTCGGGCAAAGTGATGGTACTGCTGTCTTCGACCACCACCGCCGTAAAGCGCCGCAGCACCCGGGGCGGCTTCACTATCTCGGCTTGCACGATCACCTGAAGCAGTTTTTCCAACACCGCATGCAGGAAGGTGGCACACGCCTTGCTGAAGCGCTTGTGAACGGCGGTGTCGCTCACCTGCACCGCGCCGATGGCGGCCGTTGAACTCAGTTGCTCCAAACTGGCATCGGGGTGCTGCATCCAGCCAAAGACCAGCGTTTGCAGCAAATCCGCTCCCGCAA
>WNGQ01001442.1_pt1 | contig 24671 bp, 23 predicted proteins | sample 5407661 | NCBI WGS metagenome assembly WNGQ01 (sample SAMN13153382, study PRJNA577476) | soil metagenome | isolation source: 60 cm soil or saprolite under Garry oak tree replicate 2 | place: USA:California | collected 2016-06-15 | reverse complement strand
CGAGCCCGGCCACCCCGGGGCTCGAGGCCTCCTTGGGCTCGCTCGCCGGCCTCGTGAGCGGAATGGGCCCGCGCTTCATGTACCTCTGGTGGCCCTGATTCGCCGATCTGTCCCGTCGACGCGAAAAAAAGGGGGCGGGCCGTGAGGCCCGCCCCCTTCGTGCGTCCAGGCCGCCAGCGCCTCAGGAGCGCGGCGGCGGCTGACGGAACGGCGTGTGGCAGGTGCCGCAGGCGACACGACCGTAGTCCTTCATGATATCGGCGACGGCCTTCTCGTCCTTGGCCTTGGAGGCGTCTCGCAGCCGCTCCGACCAGACGGTCAGGTTCTTCGCCGCCGCTTCGAAGTCGCTCCGGCGCTGCCAGAGCTCGGGCTTGGCCTTGCTCTTCTCCGTGAGAGATCCCTCGGGAAAGAGCGTGGGGATCTGCAGGGCTGTGATGGCGAGGACTTCAGCGTTGGGGGCCATGCCTTCGATATTGCCCGCCTTGAATTTAGTCTGGAGATCGCTCCACATGGCGCCCTGGACCTTCATGATGCGCTGGCGGTCGAAGACGACATCATCGGTGCCGACCATTCTCTGCGGGGCTGCCGTGGTGCAGGCAGCGAGTGTCGCCGCCACGAGGGGAATCAGCACGAGACTTCGGCGAAGCTTGGCTCGTCGGGTCATGTCGCCTCCTCGGTCATGGGGTGCGCTGCCATCACTCGATCTTGTTCTTCACCGCGGGAATGGCCTTCAGATACTTTGCAATGGCCTGCAGATCAGCCTTGGTCATGTCCTTGTAGCCGGCCAGGGTGCCCTGAATCGACTCGCCCATCAGCCCGCCCGCGACGTCGCCATCGGGCCGGTTGCCCGTCCCCAGATAGGTCGCGATCTGCTCCTCCGTCCAGTCGCCGAGGCCCGTGGCCTTGTCGGGCGTGACGTTGGCCGCGGCCTGACCTTCGGGACCCGTCTTCTTGGAATTCCCCGCGAGGAATCGGTTGTTGTCGACGGCCATGGTCATGGCCGAGCGCGGCGTGTGGCACTCGCCGCAGTGTCCGACGGCGCGGACGAGATACTCGCCGCGCGCCACGCCGGACACGGGGGCAGCCGCCGGTGGCGTCTCCTTGGCCGCGAAGGTCACGAGCCAGGCGGGCAGGAAGACGCTCTCGAACATGGGCACGGTGATCTTCTTCGGCGTGTTCTTGCGACTCACGGGCGGGACAGAGCGGAGAAAGGCGACCACGGCCTTGAGGTCGCCCTCGGCCATGCCGTTGAAGGACGTGAAGGGGTGAACGGGAAGGATGCGCTCGCCGTTGGGGCGCCGGCCGAGCCGTATCGCCGTGATGATCTGCTCGTCCGTCCAGCCGCCGATCCCCGTGGCCTTGTCGGGCGTGATGTTCGTCGCGTACACGGTCCCGAAGGGCCCTTCGAACTTCTTGCCGCCCGCGTTGGGCTGGCCCTTGGGCTCGGTATGGCAGCCGCAGCCGCCCGCGGCGCCGAAGATGTATTTGCCGCGCGTGACCTCGGCCGGATCAGCGGCGAAGGCAGCGCCGGCCCACCAGGTCACGAGGCAGGTCACGAGAAGAAGTCGGCGCACGGCAGTTATCCTAACGCAAAGCCCCCGTCATCGGTTCCCACTTCCTTCGGCCCACAGGGCAATGGGTCTACCGAACGGTGCGTACTGGGCCAAGTTGCGAGCCAGACGAGGCCCGAGGGAGCCTGCAATGCGAGGCGTACCTGTATGTACGTTGAGCGTTGCAGGCGACCGAGAACGAAGTATGGCGAAGCAAATTGGCCCAGTACGCCTATCTTGGCGACTTGCCGCCGTAGGCGGCGTAATCCTGTTCCTCGTTCCAGAGCACCCAGGATGCCTCCACGGGCTCGCGAGAAAGCTTCCGAACATCGGCCGGCGCCCCCGTCGGACCGACGAGCAGCTCCTGGTCGTCACCCAGGACACGCTCCCAGGCCGGCGGGGTGCCCGCCCCCATGATGGTGACGAGCCCGTGGTACACGCGCACGAGCACGGCCCCGTCGCGGCCGAGCCTCAGCCCCACCCCGCCATTGCGGAGGGAGACGCGCGTCGGCCCTATGCGCACCTCGACGGGGGGGCGCGCGTAGGCGCCCTGCGCCACGGCAGCCCAGATCCATCCGCGATCCATCCTGACCCGCACGGTCTGGTCCTCGCCGCTTCCCTCGGCGGGCAGGAAGAAGACCTGGGAGAGCGCGGCCACGCGGATGGCGTGGCCGCCTCCTGTCCGGAGGGTGGCGCGGACGCTCGGGGACGTACGAATGCCATCGCCCTCGCCGAGCTCGGCGCGAAGCTCGGCAGGCTTCCACGCCGTATCGCCCTTCTTGTACATCTCGGCCTTGCCCGTGAGCGTGACCACCATCGCGGGCAGCTCCCGAGGCTGGGCCATCACGAAAGGGAGACCCGAGCCGAACAGCACCCCGAAAGCAAGCCCGGCCAGTCCACACGCGCGCGGTGTCATGGATTCTCCACCTCCTATCGTCCCGACCAGCGGGGTGGCCGCTTCTCGAAGAACGCGGCAATGCCTTCCTTGGCGTCGTCCGACATCGCCACCAGGGTGAGCATCTCACGCAGGTAGCGGAGGGCGGCGCTGTACTCGAGGCCCGTGGCCGTCGTCGCCGCCTCCTTGGCGAGCCCGAGGGCGGTCGGCGAGTAGCCCGCGAGAGTGCGCGCCAGCGCGTCCACCGCCGCGTCGAGCTCTACGCGCGGGACGACCCGGCTCACCAGGCCCATCTCGAACGCTTCGCGGGCGGAGACCTGCTCGCCGGAGAGGATCATGAGCATGCCGCGCTTGCGCCCGACGGACCTCAGGATGGGCGCCATCACGATGAGGGGCAGGAGGCCGACCTTGATCTCGGGCAGGCCGAAGACGGCATCGTCCGAGGCGATGACGATGTCACAGCCGGCCGCGAGGCCGCAGCCGCCCGCGAGCGCGAAGCCGTGCACTTTGGCCACGAGGGGCGTCGTCATGCGCGCCATGGCCTCGAGGATGCGCGCGAGCCCCCCGAAGGACTCGCGCGCCTGCAGCGTCGTGCCGCGCTCGCCCATGCCTTTGAGATCGGCGCCTGCGCAGAAGGCCCTGTCCCCCGCTCCCGCCAGCACGATGACCCGCGCCCCTGGATCGGCCTCCAGAGCGCTCAAGGCCTGCTCGAGCTCCCCGATCATGGTCGCATTCAAGGCATTCCTGACCTCGGGCCGGTTCAGGGTCACCGAGGCGACGCCGTCGGCCACCGTCACGAGCAGGGTCTCGTACGTCACGACTCCTCCTCGCGCCCCTCGACCACATCGAGGAACTGCTTGAGGATGCGGGCCGTCGCGCCCCAGATGACGTCCTCGACGGTCACCGTGAAGAAGTGAACGGGGTGCGGTGTCCCCTCACGCTCCCAGAGCTCGGTGCGGAAGATGTTCGGATCCCGAAGCGTCTCGAGGGGCACCTCCAGCACTCGCTCGATCTCCCGGCCATCGGCCTGGAACTTCACGTCGCGGGTGACGATCCCGACGACCGGTGTGATGATGAACGGCGTCGCGCGCGTCGCGGTATCGTCGAGGAGTCCCAGCACCTCGACGGCGTCCGGCGGCAGCCTGATCTCCTCCCACGCCTCTCGCAAGGCCGTCTCCACGCGGGAGCCGTCCCGCTCTTCCACGATGCCGCCGGGAAACGAGAACTGTCCCTTATGATGCGGCACGTCCGCCGATTTCTTGGTGAAGAGTATGTGAGGCTCGCCCGCCTCCGGCGGGTGGGCGGTGATCGGCAAGAGCACCGCCGCCGAGATCAGATCGCTTCGCGAAAGCTCCCGGCGCGGCCGGCGGCTGAGGGCCGCGTCGAGCCGCCGCTTGAGCTCGGAGAATTCCACGCTAGCGCGCCTGGCCGTTCGGGGCGAGCCCGCGACACTCCGCGTGCTCGAACGAGACCCTAGACAAAGCGGCAGGAGACCGAGCCGAGACGGGTGAAGGATGCGCGAGCGGAGTCGCCGGCCTTGGGGCGGAAGACCTTCGAGATCGAGCCGGTCATGACGATGTCTCCCGCCCTGAGCTTGCCCCCCTGGCCGCCGAGCGCGTTGGCGAGCCAGGCCAGCGAGTTGAGCGGATTGCCCAGGACCTCCGCCGCGGCCGCGGTGGCGACACGCTCGCCGTTCTCCTCGTACACCACGCCCTCCAGCGAGAGATCCAGCCCCGTCACGGGAACGACCGGTCGTCCCAGCACGATGGCATTGGCGAGGACCCCGTCGGCGATGACGTCGCTCGCCCGCGGCTTGCCGGAGATCCGGAAGTCGATCAGCTCGAACGCCGGCATGGCGCCTTCCACGGCGAGGAGCGCCGAGACGGCTGTCACGCCCGGTCCCGCGAGATCGGCCTTCATGAGAAAGGCCATCTCCACTTCCAGCCCGACAGCGGCGAAGCGCGAGATGGGCACGGCGTCGCCGCTGGCGAAGACGCCCGAGCCCAGGAGGAAGCCCAGCACGGGCTCCTTCACCCCGTAGCTCTCCTGCAGGGAAGCGTTCGTGAAGCCGGCCTTCCACCCGACCACGCGGTCTCCGCCCTCGACGAGCTTGGCCTCGAGGGCGCGCTGAATCCTGTACGCCGTCTCGACGGAGAGATCGGAGGCGGACTCGGACAGGGGGGACATGGTCTGAAGCGTCGCGCGGTTCTTGACGAGGCGCTCGACGGCATCGCTCACGGCGATAGGCATGGGCGGCTCCTGGCGGGAAGAAGGGTGAAAAGGTTTACGAGAGAGCGACCCGATGGTGAACACGCTCGGCGATGCCCGCCAGCGTCTCTGCCGCGCTGCCCGGGATGAGGAGATCCGCCTCGGCATCCTGGGGCGTCGCCGTCCGGTTGACGATGACGAGACGCGCGCCGGCCCGCTTGGCGTGGACGGGCATGTGGGCGGCGGGATAGACCACGAGCGAGGAGCCGACCACGATGAAGAGGTCGGCCGCCCGAGAGCGTCGCTCCGCCTCTTCGGTCTCCTCGCTCGGCATGGCCTCTCCGAACATGATGGTGCGCGGCTTGATCACACCGCCGCACGGCGGGTCGCAGATGGGCACGGAGACGCCCGCCTCGAGCCAGTCCTGGATCTGGGCGCGATCGTAGGGCCGATCACAGTCCAGGCATCGCGCGCGCATGGCGCTTCCATGCAGCTCGATGACGCGCTCGGCGGGCAGCCCAGCCCGCTGATGGAGGTTGTCGATGTTCTGGGTGATGACGCAGTCGAGCCTCCCGAGCTGCCAGAGCTTGGCCACGGCGAAATGGCCGGGATTGGGCTCGGCCCCGCGCAGGACGGGATAGACCATGCGGCCGAGCTCCCAGTAGCGACGACGGCCTTCCTCGGAGCCCATGAAATTCTGGAACGTGAACTCCGCGGGATCGAAGCGATCCCAGATCCCCCCGGGACTCCGGAAGTCCGGAATGCCTGACTCGGTGCTCATCCCGGCGCCCGTGAAGACCACCGTGCGCTCGGCCGAGCAGACCCAGTCAGCGGCCATCGTCAATGGATCGGTCACGCCAGGAGCTTGACCTTCCTTTTCAGTGACTTGTATGGCTTCGGCATAGGCTTGGCCTTAACTATCGCTCGGTCCGTTCAGGGGCCCGTCCTTTAAGTAGCTTCCAATAAGTAGCTTCCAAGTAGCTTCGAGCCCGTCCGAGGCGCCCCAAGCCTACCCCGGCCTCAGGCGACCTCGCAAGCCATACGGGGCGTGGGAGAATCCGAAGCGATGCGCGCCATGGTCCTGTCGGCTCAGGCTCCCGTCGAGACCTCTCCACTCGCCTGGGCGGACCCGCCCGTGCCCGAGCCCGGCCCCGGAGAGATCCGCGTGCGCGTGACGGCCTGCGCGGCGTGCCGGACGGACATCCATGTGGTCGAGGGCGATCTCCCCCCACGCAGGCTGCCCGTCATTCCGGGTCACCAGGTCGTGGGACGCGTGCACGCGCGCGGCGCCGGCGCGAGCCGGTTCGAGGTCGGCGATCGCGTCGGCGTCGCCTGGCTTCGCTCGACGTGCGGGCGCTGCCGCTTCTGCGTCTCCGCCCGCGAGAACCTCTGCGGCGAGGCAACGTACGCGGGCTGGACCCACGACGGCGGCTATGCCGAGTATTGCTGCGCGCCCGAGTCCTTCGCGTACGCGATCCCCGCGGCCTTCGACGATGCGGAAGCCACGCCCCTCCTCTGCGCGGGTATCATCGGCTACCGCGCGCTCCTCCGCAGCCGGGTGCCGCGCGGGGGCCGCCTCGGCCTCTACGGCTTCGGCTCCTCGGCGCACATCACGCTGCAGGTGGCGCGGAGCTGGGGCTGCGCGGTCCACGTCCTGACGCGGGAGCCCGCGCGCCAGCGCCTGGCCCTCGCTCTCGGCGCGGCGTGGGCGGGCGCGCCGGGCGATACCCTCCCCGCTGCGCTCGACGGCGCCATCGTGTTCGCTCCGGTGGGCAGCTTCGTCCCCGTCGCCCTGCGCGCCGTCGACAAGGGCGGCACCGTCGCGCTGGCGGGCATCCACATGACGGACGTGCCTGCCATGGCCTACGAGCAGCATCTCTTCTGGGAGAAGACGCTCTGCAGCGTCACCGCCAACACGCGTGCCGATGGCGACGCGTTGCTCGCCGAGGCGGCCGCCATCCCCATCCGCCCTCGCGTGACCCGCTACCCGCTGTCGGAGGCCAATCGCGCGCTCGTCGACATCAAGACCTCCGACGTCGAAGCCACCGCGGTCCTGATGATCGACTGAGCTCTGAAGGGGTGACCCGCAGGGGGCTCAACCCTCGAGGTGCGCGCCCTCGGCGAGTGAGTTGTCGATGTGGAGCTCGATCTTCATCCGGCCCTTGCTCTTCTCCTGGAGGGCCCTGTCGAGAAGGCCCAAGGTAGCGCCCGGGGTGATTCCGCGGAGGCAAATCGCGGATTTCCAAACCGGGCAGATAGCGCATCGGCCGCGGCGGATTGCCTTGCTACGATGACCCATGGGCTCGAGCGCCGTCGCCTTTGCCGTCGTCCTCCTTCCCGGGATCGCCGCATGGTGGACGGGCCGCCGGCTCATCCCCCTTCGCGACGATCCCGCCCTCCCCGAGCGCCTCATGGCCCGACGGACCAGACTCGCCCAGGCCGCCGGCATCTGCTGGGCGGGGCAGCTCTTCCTGCCCGGCGGTGCGCTCTGGATGCTGGCTCCCGGGCTCCTCGCCCTGCTCACGGGGTCGTTCGCCTCGCGCCGCGCGCTCTTCGACGAGAGCTGGAGACTCCCCTCGTATCTCGCCTGGGCGCTGCGCCTCGGCATTGCCTCGGGCGGCTTCTGGACACTCGTGGCCGCCGCGCCCTCCATCGTGGAATGGGCCGGAGGCTCCTGGCTCACCATCGCCGCCCTGGCCGCAGTCCTGCTCGCCTGGAGCCTCTGGTTCGCGGCGATCTTCCGCGCCCTCATCGGCGCGCGTCGGCTCGATCGATCCGATCTGCAGCCCGCGTTCGAGGAGATTCTCGCGCGCTCCCGCGCCAAGGCTCCCGGCCTCTACCACGCGGGACCGCGCGGGGGTCGCTGGGTGAGCGCGCTCGCCTTGCCCTCCGTGCGCGGCTCGGCCGTCCTCATGAGCGACACCCTCCTCGATCTCTTCGACCGGGACGAGATCGCGGCCATCTTCGCCCACGAGGTCGCCCACCTCGAGCATTACGACCGCCGCCGCTGTCTCTTCATGCTGCTCGCGCAGTGGCTCATCGTGCTCGTCGGCGTGGTGGCGGCGCCCGTGGTCATTCATTCCATCGACCTCGGGCTGCAGAGCTGGATTCCCGGCATCTGGTTCTTCCTGATCTGGCTGACCCTGTCCGTGCGCATATCGCGGCACCAGGCGCACGAGGCCGAGAGCGACCGGCGCGCCGTCGAGCTCTGCGGCGACGGCCCCGCCCTCGCGCGCGCGCTGACCAAGCTCCACGCGCTGACGCGGCTGCCCCGCCGCTGGCCGCTCGAGATGGAGCGCACGGCGAGCCACCCGAGCCTCGCCCGGCGTATCCAGGCCATCGAGGCGGCCGCGGGCATCCCGTCGCCTCCCCTCGCCGCGCCCGTCGTGGTCGCCGGCCGTGTTCCGGACCGGTTCGTGATCCTGGGTCCCGAGCGCATCGAGTGGCTCGACGGGGTCCCCCCGGAGACGCCACACGAGCCCGCCGCCGTTCGCGAAGCCGCGGCGTCCGCGCGTGTCCTCCGGTACAGCGAGCTGATCAGTCTTCGCGTGGCCACAGCCGGGGCGGGCGGGACGCTCGCCCTCGTGGCCATCGAGCGAGACGGGACCACGCACTCCCTTCCGCTCCGCGAAGAGGACGTCGGGCGCGTGCAGGCCGCCCTCGACCGCGTGGACGCGCGCCTTACCCGGGGCCGTCGAGGATCCGTGCATCACGGCTTCATCGCGAGCGCCCTCAGCGCGTGCCTCCTCGCGGTCACGGTGTTCTCCGCCCACGTCGCCACCCTCATGCTTCCCGGCCTGATCGCCGCCTTTCGCCAGAACCCGGCCGCCCTCGTCGCGCTGGGAGTCACGGCCAGCGCTCAAGCCGGTCTCTGGTTCGCGGGTCTGATCGACCAGTCCGGATGGGCCGCCTGGGCCCCGGCCTACGGACCGAGCGCGCCACGCAGCGAGATCGGGCTGGCGTGGCTCGCGATCGGGATCCTCGGGGTGTGCGCCCTCTTGCTGGGAGTGGCCCGCGCCCGCGAGGCGCCGGAGAGCCGCCGCGTCGGCATCGGGCTCACGGCCGGGGCTCTGGGCGGCCTTGGCCTGCTCGCGTGGCTCGCCGTGGTCGTGAGCGCCCTGCCCGGGCCGGTGGCCGCCCGCCTCCACGACGCGGCCCGGGCCATGCCGAGCGCCACCCTCGCGCTCTGGGGCTGCGCGGCGGCGCTTCTCCTGGTTCGGCTCCCGCGCGCGCGGGCGGGCGCGGCAACGCTGGCGATTCTCGGCGTCCTCCCGATCCTCGTCGGCTCCACCTGGTTCGCCGATCGCTTCGTCCGCGACCCGCTCCGCATGTCCAATCGATCGCTCCCGAGCGAGGCACGCGAGGCCGTCACCGGCGGCCAGATCCATCTCGACAAGATCGCCACCGGGCTTCGCGTCTCCCCGTCGGGCTCGCGGTTCGCCTTGCAGGCCTGGGCGGGTCGTGAGGAAGACGACGACACGGACGATCAGGCGCCTGCCCGCGCGCCGATGCTCGTGGGAGACTTCTCGGGCGGCTCGCGACCGATCGAGGGCGACGATCTTGGATTCCTCGACGAGGGGCGCGCGCTGATCCTCGTTTCGACCTCGAAGACCGCCGAGCTCAAGATCCTGGACGTGACCGAGTCCTCGAGCTCACCCTGGCGTGTCGTCCTGCCGCCGGTCGCCAACCCTCGCCTGTCCGTCGATGCCTCCGCGGGCACGTGGGCCGTGGCCGGAGTCGACAGGCAGTGGAGCCACGCGATAGGACTCTCGGGCCGGGTCGGGGAGGACGCCATCGCGACCCGCCGGTGGCCGCTGCCGCGCTCCCACGGCGCCGTGCAGCCTCCGGGCAGCGTCGCCTATGCTCCCGGCAGCGACGCCGCGGTCGTGTCGACGATCAGCGTGCCGGGGGCGTCGACGCGCGGCATGCTTGGCCTCACCGGACCCTGGCTCGCCTTCCTTCCCCTGCCCCCGACACAGTGGGAGCTCTGGCGCCTTTCGCCCGAGGGACCGCGACGGCTCGCGGCCTCGCGAGGGCCCCTCTCCTGCCTGGCCACGCCGATAGACCAGTCGACCGTCCTCTGCTGGTCCGTGCAGCGCGGGACGACGCTGCTCTGGCGAGTCACCCCCTCGAGCGGCGCCGTGGAGCCCGCGGGCTCGCTGTCCTTCTGGGGACGTAATCTCCAGATCGGCCCGGATGGCCGCCTGGCCTTGCTGAGCCCGGAGGGCGCCGTCCTCCTGGTCGACCTCTCCTCCCGCGCCCTCACGCGCGTGAGGCTGGCCGGCGGCGCCCCGCGGGCCTTCACGGTCGTGCCCGCGGGAGGCAGGATCATCTCGCTCTCGCGGCGGCCCCAGGGAAGCACGGTCACGGCCTACGAGCTGGGCCAGCTCACGGCCTCCGCGCCCCGGTAGGATCTCCCGCAGCTCACCAGGCGGAGCGAAGCTCCCGCTTCACCTCGGCGATCCGCCGCTCGTCCCGGCGGTAGAAGGTCCATTGCTTGATGCGCTTGCCGCGCACGAGCCCGGCCCGCGAGAGGATCTTGAGATGCTCGCTGGCCGTGGGCTGGCTGATGCCGAGCTTGTCGGCGATGAGCACGCCGCACACGCCGTCGCGCACGAGATCCCCGTCCACCTGGCGGGGGAAGTGCGATCTCGGCGCTTTCAGCCAGTGGAGGATCTGCAGCCGGCGCTCGTTGCCGAGGGCCTTGACGACATCCAGAGAAAGCATATTGGCCAATTTGCCAAATCCCTAAGTGTATGTCAACATTCCGTCTCGATGTCCAACGCCATCGAGCGCGCGCAGATCGAGGCGGCCCATGCCGTCATCCGGCGCCATGTTCGCCTCACCCCCGTGGCCGAGGTGAGCGGGGCGGACTTCGGCCTGCCGCCCTTTCCCCTCACCCTCAAGCTGGAGCTGCTCCAGCATTCCGGATCGTTCAAGGCGCGGGGGGCCTTCGCCAACCTGCTCATGCGAAGCGTCCTTCCCGCCGGCGTCGTCGCCGCCTCGGGCGGCAATCACGGGGCGGCCGTCGCCTACGCCGCGATGCGACTCGGCGTCACCGCGAAGATCTTCGTGCCGACCGTGTCGTCGCCCGCGAAGATCCAGCGGATCCGCGAGTACGGCGCCGATCTCGTGGTGGGGGGCGAGCGCTACGCCGATGCCCTCGCGGCCAGCGAGGCGTGGGTGCGGCAGTCCGGCGCGCTGCCCGTGCACGCGTTCGATCAGGTCGAGACACTCCTCGGGCAGGGAACGATCGGTCTCGAGCTCGCCACCCAGGCGCCGGCCCTCGATACGCTTCTGGTGGCCGTCGGGGGAGGCGGGCTGATCGGGGGCATCGCGGCGTGGTACAGGGGCAAGGTCAAGATCATCGGTGTCGAGCCGCGCGGAGCCCCCACGCTGACCGCGGCGCGCCAGGCGGGTCGCCCCGTCGACGCCGAGACGGGCAGCATCGCGGCCGACTCCCTCGCCCCCCGTCGGGTCGGGGAGCTGATGTTTCCCATTGCTCAGGCTCATGTCCACGACGTCGTCCTGGTGAGCGATGCCGCCATCCGGAGCGCGCAGGACGCCCTCTGGGCTTCCATGCGAATCGTCGCCGAGCCCGGCGGAGCGGCCAGCCTCGCCGCTCTGCTGGAGGGAGGCTATGCGCCGGGCCGCGACGAGCGCGTGGGCATCCTCATCAGCGGGGGCAACACCACGGCGGTCAACTTTGGCTGAGAGAGAGCCGAGGCGCTACGTCACGCGCGCGAGGACCTCCCCCGCGAAGCGCTCCATCCGTCCGATCACCTCCGCGGCGGTCGGGCTGCGAAAGTCGAAGATCAGCTCGCTGACGCCCAGCGCCCCGTAGGCCGCGATGTCTTCGCCGATCTGCGCCGGTGATCCGGAGAATGGCCGCCGGCCGCCGTCGGGCAGCGTGGCGGCATCCGCCGACGCATCGTAGACGGGCGCCTTGAAGGAGATGGTGAGTCGTGAGAAGTCCCGGCCCTCGACCGCCGTCAGCCTCCGCAGCTCGTCGAGGGAGGCCCTGAGCTCGGCCGGGCGCAGCGGGACGGCGGGGTTGGCGCCCACCGGATGCCAGCCGTCGCCGAGACGCGCCGCCCGGCGCAGGGCGACGGCGCTATGGCCGCCGATCCAGATGGGCGGGTGCGGCTTCTGCAGCGGCTGGGGCAGGCAGCGCAGCGAGTCGAACTGGTAGAACTCGCCCGCGTAGCTGGCGGGGGACTTGGTCCACAGCGTCTTGAAGATGCGCACGTACTCGTCGGTGACGGCGCCCCGCCGCTCGAAAGACGCCGCGCCCACCGCCTCGAACTCCTCCCGCAGCCAGCCCACGCCCACGCCCACGGTGACACGCCCGCGCGAGAGGACGTCGATGGTGGCGAGCATCTTCGCCGTCACCACGGGGTTGCGATAGGGCACGATCATCACGCTGGAGACGATCCGGAGCCGGTTCGTGACCCCGGCCACGAAAGCCATGAGGGGCAGCAGCTCGAGGGCGTCTCCCTCTCCCGGAAACTCGCCCGACACCGTGTACGGATAGCTCGAGCGGATCACCGTGGGGAACACGATGTGGTCGGCCACGACCACGGAGTGAAATCCCAGGGCCTCGCCCCGCTGGACGATGGCGGTGAGCCCTTCGGACGTGGCCGCGGGCCCGCGAGTCGGCAGGTAGAAGCCATAGCGCATGACGTCCTCCGGAGGGCGATGGCGGGTGAAATGACGGCGAGGGCGGCTACTGCTTCTTGAGCCGCACGTCTTCGAGCGGCGCGGAGTACGGGAACGACTGGATCAGCGTCAGTCCCGATTCTTCGACGCGCGGCCCGAAGGCCCGGATGAATCCGTTCTCCCAGATCGGCGCGAAGGTGACGCGGTCGGCGAGGATGCGCTGGATCTGGTGCAGCATCTCCTCGCGCTTCTTGCGATCCATCTCCTGGATCTGCCTGCCGAAGAGGCTCTCCACCTCGGGGATCGTGCCGTAGGTGAACCCGCCCTTGCTGGTGGCAAAGGCCTCGAGACGCGTGGAGGCATTCCCCGCCGACCCGGTGGCGCCGACGAAGACGCCGCGGAGCTTGTGGTCGCGCCAGGCGGAGAGCAGCGCCGCGCGCTCCATGGTGCGCAGGCGCGTGCGGATGCCCACGGCGGCGAAGTAGTTGGCGATCGCCTCCCCCATCCCGTTGTACGGCGGGAACGGCGTGAGGTCGCCGGCGTCGAACCCGTTCGCATAGCCCGCCTCGGCGAGCAGCGCCTTCGCGCGCTTGGGATCGTAGGGAGGCGGCTCGATGGCCAGGGCGAACTCCTGATGGCGCGGCACGATGTTGCCGGTGGGTCCGGAGTAACCGAGGGCCTCCGCCTCGTTGATGGCCTGGCGGTCGATGGCGAGGTTGGCGGCCAGCCTGACGCGCCGGTCCGCCCACGGTGAGCCCGAGGTCCATTGCTCGGGGAACTCGACCCACAGCACCCCGTTCGTGCGCATGGCCGTCAGGGTCAGCCCCGGCGTGCGACGGACGTCCGCCGCGATGGGACCGTTGAGGAGGTAGGTGACGTCGATGTCGCCCCGCTTGAGGGCGGCCGCCCGCGTCGCCTCGTCGGGCACGCTGCGGAGCACGAGGCGCTTCACGCTCGGCGTCTTGCGCCAGTAGCCGTCGAAGGCCTCGAGGACCAGCTCGACGCCGGGCTGGAAGCTCACGAACTTGTAGGGGCCGGCCCCGATGGGCGCCCTGCGGAAGCCATCCTCCCCGACCTTCTCCACGTACTTCTTGGGCACGATCCAGCCCGCCCCTGAGGCGCTCGTGCCGTAGAACGTCATGAAGTCCGGCCACGGGTCCTTGAGGTGAAAGCGGACGCGCCCCGGGTCCACCACCTGCACCTCGCGGACTCGATCCTTGAAGAGGGTGGCCGCGGCGCCTCGATAGCGCTCGAAGGAGAACTTGACGTCCTCCGCGGTGACGGGATCGCCGTTGTGGAAGCGCGTGTTCTTGCGCAGGACGAACTCCCAGGTGCGCCCGTCCTTCGCCATGGTCCACGACTCCGCGAGGCTCGGCGTGTTGAGATTGCCGGGCATCGGCTTGACGAGCGCGTCGTGGAGCGCGTAGTGGATCATGAAGGGCGTGATGTCCGCCTCGACCTCCGCCGGGTCCAGCCACTTCGTGGCGAGCGTCACGTGCACGCCCCAGGTCATGGTCCCGCTCGGCTGAGCGGCGGCGGGCGCGGCCAGCCACAATGTGAGGGCGAGGAGGGTGGGGAGCCCGCGAGGGGCAACGCGAGTGATCATGGCCTCCCCGGGGTCACGCGAAGGCCTTCCTGAGCGCAGCGGCGACCTCCTCGACCGCGCGCTTGGCGGGATCGAGCACATTTATCATGCGAATGAAGCCGTGGACGAGCCCGGGATAGCGCGAGACCGTCACGGGAACGCCCGCCTCGGCCAGCCGCTTCGCGTACGCTTCGCCCTCGTCGCGGAGCGGATCGTACTCCGCGGTGATCACGAGGGCGGGCGCGAGGCCGCTGACATCCTTGGCGAGAAGCGGCGAGGCGTAGGGCTGCCGGCCGTCCTCGGGCTTCGCGAGGTAGTGGCTCCAGAACCACTTCATGCCCTCACGAGTGAGCATGTAGCCTTCGCCGTTCTCTCGATACGACGCCGTGTCGAAGTCATGCGCGGTGACGGGATAGATCAGGAGCTGGAGGGCCAGCCGAGGGCCGCGGCGATCACGGGCGGCGAGGGCCACCGCCGCGGCCAGGTTGCCGCCCGCGCTGTCCCCACCCACGGCAAGGCGGGCGACATCGATGCCCAGCGCGGACGCCTGGCTCGCCAGCCAGACCAGCGCCGCGTAGGAATCCTCGAAGGCAGCGGGATACTTGCGCTCGGGCGCGAGCCGGTAGTCGACGCTCGCCACCGCGCAGCCGGCGGCATTGGCGATGGCGCGGCAGACGCCGTCGTGGGTGTAGAGGTCGCCGATGACCCAGCCCCCGCCGTGATAGAAGACGAGGGCGGGGAGTGGACGCGTGTCGCTCGGTCGGTAGAGCCGCAGGCCGATGGTCCCGTTCGCGACCGGCACGTGGTGCTCCTCCACCACCTTGACCTCCTGGACCGGGCCGAGGGCGGGGGTGCGCTGCCGCATGTTCTCGCGTGCCTGCTCCACCGTCATGCGCTCGATGGGGGGCAGGCCGAGGGCGAGGGTGGCGTCCATGATCTTCTGCATCTGGGGATCGAGAGGCATCGGCGTCTCCTTGGGCTGGGCGAGCCGCGGGGTCGCGGGCCGCCGGGAATCGAGGACCGCATGATAGACACCCTGCGTCCCTCTCGCAAGCGCATCAGCTAGAATGTCGCCACCGTGAGCCCGACCCCGCCTGGACCGCAGAGCCGCGGGCGCAGCTCCTACATGCTCGGCGGCGCCTTCGCGACCTTCACCATCAGCGCCGGGCTCATGCACTCGTACGCGGTCTTCCTCGTGGCCTTCCTGGAGGACTTTCGCTGGAGTCGCTCCGACGTCTCGCTGGCCTACTCGGCCTCGCAGCTCGTGGCGGGAGTCAGCGCGCCTCTCGTCGGCGCGCTCGTGGACCGCCTCGGTCCGCGTCGCCTCGTCCTCCTCGGGGGCACCCTGCTCGCCCTCGGTCTCCTGGGGAGCGCCTATGCTCGGGCGCTCTGGCACATCATCGTCCTCTACGGCGTCGTGATGACCATCGGAGCCAACTGTCTCGGCCTCGTGGTCTTCGTGCCGCTGCTCTCCCAGTGGTTCGTGCGCCGCCGGGGCATGGCCATCTCCATCGTCCAGTCGGCGAACGGCTTCGGCCGCGCCGCCTCCGCTCCCCTCGCCCAGCTCCTGATCTCCGCCATCGGGTGGCGCCGCGCCTACCTGGCCCAGGCGGCCCTCATGGTCGCCCTCGTGCTGCCCCTCGCCGGCTTCTTCCGGGGGACGGATCCGAGCGCCGCCGCCACCAGGACTGCGCCCGAGTCCCCGCAGGAGCCTCCCGAGGTCGCCGCGCCCTCGGATCGAGACTGGACGGTCGGCGACGCGATGCGCACGCGCCACTTCTGGCTGCTGTCTATCGTCTACCTATGCACGGGGCTGGGAAGCTTCTTCGTCTCGCTCCATCAGCTTGCCTTCGCCGTGGACGTGGGGTTCGACAAGCTCTACGCGGCCACTGTGCTCGGCCTGGGCAGCTTCCTGGCCATCGCGGGCACCATACTCACCGGGACCATGTCGGACTACATCGGACGCGAGCTCTCGGCCATCCTCGCCTACGCGATTTCCATCGTCGGCGTCATCTTCGCCCTCTTCATCTCGAGCCCGCACCAGGGCTGGCTCCTCTGGCTCCACGCCTGCTTCTTCGGCCTCACGTGGGGCGCGCGGGGGCCGGCCATCACGGCCAAGACGGCCGATCTCTTCCCCGGCCGCCACCTGGGCGCCATTCTCGGCGTGATCACCATCGGCACGGGCATCGGCTCGGCCGTCGGAGCGTGGACGGCGGGATGGATCCACGACGTCACCGGCAGCTACCGTGTCGCCTTCTTCCTCTCGATCGCCTCCTACCTCGGCGGCTGCATGGCGTTCTGGGCGCTTCGCCACCCACCTCGAGGCTGACTTGCCGTCGCGGGCGCAAGTATTTACCCGCACGCGCTCTCCCAGCATTTGTGCCAGCTGCCCGAGGTCGACGGCTCGAATTCGCTGCCACCCCGTCCGCGAACCTCATTTAGAGGGCCGACCCGCGCCCGAGAATTCGAATGCGTTGCTGAGGTCGCCGGCGTTCGCGCGAACGCCCGGGAGCGGCTCGAGGCCGAAGCGCTTCGTGATGAACTTGATGATCGAGGTTGTGTCGTACGGTGTCTTGTCGACGAAGCCGCGCTTGGCGAAGGGTGAGACGATGAGCGCGGGGACCCTCGATCCCGGACCCCATCGGTCGCCCCAGCCTGGTCCCGACGGCGGCGGCACGTGGTCCCAGTAACCGCCGTTCTCGTCGTAGGTGACGATCACAGCCATCCTGGCCCACTGCGGGCTCTTGCTCAGCCGGTCGAGCAGATCCGCAATGTGCTCGTCGCCGCTCGCAAGGTCGGTGTAGCTCGGGTGCTGGTTGAGGCGCCCCGTGGGCTTGTAGAAGGCGACCTGGGGCAGCGTGCCCCTCTCGATGTCGGCGACAAAGTCGGGGAGGCCTTTCAGGTGCCGCGCCCGGTCGGCGCTGCCCGGCGCGAAGCGCGCGTAGTAGTTGAACGGATGGTGATGGGGCTGGAAGATCGGGCTGCCCGCGTCACGGTTGTAGATCACCGCGCGCTTCTCCTTCGGGTCGCGCCGGCCGTCTGCCATCGCCTCGCTCCACGCGCCGGCGTACCATGCCCACGAGACACCCTTCGCGTTGAGCGTGTCGCCGATCGTCTTGAGCGTCAGCGGCGGCACCGGGTGCTTGGCGGGATCGGCGAGGTCGAGGTTCCCGCCTTCGGCGGGCGCGATACCGCTCGGCTGGTAGGCTGGCTGCGACGTGTTCACCGTATAGCCGTCGGGTGTGACGCGCCCGTCGAAGACCTCGACAGGTCCCTGCAGCACGGAGCGCGGCGAAGTCGGCCGCTTCTTCAGGCGTCCGTCCGCCTCGAGCTGGGGGCGCACGTTGGCGGGCGCATCGACGTGCGCGGGGGTGCAGGCGCAGATCAGCCACTGGTGATTCAGGTACGAGCCGCCGAACGCCGCCATGAAAAAGTGGTCGGCAAGCGTGTACGTCTGCGCCCACTTCCACAACTTCATCTGCGAGCCGTCGAAGTGCCCCATCACCCAGGCGCCGATGTTCGACATGGCCACGAACATGTTGTTCCTGCCGCCGTTGATCTGCTCGATGTGGTGATAGTAGGCGTGGATCGGGCTCGGCAGGACCTCGTCCATTCGCCGGCTCGCGGGCGGCGCGGTGATCCGGAATGGACCGTTGGGCAGGGCCCGCGGGAATTTGGGATCGGGCTTGCCGTGGTCGAAGACCGGCGGCAGGTGCGGTAGCGGCCTGCCATCGTGATCGAGCTGTGTTCTCTGCTCCGGCGTTGCCTGCGCGATCCCCTCGGCGCCGGGAAAGAAGCCATAGAGGTGGTCGAAGCTGCGATTTTCGGCGTAGATGACCACGATGTGCTCGAGCCGGTCGATCCGGCCCGTCGTTGCGGTCGCGCATGCGGCGACCAGCGCAACGACGGCGACTACGAGCAGGCGGAATGGCCCGTGCATGGTCCGATAACCGTGACGCCCCACTCGGGGCTGGTGCCCGAGACGTCTCCCGTCATCGTGTTCCCCCTCACCGCCGTCTTCGGCGTCAGATAGTGTCCTCTACAATGCAATACTCTCCTACCGGATCACAGCCGTCCAGGGCATCGTTAGACATGAAAGACGTTGTGGGCAGGCCTCAATGACGGCACGCCTCCGCGAGACCTCCCTCCGTCCACCAGGAGCACAGGTGACGGACGCGACTCTGCTTGCGACGGGAACACAGATCACGACCATCCAAAAAAGAGCCGCTGGACGAGCCACGCGGTGCCGACGAGGGCCACGGCGAGCGAGGCTACTCGCATCCTCCACGGCTCCCACATCGAACGGCGCATCCACAGCAGGAGGGGCAGCAGGAAGACCACCACGATGGCCTGCCCGGCTTCCACGCCCAGGTTGAAGCCGAGGAGGGCCAGGGCCAGCCGTGCACGAGGGAGCGCCAAGGTGTCGATGGCCGACGCGAATCCAAAGCCGTGCACGAGGCCGAAGAGGAAGCTCACGAGCCAGCGCTGGGATGGCGCGCTGCGCAGCAGAAGGTTCTCGAGGGCAACCCACACGATAGAGGCAGCGATCACCGGCTCGACAACGCGGTCGGGGATGGTGACGAGACCGAACACGGCGAGGGCTAGCGTAACGCTGTGGGCGACAGTGAAGGCCGTGATGATCTTGAGCACGGAAACGAGTCGCCCACCTCGCAGGAGCAGGGCCACGAGAAAGAGCAGGTGGTCGTAGCCCGTGAGGATGTGCTCGACCCCGAGCCGGAAGAACCCGCTGCCCGGCCGCGATTCGTTCCGCCCGAGCTCGACCGTCGCCTCGCGTGCGTCAGGAAGGAAGACGGCTTCCCGCACGCCGCCCGGGGTCTCGATCCGCGCGATGGTCCGATAGTGCTCCCCGAGCACATCGAACCAGTCGTCGCGGATGCCGAGGCGTATCGGCGGTGCCGGGCACTGTAGCGTCGACTCGAGAGTGACCCGCCCGTCGCCGAGACGCGAGCCCTGGATCAGCGCGCGGCCGGGCAAGCATGGAGCGCCGCTGGAGCGTATCGTGACCCGCCGGCGGAGCTCGAGGCCCGCCCGCTCCACGCTCGCCTGATCGCCGTCGGCGGCCGACGCGAGCATCTGAGCGGCCTCCACGGGCAGCTCGCCGAGGAGAATCGTCAGCCTGTACGTGACCGTCGCACCCGTCACCGTGATGGTCGCCAGCCCCGTGCTCGTCGTGTGTGCCCCAGCCGCGGAGGGCCGTCCGAGAACGACGAGCCCCACAAGAGCCACGGTGAGCACCGCCTTCATGGGACTCCCATCACCGACTCCCATTGCTCGCCCATGAAGCTCGGCAGGAGCAGGACCTCGGAGCGGCCGGTCACGCGAGCGTACTGAGCCAGCCCCTGTGAGCTCAGCGCGCCGAACTCGATCTCGAACGGCGGGGCACCGGTGGCGCGAACGGACACCGAGTAGCGGGGTGGGGCGAGCCCGAACTCCGACGGAGAGATGCCCGCAACCTCGTCCGGCTGGAGCACCCGCTGGGGTGCCGAGACATGGAGGAACCGGAGGCCGGTGTCCAGGCGGGTTCCCAGGCTCTCGTCCAGCGGCTGCCCCGGCGTCGCCGCCCACCCATTTGGTTTCGCGCGTTCGAAGCGCCACCGACGCTGGCCCCGGGATATCACGACCTCGACCACCGCGTCGGGTGCAATCGAGAGCATGACCCCCGCCGGCTGGAAATGCACGAGGCTCGGGTCGGGTCGCTGTCCATGGAACGCGAGCGCGATGATCGTTCCGGCCGCCAGCACCGCCCCCGCCACCCACGCCACGCGCCTCAGCGGCGACGGACCCACCACACCATGCCTCCCGCGACCACGGCCAGCCCGGGCAGCACGAGAACCGTCACGAGGAAGATGCCGCGAACTTGCCGGTTGGTCAGTACTACCGTGGGCAGTACTTCGACGGGCGGCTTCATCGTGGGCGCGCGCTCCTCGCCGATGAGCCAGGCGATCGCTCCCAGGGCGAGGTCGCTGTTCGACATGTAGGGGAAGAAGGAGTTGCTCGCGAAGTCGCCGTCGCCGACCACGACGAGCCGGAATGGCTTCCCGGAAGCGCTCTGGGGCCAAGGTCCCTCGGCGGCAACGCCCAGGACCCGCGCCCGTAGCGTGTCTCGAGCCGTCTCGGATTTCGTCCCGCCGCGCACCGGGCGCACATAGCTCGCGGCGCTACTCGAGAAGAGGGGGGACACGGTGATGGTGGGCGCCGGCACTAACTCGAGCGGGCGAGCTCCCGGATAGAAGGTGAGGGAGAGGCCGCGGGTCACCGGGTGCGGGGCATAGCGGGTGACGGCCACCATCTGCTCGTCCGTGAAGTAGTGATCGAGCGGGTCGATCACCGCCCCTTCCCCGAGCCGGACTCCCGCTTGCGCCAGCACGGCGGCGAGACCCGGCTCGACCTGGAAATCGATGTCGAGCATGAGGAGAGCGGCGCCGCCCCGGGCCAGATACTCCGCGAGCGCCCGGCTTTCCTGGGGGGAGTACATGGTCCGAGGATCCGCCTCCACAAGCGCGGCGCACTCCGCGGGCACGCGACCGGCGGTGGCCAGAGTCACCTTTTTCGCCGTGAACCCGAGGGTCTCCAGGGCGCGCCGCAGCCGGCCCATGCCATGCTTCTCCATGAGCACGACGCCGATACCCTCGGCACCATGGCTGTGCGTGTGAACCCCCTCGAAATGCGTGTGGTACTCCATGTTCTCGATGTCGTATTCGTTGTGGCCCTCCGCGAAGCAGATCGTCTTCTCCTCGCGGCGGGTCAGCCGGAGGATGCCGAGGGCGAGATCGCGGTCCTCCGTGCCGACGACCTCGATCCGGCGTCCGTCGGCCTCGAGCACGGCCACGTTGTAGACCCTGACCCCGTACTGGCTGGCCAGGCCCGGCTGTTGATCCGGATCCACCGTGCGCACGTGCAACCGGGGATGCGTGCGTCCCATGATCTCGACCATGCGCTTGGCCGCGCGCCCGGCGGGATTCTGCTTCTGATAGAAATACGTGAGGTCCACGTCAGTGCTCAGGCTCTCCATCACCCTCTCGGCCTCCGGCGACGGGGTGAAGGCGTGCGAGCGGGTCACATCGAAGTGGGTGTCGTGTCGATAGAGGGCCACGTTGGCGAGGAGCACGAGGCCGGCCGCGCCCACGACGAGCGCGCCCCGCGACAGCCTGCGGCGCCAGCCCGCGCGCGCGACGGGCAGCCGCACGCCCCCCGCGAAGAGCACGAGGAGCGCGAGCATGACCACGACGAACCACGTCGTGCTCATCGATCGGTCACGACACGCGTGGCGAGGAACAGCGCGAGCAGAGACAGGGTGAGATAGTAGCCGGCATCCGACAGGAAGAGCGAGCCGCTCACGAAAGTAGTGAAGTGCCCGATGAGCGACAGGTTGATGGCCACGGCGTCCAGCGGGGCCGGGACCATGTAGGCCGCCGAGTCGGCGAACCAGAGCATGAGGCACGCGCCCAACGAGCACGTGGCAGCGACGACCTGGTTCTCCGTGAGGCTCGAGGTCAGGGTGCCGATGGAGACGAGCAGGCAGGCAAGCAGGAACAGCCCGAGATAGCCGCCATAGATCGGCGCGAGGTCAGGCTCACCATACAGTCCCAGCACCACCGCGTAGGCGCTCGAGGCGGCGAGCAGGCCCGTGACGAGGATCAGGGCGGCCAGGAACTTCGCGAGCACGATCCATACCTCGTGAACCGGCGCGGTCAACAAAAGCTCGAGCGTGTCGGCGCGGCGCTCCTCGGCGAAGGCCCGCATGGTCAAGACAGGTACCAGGAGAATCAGCAACACGTACATCTGGTGGAAGATGTAGGTCAGGTTCGCGACCTTGGTGAAAAAAAGCGTCAGGCTGAAGGTATAGCCAGTGACGAGCAGGAAGACGGCCGCCACCGTGTACGCGATGGGAGAGGTGAACGTAGCGTGCAACTCCTTGCGGAGCAGCACCGCGGGAGCGCTCATGTCAGCGACAGGAAGAGAGCCTCGAGGTCCGGCGTGTCGGCCAGCGCCTCGACGCTCAGGAGCCGCCCTTGCAGCAGAATGGCGACGCGGTCGGCCACTTTCTCGACCTCACTGAGGATGTGGGAGCTCATGACGACCGTGCGCCGACCGGCCAGCCCTCGGATGAAGTTGCGTGTCTCGATGATCTGGCGAGGGTCGAGACCATTGGTCGGCTCGTCCAGGATCAGGATGTCGGGTCTGTGCAGGAGCGCCTGCCCGATCGCCACGCGCTGCCGGTAACCCCGGGAGAGCGTGCGTATGGGAGCAGAGAGGCGATCACCCAGAGCCATCTGCTCGGCGACCTCGGCGATGGCCGCCTCGGCGGCGGCCGAATGGAGGCCGCGGAGGCGGGCCATGAACCGCCAGAACTCCCGGACGCGCATGTGGGCGTAGAGGGGAAGCGCCTCCGGAACGTATCCGATGCGCCGGCGTGCGTCCATCCGCTGGCGCTCCGTGTCGTACCCCGCCACCGTCAAGCGGCCGGAGGTCGGGGAGAGATAGCCCGTGAGCATTCGCAAGAGCGTGGTCTTGCCCGAACCGTTGGGTCCCAGCAATCCGAGCACCTCGCCGGAGCGGACGTGGAGCGTGACGTCGCGAACCGCGGCAATGCTCCCGTAGAGCTTGGACACACGCTCGATGGACACGATCGGGCTGTCGAGGGAGCCGGATTCCGGGGCTTGGCTCATGCGAAGCGTCCTGAGACACCGCCAGCCCGGAACGATAACCTGCTCCGGGCTGGGGGGAGGCTCAGAGAACAGCTTGGTGAGGGTCGGCTACTCGTAGTAGGCCGGCGCCTGTTTCGTGGCTTTGAACACCTCGGGGTCGTGCCCATAGAAGATGCTCGCGCGCTCGCCGTCGCGGACCAGCCGGAGCTTCTGGTAGCTGTCGTACATCGCGCCGGGGCTCCAGGTACCAGGGATCGGCGGGATCAGGTTCTTCTCCAAGCTTTCCTTCAAGTAGACCACGTCGCTCGTCAGCACCACCGTGCCGGTCTTGGGCAGCCGCACCACCGCGAACTGGCTACCCGGCGTGTGGCCGGGAGCGCGGCGGAACTCGATGCTCTTGTCCCCGAAGAGATCCAGGTCACCGTCCAGCCGGATCATGTTGTACTTCTTGCTGTCTGCGAAGTCCCCGGGAATGTAGTAGATCGAGTAGCCGACGTCGGGCCACCAGGCTGCCTTCATTTCGTCGTTCTGGACGATGAAGGTGGCGTTGGGGAACTGAGAGACATTGCCTCCGTGATCGAGGTGCATGTGTCCCACGGCGACATACTTGATGTCCGACGTCTTGAGTCCGATTTTCGCCAGCTGGGCAGCCATCGCGTCGTTCTGAGTCATCTTGAGACCGAAGCCCTTGGCGAGCGGGCCCCACCACCCATCGGGATCCGTGATCGTCTTGTCATTGTTGCCGGTATCGAACATCACGTTGCCCTTGGGATGCATGATCACGTAGAAGGAGACGGGGGCCCAATCGATGTTCCCTTGGCCACCGATCTGGAGCGCCCCTTTGGGGAAGCCCCCCAACGAGCCCGACGTGAAGACGTAGAGCTTCATGCCGGCCGGGCTCTGCGCGAGCGCCGGGAGGGAGGCGAGAAGGAGAAGAGCTACCAGGCCCGCGCCGATGAGTGCCTGCCGCTTCATAGTGTCCTCCCGGGTCGGAAGTGTCCGGAACGTGGCCGAATTCTCGGCCCGAGCGCCTGCCTTGTCAAGCCTTCCTACCCGTCCGTCCCTTCATGAATTTTTACCTCGCCTACACACCTGCTTCACGCCCTCCCGTCACCTTGCCCGCGTGCCCGTGATGTCCACCCCATCACCCAGGGAGGTTGGCCATGCAGACCGCGCACCACGCCCGGATCCGTCTCGGTGCCCTCGGCCTCGGCCTGTCCGCGCTCCTGTTGATGGTTTTCCCGCTCGCCCGGCCGTTTTTCCGGATGGACATCTTCGCCCCCGAGGAAACGATGGCGGCGGCAAGCCCGGCCTTTGCCTCCGTGGCATGGATGCTGTCGCACTACCTCGCCATGCTCGGCTTCGTCCTCTTGTTGGGCGGCATGCTCGCGCTCTACGCGTTCCACGCAGGCCCGGAGACCGAGCCGCGCGCCTTCCGCGGCCTGCTGTGGGGCATCATGGGCGTCGCCCTCATCCTACCCGCCTTCGGCGTGGAGGCGTTCACCATGCCGGCCATCGGCAAGCTTCACCTGGATGGTGTCACGGGATTGGCGCCGATGATCCCCCTGACCTATCGCGGCCCGATGACGATCGTGCTCATCCTCGGCCTGGTATTTCTCGGGATGGGCGCCTTCAACTTCGCCTTCGCCGTCCGTCGGCGCGGACAGCTTCCCGTCTCGGCGGGCTTCGTCTTCGCCATCGGCCTCGCCCTCTGGCTGCCGCTTCTGCCGAAGCCCGTGCGGATCATCGACGGTCTGCTGATCGGTCTCGGGGGGATTCCCCTCGCCTGGAGCATGTGGCGAAATGCCGCTCAGGCTCGAAGCTTCTTGAGCGCCTCCACCGTGTGCGCGGGCTCCGGGCGCCGCGTGTAGTCGGGATCGGCGTCCGCCGCGCGAATGATGCCCCCGCGGTCGATCACGAAGCGGGGCGGGACGGGCAGGCGCCAGGTGCCGTCGCCGTTGCACCGGGGCAGATCGATGCCGAACTTCTGGTAGATCGCCTGGAGATCCTCGGGGAGGGTGAAGGCAAGGCCGTACGCCTCCGCCACCCGGTTCCCGAAGTCACGCAGCATCTCGAAGGAAAACGGCTTCGGCTCTTCCGTCTCG
>WNGQ01002256.1_pt1 | contig 24677 bp, 26 predicted proteins | sample 5407661 | NCBI WGS metagenome assembly WNGQ01 (sample SAMN13153382, study PRJNA577476) | soil metagenome | isolation source: 60 cm soil or saprolite under Garry oak tree replicate 2 | place: USA:California | collected 2016-06-15 | reverse complement strand
GCCATCAGCCTGGCCGTCTTCGGCTTCAACCTCTTCGGCGACACCCTCCGCGACGCCTGGGACCCCAAGCTCCGCAATCGCGCTTAGTCAACTCGGAGGGGGCTTTGCCCCCCTTCCGAACCTCCCCCCCCCACCGGCGATGGTGACTATGCGGAGCCGTTTGTCGCCAACCGATCAGCGAATGACGATGGGCCTTGCCGTTGAGCGGCGGCTATCCCGCCGTGGTGGGCTGCGCGATGCCGCCACGGGGCGCCCCGGGCGCCGTGGTGCCCCAGAGCACCTCGAAACCCGGCGGCAGGGCGCGACTGTTCGACGGCGCCAGCCACAGACGCAGGAGCAGCCGGTCGCGGTCGGGTCCATCGTCATCCTCGTACGCCGTGCGCGAGTGATAGATGACGTGGTTGTTGAGGAGCTGGAGGTCGCCGGGCTGCAGTTCCATGGTGAAGGCGAGCTCCTCGCAAACGGCGGCGTGCAGGTCCAGCGCCTCCTCCTGGGCGGGGGAGAGACGGGGGACGCCCGGCAGCTTCTGGGCCGCCTCCACGAAAGTCCGCGAGTACTGCGTGGTCAGCTTGCCCTCGTGCACCGCGAAGACGGGCATGGCGAAGGTCTTGTGCTCGCCGCCCGCTTCCTCGCCCTGCCGGCTCCGCCAGTAGTCCTGGTAGAGCGCGGCGTGGAGATCGGGCCGCCGCGCGAGGATCGTGTTGCTCACGCTCGCCGCGCTGACGATCCTGCTCAAGCCGCCCGCGCGGGCCTTGCGCACGCAGAGCAGGCTGACCACGTCGCAGCGGTCGGTATGGAAGCGCAGGGGCCCGCTCGAGCGCGCCTTCGAGCGCGAGGAGCGGCCGAGCTTGGCGTCCATGGACATCTCCTTCACCTCGCCGTAGAGCCGGTTCTCGTCCCGCACCTCGCCGATCAGCTCCCCCTGCACGTTCTGGTAGCGGGCCGCTCCGAGATGCGCGCCGAGACCCCAGTAGAGGCTCTTGAGCTCACCCTCCGTGTAGCGATCGACGGGAATACCCCGCAAGAGGACGAACCCGCGGCCCTCCTCGAGCTCATGGAGGACGCTCGACAGGTCCCGCGAAAAGGTGGGGAGCGGGAAGTCGCTCCGGCCGAAGTGTGGCCAGGCGAGGCCGCGCTGCTTCAATCCGTCGATGGCGGCGTCCAGCTCGGTGATGGCACGGGGCGAGAGAGAACGGATCCACTCCGTCGATCGCTCCATCTCGCGGCCAAGCCATGCCTCGGGTCCAGTGATCATCGCGGCTCCTCTCGGAATGGTGCCACGGCGCCGATCCTGCCAGACGAGCCGCGGCAGGTCAAATCCACGCCATGCTCGTGCGCCTTCAGGACATTGATCTCTCCGGCGGGCTCTGGCAGGATCTTCCCGGCATGCCATCCCTCCCCGGCGTGGTGACACGGCTTCCCGAAAGTGGTCCGACATCATCAAGGAGACCCCGATGAGCGCGACGCGCGGGACCTGGGCGGACGAGGTCGGCAAGCGAGAGGACGCATTGATCGCGCTGCGCCGAGACTTCCATCGGCACCCCGAGCTGTCGTTCAGCGAGCAGCGGACAGCCGGAATCGTCGCGGAGCGGCTGCAGGCGGCCGGGCTCGAGGTGCGCACGGGCCTCGCGCGGACCGGCGTGGTCGGCGTCCTTCGGGGCGACAAGCCGGGGCGGACGATCGCCTGGCGCGCCGATATCGACGCGCTGCCCGTCACCGAGCTCCTCGACGCGCCGTTCACCTCCGGGACGGCCGGCGTGATGCACGCCTGCGGGCACGACGGCCACACCGCCATCGCGATCACCCTGGCCGAGATTCTCGCGGCCCGGCGCGCGGAGCTGCCGGGCACCGCGGTCTTCATCTTCCAGCCCGCCGAGGAGCTGCTCGGCGGCGCGAAGCCCATGATCGAGGCGGGCGTGCTCGAGAACCCGCGCGTCGACGAGATCTATGGGCTGCATCTGACCACGCAGATTCCCGCGGGGAAGGTGATGGTGCGGCCCGGCCCGAACATGGCATCGGGCGACGGCTTCGCGGTGGAGATCACGGGCAGGGGGGGCCACGGCGCCTATCCGCATCTCTCCATCGATCCGATGACCGCGGCCGCGCACATCCTCATCGGCATGCAGAGCCTCGTGAGCAAGGAGGTCGCCGCGCAGGAGACCGTTGTCCTCAGCGTCGGCCAGCTCGAGGCGGGCACGAAGAACAACATCGTCCCCGACAAGGCGGTGATGCGCGGCACCCTGCGCACTTTCAACCTCGACGTGCGCGAGCAGCTCCTCGGCCGCCTGCAGTCCTTCGTGTCCGACATGGCGCGGGCTTATCGCGCGGAAGCGCGGATGGACCTCACGATGGGCTGCCCGCCCGTCGTGAACCCGGAGAGGGAGACAGCCTTCGTGCACCGGTGCGCGCTCGACGAGCTCGGCGAGGATGCCGTCGACGCGGGGAGGCCGGTCATGGCGAGCGACGACATGACGCACTTCCTGCGGGAGCGTCCCGGCTGCTACTTCCGCGTGGGCATCGCGCCAGGCCACGGACGGCCGGCGCCGCACCACGCGCCGGAGTTCGAGATGAACGAGGCCGGCCTCGCCGTCGGTCTGCGTCTCGGGCTCAGTGTCCTTCGCAGCCGGCTCGGCGCCTAAGCTTCGTCAAGATCGGCCCATATTACGCTCGGGGCGCGAACCCGCCATCTTCACCGGGAAAGCCGCGCGGGCGGATAGTATGGCCGATCGCCGAGGGCATCCACGGCGGCCCAGAACTCCGCGCTGCCCGCCTTGCCCGGCTCTTCCAGCTCCCAGGTCTGCCGCCGGTAGCTCCAGCTTTCGGGGTGAAGCCGGCGGGCGTCCGCCAGGAATGGCGCGGCCGCCGGCCCGTGCCCTCGCGAGCTGAGATACTGGCCGAGCCGGAAGCTGGCCGCCGCGCGCGCGTGCGCTTCGCTGGACACGGGGAGGCGCTGCCGAGCCTGCTCCTCGGACAGGGCATAGGGGCTCGCGGGACCGCGAGCGGCCCAGTCGCGCAGCGCGCTCAGATAAGCCGCGCGCACGCGCTCCCGCTCGGCCAGGCCTTCCGCGCTCATCTGCTTGGTCGTCCGGTCGAGGTGCCGGCGGAAGGCGTCGCTCGTCGCCGCCGTCTCCGCCGGCCTCACGATCCGCCCGGTCTCGTCGATCCACACGCCCATGGGCACGTTCACGACGCCGTAGAGCTCCGCCGTCAGGTGACGCTCGTCGATCAGGCAGGGATAGGTCGGCTTGGCGGCGCGGATCCACTGCTCCGTTTTCGCGGGGCCTCCGCTGTCGAGGGCGATCGCGATGCACGTGAAGCCTTGCCCCGCGAGCTCCTCGTGAAGCGCCTGCCACACGGGCAGGTCGAAGCGGCACCCTCACCACGAGGCCCAGAAGACGAGAAAGACCTTGCGGCCGCGATACTCGGCGAGCCGGTGGACGTGGCCGGCGAGGTCTGGCAAGGCGAAATCAGGCGCCTGCAGCGATGGGGTGCCGCTCCGGCGGGCGGCGGCGGACTCCCCGAACGACCACACGCCGTGGACATCCTCGTGGATCACGGGCTCCCCGAGCAGCCGCGCGAGCGCGGCGAGGTTGAAACGCGCGGGGCCCTCCCTGAGAAACTCGCCGCGCCGATCGCGCGGAATGGGCACGCACACGTCGCCGCGACACGCCCCTTCCGGCCGGAGCTCCCAGCCGGACGCAACCGGGAGCTCGCTCGTCGGCACCCAGAGATCTTCGCCCTCGGCCACGGCGGCGGAGGGGTGAGGCGGGTGCGCCTGATACAGGATGGTCACGCTCATGGATTCATCCTCCCTCGGAGCTCTGCTTGAGCCACTCGTCGACCGCCGTGAGCAGATCATAGTCGCTGGGTGCCGCGGTGACGTCGGCCCCTCTCGTGACACGGCGCTGGATCTCGGCGACATTCAGCACCGGGCGGAGCGAGCCGAGAGAGAGCTCGTCCGACTTCGTGGCCAGCCAGGCCATGACGGTGGCGCCGGAGGTCGACATGCTCCGGTAGCGCCCGCTCTTCCCGGCCGCCCCGAATTCCCTCGAAGCGAGGCTGTCGACGACCTGCCACAGATCCCTCGCGCCGTAGGCCGACAGGATCTCCCGGTCGGACAGGACATCCATCATGTCACGGATCTGTCCTTGCAGCTCACGCGCCTCGACGTAGGCCATCCCGTAGCCATGCAGTGAGAGGTTGGCGGCGAGGTCCCGGCCCACCTTGCGGATCTCCTCCTGGCTCTGGGCGGAGAGGTCAGACGCCCCCGCACGCGCGAAGGATGCCACCGCCGAGAGGAAGCGGAGCCACAGGTCGTTGAAGCCGCGATTCGACGTGTCGTCGCCGGCGGCGTCCGTTCCCAGCACCCGTCGATAGACGGCGCGGCGCTCACGCGCCGACATGCGGAGCGCCGTGGCCTTCGCATACGTGGTGATCTTTTCCGTCGCCAGCCCTCGCCCGATGGGCAGCCGTCCCGACTCGAAGAGCTGGACCAGCCGGTCCACGACCTCGAACATCTTGGCCTGCTCCAGCATGGACGCAACGTAGATCAGCTCCGTGGCGCGGATGCTGGGGCTGTCCAGGTCACCGGAAACCGTTCCGGCGAGGGCGTCGACCGTCGCGGGCACGCGCAGGTCGGCGCGCCGCGTGGCAAGCGTCCACAGGAAGCCGGCGAGATCCTGCAGGCCGAAGGCCAGGGCCAGAGGTCCCGGAATCAGGCTCACGTACCAGAGAGTGGCCAGGACCGGAGGCGCGAGCGGCCGATGGAGCAAGGACGCGAACACGAAGCCCTCCGCGCCCAGCCGCCCGCTGACCACGTAGAGCATCCCCACCGCTCCCACGAAGAGCCCGGTCAGCCGGAAGTAGCCCGCCCCCTGCTCGAGGAGCGGGGGAAGCTGGAGCGCCGAGGCCACATCGTGAGGGCTTCCGAGATCTGGCCGGCCACGATCTCCACCTGGCGCACCTCGGCGACGAAGCGTGGGTGGGTGACCCGCAGTCGGTAGGTTCCCTCCTTCAGCTTGCCCCGGGCCCGCCCCTCGGTTCCGGGAGTCAGCGTGGTCACCACCGCGTTCTTCAGGGTCAGCACCTCCACGGAGGCGTCCGTCACCGGCCGGCCCGTCCGCGCATCCTGGACGACGGCCACCACCTCGCCCGCTACCGTGGTCGCGGGACGCATGTGGAAATAGGAGTAGAGGCCGACGCTGATCGAGATGAAGCCCGCCGTGATGCCGACGATGGCCTGAAAGCGAGAGAGGGTCAGGTGGGCGCGGACGGAGCGGATCAGCTGCCTGATGGCGCTGGCCGACACCTCCGACTCGCGATCGCGCTCCCCGTCAGGCACGCGCGTAGCCTATCAGGACGGCGGAAGGGAGGGCAATGGCGGAACGGTCAGAGCCGGACCTCGAGGGCAACCGTGAGCGCGTTGCTCTTGCGTCCAGCTTTGTCCGTGACCTGAAGCTCGTAGAGATTCGTGGTTCCGTGCTGCTCGCGCGTGTAGCTGCCCTGGTGTCGCGCGGAAGCCTCGACCACGCCGTCGGGCGAGGAGTCGAGCGCGGCAATGGCGCGGTTGATGGATTCTTCCAGCGCGGACCGGCGCCAGGACGATCCCGCGGGCTTGGCCAGCAAGGTGGCGTCCCGGAGCCCCCCTTGCGCGCTCCGGAACTCGAAGCGAATCCGGGCGGGGCCGTTGGGAGCCGCCACGGGGGGCTCGATGGTGAGCTTAGAAATGACGGGGCCACCGCCGGGCGAGGGCGCGAGGGTGCCGCTGCCCGCGACGAGCGTGGCCGCCACGAGGAGAACGAGCATCTGCCGGATCGTGGGTCGACGCAGGGGCGAGCAGGCGCTCAGTACCCCTTCTCCTTGTCGATGAGGGCGAGGAGCGGCTCGCCCGTCCGCAGGCGCCGGAGGTTCTCGATGAACGTCTCGATCACGCGCCCGGCCCGGCGCGGGGAGCCGCCCGCCGTGTGGGGCGTCACGATCACGCGCGGATGGGTCCAGAGCCGGTGGCCCTTGGGCAGGGGCTCGGGATCGGTGACGTCGAGGCCGGCGCCCCACAGGAGCCCCTCGTCGAGGGCGGCGAGGAGATCGTCGCCGTAGATGATCTCGCCGCGCGTGACGTTGACGAGAATGCCCGTGGGCCGCATGCGCCGGAAGAGATCGCGCGTGAAGAGGTGCCGCGTGGCCTTGGTCAGGGGCAGCGCGATGACCACCACGTCAGAGCGCCCGAGCATCTCGTAGAGCCGGTCGGGCTTCCAGACCGCTTCCACGCCCGGCTCGGGCGGCACGTCCTCGATGTCCACGGCGAGCACGCGCATGCCGAAGGCGAGCGCGCGGCGGGCCACCTCGCGGCCCGTGCCTCCGAACCCCACGATGCCCATGGTCGCCTCGTAGAGCTCGCGCTGCTCGAGGCGGATGGGCTCGCGCAGGGCATAGTCGGGCTGGCGGATCGCCGTGTGCAGGCCGCGGGTGAGGCTCAGGAGGAGGGCGAGGGCGTGCTCGGCGAGGTGGATGCCCACGCCGCCCTTCTCGCTGGCCAGGACGACGTCGCTCTGGACCAGCTCGGGAGTGAGGATGGCGTCCACCCCCGCCCCGATCGAGTGGTAGTAGCGCAGGCGCCGGTTCAGCAGGAAGGTGTCGTTGGAGACGCGCCCGAAGAGCACGTCGGTGTCGACGATCTCCGCGCGCTGGCGGGCCGCGTCCTTGGTCTCCACGAGCGTGGTATCAGGACCGGCCGCCTCCAGAATAGCCGCCCGCTGGGCGGGATCCAGCGACGGCACGATCATGAGCGGCGTGTAGAGGATCTTCATGAGCGTCTAACCTCCGTGAAGACGCGGAATGGATTGTCACCTTGCCCGAGGTCTTCGGTCACGGCGCCGATCCTGCCAGAACGACCCCGCAGGGTCAAACCACGCGTCACCTCCATGGTGGCTCAGTTTGAGCGCTGGCACTGAGGCAAATTGGCCCAGTGCCCGCGTCAGGAAGGCAGCAGGTGCAGGCTCACCAGGGTCAGGAGCTGCGCCGTGAAGAGCGACACATGCGAGCTCTGGGTGTCGTACTGCTTGCAGATCTCATCGGTGACCATGAAGGCCGCCCACAGAGCCAGGGCCGTCGCGAAGGCGGCGTGGATGGGCGCCCACGCGAGGCGACCCGCCTGGACGGACGACACGAACGCCCAGCCGAAGAACAGGACGGCCACGAGCTGCCACACGATCACGCCCGTGAACAGGAGCGCGGGAACCCAGCGGGGAGCGTGATAGATGGCGGTGGCGCCCGCCACGGCGCGAAAGTTTTGAGAGGCGAACTTCCAGGTGTCCGGCAGCACGCCCAGGGCCTTCAGCCCGCTGCACAGGTTGGTGAGGAAGACGATGGCGAGCCAGGTGGTCCAGAAGAAGAGGAGGCCGACCTTCAGGGTCAGGGCGTGACCGAGGAGCCCCAAGGTCAGACGGCAGTGACCGACCGCGTAGACGTGGGAGCGGATGTCACGGACGGCGAATAGAACGACGATTCCCCCGCTCCCTCGAGGCAATCCCGGGTGAAGCGGATGAGGTGGTGACTGACCACGGCCAGGTGGATCACCTCCTCGATCTGTCCTCGCCGAAGGGCGGGGCCGGCCATGCGCCAGAAGGTGCGCCGATAGTTGCTGCACACCCCCACCCGCCAGATCACCCGGCCGAGGATGGCGAAGCCTCTGATCACGTTCCGCCATGAGGCGCGGTGCGGGCTCACGGGGAAATCGCCACGGTGCGGGAAGGTGTGTACGGTCTGGTGAGCGAAACGCCGATAGATCGCCTCCGGGGTATACGCTTCGGCGATGCACCGCTTCCACGCCGCCACCACCGCGTCGTACGGCTGCAGGAACACGACATTGGACTCGCGATGCCCGTCGGAGGACAGCCGCCCTTCCCGCTCGAGCCGCCCCCACAGCGGGGTCTTGGGCAGGGCGTAGAGGATATTGATCGTCAGCACGGGGATCTGGGAGGCGCCGATGAAGTCGAGGATGTGGTCCGCCGTCTCGGGCCCGTCGGTGTCCAGGCCCAGGATGATACCGGCGACCACCTCCAGCCCGTGCGCATTGAGACGCTGCACGGCCTCCAGCATCGGCATGCGGAGATTCTGGTCCTTGGAGATGGCCCGCAGGGCATGGGGCTCGGGCGTCTCGATCCCGCAGAACACCGTGTTGAAGCCCGCAGAGCGCATGAGGGCGAGCACCCGCTCGTTCTTGGCGATGTTGAGGGTCGCCTCGCAGGCGAAACGGAGCGGATAGCGATTGCGGGCCTGCCACTCGATCAGGTGCGGCAGGAGCTCCTGGGCGGCCTTTTGATTCGCGATGAAGTTGTCGTCCACGAAGTAGACGGAGACCGCGCCGGCCGCCACGATCTCGTCCAGCTCGCGCAGAACCTGCTCCGGCGTCTTGAGCCGCGGATTGCGGCCGTACAGCCCGGGAATGTCGCAGAACTCGCACGCGTACGGGCAGCCGCTCGAGAACTGGATGCTCGCGATGAAGTACTGTCGCAGCCAGATGAGGGAGTACGCGGGCACGGGAAAGTCCGCCATGGGCAGCCGCTCCACCGTCTCGAAGCGGATCTGACGCGGCGGGCGGCCGTCGTGGGTATCGAGGTACTCGAGGAGCCGGTCGGTGCCGTCGCCCAGCTCGCCCAGATGCAGCATGTCGGCCTCGGGATAGTACTCGGGGCAGCCGGACGGCGAGGGCCCCCCCACCGCCACGGGCCGGCCCTGCGCATGCGCCCGCGCGATCACGTCGTTGATGTGGCCGCGCTGGATGTGCATGCCCGACACGAAGACCGCGTCGGCCCACCGGAAGTCGCTTGTGGTGGCAGCGCGCGCGCTCTCGTCCACGAAGCGCACTTGCCATGACTCGGGGAGATAGGCAGCCACGGTGAGAAGCCCCTGCGGCGGCATGAACGCGCGGACGCGTCCCCCGAAGAACGGATACGAGTACTGAAACGTCCCGAACGACTTGGCGTAGCGCGGATAAACACAGAGAATCCGCCGAGCGCGAGAGGGTACGTAGGGAGTTCGCATGACGGCGCGGTCACAGCATAGCCTACTTGCCAAGGTTCCGCCCCGCCCGGGAGGCGCGTCGGGTCACGGGTCCGGCGGAATCTCCAGCGGCGGGCGGCCGCGCCGCGCGCGCAGGCGGTCGACCACCGCCCGCACCGGCCCACGGCGAAGCGCGACCAGGAGCAAGCGGCGCTTGCCCGGGAAATCCATGAGGATCAGACCAGCGAGAATCGTCAGCACGCCCTGGCCGGGAATACCGGGGATGGACAGAGCGATGCCGACGATGACCAGCGCTCCGCCGAGGAGATTCCATCCCACCTTGGCCCAGAGACTCGTCGGGGGCGGGCGGAGCCGCGAGGTGAAATAATCCGCGGGAAGTCTGACGAGCATCCGCCCGGAGAGAAGCAGGCTCAGCACGAGGCTCACCACCGAGAAGACGGCCACCACGGCGATCTTGCCCATCGCGGTCATGGCTCGGCGGACGGACGACGGGGCGACCGGAGCTTCCCCGCGCGCTAGCCCCTCCGCATGTACGCGGGCGGCGCGCCGGTGAGGAAATCTTCGCGGGGCGGCGCGAACACGTCGATCACTTCGGTGTCCTCAGGAAACCACGCCTCGTGCTCGACGCCGCCGGGAATGACCGCGACGGCTCCAGGCCCGCACATCCGTCGCTCGGCGCCGATCCGGAAGTCCATACGGCCGGAGAGGACCCAGAACGACTGCTCGTGCGGGTGGGAGTGCGCCGCGGCATGGGCGCCCGCCTTCATCGACCACCACACGATCATTTCCTTGTCTCCCGCCAGCACGCGCCGGGTGATCTGGTCCGTCAGCTTCTCCTCGGGAAGATTCGTCAGCAGCTCGAAGCCTTTGATGATCGGCATGGCGGTCTCCTTTTCGAGTAGTTGCTCACCCTAGCCCCGGCCATGAAAAGTGTCAACCGGCGCCGGGCGAGAGACCGCTCGTGATCAGAACTGGCCGTGCCGGCCCGCGCCCTCGGCGAAGCGCTGCGCCCCCTCCTGGCTCTCCCCCGAATCGTGGGTGGCTTTGCCGAGAGCGAACTCGTGGGCGAGCGCGGCGGGAAGAGACAGGCCGACGCCTTCCCATGCCGAGCGTCGATCGCTCCGCACGCAGCGCGGGGGGAAGGCCGCGATGGTCCGCGCCAGAGCCTCCGCCTCTTCACGCGCCCGGCCCGCGGGTACCACGCGGTTGGCGAGTCCGAAGGCGAGAGCCTCGCGGGCCTCGACGGGCCGTCCCGTCAGGATCATGTCGAGAGCTCGCGAGAGCCCGATCAGGTGCGGGAGCCGTACGGTCCCGCCGTCGAGCAGCGGCACGCCCCACCGCCGGCAGAAGACGCCGAAGATCGCCGTCTCGTCGGCCACCCGCAGGTCGCACATCAGCGCCAGCTCGAGACCCCCCGCGACCGCGTAGCCCTCGACGGCGGCGATCACGGGCTTCGTGAAGGCCATGCGCGTCGGGCCCATCGGTCCGTCGCCGTCCGGAGCCAGACGGAGACCACGCCCGGTGCCGCGGGCCTTCAGGTCGGCGCCCGCGCAGAAGGTTCCCCCGGCGCCCCAGAGCACCGCCACGCGCAGGCCGTCGTCGGCCTCGAACTCTCGGAAGGCCGCCACGAGGGCGCGGGCAGCATCTCCGTCCACAGCGTTCCGCGCTTCAGGCCTATCGATCACGATCGTGGCTACCATGTCCTGTCGCTCGAGTCGAACGGCCATGCGAGATCTCCTCGGCAGTCGGTGAGGGTCAGCCTTGCGCCCCCGAAGGCGGGAGCGCCATGGGCGAGCAGAGTACAGCATCACTACCCCCGGCGGACGGCGAGAATGCCGCCCGCCAGGAGCACGAGGATCACAGCCGCCGCTATGCCGAGCCTACGGCTTCGCGACTTCATCGCTTTTCGGGCCGACCTTCATCTGGGCCACGGGGCCGAGGTTCCGGATCTCGAGGTGGACGCGACGATTGAGCTGCTGGCACTCCTTCCTCGGATCGTCACAGAGGGTTGCCTCCTGGCCGACAGCAACGACCTTGACCGACGTCTCGGGCACGCCCAGCTCGACCAGGAACTGCTTGACCGCCTCCGCCCGGCGCTGAGCCAGGCTCCGGTTGTAGGCGGGCGGGCCCTGGTGGTCGGCATAGCCGGTGACGAGGACGGCCCACGCCTCCGTGCGCGTCATCACCGCGGCGTTGTCCTGGAGCATCCGAGCGGCGTCGGCGCTGAGCCGCACGCTCTTGAAGTCGAAGTACACGTCCGCGTGAAGGACCGGAACATCGGGAGCCGGCGCTGTCGTCTTCGGCCTCGCGGACTCGGCCGGCCGGGCCGCGGCCGGCGTCCCCGCCGCGGCCGTTCCCGGCAGGCTCTGCATCCAGTAGAGGGCGCCCACCCCGGTCAGCAACGTCACGAGAAGCCCGATCAGCCCGAACATGATCACCAGCTCTTTGAAAAGCCCGCCGCCTGTGCGCGTTTCCTGCTCGTTCGTCATCGCTCTCTCCGTCGCTCGGGTTCACTGTCGGCGCCGGCCGGCCCGCCCTCGCGGGTGCCGCGCCCGGCGGGTCAGCATCGCAAGGGCCGCGCCAGTGCAGTGAATGGACGGAGCGCTCATGGTGACGCGCACTTGGGCTCAGGCGGGGGGTGGGAGATGCGGGGCCGTCCCCGCATCCCCGCACGGGTCCCGCGTCAGGCTGGCGAAGTCAGACGCCGGAGAAGACGGTCAGGGCGCGGGAGGGCGGCGGTCGAAGTGCTGGCGGACGAGGGACTCGAGGGAGCGGAAGTGGCGCTCGGGGAGGTTCTTGAAGCGGCGTCGCGACGCCGCGACGGCGGCCTCGGCGGTATCGAACCCGGCCACGGAGCGGAGCAGGTGCTCGTGGTACTCGCGGAGCTTGAGCTCGACGGCCCGGGCGAGCTGCGGGTCGCCGGCGAGGTCCAGGGCGGCGCGGGCCCGATCCCCCCCGGCCTCCACCAGCGCGCGAAAGCCCAGTCCCTTGAGCCGCTGGGTGACCGTGCTCCGGTCCCATCCGAGCTCTCTCGCGGTCGCCTGCATGTCGAAGCCGTGGCGCCTCAGGCTGGCGAGGACGGCGGCATCGCCCGTCTCGGCCGCGGCCTCGACGACGCCGCGCCGCTCCGGCGCGGGCAATCTCAGGTCTTCTCGCTTGAGGAGCGGTCCCGCGGCCAGGGCGACCGCCTGGCGCAGACAGTTCTGCAGCTCGCGGACGTTGCCGGGCCAGGCGTGGCTCCGAAGGGCGGCCATGGCGTCCTCGGAGAGCGCGACGCCCGGCCGGCCGAGCTCGACGGCGGCGTCGACGGCGATCTGCGAGGCGAGCAGCGGCACGTCGTCGGGCCGGGCGCGGAGGGGAGGCAGCCAGAGCACGAGACCCTTGAGGCGGAACCACAGGTCCTCCCGGAACCAGCCCTCCGCGACGCCACGCTCGAGGTCGCGGTTGCTCGCGGCGACCACGCGCACGTCCACGCGCGTCGGCCGTGCCGCCCCGACCTTGTGGAAGACCTTTTCCTGGAGGACGCGCAGCAGCTTGCTCTGCTGGTCGGCGCGCAGCTCGCCGATCTCGTCGAGGAAGATCGTGCCGCCGTCGGCCTGCTCGAAGTAGCCCCGGCGATCCGTCACCGCGCCCGTGAAGGCGCCCTTGACGTGGCCGAAGAGCTCGCCCTCGAAGAGCTCCGCGGGAACGGCGGCCATGTTCACGGCGACGAAGGGCCGGGCCGCGCGCGCGCTCAGCCGGTGGGCGGCCCGGGCGAACAGCTCCTTGCCCGTGCCCGGCTCGCCGGTGATCAGGATGGGGAGGGACGAGCGCGCCGCGCGCTCCAGGTCATGAAAGACCGCGAGCACGGCGGCATCGCGGGTGAGGATGCCCGCCTCCTCGCACGCGCGGCGCAGCGCGTCCTGCTCCGCGTCCGTCGACGCGCCCGCGCGCGGATCCGCAGCGCGCAGCCCGGACAGCTCGCGCTCGAGCGACTCGAGCCGCTCCCGCGTCGCCTCCTCCTGGCGCCGCGCCTCCGCCAGCTGCTCGCGCAGGGCGTCGGCGGCACGCCCGAGATCTCGCTCGGCGCCTGTGGACCGGGCCACCGCCGAGCGCGCGGCCTCGAGGTCCTCCTCAAGATCTTCCACGGCCGACTCGTGGCGCATGAGGGCTTCGCGGGCCTGCGCGTTCGCGTCCTCGAGCCTCCGGATGCGCGCACCCGAGACGACGTGGCGGGTGACGAGCGCGCCCAGCGATGCCAGCGCGATGGCGGCAAGCGGCGTCACGATGGGGAGCGCGAGCCCCGCCTTCACGAGGGCGACCTGGAGGGCCAGCGCGTAGCCGCTCGTGATCAGCGCAACACCCACGAGGGCCGTCCACCATCGCGCGGAGAGCAGGAGCCATGCCGCGAGTGCGGCCAGCCCGAGCGCGGTCGCTGCCGTGACCAGCGGCGAAGCCTCCCGCAGCCGAGAGCCGGCGAGCAGCCCTCGGGCGAAATGGGTCTGGATCGCCATCGGCGACATCTCGCCGACGGGCGTACGCAGGGCGGCGCGCGCGGGCTCCGCGAGGACGAGCACCGCCTTGTCGCCGACCAGCGGGGGAAGTGGGTCGGCGTGGAACTGCTCCATGAGCGTCCAGACGTCGAGGAAGGACACCACGCGGACGCCGGCGGGGACGGCGCCGCCCGCGAAATCCACGAGCGCACGCCCGTGGGAGTCCACGGGCACCCGGATCTGGGTGGCGGGCGTGCCGGTCAACGCGGCCACCAGGGCCAGGCCGAAGGCGGGGACCGACCGCTCGCCGGACTGGACCCAGGGCGGCACGGCACGCACGACGCCATCAGCGTCGGGATCGGCGACGGTGTGGCCGATCTTCGCGTCCGGGGGGAGCGGCGCCACCGACGACGTGGGTGGGACGCCGGAGACCAGGACTGAGACGACATCCACGGTTTGCGCGGCTTGAGCGAGCAGCGCGTCGCTCGAGGCGCCGCCGCGCCCCGGCGCGCTCGGCTGGCCGAGCGGCACGTCGAGGCCGACGACGGCGGCGCCGGCGCGACCGAGCGCGACCACGACCCGAGCGATGACGGCGCGGTCCCAGGCCCCGGCCCCGAAGCGCGCCTCGCTCGCGGGATCGCGCACGACGACCACGAGGGCCGGCGTGTCGGGAAGGACGGCGCGCCCGCGGAGCCAGCGGTCGTACACCGACCAGTCCAGCGCGGTGACGGCGGCGCCGCCCCAGAGTGAGATCGCCGCGGCCACGAGCGTGGCTCCGCCCGCGAGCGCGGCGGCTCGGCCGAGCGTCCTCGTGGTCGCCCCGCTGGTGACTACGGGCGCGGGCGCGACCGCCCCTCGGCGGCCGCGCTCTTGAGGTAGGTGAGGATCCGCGCGTCGTGCGCGGGCAGCTGGCCCTCGATCCCCTGGTCGTAGAGCGTCTCGAGCATCCGCTGGGCGGGCTCGCTCAGCGCAGCCGCCTCGCGGATCAGGACGGGCACGGCCTCGCGCGCGCGGCCCTGGCGCAGGAGGGCGGCGCCGAGCGGCTCGTCGCCCTGGCGCGCGATGTCGGGATAGTCGTTCCAGAGGCGCGCCCGGTACTCGCCGAAGGCCTGCTCGACGGCCTGGCGGTCGGCGGGCGGGCGGCGCGCCCGTCCCGACGCGGACTGGCGCAGCTGGGCGAGCCCCTCCTCCGCCTGCGTCACGCCCTGCTCCGCCGCCCGCGTCCACCAGGCGATGGCGGCCACGAGATCGCGCGGGACGCCCACGCCCGTCGCGTAGGCGGCGCCCGCGAAGTACTGGGCGCGGGGCAGGCCCGCCTCCGCGGCGGCGAGAAACTCGGGCGTCGCCTCGACGTCGCGACGCGCCAGCTTCAGCACGAGCGCCAGGTTGTAACGGGCGTCGATAGCCCTGGGCTCGCGCGCGAGAACGCGACGGTAGGCCTCGATGGCCCCGGTGAGATCGCCCTGGGCGTAGCGCACGACGCCGAGCGTGTACTGGGCCTGGAGAAGGTCGGGCGAGGCGGCCAGGGCCGTCTCCAGCTCGGCGCGCGCGGCGGGCCAGTCCTGGCGGGCCACGAGCGCGGCGGCCAGGGTCAGCCGCGCCTCGGCCAGATCCGGGCGCACGCGCAGGAGCCCGCGCAATTCCTCCACGGCTGCATCGAGGTCGCCCATCGCGTAGAGGGCCAGGCCGAGGCTCGCCCGCGCCTCGGCGAGGTCGGGCTTGAGGTGAAGCGCCTCGCGCAGCGCCATGGTCGCCGCCACCATCTCGCCGCGCGCGAGGAGCGCGCGGCCGAGATCGAGGAGCCGCGCGGGATCGGCGGCGGCGGGCGGCGCCGAATCGCTCGTGGTCGCGGGCGGCGAAGGCGTGGCGGCGACCGCGGTCGGCGCGGGAGCGGAACCCGTCGTGACACATCCGCTCGCGAGGGCGATGGGCAGCACGAGAACGACGAAGCGAGTCGTGCCGTTCATCAAGCCCTCCGAGATCATCGGGTCGATCGTGCCAGAGGACCATAAAGAGGTCAAACTTCGGGTCCGTGTGGGGGTGGCTCCCGGGCGCCGTCTGAGCTAGAGTCAAGGCCCCATGACCGCGGCCGAGACTCTTCCGCGCTGGCCCGGCGACTCGCGCGCCGCCTGCGCCTTCACCTTCGACCTCGACGCCGAGACCTTGTGGATGGCCCGTGGGGTCCACGAGCCGGTGACGCTGTCCCAGGGGCGCTTTGGTCCCGTGGAGGCGCTGCCACGCATTCTCGCCATGCTCGAGAAGGCGGAGGTGCGCGCGTCCTTCTTCATCCCCGCCTGGGTCGCCTCGCACTACCCGGAGGCCGTGCGCGCCATCGCGAAGGCCGGCCACGAGGTCGGCTGCCACGGTGACGAGCACGAGCGAGTCTCCGATCTCGATCCCAAGCAAGAAGAGGCAATCCTCACCAAGAGCCTGGAGACGCTGACGCCGCTCTGCGGTCGTCGTCCCGTGGGATGGCGCGCTCCCGCCTGGCAGCTCTCCGCGTGCTCGCTCGACCTCGCGGCCAAGCACGGCTTCGAGTACTCGTCGAACATGATGGACCGGCTCGTGCCGTACCGGCATCCCGAAGCTCACGGTCGCGCCCTCGTGGAGATTCCCGTGTCGTGGGTGCTGGACGACGCGCCCTTCTTCATGTTCACGGGGCAGCGGAGCATCCAGGCGCCGGGACCGGTGCTGCAGGGATGGCTGACGGAGTTCGACGGCATCACGGAGGCGCACGGCGTCACCAACTTCACCTTTCATCCGCAGATCATCGGCCGTCCCTCGCGCCTCGCCTGCCTGCGCGAGGTGCTCGATCACGTGAAACACACCCCCCGCGTCTGGACCGCGCCCCTCGCGGAGATCGCCGCCCACTGGCGGAACACCCAACAGCCCTGAGGAGGAGCCCGTCATGCCCGTCTCGCTCGACCGTGCCACGCCCGCCTCGCTCGATCTCGATCCCAAGAGCCTCGAGCGCCTGCTCGAGACCGTCACGCGCCACATCGCCGAAGGACGCTATCCGGGTGCCCAGCTCGCGGTGGCCCGGCACGGAAAGCTGGCCCTCTTCGAGACGATCGGCGACGCGCGCATCGATCCGGCGCGGGCCACGGCGTCGGAGGACACCCTCTGGCTGCTGTACTCGAACACGAAGGTGATCACGGCATGCGCCGTGTGGCTTCTCGTCGAGCGGGGCGCGCTCTCCTTCACGGATCGCGTGGCCGAGCACCTGCCGGGCTTCGAGCAGAATGCCAAGGGCGATATCACGGTGATCCAGCTGCTGACCCACCAGGCAGGCTTCCCCAACGCGCAGGTGCCCAAGGCCGTGTGGGAGGATCATGATCTCCTGCGCCAGACCGTCTGCGGGTTCTCGCTCGAGTGGACGCCGGGTTCGCGCGTGCACTATCACGGGCTCACCGCGCACTGGACGGCCGCGGCCCTGATCGAGGCGGTGACCAAGACCGACTACCGCGACTTCATTCGCGCCAACGTGACGGAGCCGCTCGGGCTCGGCAACGAGCTCTTCGTCGGCCTGCCCGACGCCCAGCAGGGCCGCGCCGCGGACATCCATGAGCCCGCGAGCGACGGGGGGCGCCAGGTGAAGCGCGCCGACGAGAACAACGCCGAGTTCCGCCGCGCCGGTTCGCCGGGCGGCGGAGGCTACGGGACCGCGCGGGCCATGGCCGCCTTCTATCAGATGATGGCCCACGGCGGCGTCCTCAACGGCGTGCGGCTGCTCTCCCCGCGCATGGTCGCCTACGTCACGCGCAACTTCACCGGAGACCGGATCGACGGCTTCATGGGCATGCCCATGCACCGCGGGCTCGGCCCGCACTCGCGGGGGACCACGGACACCATTCGCGGGCTGGGATCCCTCGCCTCGCCTCGCGTCTTCGGCCACGGCGGCGTCGGCTCCTCCTATTGCTGGGCGGATCCCGACTCGGGCGTGTCCTTCTCGTATCTCACCAACAGCCGCGTGCCCGATCCCTGGCACAGCCAGCGGATGGATATCGTCTCGAACCACGTCCACTCCGCGATCCGCTAGATGGCGCGCTCGGTGCTCGTGACCGGAATGAGCGGCCTCATCGGCCGCGCGCTCCGAAAAGAGATGGAGGGGCGCTACGATCTTCGCGCGCTCAACCGGAGCGCCGTCGAGGGCCTGCCGTGCCACCGTGCCGATATCGGGGACCTGGGGGCCATCGAGCCCGCTTTTGCGGGCGTGGACACCGTCGTGCATTTGGCGGCGGCCCTGGGGAGCGCGAGCCCCCCGTGGGAACGCATGCTGCAGAACAACGTCACGGGCACCTACAACGTGCTCGAGGCCGCGCGAAAGACTGGGGTCAAGCGCGTGGTCTTCGCCTCGAGCGGCGCGACCATCAGCGCCATCGAGCAGGACAAGCCGTACAGCGATCTGGTGGCCGGCCGCTACGAGGGGCTGACCTCGTGGCCGATCCTGACCCACCTCTCACCCGTCCGGCCCCAGGGCCTGTACGGCGTGAGCAAGGTCTGGGGCGAGGCGCTCGGCCGTCACTACGCCGACGCGCATGGGCTGTCCGTCATCTGCGTGCGCATCGGCCGCGTGCATGCCGAGGACCGGCCGCTGTCCGCCCGCGATTTCTCCGTCTGGTGCAGCCAGCGCGACATCGTGCGTCTGCTCGAGCACGCCGTGGCGGCGCCCGCGTCCGTCCGCTACGACATCGTCTTCGGCACGTCGCGGAACCGGTGGGGCTACCGTGACCTCGAGCACCCGCGCACGGTGCTCGGCTGGGAGCCCCTCGATGAGGCCGAGAGCCACCGCTGATCCGAGTGCATCGCTGACCCCGAGGAGACCCATCCCATGCCCATCCAGACCCGCTATGTCTTCACCGCCTCCATGGATGTCGATCCCGCCAAGGAGGCCCTCTTCAACGAGGTCTACGACACCGAGCACGTGCCTCTCATCCTGAAGGTGCCCGGGGTGATCGCGGCCGTGAGGCTCAAGAAGACCACCCTGACCCTGCTCCTCGGCGGCGAGAAGAAGACCATCGTGGCGGAGAGCGAGCCCACCTACACCGCGACGTACGAGATCGAGAGTCCGGACGTTCTCACGAGCGCGGCGTGGGGCGTGGCGGCGGAGCAAGGCCGCTGGCCTGCCCAGGTCCGGCCGTACACGAAGAACCGCCGCCACGTTCTGTACGAGCGCCTGCGCCCCTAGGGCGAGCGCGCATGGTGCCCATCGGCCTGGGCGTGGTGGCGGCGGTCCAGCTGCTTGCCGCCGCCGCGCTCTATCCCGCCTTGGCCCTGGCCGTCATCGGCACCGCCGACCTGCTGGGCACCATTGCCAGGAACGCAGGCGGCCTCTGGCTCGCCCTCGTGACCGGCGGTGTTCTCCTGGCGGCGGCGATTCTGCTTCTTATCGGCATCTTTCTCGTCGCGCCGCTCGTGCTGTGCGTGGGCGGCGTCGCGCTCGTGGCCCGGCTGGCGCGACGGCGCGGGGTGGAGATCACGGGATCGCAGGTCCTGAAATTCGGAGTCGCTCTGGTGGCCGTCAACGTGGCGCTGGCGCTGGTGGGCGCCTGGCTGTGGCCGTGGTGGTGGTACACGGAAAAGATGGCCACGCGGGCGCCCCTCTGGCTGCTCGTCCTTCTCTTCGGCGCCAGCGCCGTCATCGATGCGGCCGCCGGGGCTGCGATGGCACGCGCCCGGGTCGGCAGGCGGTCGGGGAGTCGCTGAGGGAGCGATGAGGATCTGTGCCGGTGGTCTCCTGGTTCGCGACGACCGGATCCTTCTGGCGAGACGCGCGGCCGATCGGGACTTCTATCCAGGTGTGTGGGACGTCATCGGCGGACACTGCGAGGGGGACGAGGCGCCCGTCGACACGCTCGCCCGGGAGCTCGTGGAAGAGATAGGCGTCAGGCCGCGGACATTCGAAAGGATCGCGGTGCTGGCCGAGCCGCATCCCGCCGAGCACGGGGAGGCCCAGTATCACATCTTCGTGGTCACGGCCTGGGGAGACGGCGAGCCTCGACTGCGCGGCTCCGAGCACACCGACCTGGCCTGGCTGAGCCTCGAGCAGGCCCTGGCGCTGCCTCTCGCCCATCCCGGGTATGCCGAGCTCTTCAGGTCGACATTGGGGGAGATGGCGCGCGCGCGGCTCAAGAAGCGATAGGCGGCTTCGTGTCGAACCAGGGCCGCGCCTTCTCGAGCTGCGCGCCCAGGGCGAGGATGGTCCCCTCCTCGCCATAGCGTCCGGCGAGCTGCACGGAGATGGGAAAGCCCGTGGGAGTGCGGCCGAGAGGCAGCACCACGGCCGGCTGCCCCGTCAGGTTGAACCAGACGGTGAAGGGCGAGAAGTCGAAGACGCGGCGCCAGTACTCGTCCACGTCGTCCATCATCATGTCGATCCAGCCGAGCTTGGGCGGCAACGTCCCGAGGCCCGGCGTGAGCAGCACGTCCCACTCGGTGTGGAAGGCCCCCATCTGCCGGCTCAGCCGATGCGCGGCCTGCGTCGCGCGCACGTAGTCGGCGCCGCTGACCTGCTCGCCCTTCTGGGCCGTCCCCCACGTTACGTTCTCGATCTCCCCCTTGTGCGGGAGTCGTCCCGCTGTCGGATGGCTGGCGAGATTGACCACCATGTTCGCCGCGGCCAGGGTGAGGAAGGTCGGCACCACTACCCCGCGGTCGATCTCGGGATCAGCCTCCTCGACATGGTGGCCGAGGCTCTTGCAGAGGGCGATGGTCTCGCTCAAGGCCTTGAGGTACTCGGCCTCCACGGGCGCGCCATTCGGGGTGACCCTCGTGAAGGCGATGCGGAGCGGACGCGGCCCGCGCCGTACCTCTTCGAGGTAGGGGCGCGACGGCGCTGGCGCGGCATACGGATCCCCCGCGCCAGCCCCGGCCGTAGCATCGAGGAGCGCCGCGGTGTCGCGCACCGTCAGCGTGACGGCATGCTCCGTGGAGCAGCCGCCCAGCCCCTCGCCGAGATACGGCGCCATGGTATTCCGCCCACGTGAGGGCTTGAGCCCCACGAGGCCGCAGCAGGAGGCGGGCGCGCGGATTGACCCGAAGCCGTCGGAGCCATGCGCCATGGGCAGCATGCGCGCGCCCACCGAAGCCGCCGCGCCGCCCGAGGATCCGCCGGAGATGCGGGCGGTGTCCCACGGGCTTCTCGTCGGCCCGTGGAGCTGCGGCTCACAGGTCAGCGAGAGCCCGAGCTCGCAGGTATTGGTGCGCCCGAAGATGACGAGCCCCGCCCGCTTGAGACGCTTGACGTGCTCGCTGTCCACGGGCGCGGGCGGCGAGTTCGCGAAGAACTTCGAGCCCCGCGTCATGGGCACGCCCGCGAGCGATGCCGTCAGGTCCTTGAGGAGGAAGGGCACGCCCTTGAAGGGTCCGTCGGGCAGCCCGTCGGCGATGGCCTTGCGTCCGTGATCGTAGAGCTTCATGGTCACGGCGTTGACGGCGCCGTTTCGCGCCTCGACGCGCTCGATGGCGGCCTCGAGGAGCTCGCCCGGAGAAACCTTGCCGCCCTGCACGAGCTCGGCGAGGCCGAGGGCGTCGTACTGCTCGAAGTCGGCGAAGCCCTTCACGGTCACACCTTGCGAAGCGCGGGCGCGACCTTCTCGATGAGCGTGTCGAGGACGGCGCGCCCGTCCTTGCCCAGGAACATGGTCGGGATGAAGACCAGCCCCACGCCCGCCCCGCCCAGCTTGCCCAGCTTGTCCTGGATCTGGGCGACGCTGCCCGCGAGGAGGATGTCCTTCGCGGACGCTTCGTCGCGGCCCATCCTCTTCATGAGGGTCTGCTGAGCCTTCTCGATCTGGGCGCGGTCCTCGCTGATCACGGGCACCATGACGGCCGAGCGCAGGATGGCCTTGGGATCGCGATTGACGGCGGCGCAATGCTGCTCGAGGATCTTGCCCTTGCGCGCGAGGATGTCGGGACCGCCCCAGACGTTCCAGTGATCGGCCCAGCGCGCGGCCACCTTGAGGGTGACCTTCTCGCCGCCTCCGCCGATCATGAGCTCGGGCCGCGGCTTCTGCACGGGCTTGGGCATCAAGGGGGCGTCGTCGAGCTGGTAGTAGCGCCCCTTGAAGGTCGAGCGATCCTGGGTCCACAGCATGTTCATGACCTGGCAGGCCTCGTCGAGGCGCTGGAGCCGCTCGCCCACCGTGTAGAAGGGGATGCCGTAGGCCTGGTGCTCGTTTTCCTGCCACCCCGCACCCATGCCGCAGATGAGCCGGCCGCCCGAGATGACGTCGATGTTGGCGGCCATCTTGGCGAGGACGGCGGGATGGCGATAGGTGTTCCCGGACACGATGGTGCCGACGCGCATGCGCGTGGTCAGTCCCGCGAGGGCGGCGAGGGCCGTCCAGGATTCCAGCATGTCGCCGACCCGGTCGGGGGTGTTCGGCATGAAGTGATCGGTGACGCAGGCAGCATCCCAGCCACCCGGCTGATCCGCGTGGCGCCAGAGATCGAGGACGTCGTTCCACGTGGTGCCGCCCATGCTGGTGAAGATCGCGAAGCGCATGCGTGCTCCTTCGAAGTGGCCGGGAGATGCTCCGGCTACGGCAGGGTTTCCTTCTTGATCTTCCGCTCCTGCTCCTCCCGGAACTCGTGGAGCCGTTTTCGGAGATCGGGGCGATGGCCGCCCAGGATGGCCACGGCGAGCAGCGCCGCGTTGATGGCGCCCGGCTTGCCGATGGCCAGGGTGCCCACGGGAATGCCGCCGGGCATCTGCACGGTGGAGAGCAGCGAGTCCATACCCTTCAGCGCCGGGCTCTCGATGGGCACGCCGAGCACGGGCAGGATGGTGTGGGCGGCCACCACGCCCGCCAGATGCGCGGCCCCGCCCGCGGCCGCGATGATGACCTCGATGCCGCGGCCCTCGGCCCCCGTCGCGTACTCCGTCGTCATGGCGGGCGTGCGATGGGCGGACATGACCTTGCACTCGTGGGCGACGCCGAAGCGGGTGAGGATCTCGTCGGCATGGCGCATGGTCTCCCAGTCGGACTTGCTGCCCATGATGACAGCGACGAGAGGCTGACCGGGATCGCTCATATGCCGGAAACGCACGATGACGCACGCCATGCGGTTAGTCAAGCGCTTTCGGGGACTGGGCCAATTCAGTTCGCCAGTTTTATTAAATGATGGCTATGCCCACGTGGACGGTCAATCCGGAAAAGATGTGGACCTGGAGTAGCGCGTCACCCGTCGGATACGCCTTGCGGACTCCGACTCACTCAGCTATGTTCGGGCGCACGAACAAAAGGGAGCGTTGTGACGATGGCTAGCGCCATTCGGTCGAACAGCCAGATCTCCTATCCCATCCTCTGCGAAGGTGCCTTCACGACGACGCTTGCCGTCCGTGAAACCGCTCTGGCCGGCGCCCCGAAGCCTCGGCTTCTCGACCGGGTCCGCGAGGCCATCCGCGCCAGGCAATACAGCCGACGCACCGAGAAGGCGTACGTCCAATGGATCAGGCGTTACATCTTCTTCCATGGCAAGCGCCACCCGGCTGAGATGGGCGCCCCCGAGGTCACCGCCTTCCTGACCTCTCTCGCCGTTCACGACAAAGTCGCTGCCTCCACCCAGAACCAAGCCTTGAGCGCCTTGCTCTTCCTCTATCGCGAGGTGCTCGGCGTCGAGCTCCCGTGGCTCGACGACGTCGTCCGGGCCAAGCGGCCCCAGCATCTGCCCGTCGTCCTGACGCGTGACGAGGTGCGTGCCGTCCTCCAGCGGCTCGACGGCGTGTCCCGCCTCATGGCCCTACTCCTGTACGGTGCGGGACTTCGCTTGCTGGAATGCTGTCACCTGCGCGTGAAGGACATCGACTTCGCGACGAACCAGATCGTCATCCGCGACGGCAAGGGGCGCAAGGATCGGGTGACGATGCTGCCGGCGGCAGTCAAGGCCGCGCTGATCGCTCACCTCGAGCGCGCGCGCGAGCAATACCAAGCCGACCTCCGGCACGGCGCCGGCTGGGTCGAGCTGCCCAACGCCCTGACGCGCAAGTACCCGAACGCCGGCCGGGACTGGGGGTGGCAATGGGTTTTCCCGGCCACGCGCTTCTACGTGGAGCGTCTCACCGGCCAGCGTCGCCGTCACCACCTCCATGAATCCGTTCTCCAGCGGGCCGTGAAGGATGCCGTCCGCGGCGCCGGGATTGCCAAGCAGGCCACATGCCATACCTTCCGTCATTCGTTTGCCACCCACCTGCTCGAAGAGAGCCACGACATCCGAACCGTCCAGGAACTGCTCGGCCACTCAGACGTCAGCACCACGATGATCTACACCCACGTGCTCAACAGGGGACCGGCCGGGGTCCAGAGCCCCGCCGACCGGATGTTCCTGTCATGACCTCGGCGGCCGGGAAACAGATCGGGCTGGCCGCGGAGGCCCAGGTGATATCTTGCAGCGCCTCGCGGTGTATCACGGCAAGGGAACGAAGGCGCGCCCTGCAACGTCGCGCAAACACGGGTGCCAACGGAGCTCGGCCGGGCTCGTTCGTCGTGCTATACAGAACTACGCAGTCAGATAACGCAGTTCAAGATACTGAGCGTTGGGCGGACCAGTGACGAGCGACGGATGGTGATGGGGCTGACACAAACGGAACGAGCGGCGGGACCATGAGGCGCCGCGTGGTGATCGGGTTTGCCGGCACGGCGTTGTTCGCGTGGCCGCTGATTGCGCGCGCACAGCAGCAGGCAAAAATTGCGCGCCTCGGGTACCTGGGTTTCGGCACCCCCTCGGCCTCGGCGTCCCTGGTCGAGGCACTTCGGGCAGGCTTGCGCGATCTCGGGTATGTCGAAGGCAAGAACCTCATCATCGAGTTCCGATGGCCGGGGACGGTCGAGCAGATGCACGAAGCGGCCGCCGAGCTGGTCCGTATGAAGGTCGACATCATCTTCGCGGGCTCTTCAACCCAGTCGGAGCCGGCCCGACGGGCGACCAGTACGATCCCCATCGTCTTCGCGGCGCATGCCGACCCCGTCGGCCTCGGCCATGTGTCCAGTCTCGCGCGGCCGGGCGGAAACATGACGGGATTGGCAGTTATGGTGCCCGAGATCACCACAAAGCAGATGGATCTATTGAAGGCAACCGTGCCGCAGGCGACCCGGTTCGGCGTGCTCTATAGCCCCACCGCTCCGTCATACCGGCCCGTCCTAGACGCCGCCGAGGCTGTCAGAGGGAAACTCGGTGTTCAGC
>WNGQ01003717.1_pt1 | contig 24692 bp, 24 predicted proteins | sample 5407661 | NCBI WGS metagenome assembly WNGQ01 (sample SAMN13153382, study PRJNA577476) | soil metagenome | isolation source: 60 cm soil or saprolite under Garry oak tree replicate 2 | place: USA:California | collected 2016-06-15 | reverse complement strand
TCGCTGCTAAAGCGCGTATTTCTCTTATTAGATGATGGTCTTGGAAATACGTCCGCGCTACTCGCCACAACACTAGAGATATACCGCGAAAGAGAGCGCAAACACATCGACAGAATCGTGTAACTTCCCCTCGTACTATTCTGCGAGCTTTCTAGACAGAATTACCTAGCCGCTTCGATTATGGGGAACGTGGTATTTGAGAAGATGGTGATAAAAACGTTTTTACAAAGATTCGGTGTAACCTCTAACGAATGTACTTGTGAAAGCACAATGACTACACGGCGTCACTGGAAAAAAGGCCTCTCTCTGGCTACAAGAACGCCCAAATCAGCCAATATGCTATGAGCTATCGCTGTTAAACTAAGCAGATGGAGTACTTTCTTATGCTCAAAAATCCAACCACATCACCTTTGCGTCGAACCCTTAGCTCGTCATATCGCCCTATTCCCATGAATTGGCGAGAGAAAGGGGTTGGCATCTCACGTATTCTCTTCGGTCTCGTGTGGGTTATTGCCGCTCTATTGAAGTGGCAACCTCAGTTTCAAAACACTTTTGTTGATCAGGTCTCAGCAGTACAGGATGGTCAACCAACACCAATTCAGGCCTGGATAGCCTTTCCCTATGCCCTGCTCTTTGTCCTGCTTCTCTTCCTCTCTGCCGGACGCTATTATGGCCTGGATGCCTGGCTCACTCCCCGGCTGGGACAACTCGGCTTCCTGGCTTCTGGTTCCCTCAGGCGCAACAGAAAGTAGATATGAGTATGCCTGCTTGTAGCATCTCCAGGAAGTGAGCCTTTTTCAGCATTGTGCAATTAGAGTGAGACGAAGTTGGTTTGCGTCGATTGCCGTCGAAATGAGAACGAAGCCGCTCCCTGACTGCCATCACCAGCCATCTTCCAGCTAGCAGTACCACCTGAGCTTATCTCACTCTAGATGCATCGATTGACAAAAAGGCTCACTCCCTGGTTTCCCAATTCTTGATGCGTAGATGTTTACTGGCGTGAAACCCTGTCTGCCTGTTGCAGTTGCGTCTTGAGCGCCTGGCCAGCATTCTGGATATGCATCCGCATGAGCTCTTCGACCGCCCCAACGTTCCCCTCTTTCAAGGCGTCCAGCAGCGCCTGATGTTCTTGCTGCGAGCGCTCGAGTTGCTCAGGAACGGTGATGGGGGTGAGCGGCGGCTGGCCAGACCATAAGCTTTTGATCATGCGTACCAGGCGACGCTGTTGACTGGCTTCGTACAGGATGGTGTGAAAATCCTCGTTGAGTTGCACGTAGCGTTCCCGATCTCGGGCCGCCGTCTGCACCATATCCTGGACCAGGCGTTCGAGGGCTTCCAGCTCGCCTGCGGTCAGCTTGTTTACGGCTTTGGCAGCAGCGTAGGGTTCGAGCAGCGCCCGCAGGTCATAAATTTCTTCCAGGTCTTCCACGCCAAACGTACTGACGAAGTAGCTGCCACGCTCATCGGCAGTCACCAGCCCTTCCACCTCGAGTCTTTTGAGGGCATCGCGCACCGGAATGCGACTCGTACCCAATTTCGTGGCCAATTCATCCTGGACTAGTCGCTCTCCGCTAGCCAGTTGTCTTTCCAGGATGGCCGTTCGCAGCACCTGATAGACCTGCGTTTCTAGCGTCTCTCGCCGGATCGATGAATGTCGCATGGCATGCACACCTTTCCTGTCAACAAAGGATCGTTTTCACCAAATTCGTATACCGTACACAGTATACTATTGACATTTTAGCTTTTTTCAGGTACACTGTCAACCAGAGCTAGTTGTATACCGTTGACAGTATACAAAGATAAGAAGCGTAAGATGTTTCTCACATACATATATGGGGACCGGTAAGAGGAGTAAGCAGAAGATGCAGAGGGAGAAGACGCCTTTCCTCGATGGCTGGCTCCCGTACTGACTGTACCGCTATCCAGGTGAGAGGAGAAGAACAATGATACCAGGAGAGCAGTTCCCGACCCTTCTCGATGTACAACAACTTGAGCAAGCAGGCTTTTCCGGCGACCGGCCAACGTTGTGGAGGGAACCACGAGGAAGTGATCTGTATGCTGCGATGAGCACCTGCTGATCGCTGCAGATTGGAGGTACTATGCGTTTACAGCAGTTTCAAGCATTTCCCTTGCCAGGACTTCTCCCGGCACATCATAGGCTTGTGTTGAACACCTCTCCCTACGTGCTGTCGACCTTTATTCTGACGGAACTCTCACCGGAGGAGGTCGTCGCACAGCAAGTGGTGACCGAACACGAGATGTACGCGCTTGTGGCGCTGTTAGAAGCGTATCCAGACTATTGCCCCTGTGAAGTGCTCCTGGTGGCCATCACCGATGTAACGATCGATCAGGCACGCCAGGTGCTGCACCAGGCGATCGCACACAAGATGCTCGATCACGAAATGAAACCAATACGCAAACTCATCTCGCAATGCAGAGCTAAGTTGTCCCCGTTTCATCTGAGCATATGCTCGGTCCATGAAATGGGTTATATGCTCGTCGCCAAGCGATCAGTGAGCAGGTCGCGTAGAGAGCTGGGAGCGTTTGTCCCTGCATCCTTAACGCGATTTTCAGACAAATAGATTAAGGAAAAGAGTATACTGATAGAAGTACTGCGTGATATGAAACGGAATGGTCGTACGACAAGATCTGCCAGCAGTAGTGAACGCTTCTGAAAAAGAGGGGTGAAGCCCTCTTCACGTACGGTGTTGTGCCGCAGGGGCATAGGTGATTTCCCTGCACATTCGGCACTGACTCTCTGTTATGTCGAGGGCAGTGAGCGGCCGAATCATGATGCACTGTCGGCGAATGAGATTTCCAACGCTTCTCTCACCAGCAGTGTTGCTCGTGTCTTGAGGGTGGGCGAGCAACTCGCAACAGTACTCATCATGGAACTACAAGGTAGACTGCGTGCAAGCACTGACTGGTGGAACGTTTCCTCGTGGACGCTTCGTACTGCCTGAAGGAGAACATATTACGTTGTACCTAATCTGTTCGTGCCTGGCGACCGGCCTGATCGCTTTGAGTAAGGCTTGGCAATCCGGAGCGGATGCTGTCAGCCTCGACCTGGAGGATGCAGTCTAGGCTCTGTTGGGACGCCCTAGAGAAATAAGCTGCCTGCCCACGATGCGAGTGGGCGCAGAAACAGAGGAGGTTAGCATGCAGGCCTTTGAGTTACAGTGGATGAAGGCCTGGCAGGATGCGGTTAACCAGGATCCGACGATGAAGGTCATCGGCCAGTACTTTACAACCGACTTTCTGCTGGGCTTTGGCGACAAGGAGTATCTGGTCTCGATGCATCGGGGAGGTATCGAGCGCATTACCGACCAGTTGAGCATCGAAACCCCGTGGACCTTTGCCCTGCGCGGCCCACGCGAATCTTGGGAGAAGTTTATCCAGCAGGTGCCCCCACCGATGTACAACGATATTTGGGCAATGGCCCATCCTTTGCATGGGCGGTTGCAGATGGATGGCGATGTCAAGGTGCTGTGGCAGAACTTACGGAGCCTGACCTGGATGCTGGACCGTATGCGCGAGCTTCAGACTGCTTGAGCAAAGAACGAGGAGAGGACGATGACTACCAAATATGATCCCATTGTGAGCAGGTATGTCTATGTGCCCTACGACGGCTACGAGTACCGTGTGTTCTACGAGGAGGCTGGCCAGGGCATTCCGCTGGTCTGCCTGCATACGGCCGGTACGGACTCTCGCGAGTGGCGGCACCAACTTTGCGACTCAGATATCACCAACAACTTCCGCGTTATTGCCTTTGATTTGCCTCGCCATGGAAAGTCGATTCCTCCCGACGGCTTTGAGAAGGAAGAGTATCGGCTGACGGCCAAGTTCTACTCGGAGTTCGTGATGGCCTTCTGCGATGCCCTGGAACTGGATCAGCCCGTCATCATGGGTAGCTCCATGGGTGGCAACATCTGCTTGCACTTAGCGTTGAATTTCGAGCAGCGGTTGCGGGCGCTCATTGCCATTGAGGCCTGCGATTACTCACCGGGCTGGTTTATCTCCTGGCTCTGGCACCCGCAGGTACATGGTGGTGAAGCCTGCGCCACCTCAGTCTTCGGCCTGATGGCACCACAAAGCCCAGCAGGGTACCGCTGGGAGACGTGGTGGTATTACAGTCAAGGAGGACCCGGCATATTCAAGGGAGACCTGTACTTCTATAGCGTGGACCACGACTTCCGGCAACTGAATGATAAGATTTCTGGTAAGGTGCCGATCTACTTCATGACCGGTGTGTACGACTTCGCTTGTACCCCGGAGATGACGAGCCAGACGGCTGAGAAGGTCAAGGGGGCGGAGTGCATCATCATGGAAGAGATTGGTCACTTCCCGATGAGCGAGAACCCCGTGACGTTCAAGAAGTACCTGATGCCCGTTCTGGACAAGATCAAAGCCCAAAAGTCAGTCCCAGCAAGCTGAAGTGGGTTCCAAGGCTGAGGCAACGCCAGGAAAAAGAAACAGGCCGCTGATTTGGAAGCACTCAGCGGTCTATGGGCTAGCAGGCGGGGTAGTGTCGAACAGCCACTACTCCCGCCTGCGAGGGAATCCATATCGTAGGCACGGCCTATGCTGGTCATGAATCATTTGCCCTGGTTCAATGACTGCCTGGCTTCCGTTGGCCTGCCGGAGACTTGCCAGCTGGAGCAGCAGTTTGGTGCAGCGAAGGTTGGAACGAGTGTGTCCTACGTTTCCCTCATAACGTGGCCGTTATATACCACCTGGTCAAACCAAGACCGAGAGTCTGTTCTTTAGAACCGTGGGGGCAAAACCCACGGACAAGCGAGCTTGAATGCGGAGCACCTTTTACGCTCAATGGTACGTCACTATTGCCCCCACGGTTTAGAAAGACCTTCAACAGAAAGACCTTTGCAAGAGGAACAGTGATGAGCAAGGAAGAAAAGGTAGAAGTTGAGCGTTACCCAGCTCTGATCGGCGGCGAGCGGGTGTTCTCCCACGAGACGTTTGAGGACCTCGATCCTTCCACAGGCCGCCTGTGCGCCGAGGTGGCGCGATGTCGGGCGGGCGAAGTAGATCAGGCCGTTGCCGCGGCCCGGCAGACCTTCGAGCGCACCTGGCGTCACACGACCCCGGCCGAGCGGGCGCGGATATTCCGGCGTATCGCCGATCTGATGCGCCGGGACAAGGAGGAACTCGCCCGGCTCGAGAGCCTGGATACGGGCAAGCCGCTGCGCCAGGCTCGCGTGGACGCAGAAGTGGCAGCCCGGTATTTCGAGTTCTATGCTGATAGCGTAGAGGCTCTCTACGGGGACACCATCCCATCCCTCCGGGACGTCTTGATCTACACTCTGCGCGAGCCCTACGGGGTTACCGCGCACATCATCCCCTGGAACTACCCGATGCAGATCGGCGCACGGACAGTTGCGCCCGCACTGGCTGCCGGCAACTGCTGTGTCCTTAAGCCCGCTGAGGAAGCGCCGCTCACGCCCCTGCGCCTTGGTGAGCTGGCGCTGGAGGCGGGTCTGCCTGCGGGTGCCCTCAACATCGTGCCAGGATATGGAGAGGAGGCTGGTGCCGCTCTCGCCGCTCACTCTGGCATCGACCACCTTGCCTTTACGGGTTCCGTCGAGGTGGGCCAGATCGTGAGCAAGGCCGCCGCCGACAATGTCATCCCAGTCACGCTCGAACTGGGTGGCAAGTCGCCCAACATCGTGCTGGCCGACGCTGACCTTGAGAGCGCCGTTCCGGTGATCGTGAACTCCATTATCCAGAACGCCGGCCAGACCTGCTCGGCGGGGTCCCGGCTGCTAGCGGAGCAATCGATCCATGACCGGATCGTGGATGCGGTAGCCGAGCGTTTCAAGGCGCTGCGCATCGGTCCCGGGCTTGAGGATCCGGAACTCGGGCCGCTCATCTCGCAGCGCCAGCGGGAGCGCATGGGGAGTTACGTGGAACGCGGGAAGAAGGAGGCTCGCCTGGTTGTCGGCGGCGATGTGCCTCGCGACGAGCATCTGGCGAGCGGCTTCTTCTACCTGCCCACGCTCTTTGACCAGGTTCGGCCCGAGGCGGTGATCGCCCAGGAGGAGATCTTTGGCCCCGTGCTCAGTGTGTTGACCTTCCGTGATCTTGAGGAAGCCGCTACCCTAGCGAACGGGACCAGGTACGGCCTCATCGCTGCCGTGTGGACACGCGATGTTGGCAAGGCACATTGGCTGGCCCGTGAACTGCGCGTCGGCCAGGTCTATATCAATACCTACGGAGCTGGCGGGGGCGTGGAACTTCCCTATGGTGGGTTTAAGCAGTCAGGTCATGGCCGGGAGAAGGGATTCGAAGCGCTGGTCTCCTACACCCAGACCAAGTCTGTGGCAGTGAAGTTGACCGCTCCTAGGATGCAGTAGCCTTGCAGCCGCTCTAGCCTCGGCGCCAGAGCGGCTGGGATACGTCAGACTGGCGATATTCTCGATCACGTACGCGCATCTTTGTGCGGCGCAGCTTGATTACCGAATCAGACATCAGAAAGGAAGGATCTATGCACGTACATTGCAGAGCTATGATGAATCGCCTCACAGAGAGTATCCTAATCGATGGGTGGAGGAGAAGCTATGGTTCACACTGAGGCGCATGGGGATCTCCGGCTGGCGGTGCGCGAACTGTGCCGACGGTTCCCAGCTAGCTATTGGCGGGAGCTGGACCAGCAGCGGGCCTATCCTGAGGCATTCGTCCAGGCCATGACGGAAGCAGGATACTTGGGAGCCCTTATCCCGAAGGAATATGGGGGCCTGGGGATGAGCTTGGTCGAGGCCTCGATCATCCTCGAAGAGATCAATGGGTCCGGGGGTGTTGCTGGCCCCTACCATGCCCAGGTCTATACTATGGGCACGCTGCTCCGGCACGGTTCGGAAGCACAGAAGCAGGCGTATCTCCCGAAGATCGCACGCGGTGAACTGCGCCTGCAGGCGTTTGGGGTGACTGAGCCGGAGGCTGGCACCGACACGACCAGCATTACGACGACGGCGGTCCGAGAGGGCAACCGCTACATCGTCAACGGGCGGAAGATCTTTATTTCGCGCGTCCAGCACTCCGACCTGATGATTCTTCTGGCCCGGACGACGCCACTCGAGCAGGTCAAGAAGAAGTCCCAGGGGCTCTCGGTCTTCCTCGTTGATCTGCGTGAGGCGGTCGGGAACGGACTTACGGTGAAGCCCATCCGGGTCATAATGAATAACAATACCAACGAACTGCACTTCAACCAGGTTGCGGTCCCGGTTGAGAATTTGATTGGTGCAGAGGGGGAGGGCTTCCGCTACATCCTGGACGGCATGAACGCCGAGCGCATCCTGATCGCTGCCGAATGCATCGGCGATGGGCGCTGGTTCATTGAGCGAGCAACTCAGCGGGGCAAGGAGCGCCGCGTCTTTGGTCGTCCCATCGGCCAGAACCAGGGCATCCAGTTCCCTATCGCCCAGGCGCACATCCATGTGGAAGCGGCCAATCTCATGCGCTTGCGGGCGGCCGAACTCTTTGATCGAGGTGAGCCATGTGGGGCCGAAGCCAACATGGCCAAGCTGCTGGCTGCCGATGCCTCTTGGGAGGCCGCCAACGTCGCAATTCAGACCTATGGCGGCTACGGCCTGGCCGCTGACTACGACATTGAGCGCAAGTTCCGTGAGACCAGATTGTATCAGGTTGCCCCGATCTCGACGAACCTGATCCTGTCCTATGTCGCCGAGCATGTACTCGGCCTGCCGAGGTCGTTCTGAATGTTGCCATCAGCGGGTATCATCATTCTATCGCTTGAGCAGGCAGTCGCAGTCCCCTCCGCCACGCAGCAGCTGGCCAGCTTGGGAGCACGCGTCATGAAGATTAATCGCCTTGGCATCGGGAACTTTGCGCGGGACTATGATGAGACTGTGCGTGGGATGTCGAGCTACTTCGTCTGGCTCAAGCGCTCAAAGGAGAATCTTATGGCCACAAAAGAGGGCTGGCGTGGCCGGTTCTTCGAGGATTTCGAGGTCGGGGATGTGTACCAGCATCCCCTGGGGAGAACCGTGACAACGACGGACAACATGTGGTTCACTTTGCTGACGCAGAATACCGCCCCGATTCACTTCGACCACCACTACGCGGCGCAGACCGAATTTGGCAAACCGCTCGTCGACTCGACCTTTACACTCGCACTGGTGACCGGCCAGAGCGTGATCGACATTTCGCAGAACGTCTTTGCCAACCTGGGCTGGGATGAGGTTCGGCTTCCCCAGCCCGTTTTTGAGGGCGACACCATCTACTCTCAGACGGAGGTCCTTGAGAAGCGGGAGTCAGGGTCGCGCCCGAATATCGGTATTGTCACTGTGAAGACGACTGGGTACAACCAGGACGGCAAGGTCGTCATTACCTTCAAGCGAACGATTATGGTCTACAAGCGGGGCTATGCACCACAGATCGTTCGTCTCTTGCCAGGAGAACTGCAATGAGCACGAAAACGACAACGGTTGGGATAACCGAGGAACTTGCCTCCTTCCTGACCAGTCTCCGCTTTGAACATCTACCCCGCACTGTGGTCGAGCGGACCGAGGATCTCTTCCTGGACTGGATCGCTTCCGCCCTCGCGGGCCGCAACGCGAAGCCAGTCCGCATTCTGGAGCAGTTCGCCGCGACGATGGGGCCGAGCGAAGGCCCGAGCGAAATCCTGGTCTCGCGTCGACGCACCTCTCCGCTATTCGCCGCCCTGGTGAACGGAGCCTCCTCGCATGTGGTGGAGCAGGACGACGTCCATAATGGAGCCGTCTTCCACCCCGCGACCGTCGTCTTCCCCGCCGTCCTGGCGGCAGTACAACACACAGGGGCCTCCGGGCGCGACATGGTGGGTGCCGCGGTCGTGGGCTACGAGGCGGGCATTCGGATCGGCGCCTTTCTCGGCCGCTCCCATTACCGGGTCTTTCACACGACGGGAACGGCGGGAACGCTCGCTGCCGCGGCAGGCGTGGCGCATGTGCTTGGCGCCGATACGCAAACGATGCTCCATGCACTAGGTTCAGCGGGGACACAGGCTGCCGGTCTGTGGGAGTTCCTGCGTGACGCGGCGGACTCGAAGCAGCTCCACACGGCGAAGGCGGCCGCCGATGGACTCCTCGCCGCGTACATCGCACGCGACGGATTTACTGGAGCAAAGCGGATTCTGGAGGGTGAGCAGGGAATGGCGGCCGGGATGTCGACGGACGCTGATCCCAGGAAGCTCACCATGGAGTTGGGGAAGCGCTGGGCGATCCTGGAAACCTCCTTCAAGTTCCATGCCTCCTGTCGCCACACCCACCCCGCGGCTGATGCCCTGCTTGAGGCAATGCAGAAGCACCACCTCACCGCCGATCAAATCGCGCACGTACGTGCGCACGTCCATCAGGCGGCAATCGATGTCCTCGGTCCAGTCACCGACCCCCGGACGGTGCATCAGGCCAAGTTCTCGATGGGATTTGTCCTCGCCCTGATTGCCCTCTATGGACATGCCGGGATCACAGATTTTACTGATGAGGCGCTCCAGGACCGCAAGATTCGCGAATTCCTCAGCCACGTCGAGATGGTCATGGATCCGGAGATCGACGCGGCTTACCCCGAGCGATGGATCGGGCTCGTAGAGGTGGAGACCATTGATGGCCGCCACTTCACCTCCCGCGTCGACGTCCCCAAGGGCGACCCGGACAACGCGCTGAGCCGCACGGAGATCGCGGACAAAGCCCGTCGCCTGGCGGTATATCAGCAGGGCGCATCATCTGAGGAGATAGACCAGATCATGACCCGCGTGTGGACCCTCGATCAGCAGCCCCATGTGCGTGACCTGCTGCCAGGAGGCTAACATGGCCCGTCGCTCCTACCTGTTCGTGCCTGGGAACCGGCCCGATCGCTTGGCGAAAGCCTGGCAATCCGGAGCGGATGCCATCATCCTCGATCTGGAGGATGCAGTTGCAGGCACGCAAAAAGATCAGGCCCGTGAGGCTGTGGTCTTGTTGGACAGGCGTCCCTGCCAGTCGAACTGCATCCAGCCGCTGGTCAGGGTGGAACAATCAGGCCGATCTGTGCCATACTCAAAACAAGCTTTTCGTCGGGTAACAGGCATTGAGCAGGAAGAGGGAAGCACACATGAACAATCTTGGGAAGAGGCCGCTCGAAGGAGTAACGGTGATTTCACTCGAACAGGCGGTTGCCGCCCCCTTTGCGACTAGACAACTGGCCGATCTTGGTGCACGTGTCGTCAAGATCGAGCGTCCGGGCGAAGGGGATTTCGCTCGCCACTATGATAGGAGTGTCAAGGGCATGTCGAGCCACTTCGTCTGGATCAACCGCTCGAAAGAGTCACTCACCCTTGACCTCAAACATCCGGCAGGCAAAGAGGTCCTGACACGCTTGCTAGCGCAAGCAGACGTCTTCATTCACAATCTGGCACCAGGTGCGGCTGACCGACTCGGCTTTGACGCTGCAACGCTGGAGCAAACGTTTCCACAGCTGATCGTGTGCAGCATTTCTGGCTACGGAAGTTGGGGACCGTACCGCGAGAAGAAGGCCTACGACCTGTTGGTGCAGGCCGAAAGCGGCCTTCTCTCGATCACGGGCACAGAAGAGAGTCCAGCAAAGGTGGGTATCTCGGTAGCAGATATTGCGGCTGGCATGTACGCCTTTGCTGGCATTCTCACCGCGCTGTATCGGCGCATGCATACTGGCAAGGGAACGGCGATGGAGGTCACGCTCCTGGAGGCGCTCGGGGAGTGGATGGGCTATCCCGCCTACTACACGGCCTACAGTGGGCAGGCACCGGAGCGGTCTGGCGCACGTCATGCCACCATCGCTCCCTACGGCCCGTTTGCCCTGGGCGATGGCAAAACCGTCCTCATTGGCATCCAGAATGAACGGGAGTGGACACGCTTCTGCACCTCCGTTCTGGAGCGCCCGGAACTCGCAGAGGACCTCCGCTTTTGCTCAAACGCCGAACGGGTCAAACACCAGGCGCAGTTGGAGGCACTCATCCAGGAACATTTTCGCACGATGACCCTCGCACAGACTATTGAGCGCCTGGAAACAGCGCAGATTGCCTATGGGCAGATGCGCACGGTGCAGGAGTTTCTCGAGCATCCGCAGTTGGAGGCGCGAGAGCGCTGGCGCGAAGTGAACTCACCTGTCGGGCCACTCTGGGCACTGCTGCCTCCTGCCACGCTCCAGGGTGTCGAGCCCATCTTTGGGCCAATTCCCGATCTGGGGCAGCACACCGACGCCATTTTGCAAGAGCTTGGGTATAGCACGGAGCAGATCGCTGCGTTGCGAACGCAGGGCACCATCTAGATGCCAGCAGACACAGCGTTCAACCTGCCCTAGGATGGGCGTCATGGGATCATGCTCCTCCCATTGCACGGAAAGTTCCTTTCCTATTGGAGTGTGCGACATGAGGTACACGGAACGCGCTTATTCCGAGAGGAAGGAAACGAGATGACACGAACACTTGCAAGTACGACCATTACCGAGGCGGTCCGCCAACTCTGCATTGACGCCAACTATCGCATGAGTCCTGAGATGATTGCTGCCCTCCAGAGGGCTCGCGAGCAGGAAGAATCGCCACAGGGCCGTCAGGTGCTCGGGCAGCTACTGGAAAACTGGCGCATCGCTGGACAAGGGATCTTCCCCATCTGCCAGGACACTGGCTATGCAGTGCTGTTTGTGGAACTGGGCCAGGACTTGCATATCACTGGCGGTAGCCTGAACGAGGCGCTCACTGAGGGAGTACGGCAAGGCTACCGCGAGGGCTATTTGCGCAAGTCCCTGGTGCGCAGCCCCTTGCGACGCGAGAATACGGGTGACAATACACCGCCGATCATCTATTACGACGTGGTTCCCGGTGAGGGATGCAGCATTGCTCTCCTCGTCAAAGGGTGTGGGTGTGACAATCGGAGTGCGCTCAGGATGTTGACGCCCGCCGAAGGGATGGAGGCCGCCAGGGATTTTATCGTAGAGACCGTCGCGCAGGCCGGACCCAATGCCAGTCCCCCGGTCATCGTAGGTGTGGGGCTGGGTGGCACCTTTGAAAAGGCGGCGCTGCTCTCGAAAAAGGCTCTGCTCCGCCCAGTTGGGCAACCCAGCTCCGATCCCGAGGTGGCCGCCCTGGAGCGGGAGATGCTCAAGCGCATCAATGCGCTGGGTATTGGGCCGGCCGGCTTTGGAGGCACCGTCACTGCTCTTGCCGTCCATGTGGAGCTGTTCGCCACCCACATCGCCGCTCTGCCGGTGGCAGTCAACCTAGACTGTCACTCGCACCGCTGCAAAGCCATGAGGAGGGACGAGGTATCTACTGACACGTCGCCCATTGCCTTGCGCACGCCGCTGCTGGATGTCGATGTGGCACGACTGCGCACCGGCGATGCGGTCCTGATTTCCGGGATCATCTATGGGGCGCGTGATGCGGCGCATCAACGTATGGCAGCACTCCTGGAGCGCGGAGAGCCCTTCCCCTTTGATGTCAGGGGGCAAGTGATCTACTACGTCGGCCCGACGCCCGCACGGCCCGGCTTTCCTATTGGATCGGCTGGTCCGACCACCGCATCGCGCATGGATCGCTACACGCCCGCGCTGTTGGCCGCGGGGCTGCGCGGCATGATCGGGAAGGGGGTGCGCTCCGTCGCCGTTCGGGATGCCATTCGGCAGTATCGCGCCGTTTACTTCGGGGCCGTGGAAGGCGCGGCAGCCCTGCTTGCCAGTACGGTGCTGCGGGCCAAAGTCATTGCCTACCCTGATCTTGGGCCCGAGGCGATCTACCAGCTGGAAGTGCGCGACTTTCCTGCGCTCGTCATTCACGATATCTATGGAGGTGACCTCTACGAGGAGGGACGCCTGCGCTACTGCAAGCAGATATCTGCACGAGGTGAATTCCATGAACAATCAACTTGAGATCAAAATCCTCTCCCCAACAGCGATTCTGGGCTACGGCTTCCCCGCGTCATCATTCGAAGCTGGCCTTAAGCGCCACCCGGATGCCATTGCCGTTGACGCTGGCTCGATCGACCCCGGCCCGTATTATCTGGGCGCTGGCGTGTCCTTCACCGACCGCGGGGCTGTCAAGCGCGACCTGCGGCTGATGCTCAAAGCCGGCCGGGAACTGAAGGTCCCCGTTATCATTGGCACGGCCGGGGGCTGCGGGGCTGCACCCCATCTTACCTGGAACCTTGAGATCATCCGTGAGATCGCCCGTGAGGAGCACCTGAGCTTTCGGCTCGCGGCCATCTCCGCCGATATCAGCAAGCCCACACTGCTGAGCGCCTTCGACTCCGGCGACTTCCTTGCGCTGCCCCCGGGCGGACCACCGGAGCGTGAGGACGTCCTGGCGAGCACGCACATCGTTGCCCAGATGGGCGTCGAGCCCTTTATCGAAGCATTGGAGGGTGGTGCCGACGTCATCCTCGCCGGCCGGTCGTACGATCCAGCGGTGTTTGCGGCAGTGCCCATCCTGCACGGATTCGATCCCGGTCTGGCCCTGCACATGGGCAAGATCCTCGAGTGTGCGGCGATCGCCGCTTCCCCTGGCAGCGGCAGCGATTGCATGTTTGGTGTGCTGCGGCGCGATCACTTCGTCCTGGAGCCGTTAAGTCCGAGCCGCAGATGCACCGTCACGTCGGTCGCCGCCCACACCCTGTATGAAAAGGCCAATCCCTACTCGCTGCCCGGTCCGGGTGGCATCCTGGACCTCACTGGGACCAGCTTCATCCAGGAAACCGAACGCAGAGTGCGCGTCTCGGGCAGTCGTTTCATTCCCGATGCGCACTACGCGGTCAAGCTGGAAGGCGCGAAACGGGTCGGATTCCGGACCGTCTCGATTGCCGGTGCACGCGATCCCATCTTCATCGCCAAGGTGGACGACATCATCGAGGGGGTGCGCACCCGGGTGGCCGATAACTTTTCCGGTATGGCGACCGCTGGCTACCAGCTGATGTTTCGCCTCTACGGCAGAGACGGGGTTATGGGAACGCTCGAGCCACGACAAGGAGTGAACTGTCACGAACTGGGCATCTTGATCGAGGCCGTTGCCCCAACACAAGAACTAGCCAATACCATCTGCAGTTTCGCACGCTCGACGATGCTGCATTACGGGTATCCTGGCCGGATCTCGACCGCTGGAAACCTCGCCTTTCCGTACTCGCCGTCCGACTTCAAAGCGGGCGAGGTCTATCAGTTCAGCATCCATCACCTGCTGCAGGTGGCTGACCCATGCGTCCCGTTTCCCATTGAATACATGGACATTAAGGAGCTTGAATACATCGACATCATGGAGAAGGAGTAGCCGCAATGCCCGTAAGACTGATCGATATTGCCAGCGTCATCCGCAGCAAGAATGCCGGGCCGTACGAGTTGACCCTGGACATCATCTTCAAGGAGCGGAGCTGGTATGACAAAGTCAAGGCCGCGAATGCGATCAACCGCCGCTTGATCAGCCAGTTGTATCACGTCGCGGAGTCGGACATTTCCGACGTCATCACGTTCGACCCGGCCGCTGCGATCAAGATCACGTTCAAACGTCCGCTGGTCGCCGGGGACATCGGAGAGACGGATGTCTACGGTGCTCAGCAGCACGCCCCGCTGCTCGATGTGGTCCTCGAGGAAGTTGGATGAGTCCGCTTTTCTTGGCCAAGGACGATCCCGGAACGGACGAGTGGAGGTTCTGTTGCAAAAAAATTTTAACTCATCAAAGTGAGAGATGCATTACGAGATTCTCTCCAGGAAAACTTGCAAAAACGGTACCGTTTTTACAAGTTTTACGCTGTTGTTGCAGCAACTACATGCTCCATGTTCATTTCTCAGAATTTTTTGCAACAGAACCAAATTCGTTGATCCACGCCTGCACCGGCTCGGTCACCTTGTAAGGATGACCATGGCGATCATCCAGAAACGCCAGATCAGCTTTGTCTCCGTCGCGAGCCAGCTGTCTGAGGCGGTAGGCGGTGGAGCGTGAAATCTTCAACTGGCTCTGGGCCACCGCGGTCTGCCGTCAACATTGATGCCGCAAGCTTCCTTCGAATAAAAAGTCCCATGAACTTGACGTAATGCGGGGGAAAAGATACAATATAGCTTGAAAGCATCGGTCAAAAATATCAATGTTGCTATTATTGCCCACGTCGATCACGGCAAAACCACGTTGGTCGATGGCCTGCTCAAACAGAGCCACATCTTCCGCGAAAATCAACAGGTGGGCGAACTGATCATGGACTCCAACGATCAGGAACGTGAGCGCGGTATTACTATTCTCGCTAAAAATACTGCTATCATCTATCGTGGTATCAAGATCAATATTATTGATACTCCTGGACATGCCGACTTCGGTGGTGAGGTTGAGCGCGTTCTGAACATGGCTGATGGCTGTATCCTTCTCATCGATGCAGTTGAAGGGCCAATGCCCCAGACCCGCTTCGTCCTGCAAAAAGCTCTGGAACTGAACCTGCAGCCCATCGTTATCATCAACAAAATTGACCGTCGCGACGCACGCATTGATCAGGTTCTGGAATGGACGCAAGACCTCTTTTTAGAGCTAGCAACGACCGAGGAGCACCTCAATTTTCCGGTGCTCTATGCTATTGGACGTGATGGGGTAGCCATGTACCATCCCGACGATGAGCGCATCAGCCTGGAGCCTCTCTTTGAGACCATCGTCAATACCATTCCTGCACCCATTGTCGATACGCAAGCCCCTTTGCAAATGCTGGTCGCTGCCCTCCCCAACACCTTTGTCGCTCATATTAACCGTGATGGCGTCACCTCGCGCCAGAAAATCAACCTGGTTCTGACCTACAAAGGACTGCAACGGCAGGAAGTATCCGAAGCCATTGCCGGCGATATCGTGGCCCTCACCGGCATCCCTAATGCCAACATTGGTGAAACCATCGCTGACGTAGACTATCCTGAAGCTCTGCCGACTATCGCCATCACCGAGCCAACGTTGAAGATGACTTTCAGCGTCAACACCAGCCCATTTGCAGGCCGTGAAGGCAAGTATCCCACCTCGCGCCAGTTGCGAGCACGCCTGTACCGTGAATTGGAAACCAATGTTAGCCTGCGCGTCGAGGATGGTAATACACCCGACGAATTTATCGTCTCCGGTCGTGGCGAGCTACACCTTTCCGTCCTTATTGAGAGCATGCGCCGTGATGGCTACGAGTTCCAGGTTTCTCGTCCAGAAGTGATTACACGTCAGGACGCAACAGATCAACTACTTGAACCAATCGAACAGCTCGTCATTGACACTCGCGATACGTACATCGGCGTGCTTACCGAAACCCTGGCTCTACGTAAGGCGCAACTCACGAACATGACAAACGATGGAGCAGGCAACGTGCGCCTGGAATATCGCATTCCCACCCGTGGCCTAATCGGCTTCCGCAATGCCTTCCTGACGCTCACACAGGGCAATGGAGCTATGAGCAGCATTCTCATTGGCTTTGAACCCTGGCTCGGTAAAATCGGCACTGCCCGCATGGGTGCGCTCATCGCCTCCGAAACTGGCACCACCGTCACCTATGGACTGAATAATGCCCAGCAACGCGGCGATACCTTCATTGAGCCAGGTACCCCCGTCTACGAAGGCATGATCATCGGCCTCAACTCGCGGCCCGCCGATCTGGAGGTCAACGTCTGTAAAGAGAAGCAGAAAACTAATATCCGCTCCTCAACGTCTGAGATCGCTGTACGCCTGACGCCACCGGTTCTCCTAAGCCTCGAACAATCGCTTGACTTCCTCAACAACGATGAACTAGTGGAAGTCACCCCGCAAAATATCCGCTTGCGTAAACGCTACCTCACTCAGCACGAACGCGCACGCGCACGCTCAATGGAGTAGTTATGCTACTCCAGGCGACCCTTGTGGTCAATCCATTTCAAAGACGAGACCATCTGGCTTTGTCATCCTGAGCGCGAGCGAAGGATCTCTCTGCGGCCAGAGATCCTTCGCTCGCGCTCAGGATGACACTCGTGAAGCGGCGTGGTTTGACTCGCAAAACGTCTTCTTTGAAATGGATTGACCCTCGTGGTCGCCTTTTTGTTTTTGCTCAGGAGAGCTATTGCAACATTGAGCGCAAGCGTTCCATGGCTCTGCCGTTCTTCCGCAAAGCCTTCAACGCCCGGCACTTGCGCAAGTAGATCTCATTCACATCTATCTGTAAATGATCTGCCAGCTCCTTCTCAGTCATACCATAGAGCAAGATATACCATAATACCTGCTGATAACGCGGATTACGCAAAGAGCGAATCGCACTCTCAAGGAATTGTTGGACTTCCCGCTCGATGACATACTCATGCGGCTCTGGATGATGGCTGTCTACCCACTCTTCAGCAAACACCTCCGCCTGGGCTTCCAACGAAGTACATTCATTCTTCTTACGTTTCTCTACATATTTATAGGCATGACATCTTACAATTGTCCTTGCCCATTTCAGGAACGCCGCCGGCTCGTTCGGACCACTGAGAGTTTGGCGTCGGAGGATCACATACAGTTCTTCTAACGCCTGTTGCAACACGTCCTCCGTCGCGTGTTCATACCTCTCTAAAACCGCACCATAATTAGAGTTACTCAAAGCAAAATGCAAGTATCGTCGCAGATTATCAAAAGCCTGCTCACGTAGAGACGGACGCTCTGAACGCCAAGCCTCACATAGAGCACGGCTACACATCCGCTGTGCTGTTCCCTTCAACCAAGGAAGTGAAGGGGTTTCCTCTCCTCCACCTTGCAATTGCCACTCTTGCAGTATTTGTTCTGTCAGTTCCTCCACCAGCAGTATCCCCTGTGCATAATGCCGAATAGCCTCTATTGCTACTCCACATACCTTCGAGTAGAACTCGCTGTTGTACTCAAGCATAATAGCTCCTATCCATTTGCAATTTCAAATCTATAGTTAACTTCATCGACTCCATACATTATAAACGACTCTAAATTAAATTGCAATATTTCTCTCATTATTAAACACATTACTTATAGATAAGCCGAAAGAGGCTTATCAAAAAAAACAAACCACAAATACTTTTGTGCCTTAACTACCAAAAGGAGAGAGAAATGGTTACTCATCTGAAAAAGAACGTCGTACTAGTAGTAATGGCAATTGTGATGCTTATGTCAGGTCTGATCGGATCAGCAATACAGGTGGAAAGAATGCTTCCGGCACAACACAGCCGACCAGCTCACTCCACTACAGCGATGATCCCCCATCCTTTCTGCCCACCACCGCCATATGATTGCGATTAAAGCCTTATAATTGTAGGACCACGTGCCCGACTAGCCTTCGTCAACATAGCGGTCTATCCCATCCATTCGTTACCGTATCTAGTAGCTTTTCTACACTTAGTGCAAAAAAGAACAGCCCTTCTTCATTGTGAAAGGGCTGTTCTTTTTTTTGCGAAGCAAGCTGACGCACTCGTGTATAGTAGTGATAACCGCAAGGGTTATCATGGGGCCGATGTACGCTCTTCATCGGGCTGAGGGCCTGTTCACTGCTCAGCATTGTGTGCTATGATGTATAGCAGAGACACAAAGAACCTTTTGGAGCAACAATGTGAGCAAGAGAAAAGAACCGGCACTATCACAAGTGACATTCTATACGAAGGCAGGCTGCCATCTTTGCGACGAAGCACGTGACATGCTTGACGACATCGCCGCTGAAACACCTTATGAATTAACTGAAATTGACATTCGTGGTAATCTGGAGATATTCGAACAGTATCGTTACCGTATTCCCGTCATTATTATCAACAATGATATACTCTTAGAGGGACGTATCGAATTTCGCGATCTGGCCCAGGCCTTTCACTGACCTTCGTAATAATGAAGAGAAAGATGGTCTGCCTATCGAAACTACAAGGAAAACAACCATGGCCTTACAACATATAGAAACGCATCATCAACAACACACCCTTTCTTCTCCTGCTGGTAAACAGAAACTTGAGAGGGGGCTTCAGCACTTTGGCCAATTTCTCTTACATCACTGGGCCACCATCCTCACTGCCATCCTGGGTCTGCTGGTCGGTACGGCCATTGCGATTCCCTTCCTTTCATACTTTGGCCTGGATGTCATCGCCAAGCCACTCTTCTTTGCGCTGCACTTCGTCTGCGCTCAGGTACCTTCCCACTCCTTCTACATCTTTGGACACCAGCTTGGCCTCTGCGCACGTAACCTCTCTATCTATACAGCGATGTTCCTGGGCAGCCTCGTCTTCGTACTCACTAAAAATCGTCTCACTGGCATCCCCTGGTGGCTCTGGGTCTTGTTCATCCTTCCTTTGGTCTTAGATGGTACCACCCAGCTGTTCGGCTGGCGTGAAAGCACCTGGCAACTTCGCTTATTGACCGGAGCGCTCTTTGGGCTGGGCAATGTTTGGTTTGTGCTGCCACTTATTCAGCGCACGTTGGATGAAACGCCATCCACTAGAATCCCTTGCCCGCATACGTTATAATCATGCCTGTAAAAAGACGAACACGACTACCCATATCTAAGAAAACCATAGAAATATATGCATAATGATCCATCATCAGAAACAACCTTTGCAGTTGCGACGCTGGGCTGCAAAGTCAATCAGGCCGATAGCGAAGCTATTGGCGAACAGATGAGCAGTGGCGGTTTCGTCCAACGCAATTTCGACGAGACGGCTGACATTTATATCGTCAATACCTGCACGGTCACACACCTGGGTGACCGGAGTTCACGACAACTGATCAGTCAAGCGCGTCGTCGTCATCCCGATGCTCTCTTGGTCGTCACCGGCTGCTATGCCGAACTTAATCCGCAAGCAGTTGCGGCCCTCCCCGGCGTCGATCTCGTTGTAGGCAATAGGGGTAAAGATTCTCTGGTAGAAGCCATCAAAGAACAACAGCAAGCGAGTACAACTCAAGCGATCACACCAGCAGTTCCCTCTTCACTCGTTAGCAAGCCTCAGCGACCGGCATTGCCTATCTTACCCCTCGATACCCAACATATCGGTAGTGATCAATCTCTAAACATCGATGTAGCTGAGCCACAACCCGATAATCCATCTCGTCTGGCACCCTTTGTCTCTCAAGCATCTGCACCGACCGGTACATCCTTGACCTCACGCACCCGTGTACAGATGAAAGTGCAGGATGGTTGCGATAACCGTTGCACATACTGCATCGTTCCCTATGTACGAGGAAACTCACGTAGCCGCAGCATCGCTTCCGTCGTCGAACACGTTCAACGCAAAGTACGTGCAGGCTTTCAAGAAATTGTGCTAACAGGTATTCATCTCGGCGACTATCATCCCGATGTCAATGAAAAACAAGATCTCGGCGATCTTATCGCTACATTACTACGCGAAACCGCTATTCCACGCATCCGAGTGTCCTCGCTGGAGCCCGAAGATTTTCGCCTGGAATGGCTCGAACTGTGGCAAAATCCCCGCATGTGCCGTCACTTCCATCTGCCCATGCAAAGTGGCTCAGATGCTATCCTCCGTCGCATGGCACGGCGCTACAATAGTACACGCTATCGTACTATCATTACTACTGCCAAAGAGGTCATTCCTGGCGTTGCCATCAGTACCGATATCATTACCGGCTTCCCCGGCGAAACCGACGAGGATTTTGAGCAAACCTATCAGCTTGCTCAGGAGCTCCACTTCGCCAAAGCCCATATCTTCCGCTTCTCTCCACGCCAGGGTACGGCTGCCGCACGTATGAAAGGCCAGATCAAAGACGAAGTTAAAAAGGCTCGTAGCGAACGTTTGCTCGCCCTCAACGAAGAGGATAGCCGCCTCTTCCGCCAGCAATTCTTGGGCCAGTCGGTACAGGTTTTACTCGAGGGCCGCAAGCATGCCCGCTGGGAAGGTCTGACCGATAATTATTTACGTGTCGAGATTGTCGATCTTCCTGATGGCGATACGCATAATTGGCAAAATACTCTCATCAAGGCTCGTTTATTACACCTCGTTGATGATGGTATCGCTGCTACCCTCATGGAGCAACCTGCCTTATAATCAGGGGCACTGTGTTCACAAGCAGGTCTAGAATGGCATCAGGTGTTCAGGAGAGAAACATATAAGGAAACAAGCTCATGAGTAACGTATTCCCGAAATACATATGCTGCCTCATACTCTCCGTCTTCATTCTTGTCGCATGTCAGGATACAAATATCAATCAGGCAAATACGGTACAATCTACAAATACCCAATCCCAAACCCCGTCAGCCAGCACAGCTACCGGTCACTTCCAGGAATATCCCTTGCCCCAGACAAACAGTGGTCTGATGCGTCCAGCAATTGATCACGCAGGACGGCTCTGGTTTGGCGAAATGGGCCACAATTACCTCGCTACCTTTGATCCCCATACACACATGTTCCAACAGCGTATACCACCCCATGGGCTTAGCGGCATCATGGGCATTGTTGTTGCCTCCGATGATACCATCTGGTTTGCCGAACAATACGCCAACTACATCGGCCACTATTTCCCCACCACCAACACTTACCAGACCTATAGTTTGCCCACGCTCACCATACCCAATCCCAGCAATACTTCTAAAACGCTCTCCCTGACCAGCGCACCCAACGATCTCGCTATCGACGCATCCGGCAACATCTGGTTTACCGAACTCAACGCCGACTCCATCGGCAAACTTGATTCCCACACAGGCCGCATTCACATCTACCCGCTCTCCAATACCAGGAGCGTGCAAAAGCTCGACCCTTATGGGATCACTGTTGATCCCCAGGGTATGGTCTGGTTTACCCAGGCCACCAACGACCAGATCGGTCGCCTCGACCCTAGCACTGGCAAAATTACCTTTTTTACTTTGCCTGGCCCATCCACGCAACTTATGGAGATAGCCAGTGATACGCATGGTACCCTCTGGGCCACTTCTTTCAATAGCAACCTGTTGGTTCGCTTCAACCCGCAAACGAGCACCTTCACGTCCTACACTGCGCCCGCTTCAGGAAACAGGACAGGTGGTATCTATGGCTTAACCATCAGTCCTAGTGGAGAAGTCTGGGTTACAGTGTCGGCAGAAAACAGCCTCGCTCGTCTTGATGCAGCCCACAAGCAGTTCATCTACTATCCCATTCCAACTAAAGACAGCTTGCCACTTGGCCTGGTGATGGGGACCGAGCACACTTTGTGGTTTACTGAGGCGGGTACAGATAAGATTGGGATGCTCAAGGCCTAGTTGATAGATATTTATCAAACCAATTACGGATGTGCCGCAAGCGTTCTAGGCGCAGTTTGGGATGTCCACCTCGCGAGAGACCGTGACTCTGCCCCTCGAAGCGCACAAACAGCACTTCACGCCCAAGATACTTTAAGGCCGCAAAGAGCTGTTCAGCCTGCTCAATATTGCAGCGCAGGTCCTGTTCACTGTGAATGATCAGCAGGGGCGTATGCATGTTCTTGACGTAGCTGATGGGCGAATAGTACATGTACTTTTCTAGATTCTCCCACGGCGTTGTCTCCAGCTCTTCATCGGCAAATATCCAGCCAAAATCGCTACTGCCAAAGTCTGAGGCCAGATTGGTGACACAGCGATCTGTAACTGCCGCTTTGAAGCGAGCAGTATGCCCGATCAGCCAATTGGTCATGAAACCACCGTAGCTACCGCCTGTCACACCCATACGCTGCTCATCAATATAGCCCTTTTGCAGCAGGGTATCTACACCTGCCATGATATCCAGCGAATCTTTTGGCCCCCAATTGCCACGTACCGTCAGAGCAAAGTCTCTTCCATAACCGCAGCTACCACGTGGATTGGTATACAGGATGACATACCCTTGCGCGACCAGCATCTGCATTTCATGGAAGAAACCATAACCATACTGGGTGCTTGGGCCACCGTGAATCTCAACGATGAGCGGGTATTTCTTTTTGGGATCGAAGTCGCGTGGCTTCATTACCCAGCCATCCATCGGCCAGCCATCCTCGCCGGTATAGGGCATGTATTCGGGCATGACCAGGCTTAGTTCACCCAAAAGCGCATTGTTGAAGCCGGTCAGCTGGTGCAGTTCCCCAGGTGCATCTGTTGAGCATACAAAGATTTCTCCAGGGTGCGTAGGGTCTTCAATCAGCAGCGCAAGGGTGTTCTTCGCCAAGGTATTACTGAAATCCTGTACATGCACATTTCCCGGCGTCACTGTTGGTGGCTGCTTACCAGCCCCGTCTTTGGTAGAGACGGCAAAGATACGCGAAGTTCCCCGGTATGCAGCTAATACATACAGTGTCGCATCATCTGCCGACCATGCCGGAGCAGGCATCAGATGCTCATCACTCAGGTCGCTATTCGTCCAATCGGAGCAGTTTCCCTCAAATTCAGCCGTCAAATTGCGTGGTGTGGCCGACTGTGCATGAGCTGCAATGGTGAAAAGTTCAACATGCCCACCTGAGAACAGCTTGGGAGCGGCCAGAAATGCAAGCTGTGTGCCATCCGATGACCACGCTGGTGACCCACAGGCAAGCGATCCATCCGTCAATTTCTGCAATTCTCCCGCATTCCCTTGCTCAATGGCCAAGGTATACAGGTCTGGACAGGGAATACGCCAGCGATCTTCAGCACGACTGGAGACAAAAGCAATTTTTGTGCCCAAGGGGGCCCATGTTGGATCAGTATCATCCCAGTCGCCATCAGTCAGTTGGAGCGGCTCACCGCCCGTCACATCGATCAGAAAGAGGTGCTGGCGGCGTTCATAAATAAAACCGACGCCATCCAGCCGATACCATAAGAGATCGATGACACGTACCTTGGGAAGCGGCTTACCGTCCTCCGTTTCTTCATCGACCGGGCCAACCGCCGCACTAAAGAGTAGCCGTTTGCTATCAGGCGACCAGGCAGGTCCAGAAGCTCCAGGCGGCATGAAAGTCAGTTGATGAGCCTCACCACCGTCTGTGGGCAACAGCCAGATTTGACCTTGACCCTTGCCGTGTTTTTTCTGTTCTTTCTCGTCTTTGCCCTGTGACTCACTTTCGCGCTCAGTTACAAAGGCCAACCAGCGTCCATCCGGTGACCAACAGGGGCTATGCGTATTGGCCGTACCTCGCGTCAACTGTTTCGCCTCTCCACCCTTCGCAGGCACTACCCAGATCGAGGAACGGTATGCATGTTTGCGCTCATCAATTGTGGTGACAACAAAGGCAACCCGTTCACCATCAGGTGAAATACGCGGCTTGCTGAGAAACTGAATATGATAGAGATCTTCGATAGTAAGTGATCTTGCCATATTTTTTTACCTTTTCTTTGCTAAGACTATCTCTGAAGGCTTGACATCCTTCCCCTGGCTTCAGCCAGGGGATTCCCCACCTCACGATGGAGGTTTCCTGTTTCACCGGGGGCCGCATGAGAGGCTCTCACCTCGTCACGTCTTACGCTCCCTCCGCAGGCAGACGCCGTGAGTCCCACGGCCTTGATGTTACACGCGGCATTCACGTCCCGGTCATGGCACACGCCACAGGAGGGACACGCCCACTCACGCACATCCAATGTGAGCGACTCCAAGACATGCCCACATGCTGAACACGTCTTTGAGGACGCGTACCAGCGGTCGATCTTGATGAGGGTGCGTCCGTACCACGTGGCTTTGTATTCCAGTTGACGCACGAAGCCACCCCAACCGACATCGCTAATCGCCTTGGCCAGGCCGTGATTTTGCAGCATGCCCTTCACGTTGAGTGTCTCTACGCAGATCACTTGGTTTTCGCGGATCAGCTTGGTTGACACCTG
>WNGQ01004292.1_pt1 | contig 24699 bp, 26 predicted proteins | sample 5407661 | NCBI WGS metagenome assembly WNGQ01 (sample SAMN13153382, study PRJNA577476) | soil metagenome | isolation source: 60 cm soil or saprolite under Garry oak tree replicate 2 | place: USA:California | collected 2016-06-15 | reverse complement strand
ATATTTCGATCCGCGGGCCGTCACTGCCGTCTCGGGAAGCAGAGAAGAAGTTACCGAACTTCTAAAGCTGCCGGTTGACTTCATTTTCTTCACGGGGAGCGTCAAGGTGGGCAAAATCGTCATGGAGGCGGCTGCAAAGAATCTGACTCCGATTCTTCTCGAACTCGGCGGACAGAATCCCGCATTCGTTGATGCGACCGCAAACATCCCCGACGCGGCCAAAAAGATTGTCTGGGGTGCAACAGCTTGGGGCGGCCAATGGTGCACTTCACCCGGATACGCTTATGTGCATGAATCCATTGCCGAGGAATTCGTTCAAGAGTGCAAGAAAGCTGTCGTCGAGCTGTACGGGAATGATCCGAAGAGCAGATTCGACGACTACTCACGGATCGTAAGTCCCAAGGCGGTCGAACGTCTCGCAAGCCTTATCGACCAAAGCAAAGTCGTCGCTGGCGGTGCATCCGACCCGAAGGCACGCTACATCGATCCCACGATCATTTACCCCGTTAGCTGGGACGATCCGATCATGGAGGACGAAATCTTTGGACCGCTCCTCCCAATCCTTACCTATAAGAGTATGGATGCCGCTATTCGTGAGGTGAAGAAGCATCCGAAGCCCCTTTCCGGTTTCCTCTTCAGCCGTGACCAGAAGGCGATCGATCATTTTCTCGCGACCTTGTCCTTCGGCGGCGGCGCCATTAATCAGGTGAACATCCATCTGTTTATCGAAACCATGCCTTTCGGCGGCGTCGGATTCTCAGGTATCGGCCACTACTACGGCAAGGCCGGCTTCGATGCTCTGACGCATGCGAAATCGGTCCTCATCTCTCCTCCCGACGTGGCCATCGAGCATTTGTTCCCGCCGTACACGGAGGAGAAGGTCAAAGCGCTCAGCCAGTGGTTTGAATACTAAAAGGAGGGTCGTCCGTAGTTTTCCATGAAAGGGGTAAATATGGTTTTGGCGGGAATCAAAGTAACCGACACACATCTAGTCCGCGACGCGATGGATCTGGCCCGCAGTTCTTCGGAGCTATACCTTTTCAATCATGTGATGCGTTCCTGGCTATTTAGCGTTTTGCTTTCCGAAGACATCAAACCTTCGCCGGACCCCGAACTCCTGGCCGTTTCCACCGTTTTACACGATCTCGGTCTGACCGACCGCTACATGGCCGAGGAGCGGTTCGAGGTCGATGGCGCCAACGCAGCCCGCGCGTTCCTCAAGGAGCGCGGTATCGCGACCCTGCAGCTGCAACTTGTCTGGGATGCGATCGCCCTTCACACAACCCGCTCCATCGCTCTCCACAAAGAGCCCGAAGTCGCAATGACCCATTCAGGTATTGCGGTGGACGCTATCGGGGTTGGTCTCGATCGAATTCCGACGGATAAACTACAGGCGATTCTCGCGGCGTTCCCTCGCTTGGCGCTCAAGAACCAGCTCCAGTCATCCCTATGCAACATCGTTCGCCGCAAACCGGCGACCAGCTTTGACAACATTCTTCGGGATTTCGGCACCCGCTACGTCGAAGGGTTCGCTCCTCCGAACTTCGCGGACGTCGTCGCAAACTCGCCGTTTTCTGAATAGTTCTTCTAGCGAGGACATCCGTCCATGAATGTGTTCCGCGCTGCTCTTTCTAGTGACTTTTGGATTACGGGGATCGCGATAGCTCGTTACATCCCTCGGGCCTTTCGTGCAAAGCAAATCGATGGGAATCTCTTTTTCACGGAAAACAAGCGGCAGGAGTATCGGCGACGTGTCGAGACTGTGACGCTGAATTCGCGGCGCAAGTGGGGAACCATGGAAGTCGACCAGATGCTTCACCATCTCAACCTTGCATGCGGCGGTTCGCAAGGCTTCTACGATCTTCCCGACGAGAGCTATCTGATCTCCCGAACGCTTTTCAAATGGATTCTCGTTGACTGGTATTCGGAGCAGCCCGTTGGCTTGCGCCTCCCGACAGGTTTCAAAATTCCGCATGCACAGAGATTTGAATTTGCTTACGAGAAGGCGCAGCTACTCAAAATCCTCGAAGCCGATTGGAATGCCAGGACTGCAGACCAGTGGAAGCCGCACCCAATGTTCGGCACAATGTCGCCGACGCAATGGGGCAAGCTTCTGCAGATCCATCTCGATTACCACCTAAGGCAATTTTCAGCCTGACGAAAATGTCTCGCTGCCGGTTGCTAGAGTATTCCAAATTACCGGAGACCGAACTTACAAAGGATGACTTATGACAAGAGGGCATATCCAACACGCGCTGGACGTTATATACAACCAGATTTTTAATCAGAGCAGAGCTGATCTGCTTCCGGGTCTCGTGACCGGGCCGTACATTCAGCACAATCCGCTTTTCCCCAATGGGCTCGACGGCATCATGGCCTATATCAAGCAAGCCGGCAGCATTCCTTGCGAGGTGAAGCGTATCGCCATCGATGGAGATCTGGCCTTCATACACGTGCGTTACCTGAACTGGGCCGGCAAGGAAACTGCTGGCGTTGACATCTTTCGCTTCGACGCTGAAGGCAAGATCGTCGAGCATTGGGATGTCCTTCAACCCGTCCCGGCCTCCTCCAACAACCGCAACACGATGTTTTGAGAAGAATCCTGCAGGGCAAAATGTTCAGCGATTTCGGGAACGCTCACTAGACTAGGATCACAAATAGTTCCAAGTCACAACGGTTTTCCAAACCGCCGCCAAGTATGACGGTATGGCGATTGTCAAGGATGCAATTTCGCTGTACATGCATCTGCACTCAAAACAATAAACGGCAAGACCGTTTCACCACGCCCAAGCCTTAGTTCTGAATCGAATCGGTCCATTCGGCGGGGAATCGAATGCTGCCATTGAAGTGCGTTCCAGAACGCAGACTTGCCGGGACTTAGCTCTAGAGTCACTCAAACCGCTGTACGGAAAATTTATTCCTCGCTATAATCAACGACAACGAGCGGGCGTAGTTCAGTGGCAGAATTGGCGCTTCCAAGCTTCCTCTAGTTAACCCTAACACGCTGAACTGGCGGCACTTAAGTAAAGCAAGATTCCTGCTAATTGGAAAATAATGGAAAATGGACCACGGAATGGCCGACCTGTTCAATCGGTATTGAATCCAGCCCGCGCTCCTGGCTGTTAGCCGCAGAGGCGCTCTGCGCCTACCCATAGTTGAGCAAGATCTCTGAGGTTGTCTTTGTACGTGCGCGTTACCAAGTATTGCTCCCCACCCTTTATACGCAACCTGTACTCTCCTGTCGGCAAAGGTTGGATCTCCTCCACGGCCGAATTATTCACGACGACCGAGCGGTGGATGCGAATAAAACCGTAGGGCTTGAGTTTCTCTGCCATGGACGAGAGGGACTCGCGCGGCAAATAGGGATTGGGCCGGTGTCGCAATGAAACGTAGTTACCTTCGGCTTGCACGGCCACGACGAACCTTGAAGCGACTGCAAAACGGGCGAAGTATGAGCAACCTGACACCGCCCCCCCGACCTCCTCATTGCGAACCGTAGGGAAAATGGGCTAAGGCAAGGCGCCACAATCACTTAGCTATTTTCACGAGGCCCTTAATTGGCTCCTCGCTGGATTTCGTGAGCGATGCTACACGACGCTTCGTCAAGTCTTCAATTAATATAAAGCGGTTAGTAGGAAGCCAACGCCGAGAAACAGGGACGTGGTGCGCGACTAGGCCGGCTCATGGTTCATACGCAATCACGAGGAGTTTGCAACCGGGTCGGACCGTGCGACGATTGACAGTTGGCTTTCGGCCCGCACAAAATGGGGACTATGAGAGTGGACAAGCAACGCAGCAACGAAATAGTTTTCAACTTGAAGGGATATTACCGGAAAGACGGAGTGGCAACGGGCTGCGTGAGCTATTGTCCGTCGCTGAACATCTTCTCACATGGAAAAGACTCAAACGACGCCCGCGATCACCTTTGGAAGGCTGTCAGACTTTATATTGAGACTAGCTTGAAGAACAACACGCTGAGCAACACGGTCGAGAAACTGATGAAAGCTGCGGAATTTGAACCCGGAGAAATAGAGCAGGAGTTTGTTGCCTGGGTTAAAGAGAAGGAGTTCGACACTGCTTTCGACATGGCGATCCCTTTCTCGCTGCATCGACCCGCCAGGGCCATGTGACCCACGCGAATCATTGTCATGTATGAATCAGTCAAACCTATTGTTCTGAAGCAGGTACTCGAAAAGTTTGGCTATCGCCTCGAGGCCGCCGATGATATCTCCTGGTTAATGAAGTGGGAGTGCGGTGGCCACCTCGTGAATATTCCTCAGACAATGGCGATGGTCCCTTCGGACGTACTGGAAGCAATGTTAGATTCCTCGTCGGACATCAGTGCGGAGACTTTCAACAGCATGGCCAGTGAAGTACAAAAGAGCACCTCTGCCCAACAATCTCGCCCTAGCGCAAATCCCTAACTACGCTTCTGCCGCTTTGATGGCTGGCTTTGATTTTCTAAGGTAGACTTAGCTCCCCGTTTGGGTTGTACCCTCAGAGTCGACCAATAACCGATCAGCTGGGCTGGCGCTCCTGCCTGGTGAGCAGGGGTGCTACGACCGAAGCATTCTGTTGACGCAGAGACTATTTCAGTTCGTTGCGAAGATTGAACCACGGTGTGGACTGCGAGACCATTGGCTTCGTTCTTGTTGACGTCCTCCTAGCCTCTGGTCAGAATGTGCATCCTGAGGTCGTGGAGCCGTGGCGACGGGAACGTCCTCCATCCCGGGGCCTTCGGGGTACGAGTTGGTGCTCCTCCGGGAAGGTGTGGACTTCACCCTTTACCGCGGCCGGCAGCAGGGCAACCCATCTTCAGTCTTGGCGATAGCGCTCGCCGCAGAACAGCCGTCACTTCAGAGTCTCCGGCGGCTCGAGCACGAATACTCGCTCGCAGCTGAACTCGATTCCACGTGGGCAGCCAAGCCTCTGGCCCTTGCTCGTCACGAAGGGGGGACAATCCTCTTACTGAATGACCCGGGCGGTGAACCCTTGGATGGAATTCTTGAGCGAGACCACGGGCAACCGCTCGACCTGACTCGCTTCCTGCGTATCGCCATTGGCTTGGCGGTATCACTCGGCCAAGTCCATCGGCACGGCCTAATACATAAGGATATCAAGCCTGCGAATGTGCTCGTCGACGGCGCCGACAATGTCTGGCTCACCGGCTTCGGGATTGCGTCCCAACTGCCGCGCGAGCGCCAGTCGCCCGAACCTCCCGAGTTCATAGCCGGAACACTCCCCTACATGGCCCCCGAACAAACCGGCCGCATGAATCGTTCGATCGACTCACGGAGCGATCTCTATTCGCTTGGGGTAGTGCTCTACCAGATGGTGACTGGCTCGCTGACGTTTTCAGCTTCGGATCCGATGGAATGGGTCCACTGCCATATCGCGCGTAAACCGGCGGCTCCCAGAGAGCGGTTGGGAGATATCCCGGAGCCCGTCTCGGCCATCATCATGAAGCTGCTCGCCAAGACACCAGAGGAGCGGTACCAGACCGCAGCTGGTTTAGAACGCGATCTGCGGCGATGTCTGGCTGATTGCGACACCGGGGGCTCGACCGAAGCGTTTCCGCTCGGCGAGCACGATCACCTAGATCGGCTAGTGATCCCGGAGAAGCTTTATGGGCGTGCCCGCGAGATCGAGACCCTGCTTTCCTCCTTTAACGAAGTTGTAGCGACCGGCACCCCGGCGTTGGTGCTTGTGACCGGGTACTCGGGCATCGGCAAATCGTCCGTCGTGAACGAATTGCACAAGGTGCTCGTGCCGCCGCGCGGGCTGTTCGCGTCCGGCAAGTTCGACCAATACAAGGCGGACATTCCCTACGCGACTTTCGCGCAGGCGCTTCAAGGGCTGATCCGAACGCTCCTCGGCAAACCAGAAGCCGAGCTGGGCAAGTGGCGGGAGGCGCTGTCGCACGCGCTGAGCCCGAACGGATTGCTGATGCTGGATCTCGTACCTGAGTTGAAGCTCATTCTGGGCGAACAGCCACCCGTCGTCGATCTTCCCGCACAAGACGCGCAACGGCGTTTCCAGCTCGTGGTCCGGCGCTTCATCGGCGTGTTCGCACGGCCCGAACATCCTTTAGCGCTGTTTCTCGATGACCTGCAGTGGCTCGACGCCGCCACACTCGATCTCCTTGTAGACCTTCTGACCGCTGGCGATGTGCGTCATCTGCTGTTGGTCGGCGCTTACCGCGACAACGAGGTGAGTGCGCTGCATCCGCTGGCGAGAAAGCTCGATGCGCTACGGCAAAGCGGCGCGATCATCCACAACGTGACCTTGCCGTCGCTCGCGCCAGACGATCTGCAGCAACTGATCGCGGACGCCCTGCACACTACGCAGGATCGCGTGCTCCCGCTGGCTGAGCTCGTGCAGAGCAAGACAGGAGGCAATCCTTTCTTCGCCATTCAATTTCTGAACTCATTGGCCGACGAGGGGCTGCTCGCCTTCGACCATGGCGCGGCGCGATGGTCATGGGATCAAGAACGCACGCTTGCCAAGGGTTACACCGACAACGTCGTGCACCTGATGGTGCGGAAGCTGGCCCGCCTGCCAACCGCAAGCCAACAGACGCTGCAGCAACTCGCTTGCCTCGGCAACTTCGGGGAACTCGCCACCCTCTGCATCGTTTGCCAAAGGTCGGCCGAGGAGGTGGATGCCGATCTCTGGGAGGCCTTGCGTCAGGAGCTCATCCTGCGCACGGAGGGCACGTACAGGTTCGCCCACGATCGTGTTCAGGAGGCCGCCTATTCCCTGATCCCAGAAGCACAGCGCGCCGAGGTCCATCTCCGAATCGGGAGGCTCCTGGCAGCGCACGTCGGTGGCGAACAGCGCGAGGAAGCGATCTTCGAGATCGTCAATCACCTGAATCGCGGCGCTGCCCTAATCACTTCCCGAAGCGAGCGAGAACAACTAGCGGAATTCAACCTGATCGCGGGGAGGCGCGCGAAGAGTTCGGCGGCCTATGTATCGGCATTGAGTTATTTTGTCGCTGGAGCGGCGATCCTTTCGGACCAAGGCTGGGAACACTCGCCAGATTCGATGTTCGCGCTCGAGTTGCACCGTGCTGAATGCGAGTTCCAGACTGGCGCACTCACGGCCGCTGAGGGGCGCTTGACGATACTGTCGTCCCGAGCCCGGACGACCATTGACCAAGCGACTGTTACTTGCTTGCTTGTTGACCTCTACACCGCGCTGGTTCGGAGCGATCGCGCGGTCGATGTCGGTCTAACCTTCCTCCGTCATCTCGGCGTGGAGTGCTCGCCTAATCCGACCGATGAAGAAACGCGACGAGAATACGAGAGAACATGGTCGCTGCTGGGCGACCGCAAGATTGAGGAGATCATCGATCTACCCTTAATGAGCGATCCAGTATCGCTCGCAACGCTGGAGGTTCTGACCAAGGTCGCGACACCTGCATTATTTGCAGGCGACAATCTCTATTCTCTGCTTATCTGCCAGATAGTGAATCTCAGCCTTGAGCATGGCAACACAGATGCGTCCTGTCATGCCTACGTCCACTTTGGCGCCCTCGCCGGACCGCGCTTCGGCGACTACAAAGCCGGCTTTAAGTTCGGCCGCGTTGGGTGCGACCTAGTTGAAAAGCGCGGGTTGAATCGCTTCAAAGCTCGCACATTGATGTCTTTTGGCAATTTGTTGGTTCCATGGAGCAAGCATGTGCGAACTGGCCGCGATTTCATCCGCCGCGCCTTCGACGCCGCGAATAAAGTCGGCGACGTGACGTTCGCGGGATACTGCTGCCATAACCTGATTACAAACTTTCTCGCAGTCGGTGACCCGCTTGGCGACGTGCAGCGCGAAGCCGAACAAGGCCTGGAGTTTGCTCACAAAGCTCGTTTTGGGTACGTCATCGACCAGATCAAATCGCAGCTCGCGCTCATCGGCAACCTGCGCGGTCTAACCGTGATTTTCGGCCGTTTTGACAATGCTCAGTTCGATGAGGTCGAGTTCGAACGCCATTTGTCAAATGACCCTCGCTTGGCCATCGTAGCGTGCTGGTATTGGATCCGAAAGCTTCAGGCACGCTTCATCGCCCGGGACTATGCGTCAGCCGTTGACGCTTCTTTGCACGCGCAACAGCTGCTCTGGAGGTCACCGACTTTTCTTGAAACTGCGGAGGCGCATTTCTATGGGGCTTTAAGCCACGCGGCATCTTGTGACAAGGCCGTTCCGATTGAACATCAACAACACTTCAATGCGTTGGTGACTCACCACAAGCAACTTCTGGAATGGGCGGAGCAATGTCCGGAGAACTTCCAAAACCGCGCCGTGCTGGTGGCCGCGGAGATTGCTCGCATCGAAGGTCGAGAGCTGGATGCCGAACGCCTCTACGAAGAGGCGATCAGGTCAGCGCGTGAGAACGGCTTCATTCACAACCAGGGGCTTGCGGCAGAGTTGGCCGCGCGCTTCTACGCGGCGCGTGGTTTCGACACCATCGCCAGGGCCTACCTGCGAGACGCCCGGCACAGCTACTTGCAATGGGGAGCCGCGGGAAAAGTGCGACAGCTCGACGGGTTGTATCCTCACCTTAGGGAGGCAACGCCAGGGGCCGGTGCCGCAAGTACGATCGAGGCGCCTGTCGAACATCTGGATCTAGCTACAGTTGTGAAAGTCTCGCAAGCCGTGTCCGGCGAGATCGTTCAGGAGAAGCTGATCGATGCGCTCATGCGCACCGCGATTGAGCACGCGGGAGCTGAGCGTGGGCTGTTGATTCTCCCCACAGGTGAGGAGCTGCGAGTCGAGGCGGAAGCGATTATCAGCGGCGACGCTGTGATTGTCCGCCGGAAAGAATCGGCCATTAGCACCCTGCCGCAGTCAATCGTCCACTTTGTCACCCGCACCTGTGAGAGCGTCATTCTGGACGATGCCTCGACACAAAACCCGTATTGCGCTGACACATACATCTGTCGGTATCACGCCCGCTCCATCCTCTGCCTGCCGTTGATTAATCAGGCCAAACTTGTTGGTGCTCTCTACCTTGAAAATAATCTGACTCCACGTGCCTTCACCCCAAACCGGATCACGGTGCTGAAACTGCTAGCGTCGCAAGCTGCGATCTCGTTGGAGAACACGCGCCTCTATGCCGATCTTGAAAAGAGCGAGTCTTACCTAACGCAGGCACAAACACTAAGCCGGACCGGCAGTTTTGGATGGAATGTTTCTACGGGTGAGATTTTTTGGTCAGACGAAACCTATAGGATTATGGGCCACGCTCGGGGAATGAAGCCCACTCTCGATTTGGCTTTCGACAGAATTCATCCGGACGACCGTGAGCAGGTTAGAGAACTCCTTGGACGCGCTGCTCAGGACGGCAGAAAGTTGGACTTTGAACATAGACTGCTCATGCCCGATGGTTCCACCACAAATATCCATGTGGTGGCACAAGCGGCGAGGAATGATTCTAATCATGTCGAGTACATCGGTGCTGCCACTGACATCACTGACCGCAAGCGGGCCGAAATTGAACTACAAAAGGCGTTCGACGAAATCAAAAAACTGAAAGATCGATTATTCGAAGAGAACATCGCTCTAAGACAAGAAATCGATCAAGCATCTTTGTTCGAGGAGATTGTGGGCTCCTCGAAAGCACTTCGCAACACTCTGGCGCAAGTAGCCAAAGTCGCACCGACTGATTCCACCGTTCTGATCACTGGAGAAACTGGGACGGGCAAGGAACTTTTCGCTCGCGCCATCCACAAGAGGTCTCATCGCTCCGCACGCGCATTTGTAGCTGTAAATTGTGCTGCAGTCCCGCGAGACTTGATCGCGTCAGAATTGTTCGGCCACGAGAAGGGCGCCTTTACAGGGGCCACCCAACAACGTTTGGGCCGCTTTGAATTGGCCGGAGGGGGAACGCTCTTCCTCGATGAGGTCGGAGAGTTGCCTGCCGAGACCCAGATCGCTCTTTTGCGTGTTCTGCAGGAACATGAATTTGAGCGTGTTGGCGGAACTAAATCCATCAAAACGGATGTCCGGGTGATTGCCGCCACGAATCGAGACTTGCAGGCGGCCATCGCTGGGGGTACGTTTCGGCGTGACCTATATTTCCGGCTCAATGTTTTTCCGATCGACGTGCCTTCGCTGCGGGAACGACAGGAAGACATTCCGCTGCTAGTTGAGTACTTCATCCATCGTTATGCGAGGAAAGCAGGAAAGAGCATCAGCGGAATGAATGCAAAGAGCCTGGACTTGCTTCAGTCGTACGCTTGGCCGGGAAATATTCGGGAATTGCAGAACATCATCGAACGATCCGTAATCGTGTGCGACACGGAAAATTTCTCAATAGATGAAAGCTGGCTCTCATGGCAGCCCCTCACAAGCGAGCCGAAAAGCCGGACGGAACTAACTCGAAAACTTGCTTCCCAAGAGAAAGAGATGATTGAAGCAGCCCTGCGCGAAAGCGGAGGACGGGTCTCCGGACCATCGGGCGCGGCTGTCAAGCTCGGTATTCCAGGATCTACGCTGGACTCGAAGATCAGGTCGCTAAAGATCAACAAGAATCGCTTCAAAGCCACAGATCCCTCAACAGACCGCATGTAAGCCCATCCTCGGCGTTAGAAGCAAAGGTTTCGAAAATTCGGAAATTTTCGGAATTTCGAAATACCGGATTCCATTCATAACCCTGTTTTCAATGGCTTAGATTTGGACTCGTCATTGCAATCCGATTGGTCTGTAGCGAGATCACAGAGGCAAGGATTCTGACGAGAGGGGAGATGCTAAGGATCACGAGAACAACAAACGGAGAAGTGGTCTTTAAGCTGAGCGGTCGAATTGAAACAGAAAACATAGCTGAGTTGGAAGCGCTGCTCAGCGGGGAAACGAGCGGACAGGGCATCTTCTTGGACCTGAGTGACATGACCTTCGTGGATCAAGACGTCGTCAATTTTCTTAGGCATTGCGAAACCAATGGCATCAAGCTCAAGAATTGTCCGGCCTATGTATGGGAGTGGATTAAGCGAGAAAAGGACTGAAAGGAAGTAAGTAAGTAAGGAGGAACAAGATGAAGACGAACGAAAATACGATTAGCAACGCTAGTAACCGCCGCAGCTTTCTAAAAACCGGATTGGCAGTTGCCGGCGCAGCAACCATGGGAACCGGCCTGCTCGCACGTGCGCAGGCCCAAGGGACATCCTCGGGTGGTGGACTCACTCAAGGTGATGCCGCCATCCTGCGATTTCTGGCCGCCGGAGAAGCACTCGAAGCTGACTTTTACACCCAATATAACGAGCTGGGCGGAATCCGGGACAGCGAACAGCCAGGGGGCAACGGAAATCCAATCTACACCCAAAAACTGAGGAAAATCGATCGCAATTTCTCCCAGTACATTCATGACATCACCGACGACGAGATGAGCCATCGCGATTTCCTGAATGCATATCTGGTCTCGAAGGGGGCCGAACCTGTGGACCTGGAACCGTATCGCACGCTGCAGGGCAGCAACGCGACAGGATCCAGCGGAAAGTTGCGGCTTACGAATCTAATGCAGCTGACAATAGACTCCAGTTGGTGGACCCGTTATCGCAGCGGCACGAACAATCCCGACGTCAATCCCACCATGTTCGAGCAGGCCGTTCCGGACCTCCACAAGGGGCAATTCACGGCTATCCCGAGGACGGATAACGATTTGTTCCCCGAGGACCACATTCAGGCCATTGCCAACACCGCGGCATTCCATATCCCGACTGTAGAACAAGGCGGCGGTAGTTTGCGCACGGCGCTGGCGCAAAGGGCTACAAGCGTGGAAGTGCTACGGCTCCTAATCAGCATGGGACCAATCGAGATCATGCATTTTCAAACCTTATCAGAAACGGCTGGCGATGCGCCGCCGCTCACCGACCCGACCAACGGTCTGACATTCCCTAACCTCAACTCTGGCGTAGACCCCAACAACGGGGCAACGGGCGCAGCAGTCAGGCAGATGTTCCAGACTAACCTGATCATGCCGGAACCTTGCCCGTTTATCAGCACCAGTCTGCCGCCATGTTCGGTGATCCGTCCGACGAACACGACGGGGGTTGCCACGGGAGCGGTCAAATTCCTAACCGCCATGGGGCTGTTCATCGGACAGTCGCCTGCCTTTTTCTCGTTTCTGAGCGAACTCGCCACGGCCGCGGACGCCGCCCAGCGCGGCATGTAGCAATCGAACGAACGAGATTCAACACTGAGGACGATTGAGTTAAACCAAGGAGATGGCGCAATGACTGCGATGAAATCGACGCAGGGAGATTCAAGAATAAGTACGAACGAAGTTTTGGAAGACATCAACCAGAATCGCCGCCGTTTTGTTGGCACTGCGGCCATGACGATTGCCGCCGCCCAGCTTGGCATTTTCGGTTCTGCTGACGCGCAACCCCGTAAAGCAACATCGGCAGGCACGACGTCGAGTAAGCGAGGGACGAGCACGTCGTTCGGTCCCCTGAAGCAGATCGACGCAGGCTTGTTGAATATTAGCTACGCCGAATCCGGCCGTGCCGATGGTCCCGCGGTAATTCTTCTGCACGGCTGGCCGTACGATATTCACAGCTTCGTCGACGTCGCGCCTATTTTGGCATCGGCAGGTTACCGGGTCATTGTCCCGTATCTACGCGGCTACGGCGCGACGCACTTTCTTTCCAGTGAGACGTTCCGCAATGGCCAGCCATCTGCAGTTGCTCTCGACATCATCGCTTTGATGGATGCTCTCAAGATGCAGAAGCCCATCATCGCCGGTTTTGATTGGGGAGCGCGGACGGCCGACATCATTGCCGCTCTCTGGCCCGAGCGATGCAAGGGTATCGTCTCCGTAAGTGGTTATCTCATCGGCAGCCAGGAATCCGGAGAGATACCGTTGCCGCCAAACGCCGAGCTCCAGTGGTGGTATCAATATTATTTTGCTACGGAACGCGGTCGGGCCGGCTATGACAAATACCGGCATAACTTTGCGAAGCTTATTTGGCAGACGGCTTCGCCGAAGTGGAAGTTCGACGATGCCACGTTCGATCGCAGTGCGGTGTCGTTTGAAAATCCGGACCACGTTGGTGTCGTTATCCACAACTATCGCTGGCGTCTCGGGCTGGCGGAAGGCGAGTCGAAATATAACGATGTCGAAAAGCGACTCGCCGCAGGGCCAATCATCACCGTGCCGGCTATCACCCTTGAGGGTGACGCCAATGGGGCGCCACACCCGGAACCCGCTTCCTATGCGAGCAAGTTTGCTGGCAAATACCAGCACCGGACCCTCGGTGGTGGCATCGGGCACAACCTGCCTCAGGAAGCCCCAGAGGCTTTTGCCAAAGCTGTGATCGACGTTAACGGTTATACATCGGCGTAAGCTTGTGTAGGCTCTGTGGCTCAGCCCTCCTTTTGCCGTCCCCAGGGAGCCGCGGGGCGTCTCAGAAGGAGACGTTTCGGAGAGTCGTCATGAAAAATGGAGGACATCCATGAAACTCATTACGCAGCTAAGCCCGCAGCATCACACTCGCAGATTCCTCCTGAAATCGGGTGCCACGGTCCTCTTCTCGTTTGCCATCCCCCCCTCGAACAACGCCTTCCCGGATCAACCGCTTTCTACTGCAAACGGCGATACCGATCCGTATGCAATTCCTTGGCTGGACAAAAATGGAAGCCACAATCAGCCGGCAGGCCCCAATCTCGAACCTTCGCACATCTACCATTTCAAAGGTCGTGTCGCTCGCTGCAGCACTTTTACCGGTATGGGTACCGACAATCGAGGAAATCGTATCGCCTTTGGTTCTCCGACCACCGACTACGGCGTGATGCAGGGTGAGTACTGGGCTGCGCGAGCACCACAACAGGGCACATTCACCCATATATGACTGACCCTCTTCCAGGGACCGGCGGTCCCTGCAAACCAGATCCACGACCTTCATCCACCCATTGCACCCTCCGGACTTTATTGGGTCGTTCCCGTGCCGGAGCGCGGCCTTGCGATGAGTCCGGATGGCAGCACTTTCACTCTGGAAATGCAGAACGTCCCGGTCGTTGATCAGCCCAGGTGGCCGGCACTGGATTCCGTCGCTACTCCCGCGAAGATGTCATTCAAGATGGTCTGGAAATCAACGGGGGATCGCGTCGCTTACGACAATCCAAGTAGACAATTTCGCTTTATCGTGGAAGTCCGATCCACTTGAGAAATCGCGGGCAGATTTCGCGATCATGGGCGAAGAAGTGAATGGACGGTACTACGAATAGTATTCCCGATGAGAACTGAAAACCATTTGCCGAGAACCGTTGCTTGCAGTACATGCCGCGACCCAGAATTTCGCATTGAGTAAGTAGCAAAGGAGTTCGCGACCATGAAGCGTGCTTTGTCGTCTCTGGTTTGGATCCGTGACACGCTGGGAGTGGCGGTGATCATAGGAGTTGTCATCGTCATGTTGCATTTACCGAAACCCGTTGTCTTGACAGCGAGCGCCGCCCTGGTCGACGAGGGTCCTATGCCTGATTTGGACGGCGCCATCGGCTGGCTCAACTCCGTTCCCCTGAATCGTAAGTCGCTTCGAGGAAAAGTTGTGCTCGTAGATTTCTGGACCTACACCTGTATCAACTCCCTTCGGCCCCTGCCTTACGTGAAGAGCTGGGCGGCAAAGTATAAGGATGCGGGCTTGGTTGTGATCGGCGCGCACACGCCGGAATTTTCGTTCGAGCACGAACCGATGAACGTAGAAACTGCCGTGCGCAGTTTGAAGGTTACTTTTCCGGTGGCCCTCGACAGCGATTATAGGATTTGGCGGTCGTTTGATAACCAAGCTTGGCCCGCCCAGTATCTCGTCGACGCGAAAGGACGAATTCGCTACCACCACCTTGGGGAAAGCGACTATGGCGAAATCGAGCGCGTCATCCAGGAACTCTTGAAGGAAAACGGAGCAACGGGCCTGGCTTCTGACACGACTGGCGTATCCGCTGTTGGAATCGAAGCCGCTCCTGACTGGACGGATGCGCAATCTCCCGAAACTTATATCGGATATCGCCAAGCCCTGAATTTCGCCTCGCCCGAAAGAGTGCATAAAGATTCGATCCAGGTTTTCACCGCGCCCGCGAAACCCTCGCTCAACCATTGGGGATTGAGCGGGTCGTGGAACGTCAATGCCGAGAGCGCCGTGCTCCAGACAGTACCTGGAAAAATCGTGTTCCGGTTCCACAGCCGCGACCTGCACCTGGTGCTGGCTCCTGCGAAGGAGGCCAAGCCAGTACGCTTTCTCGTGCGATTGGATGGCGCCGCTCCCGGCGAAAACTGCGGCGTTGACACTGCACCGGACGGCTCCGGCGAAATTCGGGAGCCCCGGCTCTATCAGCTCATCCGACAAAAAGGTCCAATCGTAGACCGAACCTTCGAGGTCGAATTCCTCGATCCTGGCGTTCACGCCCTTGATTTCACGTTTGGTTAGGCACTCCATGAGTGCGCGGCAAATCAGAGTCGATCGGAAAATTCGGTCGAACGTGAAAAAGCGGCGCGTAAGGGAGCTTGAGAATCGAGCCGCGATTCGCTGTTCTCGATTATCTGGCCACAGAGCAGACCATTGAAGAATATCGCCGCGGTTGAGCTGAAAAAGATCATTCCGTACGCGCAGGACTCGCGGAAAATGGGGTCGCGCTTACGATGGCCACCATCTCGAAGGAATGCCACGATTTATTGCTGCTCCCGCTGGAGGGTTATTATGCTCGTGAAGTTATTTCGCTTATCGAAGGTACATCGATGGACCTGCTTACCAATTCGCGCAGACGCCACAGTCGCAGAGATATCCTGAAATCGAGCGCGTTGGCCATATTCCCACTCGCAGTGCGATCTGGGAATTCTTCGTTGCTTGATCAACAACCGATGACTGCGAACGGCGGCACCGATCCCTATCCAATTCCTTGGCTAGACAAGAATGGCAGCCACAATCAGCCGGCAGGAGCAAACCTCGAACCTTCGCATATATATCATTTCAAAGGTCGGGTCGCCCGGTGCAGCACCTTCACCGGGGTGGGCACCGACAACCAAGGAAACCGTATCGCTTTTGGCAGTCCTGCGACCGACTACGGCGTGATGCAGGGAGAGTTTTGGGGGGCGCGAGCTGCGCAACAAGGCGTCTTCACACATATATGACTAACGTTGTTCCGGGGACCGGCGGTCCCCGCCAATCAGATACACGATTTTCACCCGCCCATTGCGCCGTCTGGACTCTATTGGGTCGTTCCCGTTCCGGAGCGTGGTCTGACGATTAGTCCGGGTGGCAATACCTTCACACTGGAAATGCAGAAGGTCCCCGTTGTCGATCAGCCGCGCTGGCCGGCGTTGGATTCAATAGCCACTCCCGCACAAATGAGCTTCAAAATGGTCTGGAAATCAACGGGCGAGCCGGTGAGATATGAGGACCCATCCAAACACTTCCGCTTCATTGGCACTCGGGCTTCGTGTCAACTCGAGGCACAAGTCGAGGTGCCGTCGGTCGGGTTTTCCTGGAAGTCCGATCCCCTGAACACCTCAAAATCCGACTTCGCCGTCATCGGAGACGAAGTAAACGGCCGTTACTACGACAGTTGATCTTGCATCGCCTCTGACGCCACAAAATATAGCGGTATGCAAAAACCCAGATGAACTACCACGAGTTCGAGTCCGGTCCCCGACCCACTGCGGAACAGGCAGGAGGTCCAACTCAAATTGATTGAAGTGGGGTGAGGGAGCGGATTCTGAGGGTCGGCCGTGACAGTCTGAGACTCTAGGGCAGGGTTCTAACTAGTCGAACTACGTCCCTAACCATGGAAACAACAGCCTAGCGTAAGACCTTGAACAAGGTCGCGCCAGTGTGGGTCCTACATCCGAAGCTCCTCGAGCTTCGGATCTTGACTACGGCCGGGGATCGAATCTGCGAAGAAACTCTTTAAGTTGCTGGCTGTAGAGAGCTTACGAAATTAGCCCCAAACGGAAGGACTGACGCTTTTCGCGAGGAAGGTGTGGTTTTGGGTAGTTTTGGAAAACATGGGAAATGCGCGCGGCGCGCACCAGTCGCATAGTCGTGTATAATCAGCAGCTTGAGAGCGAGCGGGCGTAGTTCAATGGCAGAACGGGAGCTTCCCAAGCTTCGGACGTGGGTTCGATTCCCATCGCCCGCTCCAGTTACCCCGTTTCCCTCTAATAACTTAGCGATTGGTCGCGGCGGCAAAAGGCGGCAATAAGAACTAAACCGAGCCTCTTGGGTGGCGCCTTTGGCTCTTGCGGAAATGTGAAGTTATTCCGACACCTGCCGGTTTGCGGGCGGGTCTTCCACAGCCATTTGAACCAGAGCCTGACTCCATTCCCGATGCCATTGGCAGTCTTCATTGAGCGAGTAAAAAATCTGCCCAAGTAGATGATCATTTTTCTGAAGTGCTAAGTTGCTGAAATGTTTCAAAAACAGTTCGTCGAACATGGGCTTAAGGAGGAGATTCAAAACGACAAAAGACTCGCCCCAGTCATAAACAATCAGCAGTTTCTCAACGACTTCCCGCAACGGCTGCCACACGGCGCTGCGCTGCCAGACATCCTTGCTATTCCTAGCGAACTCAGTATGAACGATTTGTATCTGGCGCACGCGCTGGGCGATCCGAGGAAACTTATCGGTTTCTCCACTCCGGCACCCGTCACTGTGGATGAAGTGATGACGTAAGGCTATTTGACTGGAAAAACGAGCGGTCAAGATGTGTCATGCGAGAAGAGCTGATTGAATAAGAGACGTACGAACGCATCGGGGGCGTCCGTCGACGGGTCAGACTTTTTGCGAATGACCGCCCCTTGGCAACAACAGGTCAGTATCGACGCGAGTTTTTCGGGGTCTCGAATGCCGCCTAACCCGTTCTCAGCTTGAGCCACGGAGATCAGTTCTGCCAGTCGCTTTTCCCACCCGCACATGCCCTGAGTAATCTGTTCCCTGAGAGTGGGCGGCATCGCAGGTGCCTCCGCAGAGAACGTCGCGAGCAGTTGCAGCGGAGAGATTGCAGCACTTTTGGACCAAAGAGCGGGGGCTTCGAAATGCAATTTGAGCCGAGCCATCGCGGTTTCTCCCGGCAAGCGAAGGAGAGTCTCGTAAAGAACTGCGAATTGGCGTTCAACGATTGAGGACGCCAGGGCCTCTTTGCTCCTGAAATAGTTGTAAAAAGTGCCCTTCGGCGCGTTCACGGCAGCAACGATGCGGTGAATGCTCGCTCGAACATAGCCCACTTCCTGAAACAGCTTGCCGGCTGAGAGAAGGAGCATTTCACGGGTATTGGTCGCTCGACGGGCGCCCTTATGCTGAGCACTAGACATTACCCCGATATGGCGATGAACCATTCGTTCATGGCTTGTCGAAATGAACTGAATTTGTGATTTCTGATGACAATGATGTTTCTTCTTAAGCTCACCAAAAAATGCGCCCAGTGGTGGTATTCTTGAATCCATTCAAGATGACCGGTCGTCTCGGATTTGGAGGTCGCCGTGAATACAACCCGCGCCGGCGAACAGAATCGGAATTCCGCGCAGTCGCCTGAAGCTTGGTCCGAGGATCCGTTTACGACTCACATTAGATTGGACGGGAGTTCCTCGGTGCCCTCGCCGTTTCGAACTCCGGGTACTTTTACGGTCACGCGCCTTGAGTCAACGGCTGGCTTGCCTGACCGCATCACGAAACTGTCGAGTGTGCCGGCTCTCCTCGTGTCGATCTCCCTCAAATCGTTGCCATTGCATAGCTATCAAGTGTGGGTAGCCGACAAAATTGTACCCACACCGATCATTCCGGCGTTTCGGAGCAATGTGATCGACTTCGAGGCAGAACCAAGCTGCTGGGCTGGAAAGGCGTTCGATTATGTTCATTACACCGTGCCACGGGTCGAGCTTGACGACATCGCGGCTGATTTTGGTTTCGGCCGGGTAAACAGTTACAAGTTATCGGTTGTTGAAGACGATTTGGTTTTAGCCCAAATCACAAGAAGCATTCTGCCCTTCATTGGACGACGCGACGGTCCCTCGCTGCTTGCGCTGGATCAGTTCAGCCTGATTCTGGGAGCGCATCTGCTTCAGCGGTACGGTGTGCTGCAAAAAATCGGCAAGGTTTCAAAAGGCGGACTTGCTCCGTGGCAGAAACGCCGCGCGGCGGAACTACTCCGGGAAAATTTGGATGGTCGGATACGGCTAACGGACGTTGCGCGTGAGTGCTCGCTCTCCGTGAGTCACTTTGCCCGTTCATTCAAAGCGACCTTCGGCATCTCAACCCACCAGTGGCTGATTCGGCATCGCGTTGAGCATGCCCAAGAATTGCTCAGGCAGACGGCCTCACCGATCGTCGAAATCGCAATGCTGTCCGGGTTTGCCGATCAGGCGGCCTTCACGCGCACGTTCCGCCAGATAGTCGGAGTAAGCCCCGGACGATGGCGACGCTATCATAGTATGAGAGCTATCGGGCCTGATAACCCCGCCTGATCCCGCGCGAGTGCACAGAAGGTTGTGCTCACCTTCCAGGTCCTCGCAGACCGCTTAGCTACTAAAGCCTCCTAGCCGCTCCGTTACCCAGGGCAGGGCCATTTCACATCTTCCGATAAGAAACAACAAAATCGGCAAAATCCTGCAAGAGTAGAGAGGTTGGGTGCGCCTACCTTGATGCGCGGGTCGATTTCATGGGACTTGCATGATTCATTGAAGCTCAAACTGGAGAGGAGAATAACCATGACGAATATCAAGAACGTGGTCCTGGTGCACGGTGCATTCGCCGATGGCTCCGGCTGGGAAGCCGTCGCCAACATCCTCAAGAATGACGGGTACAAGGTGTCGGTGGCGCAGCCCCCTGAGACCTCGTACGCCGACGACCAAAAGTATACGAAGGCGGCCATCGATGCCATGGGCGGGCCAGTGGTTCTGGTGGGCCACAGTTATGGCGGGTCCATCATCACCGAAGCCGGCAATCATCCAAAGGTTGCGGCGCTTGTCTATATTGCAGCATTTGCGCTCGATGAAGGTGAGAGCTGTGCGTCGATCGAACAGGCCCTGCCGCAAGCCTCCAAGGCGTTCAAGCCGGACAGCAACAACAACTGGTGGATAGAACAGGAGCATTTCGCGGCCGACTTCGCTGCAGACGTTCCGCCGGAAAAGGCGTGGTTCATGGCTATATCCCAGGTGCCGATTTCCACCGACTCGTTCACGCACAAGGTTAGGTCGCCCGCCTGGAAGACCAAGCCCACCTGGTACATGGTGGCCACCGCAGACCGATCAATCAATCCGGACCAGGAGCGGATGATGGCGAAGCGCGCCAAAGCCAAGACGGTCGAAGTGAATGCCAGCCATGTGGCCTACATGTCTCATCCGAAGGAAACAGTCAAGCTCATCGAAGAGGCTGCCACGTCCGGTGTTTCACAAGTAGCTCGCGGTGCCGATTAACAGCTTCGTTAGCAAACGGGGGTCGCCATCCTGAAACCGACTCACCAAGGGCAGGGTCTCCGCCGATTCTGACGACATCGGCGGAGGCCCCAGATGAACTTCCTCTGAGGAGGACACAATGTCTGAGCAGAGCACAATGATGAAGGATCACATCACCATCGAAGGCCGGGACAGCGCGTTCGGTGCCTATATCTCGCGACCGAAGACCTTGCCGGCCCCCGCCGTCGTCGTTCTACAGGAGCTGTTCGGTGTGAACGCCGACATCCGCAAGACCTGCGATGAACTGGCGGGACAAGGCTTCCTTGCGGTGGCGCCCGACCTTTTCTGGCGTCAGGAGCCCCGCGTCGACCTCAGCGTCACCTCCGAGGCCGACTGGCAACACGGCCTTCGTCTCTATCAGGCCTATGACCGAGACGCTGGCGCCAGAGACGTTAAGGACACCGCCAACGCCGTGGCCAAGCTGCCGGAGTGCACCGGCAGGGTTGCCGTCCTCGGCTACTGCCTCGGCGCGCTGATGGTCTTTCTGACAGCCGTGCGCTACGGCGTCGACGCCGCGGTCGCCTATCACGGCGGTGACACTGAGAAATATCTGGGCGAGGTCGACGGGCTTCATGCGCCGCTGCTGATGCACCTGCCCGAGGAAGACGAGTTCATTTCCAAGGCTGCGCAAGCTGAGATCAAAGCGGCACTTGCCAAAAAACCGAACACGACAGTCCACAGCTATCCGGGTCAGCATCACGCCTTCGCTCGGCACAACGGGGCGCACTACAATGCCGCGGCGGCAGCGCTCGCCAACGGGCGGACAAGCGAATTTCTGCATCAACAACTCCAGTGAGCTTCGGTCCCTCCAGCCGTTTCGCGCGACTGGAGCGCCTTCGCCTTCGGTCAGGACGGCGTTTTTGCCGAGCTGAGAAGCGCAGTCGAGAAAGGCTTCAGCAAATTAGGACTGATGCTGTTTATGCAGTTGGATCACGGCGCGATTCTGCGCAAAGAAACCGGTCACGAGACTCCGAAGATGATTCGGTGGATTGTCGCCAAACCGGAAGTAATCCAGACGGGCAGCGGGCGATTAGTACCGGGAAGTCAGCTTGTGGAACGTGATCTCCGGATTGCTCCTGGTCACGGGCAATCCGGAAGTAATCTAGTTGGCTGAAAAACGCGCTTTCTGTAGAAGTACTGTTTCTCGACCGAGTCGACCAACTTAAGCGGAGGTCGTAGGTCTCTACCCCACGTCCCAGCCAACGCATTTCATTGTTGGGATTGTACTTGCAGCATGATTGAGGCGGCAGAAGGCGGCAGTTCGTCTCTGAAAGCTTCTAAGCCATTTGCCATGAGAAGACAGAGAGTTTCGGGACTCTGTGAAATCTACTGAAATCATCGCGAATTCGATGGGTGTTCTGTTCGATTCCCATCGCCCGCTCCATAATTCCGATGATTCAACCGGGCGTTGCGCCGTCCTCGCACCTCCTCCTGCTAAAAATGAGATGGTCGTCTAGTACTACCATAACGTCGGCTGGCCGAGATTGCTCAGCAAGTTTCTAGACGCACTCTCGTTTGAACTTCACCTCGGGCAAGAAATCCGTTACTCCGGAAAAATCTACACGTTTAGCGATTCAACACACACTGTCACTTGATTCCCACCCGCGCTCTATCCGGTTGAATCTCCAGACCTTTATCAAACTAAGTTTCCGTCTGGAATTGAACTTGCCCTCTTAAATAGCGGAACTAAGCGGCCTCAGGGGATCAGCCCGCCTGAACTGCAAAGCGCGAAGGAGGCACCGCGAATGAAATACACAAAGTATTGCCTCGCATCAATGGCCAGCATGCTTGCTTTGGCACCTTTCGTTTCGGCAAGAAATCCGCGAGAAGCCAGGGCTGAGGAGGAACGTCTTCAGAACGCTGGGAAAGTCATGAAGGAAATTCTCGATGTTCCTGAAGACATTCCCCAAGATCTAATGGACAAGGCCCGTTGTGTAGTGGTGTTGCCTTCGGTTGTAAAAGTTGGTTTTATCGTCGGGGGTAGCTACGGGCGCGGCACGATGGTCTGCCGCACCGGCAAGGACTTCCGGGGTCCTTGGGGCGCCCCTGCCATGTATGCGCTCGAAGGCGGAAGCGTTGGTTTGCAAGCTGGCGGAGAGGCCGGATGTCTATATGCGCGCCGAGATTCTCAGTTACTCCCGCGCAAGGGGCGTATTCGCCGGAATCTCCCTTGATGGCTCGACGCTTCGGCCCGACCAGGAAGCCAACCGCAAGGTGTACGGTGAATCCGCGAATGCCGCGAAGATCATCACTGAATCGGAGCTTATCGCTCCGGCGGCGGCCCACGACCTGATCTCAGCTCTACAAAAGACATCCCCGCAGCTTAAGCGGTAACACATTCCGTGGAGCTTGGACGGACTTTTTGCCGTCCAAGCAAGGATTCTTCCAGGGTGCGGTCGTAATGGCGAACGGCCGCACTTACCAATACTTGAGATCGCCCGGCGACCGTCAAAGAGGTCGGTTAAGCAATCCAGAAGTTCCAGCTCGGAGGAGGAATTCATGACCTTTGTCTCTATTGCGCTCGGGCTTGTGTTCTGGACAGCTCTGTACTTTAGCCGCAAACGCGTCATCGTGCTGAAGAGGTCGAGTGGAACCGACCAAGTTGCATACGAGCTGTCGCGTATCGCCGACGCTCTCGATCGTATCGCCAATCAGGCGGCCGATCGCAGCATTGTGGAGGCTGCGCGTCAACATCAGTTCTCGTCGCCCCTGCAACGAGATTCTCAGGGTGTAGCGTATTCCATGTTTGGGCGTTAAAGAGATTTTGGTGGCCGCATCCGTCGAGGAGGTGGTTTACGGCCGCCAGTTTCAAGGCTCATAAGGTTTAACAAAGGAGTTGCAATAAGCTAGCTTTCCCTACTCAGCCACTACATCTCGCGGGGCTCATGTTCAAACTCTCATTTGGGGGAGCAAGATGATCACTTCCTATGCTAACGACCAACGGGCATTCTTTGACCCGGCAGCAGTCACGGAACACTCCACCCCAGCTTGGGCCGCTTTGCCGGAAGGTGAAACCATACGACGGGCTCAGGCTGGAGACCCGGATGCCTTTGAGCGCATTTACAAGTTACATTCACGCCGTGTCTACGCCCTCTGCTTGCGCATGGCGGGAAATCCCACGGAGGCCGAGGACCTCACACAAGAGGCCTTCCTTACGGTATTGCGCAAGATCAAGATGTTTCGCGGCGACTCCGCTTTTTCCACCTGGTTGCACCGCATCGCCGTAAACCTCGTGCTGATGCGCCTTCGCAAGAAACCCTTGCAGGAAACCGCGCCTGAGAAAAACAGAGAGCGGAACGAAGATGGTGGTGGGCCAACCGGCGAACTCGGCGGCCCCGATTTGCGCTTGGCCGGATCGATTGACCGCGTGAATTTGGAACGCGCCATCCAGCAGTTGACGCCTTGCCACCGATTGGTTTTCGTGCTGCATGACGTCCAGGGCTATAAGCACAGGGAAATCGCCAAAATCCTCTCCTGGTCCATCGGCAACTCGAAAGCCCAGCTTCACCGGTCTCGCAGAAAGCTCCGCGAACTCCTGCGGGAAGGTCTCAACCTGGAATGCGTGACGCCGCGCCGGGAAGCCCGCGCAGCGTCCTCTAGAAACTTATGGCTTCGTGAATCGTACGAATGAGATTTCGGTTACCACATCTCGTTCCGGGGAATCGCTTGCCCATTGATGTGGACAATCTGTGGCCGAACTGTAAGTCCAGGTTTTCTACTTCGGCGCGCCCTGCGGTCTCCACGAAGATTTTTCACGGCGGCCGATTCCAACAGCCCAGCACCAGGCCTATTCATAATTCTCTAATTGATTCAATTTTGGATATTTGATTCACCGCTGGCACACCGCTTGCCCCGTCTCCTACTTCACAAATGCCTTATTTCTCTAGGCGTTTCAATGCCCGGTGGCGCAATTTGCCGAGTTCGCGATTCAAGAAATGATCCCGTCCCATGAAAGGCAGCAGGGGCTTACGGCGCTTGTCCACCCTGCCGCGCGCCCGCTTCAACCGCTCATCGTTGCCGAATAGTTCCAAGGCCTCGTCCAGCTTGTCTAAGGCCTTCTCGCGCAGGCCCGCGGACGCATACACCTCTCCCAGATTCAGATAGAACTGCAGCTCTTTGGGTTTTAGTTGCACCGCTATTTCGCAGAGTTCGCACGCCTGATCCCACTTGCGTTGCGCACGGGCGATCGACAATCCCAAAAACGAAATGTAGTAAGGGTTATGCTTGTCGCTTTCGAAGGCGCGTTGCAATCTCACCAGGGCCTTCTG
>WNGQ01001439.1_pt1 | contig 24703 bp, 30 predicted proteins | sample 5407661 | NCBI WGS metagenome assembly WNGQ01 (sample SAMN13153382, study PRJNA577476) | soil metagenome | isolation source: 60 cm soil or saprolite under Garry oak tree replicate 2 | place: USA:California | collected 2016-06-15 | reverse complement strand
CAGTTCGGTAAAAAATTCCTGGAAGTTGACGGCCACCGACTGGAAGACCGTGCGGAACCGGGTATCGATTTCATCCTCGAGCCGTTGCCGGAGCTGGTTGAGTTGCGCCGACGCGGCTTCCAGGTCGCCCAACTGCGCCGCGAGGCTGTCGCAGCGGTCACGCACCTGCGCATACTCATCCGGTGCGAGCAGGTTGACGGCGCCCATTGCATCGAGACGCCGCTGCAAGCGCGAGACCTCACGTTCCGTCTTTTGCCAGTCGACCTCCTCGATCGTCACCGCGTCATCTTCGATTTCCTGGCCGCCCTCGCGGAGCGCTTGCGTGCACCGATCGACTTCGGCCTGCGCCACCTCGCGGTCGGCGACGGCGGCACTCCAGGCGTCGTCCGCGTGGGCGAGCTCGACTTGCAGCGTGACGTTGCGTTGTTCGTCCTCGCGGAGCTGTGTCTCCAGGGCGGTGAGCGTCTCTCCATCGGGAAGGTGGGCGGACTCGAGGGTGCCAAGCTCCGCGCGCAGCCCCTCCGAGGTTTCGGTCCACTGCCGCCGCTCCTCATTGATGAGGGCCGGCTGCATTGCGAGCTCGGCCTCCGCTGCACGACGCTGAGCGAGCTCATCCCCGTGCGCTCGCAACACCTGCTGGGCACGCTCCAGCTGGCGTACCAGGTCATCCGACCGCTGGCGCGCCAGCGCCGCGCGCAGGTCGGCCTCCTGCCGTCGCTCGACGTGCTCGGCGAGGCTGGCCGTCGCTGCCTGGACCCGTGGCTCGAGCGCGGCAAGCTCCTGCTCGGCGGCCAGCTCGGCATCGGTGAGCGCACGCTGCCGGTCCAGCGTTTCGACCTGCAGTTGCTCGGCCTGGGCAAGCAGCCCCCCAATTCGGATCAATTGCTGGCGCAGCTGCACTTCGTGTGGGGCCTCCCGCTGGACCGCTTCGGTCGCCGCCGCCAGCGCCCCCGCGGCCTGCGCGGCGGCCGTCCGCGCCACATCAACGCGGATGAGAATCGCCTGCCGCTCGGCCACGACGTCGGCTCGCGCGATGGCGAGGTGCTCCACCTCCTCGGCAGCGCTAAGCGCGGCCTGACGTTCGCGGCCCAGCGCGTCTTCCGCGTCCCGGATCCTGGCCTGGACCTCGAGCACCGGGTCCGCCGCTTTCCCTCCGCGGTAGGAGACCGCGGTGATGATCTCTCCGGCGGGGGTGACCGCCCGCAGCTCCCGATGCTTCTCCACGATGCGAGCGGCTTCCGTCCGGTCGGACACCAGCACGACGCCATGGAGCAGGTGGGCAACGAGCCGCCGAACGTGGTCGGGTGCCTGCACCAGGTCGATCACGGACAGCAGCCCGTCCGGCACGGCTGACGGCGATCGATCCCAGGGCGCATAGAGCAGCGTCTCGCGCGCATCCTCGGCGGCGGCCACGGCCGCTGCGGCACTGGCAATCCCATCGCGGCCCGTCGCTACCCACCCGTGCAGCCACCCCTCGAGCGCAGCCTCGACGGCGGCGCGATGGATGGGTTCGACCTCGATCAGCTCGAGGAGGCGTTCCCAGTTGCGATCAATGCGCAGCGGCCCGCGACGCTGGGCGCCGTCCAGCAGCGTCCGCAGCGCGACCAGCTCTGCCTCGAGGGCGCGCAGCGCCGCCTCGTGCTCCACGATCCCCTTGCGCGCGGCCTCCAGGGAGGCTTCGGCCTCCGCCAGGTCCTGCTCAAGCACGCCCGCCGCCTCGCTGACGGCCTGGAGCTCGTCACTGGCCACCTCGGCCGTGCGTGTCCGCCGATCGAACTCGTCGCTCAGGGCGCCCTGGCGCAAGGACCACGCTTCCAGTTGCGAGAGGGCCTGCTGCTGCTGCTCGGTCAGAAATTGACGACGGCCCTCCAATTGGCGAAGCTCGGCCTCGATCGATGCGGTTTCGCGCTGTCCCTCGTGGCGTTGTTGTTGGCGAGCGAGACGGTCCGCCTCGAGCGCGGCTTGGCGCTCGCGCGCCTCACGTTCGGCATCCGCGGCCGCCGCGAGCGCGCTATTGGCCGCCTCCAGTTCCGTGCGGGCGCTCTCGGCCGCGCGAGCCAGCTCATCGACGACGCGGCTTCCGGCTTGCTCCGAGGCGTTGAGTCGTTGGAGTTCGCTCTGCAATGCTTCGAGCGCCTGAACGGCGGCGGCGTTGCGCTCCTGGGCGATGCGCGCCTGGTGCTGGCTCTCGGCGAGACGCAGCCGCACCTCCGCGACGGCTTCCTGGTGACGCCAGCGGGCCTCGCGCGCAGCCAGTAATGCCGAGCGGTGCTCCGCGTAGAGCGGTTCGAACTCGGCGACGGTCTGCGACGCCGCGGTGCGTTTGTGGTCGGCCGCTTGCTGGCGGGCCACGGCTTTGCGTAACTGGACCATCGCCTTGCGCCAGCTGTCTCTTGCGAGGCTGCCCTGCAGCGTCTTCAACGCGTCCGCCACTTTCCTGTACTCCTCGGCCGAGGACGCCTGTAGCCGGAGCTCCTCGGCGCGGGGACTGAGCTCGTTGAGAATGTCGCGCGCACGCCGCATATCGCGATCCGCTTCCGCCAGGCGGTTGATGGCCTCCTGCCGCTGGTCGCGAAGCCGCCGCACGCCGGCTGCCTCCTCGATCAGCTCGCGGCGGAGCGCCGGCGCGGCCTGGATGACGAAGTCGATGTCGTTCTGCGCCGTCACTGCGTAGCCGTCCTGGCGCAAACCGGTGCTGGCCAGCAGCGCGTCGATGTCCTTCAATCGCGCGCGCGCGCCGTTGATCAGGTACTCACTCTCACCCGAGCGGTAGAGGCGGCGGGCGACCTCGATTTCATTGAATTCGACGTTGAGGCGCTGGTCGGCGTTGTCGATCGTCAGCATCACCTCCGCCATGCCGACGGCGGATTTGCCGGGACCGCCCGAGTAGATGACGTCCTCCATTCGCTGGCCGCGCAGCCCACGCGCATTCCGCTCGCCGAGTGCCCAGCGGATGGCGTCGACGAGGTTCGACTTGCCGCTGCCATTGGGGCCGACGATCGCCGTGATGCCACGGCTGAAGGGCAGCTCCGTGCGGCGCGCAAAGGTCTTGAACCCCTGCAGCTGCAGCGACTTCAGGTACACAGGCTATGCGGTGATAGGCATGGCTGAGCTTTCGCGCCCATCAGAAACGTATGCATGGACCACGGCGCGGGTCACGACGTGTATTAGAGCATGTCCCCGTTACCCGTGGCAACGGGTGGTAGCGAGCCCACAGGGCGAGCCGCGCTTTCGCGCGCAATAGGGCGGGCGTCGTATGCGGCCTGTACGCGGTTGAGTCCCCTGTAACTCACCTCCGCGACAGCGGGCCGCGCGAATTTACGCGGGATACACGTTGACTTCGGTTGCTTTGACGGCGACCCACACCTGATCGCCGCGGTCGAGCCCAAGCTCGCGCACCGCCGCCGGTGTCACCTCGGCGACGATTGACGGCAAGCCCGAGAGCCGCACGCGGACGCGATCGCCCTCGAGGTCGAGGTCGACGGCTCGTCCTTCCCAGACATTTCGGGGCGTACCGTCGGGGCGGGTGCGGTAGATGGCGACGGTGCGCGGATGCACCACGGCAAACACATCGCCGTCCGCTGCACCGGCCGCGGTCAGCGATCCGCCGTCGGCGAGGGTGATCACGTCGTGACTGGCTCGTCCTCGAAAGAGATTGACGCCGACCAGATCCGCGACATAACGCGAGCGCGGATGCTGCGTCACATCCGCCGGCGTGCCCGATTGCAGCACGCGTCCCTGCTCGATCACGACCAGGCGGTCCGCCATCGCCATGGCTTCGACCGGATCGTGCGTTACCAGGAGGCGCACGCCCCGAAAGGACTCGAGGTGGTGACGAAGGTCGCGGCGGAAGTCGACCCGGGTGCTGGCATCTAACGCCGCCATGGGTTCGTCGAGCAGTAACAGCGCGGGGTTCAAAGCGAGCACGCGCGCCAGCGCGACGCGCTGCGCCTGTCCACCGGACAGCGATGCGGGCTTCCGGTTGCCTTCCGCCGCCAGGCCAACTCGCTCGAGCCAGCGGCGGGCCTCGTCAATCGCGGCGCTGCGCGCCATTCCACGCGCGCGCAGGCCAAAGGCAACGTTTTCGAGGGCGGACAGATGTGGGAACAGGAGATAGTCCTGGAAGACGAGGCCAACCGGCCTTCGCTCGGTGGGCACCCGGATTCCTTCCGCGGGATCTTCGAGGACGACACCATCCAGCGTGACGCGCCCGGCGCTCAGCGAGAGGAGACCGGCAAGGGCGCGCAGCAGCGACGTTTTCCCTGCCCCGTTCGGCCCCAGCACCGCGACCAGTTCTCCGGCTGCGACCGCCAACTGCATGTCGAGCTCAAAGGCACCCACGACGGCGTGGATTCGCGCGTCGAGCGTCACGACCCACCCAACCATCGATCACGAAGTCCGATGAGCACCGCCAGCGAGACGGCGAGCAAGACGAGACTGAGGACGATGGCCGCGTCCGGGTTGCTCTCCAATGCCAGATAAACGGCCAGCGGGATCGTCTGGGTCCGCCCCGGAAAATTTCCAGCGAAGGTGATCGTCGCGCCGAACTCGCCGAGCGCCCGGGCCCAGCACAGCACCGCGCCCGCCACCAGCGAAGGGCGCACCAGCGGAAGGGTGACCCTCCAGAGAACGGTCCACCGGCTGGCGCCGAGTGTCCGGGCAGCGTCCTCGAACCGCGTGTCCATCGAGCGGAGCCCGGCCTCGACGGTGATTACCAGGAAGGGCATGGCGACGAAGGTCTCCGCCATGATGGCGCCGGCCGTCGTGAACGGCAGATGGATCCCGACGGCGGTCGCGAGCCAACTGCCGACGAGGCCCTGGCGACCAAAGGCGAACAGCAGGGCGACGCCGCCCACCACAGGGGGAAGGACCATGGGCAACACGGTGAGGGCGCGTACCACCGACCGCCCCGGGAAGGTGAGCCTCGCGAAGACCCAGGCCAACGGCACTCCCAGGATGACCGCGATCGCCGAGGCGGAGAACGAGGTGAGCAGCGAAAGGCGGAGAGCCGCGAGCACCTCTGGGGCTGCCAGTTGATGCCAGGCTGAGGTCCAGGGCGTGCGGAGCAGCAAGCCGAGCAGCGGGATGATGAAGAATGCGGCACCCGCACTCGCCAGGATGACGATCGGAAGGGGCGCCGAGGGCCGAAGCCGGCGACGGCTAGGGGCCGGTGAAGCCATATCGGGCAAGGGTCTGCCGGCCATTGCCGAGGACGTAGTCGATGAAGGCCCTGGAGAGCGCACGGTTCTGCGAATCCTTGAGCAGGGCGATAGGATAGTCGGCTACTACGTTGAGCGCCGGCGGAATGGCCGCGCCCTCGACCCCGGCACCGGCAGCCGTTAGGTCGGTGACGTAGACGATGCCGGCGTCGGCTTCACCGAGCGCCACCTTGCTGAGCACGGCTTTCACGTCAACCTCCTGGCTGGCGGGCGTCACGGTCACGCCGGCGTTCTGTAAAGCCTGGCCCGCGTAGCGCCCGCATGGAACCGCCGGGGCGCAGAGCACGACCACCAATCCCGGGCGAGCCAGGTCGGCAAGGGAAGTGATGTGTTTCGGATTCCCCTTCCCCACCACGATCTCGAGATCGTTGTGCGCGAACACTCTCGGCACTTCCGCCGTGAGTCCGGCGCCAACCAACTTTTGCATATTGGGCTGATCCGCCGAGGCGAAGACGTCGCCGATCGCGCCCTGCTGGATCTGCGCCGCCAGCGTTGACGACCCCGCAAAGCTGAACTTTACGACCGTTCCAGGGTGGATCCGCTGGAAGTCGGCACCGATCGCGGTGAAGGCTGCGCTGAGCGAGGACGCGGCAAACACCGTGATGGTCCCGCTGGGTGCGGACGGGTTGAGACTGACCGGTGCTGTGGACGCGCACGCAGTGGAGAAACCGACGGTGACGGCGAGGAACACTGCGGCGACGACGCGTTCGTGCACCGGTGGCTCAGCGCCCGGGCAGCTCGACGATCACGTTCGTCGCCTTGACCACGGCGACGGCGCGGACGCCAGGTGCCAGGCGGAGCTCGTCGGCCGCTTCCCGGGAGATCAGCGACACCAGCCGGTGCGGGCCGGCCTGCATCTCGACCTGTGCCATGACGCGGTCTTTGACGACGCGGGTCACGATGCCGGGAAAATGGTTGCGTGCTGACCGGCCGACGGTGGTTTCAGGCTTTACCTCTCCCTGGGTCGTCTCCATGAAGCGCGCCAACTGCCGCCCATTGACGACGCGTTGGCCTCCGGCAGTTCGGATCGTGGCCAGCTTGCCGCTGTCCGCCAGACGGCGGACGCTGTCAACGCTGATACCCAACAGTTCGGCGACGTCGCCGATCTTGTAGGAAGCCATGGGATTGCGTCACAACTCTAGCATTTGCACGGTTTTCTCGGGGAAAACCTGGCTGCCGCCGTGGCGCCCACCGGTGTACAGTGGCGCGCATGATCCGCATCGGTTCAATCGTGCTGCGTGTTGACGTCGCGCTGCTACGGCCGCGGGATGGTTCCGGGCCGAATCTCTCCCTCGACCGGGTGCACTCGACGGCGCACGTGCCGCCGCGCATCCACCTCGACCTCTATGCGAAAGACCAGGCCCGCGAGGTCGACCGGCTGAAAGCCTTGGGCGCTACCCAGGTCCAATGGAGCAAGCGACCACGGGACGCAGACTATGTCATCCTCGCCGACCCCCAGGGCAATCGCTTCTGCGTCGTGGATGCGAGCGCGTAATGAAGACCGTCGACGACTACTTGGCCAAGGCACCGAAGGAGAAGCAAGCGACCTTGAAGAAGCTCCGCCAGACAATCAAAGTGGCGGCACCGAAGGCATCCGAAAGCCTGAGCTACGGCATCGTTGGCTACAAACTCCAACGGAAGTCCGTCATCTTTTTCGGCTACTGGAAGTCCCACTACGCGATCTACGGGTTGGGCAGCGGCGTCACCAAGGTCCACGCCCCAGACCTCAAGAACTATCTGCAGAGCAAGGGCACGATCCAGTTCCCCGCTGACAAGCCGCTTCCCTATGCGCTGCTGACAAAGCTGGTCAAGGCGCGCGTCGCCGAAATCGAAAAGGCTGGCGACAGAGCTGGCCACGGCAGCAAACTGGTCGGCAAAGAATCCGCCAGCGAAGGCTAGCTCGACGGCGAGCGGCGCGCCTCATGCGCAGCGACCGCTTCTAGTACCTCGTCCTGCGCCGGCGGATTGTCGAGCGCCCCCAGCGTGGCGAGCGCCTCACGTGCCGCCATCTGCTCGGCGTCGCGCTTGGTTCGGCCGCGGCCTTTTCCACTTACGCCGTCGCCGAAGCTGACCTCGGCGGTGTATTCACGGCGATGCCCCGGGCCGGAGGCGCCGATGATGTCGTACTGCGGTGTCGACAGGAAGCGCTCCTGCGTCACCTCCTGAAGGCGGCCCTTGTAGTTGTCGTCCGGCCACGCCTGCACGTCGATCAGGCTCCGGCTGAACAGTTTGTAGGCGGCTCGGTAACCCTGGTCGAGGAAGATGGCGCCAATCACCGCTTCGAAGGTATTGGCCAGGATCGATTGCAGCGAGCGTGCACCAGTCTTGTGCGCGCCTTTGCCCAGCAGCAGGTAGTCACCCAAACTCAGGCGCGAGGCCAGGCGGGCGAGGCTCTTGGTATTGACCACCGAAGCTCGCAGCCGGGTCAGTTCACCCTCATCGGAGGTGAGGTAGGTGTGATACAGGTGCTCGGCCGCGATCAATTCGAGCACGGCGTCGCCGAGGTACTCCAGCCGCTCGTTGTCGGCGGAGCCACTCTCCGGGTGCTCGTTGTTGTAGGAGCGATGCGTCAGAGCCTGGCGTAGCAGGGCAGGCTCGTGAAAGCGGACCCGAAGGGTCCGCTGCAGTTTCTGTAAGGGCTCGTCCGGCTGAGCGAGCTTCGGCTCAGGTGGTGATGCCGAGCTTCTCCTGGACGTAGTCCCAGGCGGCTCCGACGGTTTGAATCTTTTCCGCGTCTTCGTCAGGTATCTCCATCCCGTATTCTTCCTCGAACGCCATGATCAGCTCGACCAGGTCGAGGGAATCGGCGTTGAGGTCGTCGACAAACGAGGCGTCGGGTGTGACTTGCTCGGGCTCCACTCCGAGCTGCTCGGCGATGATGCCCTTGAACTTTTCGTAACTGTTCCCGTCCATCCGAATCCCCTTTTGGCAGTGCGAGTGCGGTCAAATTCTAGACGAAGCTCGGGCCCATCGTCCTAGATTGGCAGACCGCCGTCAATGCCTAAAACTTGGCCGGTAATATAGCCGGCTGCCCGCGAGGCGAGGAAGACGATGGCCGGGGCGACGTCATCCGGCGTCCCGATCCGCGGGATGGCCGCGGCCTGCCGGGCGCGCTCCAGCAGGTCGGCCGGCAAGCTGCTCGTGAGTTCAGTCGTGATGAAGCCGGGGGCGACCGCGTTGACCGTGATGTTGCGGGAGCCGACCTCCTTGGCCATCGCCTTGGTCAGCCCGATCAATCCCGCCTTGGAGGCGCTGTAATTGGCCTGCCCGGCATTGCCCGCGACGCCGGCCAGCGATGACACGTTGACGATCCGGCCGTAGCGCTGCTTGAGCATTGGCCGCAACGCCGCCTTGCTCGCGAGAAAGGCGGCTTTCAGGTTCGTCTGGATGACGATATCCCAGTCGGCCTCACTCATCCGCATCACCAGCGTGTCCCGGGTGAGCCCGGCGTTGTTGACCAGCACGTCCAGCCGGCCCCACTGTTTGACGACCGCCTCGACGGCGACGCCTGGGGCAGCGCTGTCGGCGAAGTCAGCCTGTACCGCCATGGCCTCGTGGCCTGCATGGGAGAGTTGTTCGACCAGCGAGTCGGCCTCGGCCTTCCGGCTCTTATAGGTGATCGCCACGCGGGCCCCCGCCTCGCCCAACAGCACCGCGGTGGCTCGACCGATACCGCGGCTGCCTCCGGTCACGAGGACGACCTGTTCAGAAAAGCCGTCAGGCATGGTTGGTCTCGAGCAGGGTATTCATGCTGGTCAGGTCCTCGACATTGTGGACCATCGCGCCGGGGAGAATCTTCTTGACCAGCCCGGTGAGCGTCCGCCGCGGACCCACCTCAATGTAGGTGTCCGCGCCCAGCTGCTGCAAGCGCTGGATCGACTGGGACCAGCGGACCGGGCCGGTCAGCTGGCGGACCATCAGGTGGCGGACCTCGGCCGGATCCTGATGGACCTGCGCATCGGCATTGAAGACCTGCGGGCGGCCCAAGGCGCGAAGCGGGATCTTGTCCCAGGCGGTGGCAAAGACCTGGGCGGCGCGAGCCATCAGCGGCGAATGGAACGCCCCGCTGACCGGCAGCCGCACCAGGCGTTTTGCCCCGGCCGCCTCCAGCCGGGGGCTGACCGCGGTTAAGCCGGCCTCGCTCCCCGAGATCACCACCTGACCCGGCGCATTGTAGTTGGCGACGACCACCTCACCCTCACTGGCTTCGCACGCCCGTTCGACGGCGTCGTCCGGGAGACCGAGCACGGCGATCATGCCGCTGGCCATGGGGGCGGCGGCCGACATGGCGGCGCCCCGGGCGCGGACGGCCGCGAGCGCATCCAGGGGATCGAGCGCGTCGGCCGCCACCAGGCCCGCAAATTCGCCCATGCTGTGGCCCGCGACCATCGCGGGACGGAACTCGCGAGCGCTCATCAGTCGAAGCAGCGCCACGCTATGAAAGAGGATGGCCGCCTGGGCATTCTCCGTCGCCTGCAACTCGGCCTCCGGTCCGTTTAGCATCAGCCGCCTGAGGGGCAGGTCGAGGCGGTCCTCAGCTTCACGAAGGAAGTCGCGCGAACCAGGATCACCCTCCAGCAGGTCGCGAGCCATCCCGACGAATTGGGCGCCCTGGCCTGGAAACAGGAAGGCGACGGTGATCGGTAGAACCTAGTCGGTCTTGATGACTTCGCGCCCGTCGTAGTAGCCGCAGTTACGACAGATGGCGTGCGGCCGCTTGGGCTGGTGGCACTGCGAACACTCGACCAGCTGGATGCGCTTTATCGCGAGATGGGCGCGGCGCTCGCCCTGGCGGGCGTGGGCGTACCGGGTCTTTGGGAGAGCCATGAGCAGCCCATTATAAGGTCCTACCTAACGGCCGCTGATGACCTCGACTTCCCTGGCGGGCCGGGCGGGCGGCGTCCGGAGCGCCTCGACACCCTTCTTAACGGTCGCGACCGTCCGCAGCAGCTGGCTCTCCAGGTTCTGCATGACCTCCGACGCGTAGCGGTCCGCGGCCCGGCGGGTCTCCTCGGCCTTCGCAGTGGCCTCCTTCAGCATCGCCTCGGCCTGCTTCTCGGCACGCTTGACCAGGTCGTGCTGTCCGATCATGGTCTGGGCCCGCTCCCCCGCCTTGCTGACCGTCCTGGCGGCTTCCGCCTGCGCCTCGGACAACAGGCGTTGCTGTTCCTGCAGCGTCCAGCGGGCCTGCTTGATCTCGTCCGGGAGGCTCAACCGGAGGTCGTCGATGCAGGCCAGGACCTCTTCCTGGTCGACGACGACGGTGCGGGTCAGCGGAATCTGCCGGCTGTGGCCGATGAGGTATTCGAGGCGATCGATGGCTTCATGGATGTTCATGCGTGTGCTCCCTTGCTGAGACGTTGCTTGAGCGGTCCGACGACGTTGGCTGGGACGAATTCCGAAATGTCGCCACCGAACTCGGCGAGCTCTTTGATCAAGCTGGAGCTGAGAAACAGATGGCGCAGGCTGGTGGGAATGAAGACGGTCGTGACGTCGGGCTCCAGCCGGCGGTTCATCAGCGCCATCTGGAACTCACTCTCGAAGTCTGACACGGCGCGGAGTCCGCGAACGATCACGCGGGCGCCAACCTGACGGGCAAAGTCGATGGTGAGGCCACTGAAGGTGCTGACCTCGACGCCGGCGCGATCGCCGAGACTCTCCTTGATCATGGCGACGCGCTCGTTGCTCGTGAAGAGCGGCCGCTTGTTTGGATTCTCCAGGACGGCGATGACGACCCGGTCGAAAATGCGCGCGGCGCGGTCGACGATATCGAGGTGGCCATGCGTGAGCGGATCGAAGCTGCCGGGATACAGGGCGGTGATCACGCGTACCTCAAAAAGGTAAGGCGCGTGGTGCCGTAATCGCGCTCGCGCACCTGCGTCAGCCGTTGCAGCGGCGGCATCGGTTGGGAACGATGATGCTCGACCACGAGCAGCGCCTGGTCCCGCAGCGGGGCACGGTCGAGCGCCTGGAGCGCGGCGGTCAAGGTCGCGCCCTCACGATAGGGTGGGTCAACAAGAAGAAGGTTGTAGGAGGTGACGTCACCGGTGGGCGCCCTCAACCAGTCAATGGCGTCGGCGCTGACCACGTCGCCCTGCTGGGCGAAGCCGGTTGCGACCAAATTCTCGGCCACGATGTTAGCACAGCCTCGGTCGCGCTCCACAAATGTTGCCCACGCGGCGCCGCGAGAGAGTGCCTCAATGCCAAGCGTGCCAGCGCCGGCGAACAGGTCCAATACACGCGCACCGCGTATGCTGTCGCCGATGATGTTGAACAAGGCCTCGCGCACCAATGACGTCGTGGGGCGCACCGAGCGCCCCGGTGGGGTCTTGAGCAGTCGACCGCGACTGGTCCCCGCCGTGACGCGCGTGGCCGGTCCGGACATGTCATGAGTAAAGCAGGCCACACCGGCGCGGCTGCTGGTCCTTGCAAAGGAGCCGCGACATAGTCGTCGTCGACGGCCTTCTCGGCATCGTCCTCGTCCTGGTGCTGCCGCTCGCCGCCGGCATGGCCGTCGGTCGCATCCTGACCATGCTGCTGCGGCGGACGCCGCCCGCCGCAGCGCCACCATCGAAGGTCAGTCCAGAGCGAACACCTGACGATACGCCGAAAGCTGGTGGCGGAGCGCCGGCTCGCCGTCCAAGGCCGGGTCGCGGTCCAAGAGGCGGACGGCCTCGCTCTGGGCGTCGCTGATCAACACGGCGTCGAGCAGGCTCGCCATCTTGAAGTCCTTACCATGCTGACGGTAACCAGCCAGGTCACCCCAGCCGCGTAGCTCGAGGTCGATCTCCGCGAGGTCGAAGCCACTTTGATTGCTGACGACGGCCTGCAGGCGCTTGAGCGACTGCGGATCCTCGGCATCTGTGAAGAGGAAGCACCAGGACTCCTCCGTGCCTCTCCCCACGCGGCCGCGGAATTGATGCAGCTGCGCCAGGCCGAAGCGATCGGCGCCCTCGATCATCATCACGGTCGCGTTGGGAATGTCGATACCGACTTCGACGACCGAGGTGGAGACGAGGATGGCCACATCGCCCCGCTGGAATCCGGCCATCACCGCCTCCTTCTCGGGCGATTTCAGCCGTCCGTGGAGGAGCGCGATGCGGGACGCCAGCTCGGGAAAGACGTCACGCTGCAACTTCCCGAGCTCCTGGGTGGCCGACCTGACGCCCAGCTTGTCGGACTCCTGAATCAGCGGGCAGATCACGAACACCTGCCGGCCGGCATTGACCTGCTTGCGGATGAAGTTGTAGGCATCGGCCCGCTTCTCGGGCGGCACCATCCGGGTTTTGACCGGCTGGCGCCCGGGCGGCATCTCGCCAAGGATCGAGATGTCGAGATCACCGAAGAGCGTCAGCCCGAGGGTGCGCGGAATCGGCGTCGCGGTCATCGACAGGAAGTGCGGGGTGCGCTCCGCCTTCTGCCGGACTGCCAGGCGCTGACCAACACCGAAACGGTGCTGCTCGTCGACGACGGTCAGCGCGAGGTTGTTGAACTGGACGCCCTCCTCGATGAGCGCATGCGTCCCGATGAGGACCGGGAGGGCTCCCTCGGCCAGCGACGCGAGCATCGGTTTTCGTGCCCCGGCCGGCGTGCTGCCCACCAGCAGGCCTACATCGATCTGGAACGGTCCGAGCAGTGATTGGATGACATCGGCGTGCTGGCGCGCGAGAACCTCGGTCGGGGCAAGCAGCACGGACTGGAAGCCGGCACGCGCGACGTGATGCATGGTCATCGCCGCGACCACAGTTTTCCCCGATCCGACATCGCCCTCGAGCAGCCGGTTCATCGGCTGGGGGCGGGCGATGTCCTGCAGGATCCGCCAGGCGGCGAGCCGCTGCGCGTTGGTGAGCCGGAAGGGCAGCGCTTTGACGAAGCCGCGTGCGGTCGGCTCATCGAAGGGAACCGGCTGCGCGGTCAGCGCCTTGCGCGCCCGCTTGGCCAGTTGCGCGGCCAGCTGCAAGAGGAACATCTCCTCGAAGGAGAGCCGCTCCCGGGCGCGCTCGAGCGACTGGGCCGATTCGGGAAAATGCACCTGCCGCACGGCGGCCGCGCGCGCGAGAAATCCGCGACGTGCCAGCAGCTCCGACGGTAGGAATTCTTCCAGCTCGTCGGCATATTGGAGAAGCGACTGGATCTTCGCTCGGAGCCATTTCGAGGTCAGCCCCTCGGTCTCCGGGTAAATCGGGACCAACCGCGCCGCGTGTTGCGGGCGAAGCGAGACCTTTTCGTGATCAGGGTTCTTCATCACCAGCCCGCCGTTCAGGTCGGCCTCACCGGCAACAAAGATCTCATCGCCTTTCTGCAGGCTCTTGGCCACCCATGGCTGGTTGAACCACACGACGCGCAACGTCGTTCCGGAATCGTCGCCGAGGACCGCTTCCGTCAGTCCCATCCGCTTGTACTTGGTTTGGCGGGCGCCAATGTCGTAGATCCGGCCGCGAACCGTTGTCTTGACCCCCGGACGGACGAAGGCGATCGGCGTGATGCTGGAAAAATCCTCGTAGCGACGCGGGAAGAACAATAAGAGGTCGCGGATGGAGGCGATGCCGAGTCGTGCCAGCTTGGCCTCGGTTTTATCGCTGACGCCGGCAAGGACCGCGACGCGATCGTCCAGGGACGGACCCCGCACCACGCGTAGCCGCGGAGGACTCACGCGACCAGGTAGGTGAAGCCGATCACGCCGGGGCCGGTGTGCGTCCCGAGCACGGCACCGATCTCGGTGAGCAGGATGTCCAGGCCGGGATAACGCGCAGCTACCCGCTCGCGGAGCTGCTCCGCGTCGGCCGGCGCGGCGCCGTGCATGACGGCCAGCTGGCTGACGTGGCCGTCCCGTTCGAGCAACTCCACCAGCTTGCCCAGCGCCTGCGGCCGTCCGCGCGCCCGTCCGACGGGTACGACCTCGCCGTCCTTCAGCTGGAGAATCGGCTTCACATTTAGTAGGGATCCCAGCAGCGCACGAGCTTTTCCGATCCGGCCGCCGCGCTCGAGGTAGGTCAGGGTATCCACCACGCAGATGACGCGCGCCTTGGGTACGAGCGCGCGCAGTCGCGCGGCGATGGTGGCACGATCCTTTCCGGCGCGCGCCAGTTTCGCCCCTTCGAGCGCCATGAAGCCGAGCGCCATCGAGGTGCTGAGGGAATCGACGACCTCGATCGCCTTCTCATCGACGCCTTTGGCGGCCATCAGCGCCGAGTTATAGGTCCCCGAGACTTTGCTGGAGAGGTGAACCGATACGATCTCGTCGCCATTCTGGCGGAGGGCGCGATAGGCCTCTTCGAAGACACCTACGGCCGGCTGCGATGTGCGAGGTAGCTGGGCGGAAGCTCTAAGGCGGCTGAAGAACTCGTCCGTGGTCAGATCCACGTGGTCACGGAAGACCCGGTCGCCGAAATGGACGTTGAGCGGCACTACGGTGATGCCGGCGGCCTGCTGTTGCTCCTGGGTCAGGTCCGCGGTGGAATCCGTGACGATCCGGACCACCACTGGAGTATAGCCAGCAGTTCGCGCCGATCACGGCCGGGCAACGGGCGCGTTTCGTTAGGTTGCGCGCACCAAAGCTTGGTACATCTATAGCTGCGATGTCGCTCCCAGGACAAGTCGCGCTGAGCTCACGGCTGCGCGCCGCCTTCACCCCGGTCGCCTCCATCTTGGTGCCAGCGCGCCCATCCGTGAACTCCCAGCTGAGCCAGGCCCTCATCCTCGGTGGGTTGATCGGCTTCCAGGCACTCGACTCCCTTACCACCCACCTGGGGCTCGCCCTCGAGCACGAGGAGCTCAACCGCTTCATGGCCCCGATCATGGCCAGCCGAGGCGAACTCGTCGCCTACGCGGTCAAAGGAACCGCCCTCGCTGTGCTGCTTGCCGTTCTGATGCTGCTGCACCGGCGCAAGCCCCGGGTCTGGCAGGCCTACCTGGTCGCCGGCTGGCTCAGCGCCGCCGCCGTGGTGGCGAACGTCGTGCAGCTGCTGCTCTAGTCCTGGAGGACCTCGCGCAGCTTGACCGCGAACTCCCAGGCATGGCTCTCAAAGCCTCCGTGTGCGCCCGGGAAGACGACGGCTTCGGTTCCGAGCCGCGCTGCCAGTCGCAACCCGCCCTCGTGTGCCAGCGTAGCTTCACTCGACAGCCACGATATAGGGATAGAGAGCCTGCTCGCCCGATTGAAGCTCAACCGACGCCCTGGGGAACTGTTTGGCCACAGAGGTGACGAGCGCCTCCCGCTCGGCCTCCGGCGCGTCGACGCCCGCGTAGATCGTCACGGTCCCTACCCTGGCGGCGTCGATCCGCGTGAGGACATCCTTGACGACCTTGTCCGGCGTTTCACCGGCGACCACGATCCGATCGTTAAGCAAGCCGATGACATCGTTTTCGGCGATCTTCAGGCCGTCCACCTCGCTCGCCCGCACCGCACGCGTCACCTCGATCGTCTGGACCTGGCTCAGCGCGTGGGACATCGCACTGGCGTTGGCCTCCAGGTCGGCGCTGAAGTCGAAGGCGAAAAGGGCCGCGATGCCCTGCGGCAGGCTGCGAGACGGCACTACCCGGACGCGCTTGCGGCTCAGCTCCGCCACCTGTTGTGCGGTCATGACCACGTTGCCGTTGTTGGGCAGCAGCAGGACATCGTTCGAGGGCACCGACTCGACCGCCGCCAGGATGTCCTCGGTTGAGGGATTGACCGTCTGGCCGCCGCCCACGACGGAGTCAACCCCGAGGCTCTCGAGGATGCGGCGGAAGCCGTCGCCGCTCGCCACCGCGACGAGTGCCAGGTGCTTGGTGCTGGCCGGCCGGCGGATGCTCTCGCCCTGGAGCCGGTGGTGCTGCGACGACATGTCGTCGACCTTGAGCCGGCTGAGCCGTCCGACACCGCTCGCATAACTGATGACGACCGCCGGCTCCTGGGTGTGGACGTGGACTTTGATCGCCGCTTCGTCACCGACGACCAGCGCCGATTCGCCGTGCCGCTGGATTTCGGTTCGCACGTCATCCACGGCGAGCCCGTCGCCGTTGATGATGAACTCAGTGCAATAGCCCCACCCCGCGGCCGGCGCCTCCACCGCTTTCGGCCGCGCGCGCTGGGTCGAAGGGCGCTCGAAGCTCTGCAGGGCCTGACCACTCATTCGCTTGAGGAACCCTTCCAGGATCAATTGGAGCCCGAATCCCCCGGCATCGATCACGCCCGCCTGTTTGAGGATGGGTAGCTGGTCGGGCGTCCGCTCTACGGCGGCGGCGGCGGCAGTGCAGGCGGCGCGAACGACGTCGGTCAGGTTCGTGCTTTTCGCCGCCTCCGCCTCCGCGCCGGCAGCGGCTTCTCGGGCCACGGTGAGCATGGTGCCCTCGGTCGGCTTGATCACCGCCCGGTAGGCAACGTCCGCTCCCGCGCGAAACGCGTTGGCCAGCCCGCGCGCGTCAACGGCCGGCTTGGTGCCGATGCCGACGCAGAAGCCGCGCAGAATTTGCGAAAGAATGACCCCCGAGTTTCCGCGCGCGCCCATGAGCGCGCCATGCGACGCCCGCCGGGCGGTCCGCGAAAGGTCGGCATCGTCGACGTCGCGGATGTCTTCGACCGCTGACTGCAAGGTGAGGAGCATGTTGGTGCCGGTATCGCCATCCGGAACCGGAAAGACGTTGAGGGAATCGACCTCGTCGCGGTTGACCGTCAGCCAGGCGAGCGAGCCGAGCAGGGCCTCTTTGAACAGACGTCCGTCGCATTCGGTGATGGGCATGGTCGCAGCGCCGGTCAGGCTCGGGATTTCAGCTGCCGCCACTCCCGCTGACGTGGATCCCCTGGACGTTGACGTTGACTTCCACGACCGGGAGACCGAGGGTCCGCTCGACCGAATAGCGGACCGCGTTCGAAAGGTTGTTGGCCACCTCCGAGACCCGTGTGCCGTACTCGACGATGACGAACAGCGAGACGGCTATCCCATCCTCGCGCACCTCGACCTCGACCCCGCGATGCAGTTTGTCGCGATGCAGGCGCTCGGCCAAACCATCTCGCAAGCCACGGGCAGCCATCGCGACGACGCCGTAGCAGCCGGCCGCTGCGTGCCCGGCGACGGTGGCCACGACGTGGCGCGACACCTCGATCCGCCCGAGGTCTCTGGCCTGGATCAGCGTCCTCGGCGGCTTCCCGGTGCGTGACGGGTTGGCCTTCGTCTTTGAGTCCATCGTGTGCTACTATGTGACGCTGATTTCGCCTCAATCATACGCGATGTTCGGGGAGGCGCCGAAGAAAACCAAGACCATGGCACAACGCTGCGCGATCTGCGGAAAAGGGCCCCAATACGGGCACAACGTGAGCCACTCGAAGGTGCACACGAAGCGCCGCTTCATGCCCAATTTGCACAAAGCCCGGGTCTCGATCGACGGCCGCACCCAGACGGCTCTCGTCTGCACCCGCTGCCTCCGCACCCAGGCCAAGTCGGCTTAGTCTCCGCCGCGTCGCCAGCAGTTGCCGGTTTTGACGGACGACTGAGTTGCAGTGATTGCCACAATGCAAAAACCGCCACAGCTCCTCCCAACGACGCTCGAGGATGGCCAGGCACCCGGCATCAAATACCGCATCGACGGCGAGCTCGTCCCGGTGCTCCATACCTGGCTCGACGGGACGGTGCCGGTGTACTTCGAGCACCACGTCGTGCTCTGGAAGGATCCAGCGCTCAATATCGGCATTCGCGCCATGAAAGGCGCCTTCAAGCGGATGGTCGCCGGCATGCCGATCTTTCTCACCGAGGCCCAGGGTCCGGGTGAGATCGCGTTCTCGCGTGATGGCGCGGGCCATCTCTTTCCCCTCCACCTGATGCCTGGAACTGCCGTACTCGTTCGGGAGCACCAGTTCCTGGCGGCGACTGGAAATCTTGATTACACCTTCAACCGAGTGAAGGGCGTGAGCAACATGCTCTTAGGCTCGACGGGATTCTTCGTCGATCGCTTCAGCGCGAGCCACCAGGAAGGTGTCCTCTGGCTGCACGGCTACGGCAACGTTTTCCAGAAGGAATTGGCCCAGAACGAGCAGATCGACATCGAACCAGGCGGCTGGGTCTACCGCGATGAAAGCGTCCGCATGGACGTGCAGATGTTCGGCCTGAAAACCGGAATCTTCGGTGGCGGCGGCAACATGATCTGGAACCGCTTCACCGGTCCGGGACGGGTCGGCATCCAGTCAATGTATCTGCACATGCCCACCAGCGAGTAGCGTTCGCCTTAGCGCAATTCCTGGATCGCGGCCTTTTTCCCTTGTGGGTGAGTGAAGACGAAGCTTCCCGCCACAAGCACGGTGGCACCGTTGGCAACCGACTGCGGCCCGGTCTCGGCGTTGACGCCGCCGTCCACCTCGATGTCGAGCCTGACGTTGAGCCGGTCACGCAGGGCGCGCGCGGCCTTGATCCGCTCCAGGCTCCCGTCGATGAACTTCTGGCCGCCCCAGCCGGGGTTGACGCACATCACGACCAGCAGGTCGGCGTTCTTGAGGACCGGTTCGACCAATGCCAGCGGACTCCCGGGGTTGAGGCACACACCGGCCCGCAGGCCGGACTTGCGGATACTCTCGAGCACGCGGTGGATATGCCGCGTCACCTCGACGTGCACCGAGAGCGTCGTCGCGCCCGCGTCGCGAAAGGCCTCGATGGTGCGCTCCGGGTTCTCGATCATGAGGTGGACGTCGAAGGGAATCTTGGCATAGCGCCGGCAGTGCTCCACGGTGCGCGGCCCGATGGTGATCGGCGGCACGAAGTGCCCGTCCATGACGTCGAAGTGCACCCAATCGGCACCCGCCTGTTCGAGGGCCGCGACCTCCTCCCCCAGCCGGCTGAAGTCGGCCGACAGCAGCGACGGGGCGACCAGCACTAGCCGAGGGTTGGGATGCTGATGGTCACCGGCGCGTCGAAGTCGTGGTAGTCGATCTCGATGTGGGCCGTGGCATGGATGGTCGATCCGGCCGGCACTAGGCTGCTCGAGCTACTCGGCGCACCGAGCGCCCCCATCAACTGGCTGAGGTCGACCGTGTAGTCGGCGTCCGTCGTAACGCGGCGGACCAGGTGGTCATCCTTGCCGAACCAGACGTCGACCGTCATGGTGCCGCTGTTGAGGACCTGCTCGATGGCGGCCTTGGCCTGCGGGTTCTTGACCGCGGCCTTATCGAAGCTGGCGATCAGCTTGTCCTTGTCAGGAATCAGCTGGTAGTGATGTACCGGGGTGTTCTGCAGGGTGGTATCGCTCTGAGGATTGATCGTCTTCACGTTCCGCAGGAGCTGCTCGTAGGAGAGCGGGTCAGGCTGGCTGAGTTGCCCGGTGAGCCCGCCCTGCGCGGAGCTTTCCCACTTGCCCGTCATCGGGTTCTTCACGTACGCCTTGCCGTTGGCGACGACCACCTCGGTTGCCACCGAGAGGCCGGCCAGCTTGGCATTGATCGTCGCGTGGTAGCGGTCGGGGAACTGCGCCTCGCCGTTACCGGTCATGTCGAGCGCCAGCGAGCCCGCGCTGGTGCCGCTCTGACCGAACATCGCGCCCAGCTGCGGCGGGAATGTCATCTTGACGTTGCCCGTGAGGTCGAACTTCGCCGAGTGCAGCTGGCTGGCGCGCTGCGCCGCGGCGCCGAGCGCCTGTTCCGGGGTTTCCGCCTTGGCCAGCGGCGATGCGCAGGCGGCCAGGGCCACCATCGTCAGCAAGCTCGCCAGAATGCGCTTCATCAGACTCGTTGAGTATATCGGCGGCGTCAGGCCGTTCCCTTCGGCCGATAGGTCGCGTCCAACCATGCGGGTAATTCGGCCAGGCGGTCGATGACATGGGTGGGCGCGATCCCCGGGATCGGGGTCGCTCCCGCGTGCCGTAGCCAAACCGCCGGGATGCCGGCCCGCAGTGCCCCCGCAACATCGGTATCCAACCGATCCCCGACCATCAAGGTCGCATCCAGGGGGACACCGAGCCGGCGGGCGCCCTCGGCGTAGATTGCGGGATCCGGCTTCGCCACGCCGAAGTCCCGCGACGTGACCAGCGCATCGATGAAGGGGCGGATCCCCGCTTTTTCCAGAGCCTCCACGAGTTCGGCGTCACCCGAGCCGACGGTGTTGGAGATGACACCCAGCCGGTAGTGCGGCTTGAGCGCGGCCAACACCGCGAGCGCATCCGGGATCGGTGTGATCGCCATCTCCCAGAGATGTTTCCCCGGCTCCTCGACGACGAGGGTGTTGCCGGCGTCGAAGAAGATGCCGCGAATGGACATCAGGCCGGCGAGGTCGCCGTCTGCAGCTGGCGGGCGCGCAGCTGGCCGCAGGCAGCATCGATGTCGAGTCCCCGTGTAGCGCGGATGGTGGTCGAGATTCCGGCGGCCTGCAGAATGGACTGGAAAGCCTGGGCGCGCGACTTCGATGGCGGTGCCAGCGAGCTGCCATCGATAGGGTTCATCGGGATCAGGTTGATGTGGCTGAGATGGCGACCCACGACGGTGGCCAGGCGTTGGGCTTGCTCGGGACTGTCGTTGACGCCCTGCAGCAAGACGTATTCGTAGCTCGTGCGCCGGCCGGTTCGTTCCGCGTGAGCCCTCGCGGCGCCGACGATCGCGGCGATCGGGTACTTGCGGTTGACCGGGATCATGCTGCTGCGCAGGGCATCGTCGGGCGCGTGCAGGGAGATCGCCAGGTTGACCGGCAATCCCTCGGCACTGAGCCGCTCGATGAAGGGCACCAACCCGATGGTCGACACGGTGACCCGGCGCGGGCTGAAGTTGAGCGTGTCAGGGCGGGCCCAGCGCCGGATCGCCCCGACGACGGCGGCGTAATTGTTGAGTGGCTCCCCCATTCCCATGAAGACGACGTTCGTCAGCGAGCGCTGCATCTCCCCCAGGTCGCGGCTGGCCGCGAGGAACTGGTCGACGATCTCCGCTTCGCTGAGGTTTCGATCGAAGCCGGACTGGCCGGTCGCGCAGAAACTACATCCGATCGGGCATCCCACCTGCGAGCTGACGCAGATCGTGGTTCGCGCCCGCGAACGGGCGCTTGCCTCGTAGTGCATGACCACCGTCTCGATGGTCTTCGCATCGGCCAGCTTGAACAGGTACTTGACGGTCTGACCGCGATCCGCCGCGCGCTTCAACTGCGGCGCGACGGTGCTGAACGCGAAGGCCTCGGCGAGGCGGCGTCGCGCCGACGGCGGTAACGTTCGCATCGCCTCGAACGACGCCACCAGCCGTTGCCAGAACCATTGCCGCGCCTGGTCGGCACGGTAGGGGGCCTCGCCGGCTGCGGCTAAGCGGGTTAGAACCTCCGCGGGGTCGGCGGTGGCGAAGGCCGCGGGCTCAGTCGCTACGGCGGTTTCCGAACACCAGCGAGGCGTAATACAGCAGCGTCAGCACGGCACCGAAGAGCGCCACCCAGTAGGTGAAGGCGGCGGCGCGCAGCATCCGTCGCGCACCCTCCTGCTCCTGCGGAACGATGACGCCGTTTTCGGCGAGCAGGCGCAACGCCCGGCGGCTCGCGTCGAGCTCGACCGGGGTCGTCACGAGCTGGAAGAGGACGACGGCCGCGAAGAGGAACAATCCGGCGAGGGCAACGTAGAATCCGAACCCCCTGCCCGTAAAGACGGATAGCAGGAGTCCAGCGATCACGATCAGGGGACCCGCCTGCGACCCAAGGTTGGCCGCCGGGACGAGGCCGGACCGAATCCGCATCGCGAAGAAGCCCTGGTGATCCTGCAGGGCGTGGCCGATTTCGTGGGCGACCACTGCCCCCGCGGCAACCGATGTGCCGCCGGCGACCGCCCGCGAGAGGTTCAGGGTCTTGTTGCGGGGGTCGTAGTTATCGCTCAGCTCGCCATCGATCACCTGGATCGTGACATCGCTCAAGCCGGCCCCCGCGAGGATGCGCCGGGCCACGTCGACCCCGGCCAGGCCGCTGGCGTTGCGAACCTGGGAATAGCGCTGGTAGGTGCGCTTGACCCAGCTGCTCGCGATGAAGCCCAGCACCATGATGGGCAGGGCGACGTAGAGGAAGTAGGTCAGGTTCCACAAGAGCATGCGCCAGAAATTCTACCCAGGGGCATCGAGTTCGACCCGTCCGGCTGTCGACAGACTGCGGCCGATCTGTGGCGATTTTTTCACGCAGCGTGAAAGGTTACCGCGAACCGGCTCGTTTTAACCTCATCGGGGCCCCCGGGACCATGCTGGAAGAGCCACAACGACTCACCATGTCGGACGTGTTCAGCCTCTTCGGCCGCCACGCGGAGGACACGCGCTGGGTTGCTTCGGCGGATTCGCAAGAATACCTGGCCGTCGTCCTTTACCTGGTACAGCGGAACAACGCCCGCTGACACTGGCCGCGCGCCCGACTCTTGTGATAGTATCTCTGTTAAGTTAAGTACTGGCTAGGTATCAAGATGTCCGAGAAGCTAACCCTGAGCGAGCTCTTCGCCCTCTTCGGGCGGACCATCGACGAAACCCGCTGGGTCGGGTCCGCCGATTCTGAGGAGTACCTGGCGGTCGTCACCTACCTGGTCCAGCGCTCGAGCGCTCGCTAGCGCGGCCTCGAGTCTCGGGGTGCGCCGGCAACGCGCCCGACGCGGACCATAACGAAATAGACACGATCGCGCCACGACCTGTCTGAAAGCGTGGGGTCGCCGCGTTGTAAGACTCATACTCGGGCTACGGCCACCAATCGCCATGGATATCACACCACTGATCACGCTGCTCGCGACGCGGATCCGGATCCGACTGGGCTGGCACGACCGTGAGAACGGCCAGGCCCTGATCGAATACTCCTTGATCATGGTCCTTGTCGTGTGCGTCATTCTGGTGACCTTGATCGTGCTGGGTAACCAGGTCAGGAACACCTACTGCAACATCGCCGGCGCGGTCGTCAACCCTTAGGGCTGCGTCACCACCACCGCCGGGTTTCCCATCACGACCGCGCCTGCCGCGACGTCGCCGGCAACCAGCGTGCCCCAGCGGACCACCGCTCCCTCCCCCACCGACACGCCCTTGAGGACGGTGGATTTGCCCTGGATCCAGGCGTTGCGCCCGATGCGGATCGGGCGTCGCGTGACGGGTTCGCCGTCCCGGCGGCGCTCCCGCCCAACGGCGTGAAAGTCCGTATCCACCAGCAGGCAGGGACCGAGGATGGCGTCGTCGCCCACCACGATGGCGCTGGCCGACATCAGGCCGGCGCCGTCGATCTCCACGCGGTCGCCAATGTCAATGCGCGCGTCCCGGCCAAAGGTGAGCAGTGCGGTGCGGCCGGAGGCGTTGCGGACCAGGACGTCATGACCGAAGGTCACCCGGCCGCGGCCCCGAATGCGCAGCCGCCAGGGGCCCGCAAAGCCGGGCCCGAAAGTGTGCCGCGGATACCGCAGGCGCAGATACAGGGTGCTGAGGCTCACGCTGGTGGAGGCTCTGCCCGGGAAGGGAGTTGAACCCTTACAAGCTTGCGCTCACAGCCCCCTCAAAGCTGCGTGTCTACCAATTCCACCACCCGGGCGAGGGCGAGGCGATTTTAACAGCCACGAGCCTGTAACAAGCGCCGTAATCCTGCCTCTCTATGGTGGGACCAAGTCCAAGCCACGCCGCGGGTGATGTGACCCTGACGCGACAAGAGTCATCACATCGTAAAGAGGAATCGTAAGGAAATGAATGACGAGGGCCATATATCTTTGCCGGCTCTCCAGTCGGACCTGAGCCAGCAGCCGCAGGTCCAAATCCATGGCGGCCGGTCCGCAGCGCGACGAGCGATGGCGGCCGGAAGAGAGGGGTTAAACATCGTCAACCGCTACCGGATTCTGATCGTCGACGACGATGCCATGGCGCGCGAGATCCTCAAGCGGATCCTCGAGCACGCGGGCTACGAGGTCATGACCGCCGGCAGTGGCCCCGAGGCATTGCGCAAACTGCATGAGGGCATCCCCCACCTGGTTGTCGTTGACCTGATGATGCCGGAAATGGATGGCTTCGAACTCTGCCGCCGCATCAAGAGCCATCTCGACGTACCCATCGTCATCCTCAGCGCCGTCGCGGCGATCGAGAGCAAAGTCGAAGGCCTGCAGATGTACGCCGAGGACTACATCGTCAAGCCCTTCGAAAAGGAAGAGCTGGTCGCCCGCGTGCAGCGGGTACTACGCCGTTACGGTGAATCCGCCGGCGTCGAGCAGCCCGAGGTCGTCATTGACCAGGAGCTCCAGATCAACTTCGTGCAGCACTGGGCGCGCGTGAAGGGGCAGCAGGTGACACTCACGCCCACCGAGTCCAAGCTGCTCTTCCTCCTCGTCCGGAATGCCGGGCGGGTCGTCACCAACGAAACGCTGCTGGCCAAGGCCTGGGCAGGCGACGAGGAAGCCTACGAGGAAGGGCTGCGCGTCCACATCTCGCGGCTGCGCAGCAAGATCGAGTCGAATCCCAGCAAGCCAACTTACATCCAGACCAAGCGCGGTGTCGGCTATCGCTTCAGTGCCAAGGTCAACTACCCCGCCGGGCAAGAACCGATGGCGCTGGCGGGATGAGCATGCGC
>WNGQ01001843.1_pt1 | contig 24704 bp, 22 predicted proteins | sample 5407661 | NCBI WGS metagenome assembly WNGQ01 (sample SAMN13153382, study PRJNA577476) | soil metagenome | isolation source: 60 cm soil or saprolite under Garry oak tree replicate 2 | place: USA:California | collected 2016-06-15 | reverse complement strand
GCCTGCTGGCGATGGCCTGGCGCACGAGCTGGCGCTCGGCGCCGGTGGCTTCCTCCTCGCCGTCCGGCCAGGCGAGGCGCAGCCATGTCGCAGGGTTGCAGATGAAGACGTGAGCTCGCTCGGAGATCGTTAAGAGCAGGGACGGGAATGGCCCGTCCTGAAGCTCTTGGAGTGCGCTTTCCCAGTGAATGCCGAGCTGCGCCCAGGACGTGTCGGCGGCGGTGAGCATGCGGGTCAGGTCGGAGAAGAAGACGACGCGCGATCTATGTTTGCGGGCGTACAGGTCGGCGCAGCCGAGGATCTGGAAGGCGTCGCGGCTGAGCGACTCGCGCGCGATTATCCCCGGCGCGATAGCTACCGCGGCCTCGGCCACGTCTCGGTCGCCTTGCCACCGCAGTCCGTGCACGAGCCAGTAAGAAGGGTGCAGCAGCTCATCATCGGCGCGGGTGTCGCCGGGCTGCGGGTCTGACTGCATGCTTGCGGTTATCGGCACCGGGCAAGCCGACCTGGTTCTCCTCCGTCGGCTATCACGAGGCAACACCCTCCGCCGGCGGCGGGCAAGGTGACCCGGATGGGCTGATTGGTCGGTGGCGTACACACTTCCAGGGGTATGCAGCCCTGGAGATTGGTGACGTAGCCCTGCCAGAACATGGTCAGCCCGGGCGCGTAGCTCTGCGGGATGCCGGTCCCGGCAGGGCCGCCCCGCGCACTGACACTCCGGCCGCCTCCGCCTGCACCTTGGTTGGGGTTGACAGCCGGCGAACCGCTAAAGCGAGCTGCCCGGCAGGACACCTCAGAACCCACTCACGCGACGGTCTGGGGTGGGACGGTCGGCTTCGTCCGTACTCACTTGTGGTGTTCGGGCCAGCCGACGGCGTCGAATACGGCGACCGGGTCGAGGTAGTCGCGCCAGTGTGTGATCTTGCGGTCCTTGATCGTGATGACGGAGACAAAGTGGTTGTCGTAGGCGTGCCCGGTGCTGACCGCTCGGCCGTGGACCGCGTATTCGAGGACGACGACTGAGGCTTCGCGGTCCCGGTGGACGGCCAGTTCGTCGGAGCCGTGCAGGACCATCGTCTCCCCGTAGCCGCTGTAAAGCTCCGCGACGGCTTCCCGGCCCACGATGCGGCGTGGGTAACCGGGGACGGAGATGACGTACTCGAAGACGGCATCCTCGGCCAGCGTGTCGAAGAAATGTTCTCCGTCGACGAGCCCGCTCAGTCCCTCGTCGATGATCCGGAAGAACGGCGCGAGCGCCTCGAAACCGGGTCGGCCGGTCACGAGTGCGCCGCCGGCACGGCCCAGGCGTGGGCGTTGCGATGTGCGAAGTCCGCAAAGCTGGCCGGCGGAGACCCGGTGACCCTACGGACGTCGTCGTTGGGCCGCGAGCCGTGGCCGGAGGCGATCATCTCCGTCAGCCAGTTGAGCATGACCCCGTAGTCGGCGGGCACGACCCCGGCCACGATAGCGCCATCAACCCAGGCGCCGCGCTCGGGGTCGTTGTGCCTGACCGGCCGGCCGACGACGCCCGCGATGATGTCGGCGACCTCGGCCACCGGGAGCGCTTCGGGGCCGGTGGGCGCGTACGCCGCGCCAGCGTGCGCGTCGGGGTCGACCAACGTCTCGACGGCGACCGCGGCGATGTCCGCGGCGTCGACGAACGCCTCAGCGCCGCCTGCTGTCGGCACCGTGATCGTGTCCTCGACGACGGGCAGGTGTTCGTCGCTGAAGTTCTGCATCACCCACGCGGGGCGCAAGACCGAAGACGTGAAGGCTTGCCGGCTCACGAGTTCGAGTTCGACGGCCCTGATGTCGACCTCCGGCGGGGCTTGGTCGCTGCCGTAGGCGCTGAGGTAGGTGACGTGCCGAACGGCGGCGGCTTCGGCGAGATCCAAGAAGTCGGACACCAGGCGGGCGTAGGTGACCCGCATGACGGGTGTGACGAGGTAGATGCGGTCGACACCAGCGAGGGCGGGGCCGTGCGTGGCCGGGTTGTGCCAGTCGAACGGCAGATCGGCGCCGTGCCGCGACGCTGTCCGCGCGATCAGGCCTCGTTCGGCGAGTTTCCTTGCCACCAGTGATCCGGTCCTTCCGGTGCCGCCTAGGACCAGCGTGGTCTTCCGTGAGTTGTCCATGGCTCCATGATGCGAGCGGGGATGGAGTGAATCAATGCGCAGAACGCTCGACTCTTTACTTGAGGCGCTCATTCTCCTTGACGATCGAGTCGGCCGCGGCAAACACTCGTCAGATGGACCTCCTGCAGAACCACCTGGCCAGGGCGCGCGCGTCGGGCGGTGTCTTCGCCCGGACGGTGACCACGCCCCCGTGGGGGCTGCGGCTGTCGGGGTCCATCCAGCTCGCGCTGCACGCCGTCGTCCAAGGACGCGCCTGGCTCTGGCTCGACGACCCCCAGGCGGCCCTCGAACTGGCGCCCGGCGAGCTGGCGCTCGTGCGGGGTGGGCTCGACCACCACATCGCCCATGAGCCTGCGGCCGCCTGCCTCGAGCCCGCGGAGTTCAGGGCACGGCACGCTAACGACGAGCGCTCCAATGACCGGCGGGCCACGGTGTTCCTGTGCGGCGCCTACCGATTTTCCGGTGACGTCGGAGAAGGGCTGCTCGGCGCGCTGCCCCAGGTCCTGCCGCTCTCCGCGGCCGTCGGCGACCCCCTGCGCGATGTCATCGCTGTGCTGTCGCGGGAACTGGCCGCCTCGGAGCCCGGCCAGCAGACCGTACTCGACCGGCTCCTCGACATCCTCCTGGTCCTCGCCATCCGCACGAGTTTCAGGACGAGCGGCACCGCCCCCCGCTGGTTCCAGGCTTCGGCCGACCCTCGACTGAGCGCGGCCCTGCAAGCCATCCACGAGGACGCCGCCCACCCGTGGACGGTCCCTGAACTGGCAGCCGTCAGCGGGCTGTCGCGGGCGGCCTTCGCGCGGAGCTTCCAGCGAGCACTCGGGCAGGCCCCGATGCAGTATTTGACCAACTGGCGCATGACGCTGGCGCGAGATTACCTGCGCACCGGTCAGCCGACGCTCGCGCAGGTCGCCGAACGTACCGGCTACGCATCGCCCTACGCCTTCGCCGCGGCTTTCCGCCGCCACCACGGCCAACCGCCCGGGCTGTGGCGCCAACAGCAACGAGAGCGGCCTCCACTGTCGGGTGACGGCACAGCAACGGCCGGCGACGGCGTCCACTTCGTCTGAGGACCATGTAGAGGCACAGCCGGGCGCCCCACCAGCCGGCCGCCGGCCATGACCTTGTCGGCCCGCTAGCCGACCTCGGGATCACGTGGCGGGACGAGCGGATGCCCTGGGGTGATGACCTAGAACGTACCGGGCCGATCCTGCGCCGGATCGAACAAGGCCTGCCGCGCATTTAACCGGACACCCCGCACGGGTCGCGGACGGGCCAACACTAGTGGCAAACCAGTGAACGGGCCGGGTTAACTGGCAACGGGCCGACTTGCGTGTCGCGGGACATTCTTCCTCCATTCGCGCGATCACAACATCCAGGACAGCCAGGACGTGAACTACTCCACGGTGGTGATTACCCAGCCCAGCTGACGTGAGCCACTGCCGGGCACCGCCAGCGACGCAGATCCGGCGCAGGCGGCTCTCAAGATTGCCCGCTGCCGACCACGACGACGGCGCCGCGCCGCGACTCCCGGCCGACTCGGGGCTGGCCAATGGTTGTCTGGCCGTGCGCTGCAGGCCGCCCGGATCGACCCGGCGCCTAATAACCGTTCGCGCGCGCACGCAGCACAGATGCGGCCGACCTGGCCAAGCGCGCAGATCGGCGGTTCCTCGCGCTTCTGCCATCCGAGCGCCGACCACGCTCTGCGATCGGCGTCGGGTTCGCGCGCATACGCGTCAACCGCAGCAGGTGCGGTTGCTGGGACTGATCCGGTGATTGCGGCCAGATACCATGAGGGATGCTCCTGTTGCTGATCTGGCTGGCGATCGGCGGACTGATCATCGGCGGGCTGGGGCGTCTGCTCGTGCCCGGGCCGAACCCGATCGGCCTGATCCGGACCGCGCTGGTGGGCGTGGCCGGGTCGTTCCTGGGCGGGCTGGTCGCCCGGTTAGCCATCGGGCTGCACTACCGCTATTCGCTGCTGGCGGGTTTCGTCCTCGCTGTGATCTTCGCCGCGATCATCGTGGCGGCGATCGATCGCCGCCCGGCGAGACGATAACGGGGCGGTGCCGGCCGGCCGAGGTCACGCGGCTACCACCACCCAGATTCGGCCCCCAGGAAGGGGAACATCGGGGGCAGATGCGCTGGTGCGGTGACCACGAACATTGCCGGGTGGGTGGTGGCGTGCGGTCTGCCTAGATCACCGGCGCCAGCCCGGCCCTACTCTTCGGCGGTCCGGCCGATGCGCTGGATGGAATCGCGCGTTTCGGGATTGAGCAGCTGAAGAAGCGGTGCCGCGGCACTCTGGAGCTGTTGCAACGCGTCGTCCAACCTGTCGCCCGGCATGGCAGCGCCGTCCGTTGACCTGTCTATCGCCGCGAGCGTGCCGGCCATTACTCCGCCGAGGTACTGGGCCTGCTCGAGGAAACGCCGCGCGACCGGGTCGTCGATGAGCACAGGCGCGCCTACGAGCAGCATCATCATGTACGTCCGGAAACCATCGGACGCGGCACCGCGGTCGCCCGAACCGTCGATCACCGACGACACAGCCTTGGCCGAACGAGCGGCCTGGGCCACCATGATGGCGGCCTGCGCGGCGACCGCTTGGCCGCGTTGCCCGGCCTGTCGCCTGTTGAGCAGCTGATTCACGACCAGGACTGTGACCAGCAGCACTAGCAGCCCGGCCACCGTGTCCGTCGTCAGCGGGCGGGCCGCCCACCAGCGTCGCTGCCCGGCGTCGGTGAGTTCGCCGATGACAAACGTCAGCGTGATCAGCATCGCCAGGACGGCAGCGGTCCATCCTATCAAGCGCATAGACACCAGATGACTCTACGGGAGCCTGACCAGGTCAATCCGGGGCCGGCCCGCGCCCGCCCCGAGCGTTCCGACTCGCATTTCCGCTAGGCACCTGAGGCGGGCGGCCTGCGGGCGTGATGCCCGGTATGTCCAAGCGGAAGGGCCTGCGCCACGTGAAGCAGGGGCACGCGCGCGGCAAGGTCGTCGTCGTCGTGGCATGAGATCGGCAGGCGCTGCAGCACCGCGACCCGGCCGCGTTCAAGCCGAACGTCCAGCACATGCCCTGGCGTATCCAGCAAACGCCCGCAGCGTAACCCCGGACGAGGAGCAAGCAAAAGATGATGGGTAACGAGCCTGCCACCGCCGGTCACGAGAAAGTCTCGGCCAGTCCCTTCACCGCGCTGCGCGGTATCGCCTTCCGTGGCTACCACTCGTTGTCCCCGAAGGCCTCCGCCGACCACGCAGATCATGACGCGGCTCGTCTTGTTCACCGAGGTTCGTGGGCGCAGATCGGGGTGATCCGCGTGCGCGCACGGACCCGGCTGTGCCAATGAACGTGTGGTGCTCTGGTCTTGTCCACGTCTGGCCGACGCCATCATCGTGTCATCATCATGATCGTAATTTCTGGGTTCGCTGGCGACCGCCTGCACCGCGCACCCGCCGACCGCCGGGCCATCACGAGCGGACTGCTCCGCGCAGGCCACTGGCCGGGTGCCGGTGTGCGGGGCCTGAGGATCCGGCGCCAGGAACGGTGCTCGTGATTGGCGGTTAGGCCGTTCCCGCCACTGGGCATCACCTGGTCATGCTGGTTACGGTGTGCCGTGGCGCACCTCGTGCCCGCCAGGGCCGGGGTGAGGGTGCCGCTGTCCTTCCGCCTGCATTGGGCCGGCCGGCGGATGCTGGCCGGCCGGCGTGACCGGGGCGCCGGGTCGCGGTACGCCCGGCCGGGCACCCATCCGGTAACGATCAGCATTGACGCTGAGCATCCCGGGCCGGTGGTCCCGGACGATTTCGCCGGGTTGAGTTTCGAGCGGGGGGCCGCTCAATCCCGGCAACGCCGGTGTGGCAGGCTACCTGTTCAGCCCGGCCAACAACTCGCTCGTCACCCTCTTTCGGAATCTGGGGGTGCGCAACCTGCGGATCGGCGGGGGGTCGGTGGATGATTTGATCCCCGCGGGCACAGGCAGCGATGGCTTCACCGGAATCGACAACTTGTTTGCCTTTGCCGGAGTGGCCGGGGTGAAGGTCATCTACATGCTGCGCCTGCTCAGCCCCGGCGCCAAGCCAATCCGTGACCTGAAATCGGTCGATGCCCAGGTCGCCGGGTACATCTGGCGCCACTACCGGGAGAGTGTGGCCAGCTTCGCCATCGGGAACGAGCCGGACTGGCATGCATTTCATACCTACGCGGGCCATCCGCTTGACCCGGTGATCTACGAGGAGATCCCGGGGGTGCCGGGCAGTGCGTACCCGTCCTACCTGACCGGCTGGCAGAGCTTTGCCGGCGCGGTCGGGGACGCGGCGCCCAGGGCGCCGTTGTCCGGGCCAGATACCGGGTCCTACAGCACGCTGACCGGCACCCCCGGCCCTGAAAACGGCGTGTCGTGGACTGAACGGTTCGCCAGCGATGAAAGGGACTCCGGCCGGATAGCAGACATCACACAGCACTACTACGTGGGGGGAGGCCCGGGGAAGACAGCCGCTCAGCAGGCGATCAGCAATATGCTGTCCCCCGAATGGGTGAACGGCACCGCGATCGGGACTCAGCCGGCGCGCACCACTTACACCCCCTATCCCTGGCTCTACGCGAACAATCTCGCTCGGGTGGTCGCTGCTGGCCTGCGCTACCGGCTCACCGAATCGAATGACTACCTCACCGGCGTCCCGGGAGCGAGCAACGCGTTTGCCTCGGCGCTGTGGGCGCTGGATTACCTGCACTGGTGGGCAGCTCACGCGGCCGCGGGCGTGAATTTCCACAACAAGCAGTGGCTCCACACCGACACGATCGTGCCGGATCCCGCCGCAACCGGCGGGGGCTATGCGGTCACCCCGAAGGGGTACGGCATCAAAGCGTTCACCCTGGGCTCGGCGGGGCAGGTCAGGCCCGTTGCGATCGGGAATGCGGACGGCATCAACCTGACCGCCTATTGCATCGGCGGAGCGGGCGAGGATTACGTCACGATCATCAACAAGACACAGGGGGCGGGGGCTGCGGATGCGGCCGTAGCGATCGTCCCGCCCGGCCCGGGGTTGCCGGGCGCGCAGATCATGACTCTGTCCAGCGGGGAGCCGGGGGACGCCACAGGGGCCAGTACCACGCTCGGCGGCGCCGCGATCACCGGCGACACCCCCTGGGACGGGAAATGGAGCGCCCTACCCGCCGATCCGCGCGCGGGAATCGGCCTGACCGTCAGGGCCACAACCGCCGCCATCGTCAAGATCCATAGCGGGGGCTGATACACCCGCCGCCGATAGCGGTGGTCATGGCTGGGTGGCCTGCCAGGCCACAGCACCCGCGCTCGGCACCGCGCTCGACGACATCTCACCACACGTGCGGGCCAGCGCCGCTACCGCCCTCGGCCTGCTCGGCGTCACCGACGCCAGTCAATGGCTAAGGCCTACCCTGCGTGACCCCTATCCTGCCGTCCGCTCAGCAGCGGAAGCTGCACTGCGGCGCCTGCGCACAGATCAGCACTAACCCGGCTCGGGGCGGGTCGCTGGAAGGAAGCTGAGTGGCAGCGGCCAGGGACTGCTGGTCCTATCGCTCGGCACGGCAGGGCTGCGGTGGCCGCGGGACAGCGCAGGCGGCATCCGAGGCCGGGCCCGGAGCCGGTAGCCGCGGGACAGCGCAGGCGGCATCCGAGGCCGGGCCCGGAGCCGGTGGCCGCGGGACAGCGCAGGCGGCATCCGAGGCCGGGCCCGGAGCCGGTGGCCGCGGGACAGCGCAGGCGGCATCCGAGGCCGGGCCCGGAGCCGGTGGCCTGGCAGAGTGGTCGGCATGGGCGATCGGCTGCTGACCCTGTTCCTGTGCGGCGATGTGATGACCGGCCGCGGTGTCGACCAGGTTCTCCCGCACCCTGGCGATCCGGGACTGCGGGAGCCATACGTCGGCGACGCGCGGGCGTACGTCCGCCTGGCCGAGCGGGCCAGTGGCCATATCCCCCGGCAAGCCGGCTTTTGCTGGCCCTGGGGAGATGCCCTGCGGATACTCGACGACCTCGCACCCGATGTCCGGGTGATCAACCTGGAGACGAGCATCACCCGCAGCAGCGCATTCGCGCCGGGCAAGGCCGTCCACTACCGGATGAGCCCGGGCAACTTGCCCTGCGTGGCGGCGGTCCGGCCCGATGCCTGCGCGCTGGCGAACAACCATGTGCTCGACTTCGGCCGCCGGGGGCTGCAGGACACCCTGGACGCCCTGGCCGGTGCCGGGCTGCGGGCGGTGGGCGCCGGGCGCGACGCCGGTGAGGCCCGGCGGCCGGTGGCCGTCCCGGTGCCGGGTGGCAGGCGCGTGGTCATCTTCTCGTGCGGGACGAGTTCCAGCGGGATCCCGGCAGACTGGGCCGCTGGCCCAGGCCGGCCCGGCATCGACTTCCTGCCTGATCTGTCCGACGCGACCGCCGACGACGTCGCCGGCCGGGCGCGGGCCGCGAAGCGGCCCGGTGACGTCGCGGTCGTCTCCGTCCACTGGGGATCCAACTGGGGGTATGACGTGGACCCGGATCAGGTCCGCTTCGCCCATCGCCTGGTCGACGGTGGCGTCGACCTGGTACACGGTCACTCCTCGCACCACCCCCGCCCGGTCGAGGTGTTCGGGGGCAAGCTCGTCCTGTACGGCTGCGGCGATTGCATCGATGACTACGAGGGCGTCACCGGCCATGAGCAGTACCGGGCCGACCTGCGCCTGCTGTACTTCGCGTCGCTGCAGCCGGGCACCGGCACGCTGGCAGCCCTGCGGATGGCGCCCATGCAGGCCAGGAAACTGCGGCTGCACCGCGCCCCCGCAGCGGACGCGCAGTGGCTGCGGATGGTGCTGGAGCGGGCCAGCCGCCGCTTCGGCACCCGGGTCGATCTCCAGCCGGACGGCCTGCTGGCCCTGCGTACCGGGGCGTCATGAGCCGGGCCGCCTCTGCCCGGGAACCTCGCCGCGGCTGCCCGCGCGCACGGCGTCAGCGATGAGCGCGTGCCGGAGGCCATGCACGCGACATCCCGCGCGCGCACACGTTTGGCGCCTGCTGACCCGCACCGCCGAGACCTAGCCGCCCGGGCTGGCGTCCGGGCCCGGGGGTGCCCGGCACAATGAAGAGCTATGGACCGATGCGAGCGTGCGGACCTGGCTGGATCGGTGGGTCGCTTGCCCGCCCGGAAAACTGGCCATGAGAGAGACTAACTCGTTGTAATGCATCACGCACTGACAGTGCGTCCGCGTCTGAGCGCGGCAATGCCCCCGGATCTGCACCGGGCGCGGCATGACCGGACGTCTCTGCCAAGTCGTGGACTCGGCTGTCTCAGGTCGGCGCGTGTAACGTCTGGACCGTTGACTCTTCACGCTGGCGACAGTTGGGTGGGTGGGTGGGTGGGTGGGTGCGGAATGAGTGCGTTCTCCGACGCTGAACTGACCTACCTGGCGAAAGGCAAGCTCGGCCGGCTCGCGACCATCGACGCCACCGGGATGCCGCACGTCGTTCCACTCGGCTGGCGCTACAACCCCGGGCTGGACGCGATCGACATCGGCGGCCGGGACTTCGCCCGGAGCCGGAAGTTTCACAACGTGCGGCGCAACCCGAACGTCGCCCTGGTGATCGATGACGTGCTGCCACCGTGGCGGCCCCGGTGCGTGATGATCCGCGGCATGGCTGAGGCTCTCGCGGAGGCGGCCGGGCCGGATGGCCAGCCAACTGGACCTATCATCCGGCTGCATCCCTCCGAGGTGATCAGCTGGGGGATGGAGTTCGCCGAGGAATAGTTATCCGCCGCCAAGCGGATCACCGCTCAACCGCACCGTGCGGCGCCAAAAGCCGCGCAAGCGCCGCGTCGCGGAAGTCAACCGCCCGGCGCTGCGCGGACAAGCGGCCGATCACGGTACCGGTGGCGGTGTGCGGATCCCGACGGCGTTCTCCTGCAACGCGAGGCTGCGGATCCTGCCCCATGGACGCATGGCGCCCTGGCCTCACCGGCCGTTCTTACCGTCGAGAACCCAGAACGCGCGAGTGAGGGCTGGGCAGGGAGTTCAACCGACTCGATTTGCGGCGTGCTGCAGGGCGGACAGTTGCTGCTGGGTGCCGATGGCGATCAGCACGTACCCCGCCTCGATCGTGGTCTGCATCGCCGGATTGGTCAGGAATGTTCCGTCGCGGCCGCGGAGCGCGAGCACGAGCGCCCCTGTCTCGCCCGCGTTCGCTTCCTGCAGGGTGCGCCCGGCAAGCCGGGAGCCGCCGCGCACCGAGACCTCCTCCAGGCGGAACTCCAGGCTCCCGTCATGCATCACGACATCAAGGAACTCCACCACGTTTGGCTGCAATGCCGCCGCCGCGATTCGCTGACCGCCGATCCGCTGCGGATTCACGACCCGGGTCGCGCCGGCCCGTAGCAGCTTCGGCTCCGACGCCTCGGTGCGGGCTCGGGCGACGACGATAAGGTCAGGCCGCAGTGCCCGGGCGGACAACGTCACGTAGACGTTCTCCGCGTCGGTGTTGATCGCGGTGACCAGGGCCCTGGCCCGCATGACGCCCGCCTTGCGCAGCACCTCATCGTCGGTGACGTCCCCGTGCAGCGCGGGATACCCGGACGCCGCTGCCCGCTGCGGGTCGAGGTCGACCACCACGACCGCAGCGCCCTGCCCCGCCAGGTAGCCGGCCACCGAGCGGCCCACCCGGCCCCACCCGCAGACGATAGTGTGCCCGCTCATCCGGGCAATGTCGCGTTCCATCCGGCGCCCTTCGAAGTGCTGGCGCAGGTGACCTTCCACCAGCGACTCGAGTACCACGCTAAACGCATACAGTGCCGTGCCGACCCCGGCGAGGATCAGCACGATCGTGAAGATCTTCCCCGCCATGCCCAGCGGCCGGACCTCGCGGAACCCGACCGTGGTAATCGTCGTGACCGTCTGGTACACCGCATCGAGCAGACTGAATCCGAGCACGACGTAACCGATGCTGCCGGCTACCACGACTCCGAGCACCGCCAGCAGCGCGAGCTGGATACGCCGGACGTTGCTCACCAGGCAATTGTGACCTCACCCAGCCGGAGAGGCGCGCCTCATGCTCGCAGATCACGAAAGTGAGGAGCCGGTCAGGCGCCCCGGGTTCCTGCCGTGGCGGCGGGCCCGTCTACGGAGTCGGCGTAGTAGTGGGCGCCCCGGGTCTCGTCGTATCCGTTCGGCAGCCGGATCGCGCGGAAGATGGGGGTGAGCACGAACGCGACTACCAGGTTGACGGCGAGAGCGGCGATCGCGATATAGGTGATGTGTCCGAACAACGGAGCGGCGGAGGCGCCGAAATGCGCCTGGCCTCCCCCCGGGCGTCCGGTAGGCCTGGATCGTGCCGTACACCATCCCAGACGCCCAGCCAGTGATCAGTGCAAAACGATGGAACCAGCTCGTGTACAGGCTGATCACGATCGCCGGGAAGGTCTGCAGGATCCAGATTCCGCCGAGCAGCTGCAGGTTGATCGAGAACGTCTTATTCAGCTCGAGCGCGAAGCCCAGCGCGCCGACCTTCATGACGAGCGAGGCCAGCCGCGCTACCCGCGGGAGCGGCGGATGTGGGGGCATCCGCCGCTCCCGCGGGTGTGCGGCTGCCTCAGCGGGCGCCGGCTGGCGCCGGCCCGAAGTGGTCGAGCACGAGGTCGCCAACGTGGCGGCCGAGCTGCTGGTCGGCCACGAGGTCGATCATGGTGTGCTGCCCGGCGAAAATCCGGCTGAGCGTTGCCTCGTTGGCTGCCGCCTGGAAGTTGCCGAAAATCCGGGTCACGCCGGGATCTCCGTCCGAGCTGACGGTTAGCTGCTGGTGGTCACCGTAGAAGGCGCTGAGAACGGTTGCCGCGGCCTGGCTGATGGTCGCATGGGCGCCGGGGTAGGACGGGTCGGCCGCGGTGACCGCGAGCGGGTTCCAGTTGGGGTCGCCGATGATGCCGGGGTTGCCGGCGGTGTCGCCCTGCCGGATCGCGGTGATCGGACGCCACACCAGGTAGTGGTACTTCGCGTCGTACAAACCGATGGTGGCGTCGGCCAGGGCGAGATCGAGGTTTGCGAACACGGTGACCGTCCGCTCCAGGTTGGCGTGCCGGGTCACGGCGAGCTTTTGGGCGATCTCGTTCCATACGTTCCAGATCGGCGCCGCGCCCCAGAACTTTGCCTGCGTTGTTTCGTCAGCGGTGCGGGTGGTGCTGGAGTCCTGGCCCAGGCTCTTGACCTCGTTGAGCGCGCTGGCGTAAGCGGCGCTGGTGATCGGCGGTGGTGGGGCCGGACGGAACTGTTGCCCGCTGTCGAGCACGAACGGCGTGATCGAGCCCCAGTTGGTGAACACCGGTGCCGGGAAGTTTGGCGGAGTCGGCTGGTAGTCGCCCGGCTGGCTTCCGGCGACAAACGGCGGCGGGGTCGCCGCTGATCCGTCAGACGACCGGATGTGGACAAGCCGCTCGGCGACAATATGTCCGACCCCGATGCCCTGCTGCTTGCCTCGGGTATCGGGGATGGCCGCGAGCTCCTCGGCGAGCAGCTGGTCGAGCCCACTCTCCAGCGGCGGGTAGAGGGCGGTCAGCACGTCGTGCGCGGCCTGGTCGGCGGCGGCGTCCGGCCGGGCGCCGCGCGGCGCCGGCACCGAGAAGAGGTACGGAGGGGCCGCGTGCGTGATCGAGGTCACCGCGTCGTACTCGGCCGCTTGCAAGAGCGCGAAGCTGCGGGTGGGATGCACGGTCGCCGGTTGAGCGCCCGGAGTGCCGAGTATGGTTATCAGCTCACGGTTCCAGTCGACAGCCGACCGTCCCGACCCGGGCATGAAGGCAACCGATGACCGAGGACCGGGCCCGTGCCGGGCCGTTACAGCAAGCGCCGGAGCGGCCGCTCCGGCGACAACGGCTGCCATGGCCACTAGGACAAGGGCCCTTCCTGTCTTGCGCATGCTTGCGGCTCCTCTCGACTGAGGTCGGCTGGCGGCATCGGCCGACGCGGGACCCAGGCCGTGTCGGCCCGGAGCTACCTACTATCACGTGTAGTACCTGATCGGTGTTCACTGAACGGACGGACTCAGCACCGCTGAGCGCCGGCAATCGAGGACAAGCGCATGCGCCGCCGCTGACCGGCTCGCCCGGTAGCAGAACGCATCGGAACAGGCACTGTGGTCCGGTGTCCGTGCCCCGGGCACAGCCGGAGCCCAGGAGGCCTAGGGCACGATCACCAGGGGCACCGGTGAGCGGCGTGCCAGGCTGACGGCGACCGAACCGACCACCCGGTGCATGGCATGGGAAGAGCTCCCGACCACGATCGCCACACTCTCGCCGTCGTGGGCATCGCGGATGTCCTTAGCCACCGCAATCAGCTGGTCCGCGATCATGCCCTGGCGCCGCGCGAACCCCCAGCTCTCAGCGCGGCCGCGCAGCCGTTCGCCGGCCTCGGTACGAAGCTCCTGCTCGACCTCGTCGAAGTTGATCTCTATTTCGCCCAGGGCAGCGGCGGACACCATGCCCGCATCGGGTACGTGAGCCACGTACACTACCTCGATCCGGCCGACCCGCCCCTGCAGCAGGCTGACCGCGGCGTCGAGCGCCCGGCGGGCGGGAGCAGACCCGTCATACCCGACGACGAGGCACAGGTTCCCGGCGGGCAGCATGGTGGTGCTCATGGAGGTCAAGGGTAATCCCGGGTGCCCTGGCGTGGCGTCCCCGATATCCGGCCTGCGCAACGGCGGGCCGGAGGGCCGCCGCGAGACCGGCCAGCTGGCGGAGCCGGGCGGCGGCTACTGGCCGAGCATGTCGCGCATGGCGCGCGCGTTACGCACGGCATTGGCGTAACCGTCGTTATTGAAGTACATGAACACATCTTTGCCCAGCTGTTCCCATTCCCGTAGCCGGTCAGCCCACCACGTCAGGTTGTCATCGGTGTAGGAACCTGCGTACAGATGATTGTCGTCCGGGCCGTGCATCCGGACGTAGGCAAACGCTGCAGTCGTTCGCAATATGCACGGCAGGCGAGCGCCGCTCATGACGCAGTACGCAGCACCATGCTCTCTCAGCAGCGCCAGGACATCTTCGTCATGCCAGCTGGGATGGCGAAACTCCACTGCGACCCGTACCCACTCAGGAAGCACCTGAAGGAAATAAGCCAGCCGGGCGTCGTCCCGGGCATGGGCGGGCGAGAGCTGGACCAGCAAGACAGCGCGCTTATCGCCCAGCTCATGCCAGCAAAGCGCGATGCGCTCTGCCCATGCCTCGGGTGCGTACAGCCTCTTGCCGTGACTAAGGCCGCGCGGAGCCTTGACCGACAGGCGGAAACCGTCAGGCAACCTCTGCTGCCAGCCCCGGAAGGCCGAAGGCCTGGGCCAGCGGTAGAAGCTGCTATTGAGCTCGACCGTCGAGAAAACCCCGGCGTACCGGGCAAGCCTGTCCCGCGCCGGAAGACCGGCCGGGTATAGCTCCGGCTCCCAATGGTCATAACTCCAGCCAGCCGTCCCGATACTCGTCACCACGGGAAACTCACCGGATAACTGACTGCCTTGCCTGCGAGTTTTCCGAGTCTGGCACGGCTAAGCCGGTAATCCGCAAATCACGGGAGCCTGAGCATATCCCGCCAAGGCAAGTAAGCCGTTCTGGCGTCCTCTAACCTCATTTTCTGCGGACGGGGAAAATATGCGCATCCCAGAATCTCTCTGTGGGTTCCGTGATCGGCGTCATCTCGATCGAGCGGCGTGACGCGCGTCCTCCTTCAGCGATAGCCCGCACACCTCACGTGTCCCTAGGGCGCGCCCCAGTCGTCCCGCTGCTCGGTCCGCTGTTGACCTGAGGGAGTTTCCCGAACCTCTGTTCGAGTCGTGCTCCGGCTCCTGGCCCCCATCACAATGACGAGAACACTCAAGATTACGACAAGGATCCCGACCAGAAGCAGGATATCGCCGACCTTGTGGATGTTGAATCCAGAAGTATGCACTGAGGTAGCGAACCTCAGGATGGCTCCAACGACCACCAGCACGATCCCGAACGACGTTAGACCGATACCTGAATTCCTATTCATGGCCCCCGAGTGTAGGCTAACCCGGTCAAATGCTCCAAGCGGCGCGCCGCCAAGATCCGCTGTCGGCCGTGGGATTCCGTCGATCAATGTGGCCAGGTCGGTGCGCCGGCGCATGCACCCCGCCGTGGAGGGCAGCGTGAGGCCTCAGCACGCGCGGGTCTGGCCCCGGCTGTCCAGGGCGAACTCGTCCAGCACACGACGTCCCGCAGCTGGCGCCGGTGTCAACCGGCCCTGGGGTGGCGTATTTAGGTAGCATCGTGTTGGTGTCGGTGAATCGCACGGTTCAGGGTGCCCCTGTCACCGTGGCCCGGCTCGATCCTGAGTCAGCCGGGTGGCTTGAGGCGCTCGGCGACGTGGGTCCGCGGCGGGAGGCGGCTCTGGCGCGGCTGCATGAATTGCTGGTGCGCATCGCGCGGGGTGAGGTCCGGCGGCGTGGTCGCGGCGCACCTGCGCGCGTGCGGCCCGTGCGGTGAGGACTTCGAAGGGCTGCTGGCCGCGATACGCGGCGGGCCGCACTGACCAGCACGCATGCGTGCGCCCCCATCGCTGGTCCGTGGTCATTGCGGCCCGGTCACCGTAGGCTGATGGCCACGTCCGCTCGCGTTTCCTCCGCATGCGTGACTCCGGAAGCGCAGCGCGGTTCGGCGGCGCTGCCGCCAACATCGAGGCCTACACCGCTGTCCGGTGGATCACCGCGCACCGGGAGATCCCGGCGTACGGCACGCCATCCAGCACTTCTACTACCAGCGGGTAGCTTCGGGAGTCGAAACCACGGCCTGGTACGAGGAGAGCGTCGCGGTCGTCCATATGACGTGTGATCTGATCGTCCTAAACCAGGAGGCCTGGCCATTGATCTCTGACCACCATTGAGGAGGCAGCGGGTAATGACTCTCGACGAGGTGGTCCCGCATCCGCAGTACCGGATGTGTCACTCCCGCACCGTCAGCGCCCCGCCCGCGGCCGTGTGGGATGAACTGTGCCGGGTTACCATGTCGGCTCTGCCCTTGGGGTATGTCGTTGCGCGCCGCGCGGAGTCGCCGCGCACGCCAACAGAGACAGAACGGTGAGCGTGAGGCCCCCGAGTTTGAGTCAGGCAAACGCAGCACGACGGTTCCATCTGCGCGCGGTCGGCTGCCAGGACGGGCCGCCGCCTGGTAGGCGGGCGGCTGTTATGGGCGTCGCTGATGGGCGCGATGTCTGCTAGGCCACTGGCCGGCCATGTCGGCTTGCCTACTGCGCTTCGGTTGCCTGCGGCGCGCCCGGAGCGGCCACCATGTTGCCGCTCGTCAGGTCGGCTGCCGCTGCTGGCCGCTGGTAGCCGGCCTCAGCGTGCTCGCTGAGATCGAGACCGGCCTCCTCGTCCCCGGGACTCACTCGCAGCCCCACGGTCCGGTCGGTGACCCAGAGGATGATCCAGGTCATGACGAAGGGGTAGGCGATTCCGACGACGGCCAGCACCGCCTGGCGGCCGAGCTGAGTCCAGCCGCCGTGTTCTCCGGCGGCGTTCACGACGAGGCTGGCGAAGACGCCGGTGAGCAGGACCCCGATCGCGCCGCCGACCATGTGGACGCCGACCACGTCGAGGGAGTCGTCGTAGTGGAAGATGTCCTTGAGGTGAACGGCGCCGTAGCACAGCAGCCCGGCCGCGGCGCCGATGATGATCGCCGCCCACGGCCGCACGTAACCCGACGCCGGGGTGATCGCCGCCAGCCCTGCGACGGCGCCGGTGGCGATGCCCACGCCCGAGGGCTTGCGGCGGCGCCACCACTCGATGCCCATCCAGGCGAGCATCGCGGTGCACGCCCCCAGCTGGGTATTCACCAGCGCATAACCGGCGACCTGCCCGGCGGACAGCGCGCTGCCCGCGTTGAAGCCGAACCAGCCGAACCACAAGATCCCGGCGCCGAGCAGCACGAGCGGCACGCTGTGCGGCCGCTCAAGCTGGTGGCTTCGCCTCAGATAGATAGCGGTGGCAAGCGCCGCCGCGCCCGCCAGCTCGTGGACGACCGAGCCCCCGGCGAAGTCGATCGCGTGCAGGCCACCAGAGCCAAGGAACCCCCCGCCCCACTCACTGTGCGCGAACGGACTGTAAACGATCAGCGACCACAGGCCGATGAAGACCAGGTAGCCGCGGAAACGCATCCGCTCAGAAAACGCCCCGGCGATGAGCGCCGGGGTGATGACGGCGAACTTCATCTGGAACGCCATGTACACCAGCGACGGAATCGTGGGGGCATAGCTGTTCGGGGCGCCGTTGACACCGCGCAGCATCACGTTCTGCAGGCTGCCGATCACCCCCCAGTGATCACCGCCGAACGCCAGCGAGTACCCGAGGATTACCCACAGCAAGCTGATCACGCCGATGGCCACGAAGGACTGGACCATCGTCGCGACCACGTTCTTCGCGCCGACCAGTCCTCCGTAGAACAGGGCGAGCCCCGGCATCATGAAGAACACCAGCGCCGTCGAGGTCAGCATCCAGGCGGTGTCACCAGCGTTGATATGCATGCCAACCTCCATGACCGCGGCGCCTTTGCCTCAGCATGCCGTTGATCACCGTAGCCCATTGCTGACTCGCGCACCCGAGATCGCGGGGACGACTTTGCGGCACGAAGCACCTCATGTTGACGGTGCAGCTGATGACGCGATCAATCGCCCTAGCGGATCCCCAGTAGCTGGCGCCACCGCCGGCGTTCATCGGGAGCCCGCCGGGACGCGCCCGAGAGGTCGAACTGCACAACCGGGTGGACAGGTTCCAGGTCAGTTCTCACCTGGACACGTCACCGCTGAGGTGGTCCGGTCCTCATGGCCTCGCTAAGGGTGTTGCCGCAGGCCTCGATGCCCTTCGCGGGCGGCCTTTCTTACACCGTCCCGAAGCCGCCCCCGGGGTTGTCGGTTACCGGACCCTGCGCGCCGTTCGCACCGGAGAGCCGGTAATAGATCAGCGTCACCACAAGGGCGAGGAACGGGGCGATAAGGGTTCCCGAGACGACGGTGCTCAGCCCGGTGCGCCACAGCGCCGGCAGCGCCGAGAAAACAAGGCCGAGCAGGATGTCCACGACGATCAGGATCAAGAACACCAGCACCAGCGTGCCGAACACATGCCACCCGCGGCCCCGGACAAGCTGCTGGCTGCGCCCGAACGACGCCAGCGCCCCCGACCGCTCGATGACGATGACGGGCACGATCACGGCCCAGATGGTGATCAGGTACAGGCCCGGGACGATGAGCAGGATGAGCCCGACGGTGATCGCGATGCCGGCCAGGATCGACGCCCCGGCGACGGGCCCGAGGTAGGGAGTGGCCGCGGAGACGGTCTCGCCGAAGGACAGGTCAGCGCGGCCGTCTCGCACATCCTGCACCGCCTTGACCAGGGCCGCCTGGACCAGGAACGCCGCGAACAATTCCACGATGGAGCCAAGCAGCGCCCCGAAAAAGCCCCCAGCCAGCGCGAAAACCGCAGCCACGACCGCGGCGACCAGGTAGATGACAAAGGCGATCACCATAAGATGCGCGGCGTGCGCCCGGTACAGCTTCCACGCCTCGCCGAGGACGCCCGAAAGCGGATTCATGGCCGCGATCGTACAGGTAACGGAACCCGCACACCGGCCACAACCCGAACGCGGCCAGCCGCGCGCGCACCACGCCCTAGCCGCTGAGCCCGCGAACTGGGCCAGGGTCCGGGTAGCTGGGCCCAGGCTGAGGAAGTTCTGTTACCACCCGGGTCCACTCGGCTGCGTCACGCGTTCACCGGCCGAGCGCGGCTGTTACCGCGGCGACTGCCCTGGCTGGCGCGCCTGGCTGCCCGGTGTCCACCCTCACCAGTGCCGCGCCCAGGCCCAGCGGGGTGACCGTCGCGGCAAGAGCCGCGGCCCGGCCGATGATCGAGGGGCTGATCATGTCGCGGTGGATCGGGTGCCGCCCGGTGCCGTGCCGGGCACGCATCCGGCTGCCGGCCAGCTGCGGGTCGCAGTAGCAGAAGACCTCGGCCGCCCCGGCGAACTCACCGAGTGCCCGCTCGCGCCTGGCCCCCCGCCACCAGCCCTCGACCACCACATCGGGGAATCGCGCGCACAGCCGGAACAGGACCTCAGCCGCGGCATCGCCCAGGCGATCCGACCAGTCCTGCCCGCCGAGGCCGAGCACGTCGGCCAGCGCTTCCTTGATCGTGTCGAGTTCCAGCACCGGCCAGTGCATCCGGGCGGCGAGCGCGGTGGCGACGGTCGACTTGCCGGTGCCTGGCGCCCCGGACACCACGATGACGGTCATCAATTCCCTGGCCTTGGCGGTGACGGCACACGATCGGCGGCATGCGCAGACGACTCGGCGCCGCTCCGGAGCTGCGATGGCGTCCAGGTGGCTACGTTCTTTGGCCACGGTACATCCCCGCGTCCGGGTCCAGGTGCCGGCGCTCGGCCCCGCGGAGCTGGCGGCCAAGCTGTAGATGGAGCCGGCAGGAGTAATCGTGATCTGGCGGTGGCGCGGCTGCGCACCGCGCGCGCCTCCAGGAGCCGGTCGAGGGCTAAAGGGCTAAAGAGCTAACTAGCGGCTAATTGCGGACGAACTCTGTCATATACCTGTTTGAGGCCTTGCGCCCCGTGATCAGCCGGAGTAACGTCCCGCTTGCTCGTAATCTCATCACGATTACGTATGATTTGTGTGCAATTAGGTATTTGGGCTGGGGGCTCGATGCGCTTGCAACGAGGCTGCCCGCAGGCGGATGTCGCTTCAACGACGGGCGCGGGGCGGAGTCTTCACCTCAGCGATGCGCTAGACGACCAGCGCGGCGGCGGTACGGGCAGCAGCGCGCAGGAACGCGCGCCCCGGCCGGCCCGGTTGCCTCGGATCACGCGGTTGCCTCGGATCATCCGTGCCGCGCGTGGCCCGCCGTCAGGCCGGAACCAGCCGCCTCCGGCCTGACCTGAGTGACCTTGCCGCTTGGCAAGGGCGGCTGGGGGCTTTCTTCGTCAACTGTCAGCAGCGGCCGCCGCCCAGCGGCCTGCATGGTGCGACGGGTGACCCATCCGGCATGAGCAGTTCGCCAGAACACGCCAGTACCGACGGGCTCCGTCGCTAGAGATATTTTTCAGGGAGGGCACCATGAGTGTATCGAGTAAGCACGGCGGCGGCGCCAGGCCGGCCGGCCGTGGCACCCGCCTATCTTTTCTGGCCAGGCGAAAGTGGCGCGTGCTGATTGCCGCTGCCACGCTCGCCATCGGCATCGCTATCCCGGCCACGAGCTTCGCGGACAGCTCCACCGGGTGTGACTTCGCCCCGAATGGCACCACTCAGTCGTGTTCGCCGCCGCTCGCCCCGAGCACCTTCGAGGGCGGCGACGGCAATCTCGTGCCGAATTCCGCCGGGAACACCGACTGGTCTACCGTTCAGGGCCTCAATACGGGCGTCGACCTGGCCAGCGGCAGCGGGGACAACGCCTTCGGGCAAGGTACCAAGGAGGACAATCCCAACGTCACGGTGGTAAGTGGCTCCATTCCGCCCAACAAGAGCGACCTCACCCGCTTCTACGAGGCATCCGAGTTCGTGGGCGGCGCCAATGGCGGCAATTTCCTGTATCTGGCCTGGGAGCGCTCCAATGTCCTCGGCTCAGCCAACATGGACTTCGAGATCAACCAGGCGACCACGCCGGGCCTGGGCTCCCCGGGTGCCCACACCATCAACCGGACCGCGGGTGACCTGCTGGTCACCTTCGACTTCACCAACGGCGGCGGCAGGCCCACCCTGGGGCTGCTCAAGTGGGTCACTACCGGTTCGGCCAGCCAGTGCTTCTCCAGCAGCACCCTGCCGTGCTGGGGCAACCATGTGAACCTCAACAGCTCCAACTCCGAGGGGGCCGTCAACAATGTCGACGCAGTGACGGACCCGTTTACCCACCAGAGCCTCCCCGCACTGACCTTCGGGGAGGCGTCGATCAACCTCACCACCGCCGGCGTCTTCCCGCCCGGTACCTGTGAGGCCTTCGGCAGCACATTCGCGAAGAGCCGCGCCTCGTCAGCGTTCAACGCCGAGGTCAAGGACTTCATCGCGCCTGCCGCCGTGAACATCACCAACTGCGGCACGATCAAGATCCACAAAGTGACCGAGAACGGGGACGGCACCTTCGGCTACACCACGACCGGTGGCCTCAGCCCGGCAACGTTCAACCTGTCCAACGGCCAGACCCGCACCTACGGCCCGGACACCGTTGTGCCGGGCCCCTACAGCGTGACCGAGTCGACCGTCCCGTCCGGCTGGACACTGAAGAATCTGACATGCACCGCGACCGGCAGCGGCACTAGCGCGTCACCCAGCCTGGCGACAGCGACCGCGTCGATCACAATGGCCCCGCAAGGCGTGGTCGACTGCACATACACCAACCGGTGCACGACTCGGCGACCCTGACCGGGGCCACCGCCGACGCGGGCGGGACGGTGACCTACAAGGTCTACACCGACAGCGCCTGCACCCTGAACCCGGTGGACGCCGGGACCAAGACGGTGACCAACGGCGTGGTGCCTGACTCCAACGCCGTCACCTTCAACACCGCCGGCACCTTCTACTGGCAGGCCGTCTACAGCGGCGACGCCAACAACAACGGCGCCACCAGCGACTGCACCAGCGAGAAGCTGCTCGTCAAGGCCAGCCCGTCGATCAGCACGACACTGTCGGCCGGCCGGTGCACGACTCGGCGACCCTGACCGGGGCCACCGCCGACGCGGGCGGGACGGTGACCTACAAGGTCTACACCGACAGCGCCTGCACCCTGAACCCGGTGGACGCCGGGACCAAGACGGTGACCAACGGCGTGGTGCCCGACTCCGACTCGGTCACCTTCAACCACTCCGGCACCTTCTACTGGCAGGCCGTCTACAGCGGCGACGCCAACAACAACGGCGCGACTAGCGACTGCACCAGTGAGGCCCTGGTCGTGTCCCCGAACAGTCCGGGGATCAGCACCGCCCAGCACCTCATACCCAACGACGACGCCACCATCACCGGCGCCACCTCGGACGCGGGCGGAACCATCACGTTCAACCTGTACGGCCCGGGTGATGCGACGTGCTCCGGCGCGCCTGCCCTCACCCAGACCGTGAACGTGTCAGGCAACGACACCTACAAGACGACCAACACCACCTTCGTCGCCAGCGCCGACGGGACCTGGCGGTGGCTGGTCACCTACAGCGGTGACTCCGACAATGCCGGCACCACCTCGGCCTGCGGCGTCGAGAACTTCACCATCACCAACGGATAGCCCACCCACGGATAACCGAAGGAGGCCCGCGAGGGGCCGGCCGTCACGGCCGGCCCCTCGCAGTGCGCCCGCACCGCCAGAGTGCCTGCATTGCGGCCCCGAAGCCCGGCCACCCGGCTGCGGTCAAACGGGCAGCTCAGGTCCCGAGCCTGAAGTCAAGGTCGGCGGCGAGCTCGGCGACGTCCATCTGCGCCTTCTGCAGATGCCCGGAGTAGTCCCAGTTCATCGCCTGCCAGCGGGTGAACTGGTCGAGCACCCACACGCCGGACTGGCGGCTGCCGTTGCCCGACTTGCCGTTCCCGCCGAACGGCAGGTGCGCCTCGGCTCCGGACGTGGAGTTGTTGACGCTGACCATGCCCGCGCTGATGCCCCGCCGGAACCGGAACACCTCGCGCGGGTCGTTGGTGTAGATGCATGACGACAGGCCGTAGCCCGGCGCGTTCGCGAGTTCGATCGCGTCGTCGATGCTGGCGTAGGTCGTGACGCCGACCAGCGGGCCGAACGTCTCCTCGCGGAACAGCGCGTCACCCGGCCGCACGCCGTCGACGATCGTCGGGTGATAGAAAATCCCTTCCTCGGGATTGCCGACGAAGCCGGCCCGGGGGCTGGCGCCGCTGATCTTGCCCGTCCCGCTGGAACCGAGGACCTTGTGATGCGGCTGGATCCAGCCCAGGTACTCCTCGAACCGGTCGGCGAACTTCTGGGCGAGCATCGGCCCGTAGAGCACGTCCTGGGCCGGGTCGCCGATGGCGGCGGACGACACCGCCGCGGTCAGCCTGGCGAGGAACTCGTCATGAACGGACTCGTGCACGATGAGCGTGCCGAGGGACGTGCAGCGCTGCCCGGCAGTGCCGAAACCGGAGAACAGCGCTCCCTGCACGGCCAGCTCGATGTCGGCGCTTGGCGTCACCACCATCGGGTTCTTGCCGCCGAGTTCCAGGCACGGGCTCTGCAGGTGGCGGCCGGCCAGCTCGCCGATGCGCGCGCCGACCGTCGTGGATCCGGTGAACCCGATCTTGTCGATCGTGCCGGCCTGCAGCCCGAGCTCAAGGCCGCCGAAGGCCTCCTCGCCCTCGGCGAAGACGATGTTGAGCACGCCATCGGGCAGGCCCGCGGCCTGGATCAGCTCGAACAGCGCCATGGCCGAGGCGGCAGCGTACTCGGCCGGCTTCCAGACCACCGTGTTGCCTGCTACCAGCGCCGGGATGAGATACCAGGACGGCACCGCGACGGGGAAATTCCCCGCCGTCAGCACCGCGACCGCCCCCACCGGCACCCGGAACGTGAAGAGCTGCTTGTCCGGCATCTCGCTGGGGACCGTCTGGCCATACAGGCGCCGGCCCTCGCCGAGGAAGAAGTCGCAGGTGTCGATGATCTCCTGAACCTCGCCAAGCGCCTCCGGGTAGGGCTTACCGAGCTCACGGGTTACCAGGCGGGCCAGGGACTCCTTGTTGGCCTCGACGATGCGGCCGATCGCGCCCGCCGCGCGGCCGCGGACGGGAGCGGGCACATCTGCCCACGATGGCTGGGCCCGCTTGGCCGCCGCGCATGCGGCCGCGAAGGTCGCGGCGTCGGCGAGTGCCACCTCGGCGACCACGTCCGCGAGCCGGGACGGGTTCGGCGAGCTGACCAGGCCGACCGGCGCGCCCTCGGCTGGACGGCCGCCGATAACGGAAACGAGGTTGCTGGCCATGCTGACTACTCCTCAGTCACTTTGCCGGTGCGGACGCCGGTCAGGTGGTGCCGGTCAGGTGGTGCCGTGCGCCCGATCGGCCGCTAGCCGGTCAAGGCGCCCGCCGATCGCTTTGATCCCGACTGCAAGGTCATCCTCGCTGATGGTCAGCGCCGGGCGGAAGCGGATCGACCGCGGGCCGCTCGGCAGCAGGAGGATCCTGTCTTCCTCGCGCAGGATGCGGAGCAGGGAATCGCGCTCGGCGGCGTCCGGCAGGTCGAAGGCGCACATCAGCCCCCGGCCGCGGACGTTCGACACCAGGCCGGGGTAGCGCGCGCCGAGTTCCTGCAGCTCGGCGAGGAACCACGCGCCGGTGACCGCCGCACGGCCGAACAGCCCGTCCCGCTCGATGATCTCGAGCAGCCGGCGGCTGCGGACCATGTCGACGAGCCCGCCGCCCCAGGTGGAGTTGATCCGCCCGCTGACCGTGAACACGTTGTCGGTAACCTCGTCTACCCGGCGCCCGGCCATGATGCCGCCGAGCTGCACCTTCTTGCCGAAGGCGACGATGTCCGGGGCGAGGCCGAGCTGCTGGTAGGCCCACGCGGTGCCGGTCAGCCCGACGCC
>WNGQ01001517.1_pt1 | contig 24714 bp, 20 predicted proteins | sample 5407661 | NCBI WGS metagenome assembly WNGQ01 (sample SAMN13153382, study PRJNA577476) | soil metagenome | isolation source: 60 cm soil or saprolite under Garry oak tree replicate 2 | place: USA:California | collected 2016-06-15 | reverse complement strand
GCGCCAGCTCTACACCGGCGTGACCCACCGCGACTACGTCGCGATGGGCCAGCGGAAGTGACGCGGTGGACGGATGCGGCTCCGCCCGCATCGGTCCATGGCCACAAGGCGCGCGGGCCCGTCAGCGAGCAGTCAACCCGATCATCGCGCTAGCCTATGAACAGCTTCATCGCTCGCGATCTGCTCGGCTGGGGTCTGCTTCAGTTGTTTGCAGGCTCGCAGCGGCGCTGACCTGTCTCGTTCTTTGGAAATGGGTCCGCGTCGATTCGATACGCGACTCGTTGCGCGACGCGGGGCGTTCACTTAGCCCGACCGTGGCATTAAGCTTCGCCGCCATATTTGCGATGGGCCTGATCAACGGGGACAACAATGATCAGAGACGATTTTTTTGTCGAGAGCGACGCCGGATTTAGCCTCGCCGTACGGGAAATCCGATCACCTTCGCTGGACGGAAAATGGCCGGCGCTCGTTCTGCTGCACGGTGCGCGCGTTCCCGGGATTGCTTCATTCGATTTGCCGGTCGCCAACGGCTCGCTCGCCGCGGATTTGGCTAAAGCCGGCTGTCGGGTCTTCGTCATGGACGCGCGTGGATACGGCGGCTCGACGCGCACCGGGCAGGATGGCGATTCCACCGGAAAACCTCTCGTCCGCTCCGACGAGGTCGTGCGCGACATCGATGCGGTTGTCACCGCGGTCAAGGCAAGAAGCGGGATTTCGGAGGTCGCACTCCTGGGCTGGGCGACCGGCGGCCATTGGGTCGGCATGTATGCGAGCCGGCATCCTCGCGCGGTGAGCCATATCGTAATCTACAACAGTCTCTATGGGGCGCGCGCGGGGCACAAGATTCTCGGCTCCGGCGGACCGTTGAGTGATCCGAACGACCCGACGCGTTTCGATATCGGAAAGTTTGGAGCATTCGGTTTCAATACCGCGCAGTCCCTTACCCCGTCATGGGACGGCTCTATTCCGGTTGAGGACAAGGCGACATGGCGGGATCCCGCGGTTCTCGCCGCGTATCAATCGGCGGCTCTGGCGTCCGATCCAACCTCGAGCCAGCGAAACCCACCTGCGTTTCGTGCGCCAATGGGCGCAATGGCCGACTCCTTCGACTTGGCGTCGGGTCGCAAACTATGGGACGCCGACACCGTGACGGCACGCGTTCTCCTCATCAGATCAGGCAATGATTTTTGGAGCCGTCCGGAAGATTTGATGGATCTGCAACATGAGATGATCCGCGCCGACAGCGTGCGCGCCGTGACGATCCCGGACGCAACCCACTATGTGCATCTGGACCGTCCCGAGCGCGGCCGCAACGTGCTCTTGCAGGAAGTGACGACGTTGCTCTCGCAGGATTAGGTGGCCCGGCGAGACTTGCGCATCGTCGCCAGCACGATGTCGGCCGCGCGCACGCTCGGCGAGACGTTGCCGGTCGACATGATCGCATCGAGCCCGGCGAACGCCGCGAGCTGTTGTCGGCGAAGCGTGGAGTCCGCGAACAGCTCAGTGAGCGCGGCCGCGAGTTTCTCTGCCGTACAATTCTCCTGTAGAAACTCGGGGATCACCTCCCTGCCGAGCACGAGGTTGGCGAGGATCACGGACTGCACCTTGATCGCACGCCGCAGGATAAAGGCCTCGGCCGCGCCCAGTCGATAGGCGGTGACCATCGGGACCCCCGCGAGCGCAAGTTCCAGCGTCACGGTCCCGGATTTGGCAAGCGCTGCATGGGCGCTGCGGAATGCGGCGCGCTTTTCCGTCTCTCCGATCACGATGCGCGGCGCGACCTCCCAAGTGGTCACGCCCTGCCCCACCGCATCCTGCAAGTGCGGCATGGTCGGAAGCACTGCCTCGAAGGTTACGCCTTGTGACCGCAGGCGGCCGAGCGCATCGCCAAAAATGGACAGATGATGTCCGATTTCGCTGCGACGGCTTCCCGGCAGCACCAACAACACCGGCGGCGGCTCTTCGCGCCGTCTTTGCTCGTCAGGATTGGGCCTGAGCTGGCCGACCTGTTCGATCAGGGGATGCCCGACATAGCTGCAGGGCGGTCCATGGAGCCCGCGATAGGCATCCGGCTCGAACGGCAGGAGCGCGAGCACATGGTCGACATAGCGGCGCATCGCGCGCGCCCGGCCGGGTCGCCAGGCCCAGACCGTCGGCGACACGTAGTCGATGATCGGGATGGCGGGATCGCGGGCGCGGACACGCCGGGCGACGCGGTGCGTAAAATCGGGACTATCGATGATGACGAGAATATCGGCCGACCCGTCCGTCACCGCGGCCGCGGTCTGCCGGATCAACCGCAGCAGCTTCGGCAGCTGGCGCACCACCGCGGCGAGCCCGACGATCGACACCTCCTCGATTGGAAACAGCGACGCCAGCCCCTCGCGCGTCATCGCGCGGCCACCGACGCCCTGGAACTGGACGGCATCGCCAAGGCGCTGGCGCAACACCTTCATCAGGCCGGCCCCCAGCCGGTCGCCCGATTCCTCCGTCGCGATCAGGAAAATCCTCCGCGCAATATTGATGCTGGGGACACGCGCCATCAGATCCACCGCGCTATGGCAGGCCGGTCACAAAGACGCCGGCGCGATCGGCGGCCTCGATCATCGCCTGCGGCTCGGCGAGAAGCGTGTTGCCGGCCGCAACGGCAATTCCCGCAAGCCCGGCGCGGGCCACACCCTCGACCGTTCGCGGACCGATGGTCGGCAGATCGAAGCGCAAGTCCTGGTCCGGCTTGGGCGCCTTGACCAGAACTCCCCGTCCGGCGGCGGTCCGGATGCGACCCCGTTCCCGCAAGGCGGCAACCCGTGCAAGAAACCCGTCGGTGCCGTCAATGTCCTCGACCCCGACCACATGTCCGTCGATCACGACCACGGCCTGTCCGATGTCGAATGAACCAAGCGCACGCAGCACGGCGCCCCCCCTGGCGATATCAGCCGTCGCAATCTCGTCTGGTTTGGCGCGGGTCAGGCATCCCTCGGGCATCAACAGGTCCGGCGCGACGTCCTTGATACCCACCATCCGAAAGCCGTCCTGCTCCAGGATGCGGCCGATCCCGGACAGCAGATGATCGTCGCCGCCGCGAAATGCCGCCCACACCTCCCTGATGACGCGAAGCGTGCCGAAGTCGAGACGAATCTCCGAAAGCGCCGGGCGCACGAGCGAACCGATGAACACCAGATCGCGACAGCCCTCGCGACGAAACAGCTTCTCGGCTCGGCCGAGCTCGCCGATTGAAATCCAGTGATGGCGGAAACGCTCCGCGCGCTCCGGATCGCAGATGCCGCGGAGAGCAAACAAGATCGGCGTGACGCCGCGTGCGGCAACGGAAGCGGCGACCGCGAAGGGCATCGCGCCCCCCGCGGCGATCAAGCCGATGGGCGACGTGATCTGCGGTGCCCCATCGGTCATGGCGCTGGTCATCAGGTGTTGTTGTTGGCCGGAAGGCACAGCGGCCGATGCTTGCCGTCCGCGATGAAGCCAAGGATCTCCGCAACCGCCGGATCCGTGCCCGCCAGGTTCTGTACTCGCTCGAGCCGCTCGGCGAAGACGCCGGAACCGTGGAATAGCTCGTGATAGAACGACCTGACGGTCACCAGCCGCTCGCGTGTGAACTTCCGTCGCTTCATGCCGATCACGTTGAGACCTTCGAGCACGGCATATTGGCCGTTTACGAGACCATACGGAATCACGTCGCCTCGAACGCCGCAGACGCCGCCGACCATGACCTGGGACCCGATCCGGGTGAACTGATGCACCGCCGACAGTCCGCCGATATAGACGAAATCGCCGATCTCGCAATGGCCGCCAAGCGTCGCCGAGGTCGCGAAAATGGCGTCGTTGCCGACGACGCAATCATGGCCGACGTGACTGTTGTTCATGAAGAAGCCGCGATCGCCGACCCGGGTCAGGCCGCCGCCCTTGACGGTGCCGACATTCATCGTCACGCCCTCACGGAACGTACACCCGCTGCCGATCTCGAGCCGTGTCGGCTCGCCCCGATAGCTCAGATCCTGCGGCGCCCCACCGAGCACGACGAAGGGCGAGATGGTGCAGTCCGCGCCGATCGAGGTGTGTCCCATCACCTGCACATGCGCGATCAGCCTGCAGTTTGCGCCGATCACGACATTGGGGCCGATGAGGCAGTAAGGACCGACGATCGTGCCTTCGCCGATCACGGCGCCGTCCTCAACGCGCGCGGTGGGATCGATCACAGCCATCAATCCCTCGTCAATCGGTCAGCATCGCGCCGACATCGGCTTCGGCGACGGTTGTGCCGCTGACGATCGCATCGCCGTGGAACCACCACATCGTCTTGCGCCGGCCGATGCTGCGCATGTGATATTCGATGGTATCGCCGGGCATCACGGGTTTGCGGAACTTGCATTTGTCGATGGTCAGGAAATACACCGCGCGCGGCTTCTGGGTTCCCTCGACCGATTTGATGCCGATCACGCCGGCAGTCTGCGCCATCGCCTCGATCATCATCACGCCGGGATAGACCGGGCGATCCGGAAAATGACCGAGAAAGGGCGGCTCGTTGAAGGTGACATTCTTGATCCCGATGCCGCTGTGGTCAGCGCGGATCTTGATCACCCGGTCGATCAGCAGCATCGGATAGCGGTGCGGAAGCGTCTTGAGGATGTCATTGATATCCACGAGTTCGAACCTGACCGGCGACTCCTCCATCACTCCCGCCCCTCGCCCTTCGGATCCGCCGTTCCGTCGCGCACCAGCCGCTCCACCGCAACGATCTCACGGAACCATTGCTTGGTGGGCTTCGCAAAATGACCGCCCCACCGGCCGTTGGGGGGGATGTCATCCTTGACCGCGCTCATCGCGGTGACCTGAGCCCCGTCGCCGATCTTGAGATGATTGTTGATGCCAACCTTGGCTCCCAGCGCCACGTTGTCGCCGATCGTCAGGCTGCCCGCGAGGCCAATCTGGGCCGCAAGCAGGCAATTCCGGCCGATGGTCACATTGTGGCCGATCTGGACCTGATTGTCGATTTTGGTTCCCTCGCCGATCACCGTGTCGCGCAGGCTACCGCGGTCGATCGTCGTCCCGGCGCCGATCTCCACGTCGTTCTGGATCAGGACCCGGCCGGTCTGCGGGACCTTGAGATGACCCTCGGGACCGAAAAACAGGAAACCGAAGCCGTCCTGTCCGATACTGCAGCCGGGGTGGATCAGGACGTTGTTGCCGATCAGGGCGCATTGAATGGCCGTGCGTGCGCCGACATTGCACTCCCTGCCAATCCTGACATTCGCGCCGATCAGGGCCCCCGCTCCGACGACCGTTCCGGACCCGATCTCGACGTTCGCGCCGATCACGACGAGCGGCTCGACGATGACGCCATCTTCCAGGCGTGCCGTGGGATCGACGATGGCTGACGGCGCAATGCCCTCACAACCGAACCAGGATTGCGGTCGCAGCGCATCGCGATGCAGTTGGCGCGCCAGCAATACGAACGCTCGAAACGGCTGTGCGGCACGTAGCACGGCGACGTGGGCCGGAACATTGGCTTCGAATCGCGGGCTCACCAGGCAGGCTCCGGCCTTCGTCGCCGCGAGCTGGCCGGCGTATTTCAAATTGTCGAAGAAGGTCAGGTGCGTCGGCCCGGCCTCGTCGAGCGAGGCGAGCCCCTTGATCTGCAGGGCCGCAACGGCGGGATCCACCAAATGCGCCTTCGTCAACGCGGCAATATCGGCCAAGGTTGACAGCGGTGGTTGCTCGAAGAATGTCGGCTGCGCCATTCCACCCTTCGCGGTCCGGCCTGTGAATGAACTAGAACGCGATGACCATTCTTCGAATCGTCATCCTGCTCCATCTTTTTGTTTGAGCATGATCTTTCAGAAAACCGGTACCTGCTTTTCCGGATCATGCTTCTGGAGCCTCGGTTCTGATCGACCAGAACCGGGCTCCAGGTCTTTCAAATCGACGCGCTTTTGCTCACGCGAACCGGTATCCATTTCGCGCGACTAGGCTTCAGAATGACGTTCCGCCGCCAAACTTGAACTGCTGCACGCGATCGAACTGACCCTTGGTAAGCGGGATTGCGTAGTCAAACCGCAGCGGACCGAATGGCGATGCCCAGACCAAGCCGACACCCACGGACGTTCGCACCACATTGTTGCTGTCGAACACCAATCCCGTACAGGTTCCCGCCGTCGCAGGGACCGCAGTCGGCCTTACGCAGTTCGAGTTCTGCGGGGTCGTGAGTTCGCCCGTGAAAGCCCACGTCGTCGGCCCCTGGTAGTCGTAAAGACCGCCCGCGTCGGCATAGATCGCGCCCTTCAGGCCCACTTCCTTGGGCAGGAACCAGAACGGCATCTGCAGTTCGACGGAGGCGCCCCAATACTTGGTGCCGCCGATTGCGTCTTGCGTGCCGAAGGGGTTGATGTCGCGCGGACCGATGCCGTTCGGGGCGAAGCCGCGGACCAGGTTCGGCCCCATCTGGAAATGATCCAGCATGCGAAGATCGTTGTTGCCGATCTTGTTGAGGATACCGCCCTGCAGATGGATCAATCCGACGATGTCGGAAACCAGCGGCGTGAAATACTTGCCGTCGATCGCAGTCTTCAAATAGTTCACATTGCCGCCAACCCCGGCGTAGTCCTGCCGGAAATCGATGAGCAGACCGTCGGTCGGGTTCTTGTTGTTGTCGAGCGTGTTGTAGTTCAGCGTATATCCGAGGGCCGATGTCAGCGACGCGCCGTTGGCAAGCTCCTTGCGAACCGGCAGCGATGCTTCGCCGTCGCTGAAACAGAACAGGCCGGTTCCCGAGGCGTCGGCCGCACCAAAGGCATTTCCGCCGTTGGCTGCCACGAACGCCGGCGTCGGATTGAACGCGAGCAGGCCGTTACCGCCAATGATGTTGTTACAGTTCGCGAGGTTCGCCGGCAGGGTGATCTCTTGCCTGGAGATCGAGTAGCGCAGCTGCAGGGACAAATCCTCGCGCAGCTGGAAGCCCAGTCGCGGGCTGAAGCCGAGCGTCTTGGTGCCATAGGCGATGAAGTTGTTGGCAAGCTGCTGACGCTGGAAAAAGTCGAGGCCCAGCGCAACGCGATAGTCCAGCAAATAGGGCTCGACGAACGACAGCGAGTAGCCGCGTGCAAACTGTCCGTAGGTCACGGACGCCTTTGCAAACAGGCCGCGACCGAGGAAGTTGCGCTCCGAGATACTGACTTCGGCAAGCGCGCCGTCGGTGGTCGAATAGCCGCCCGATACCGAGAAATCGCCGGTGGATTTCTCCTCGAGATCGACGATGAGGACCACGCGATCGCTCGAGGAGCCGGGCTCGGTCGTGATCTTCACGTTCTTGAAGAAATCGAGGTTCTTCAGGCGCCGTTCGGCGCGGTCGACCAGCGCGCGGTTGTACGCGTCACCCTCGGAAATATCGAACTCGCGACGGATCACGAAGTCCCGGGTTCGGGTGTTGCCGCGGATGTTGATGCGCTCGATATAGACTCGCGGACCTTCGTCGACGGCGAAAACCACGGACACGGTATGCGCATCGAAATTGCGATCGCCGCGCGGACGCACGATGGCGAAGGCATAACCGCGGCGCGAGGCCTCGATCTGCATTTCCTCGACGGACTTCTCGACCGATTCGACGTTGTAGAGCGACCCGACGCCGACCCGCGAGAAGCTGCGCAACGCATTGCCGTCCAAGGTCGCAATGCTCGACTGAAACTCCACCGATCCGACGTGGTACTGCTGCCCTTCCTCGATCTTGAAGGTCACCAGGAAGCCCTTGCGCTCCGGGTCGTATTCCGTGAGCGCGGCCACCACCTGCACGTCGGCATAGCCGTTCTTCAGGTAAAAGCGGCGAATCAGATCGCGGTCGGCCTCGACCCGGTCCGGATCATAGACGTCATTGCCGCCGAGGAAGCTCAGCAGATTCGATTCGTGGGTCTTGATGACGTCCTTCAGCCGGTACGACGAATAGGCGTTGTTGCCGATGAATTCGATCGACTTAACACCGGTCTTCTGACCCTCGACGATCGTGAAAACGAGATCGATGCGGTTGTTCGGCTGTTCGATGATCTCCGGCGTGACGTGCACGTCGTAGCGGCCGGAATGGCGATAGATCTCGGCGATGCGCAGGGCGTCGGACTGCACCATGGGACGCGAGAACGTCCCCCGCGGCTTGGACTGGATTTCCGCCGAAAGCTGCTCGTCCTTGACCTTTTTGTTGCCCTCGAAGGCGATTCGGCCAATCACGGCATTTTCGACCACGGTGACCACGACACGGCCGCCGGGACGGCTGATCTGCACGTCCTGGAACAGGCCGGTCTCGATCAAGGCCTTCAGCCCATCGTCGATTCGCCCGGCGTCCAGCGTCCCGTTGGGGCCCGGCTTGAAGTACGAGCGGATGGTATCGGCTTCGACCCGCCGGTTACCTTCCACGATGATCGACGACGCCGTCTGCGCGGCAACCGGCGTGGCCACAGAAATCGCAGCCAGCTGAGCACCTACAGGCACCGCGAACATGATCAGGACGGCCAGCCAGCCACCCCGCACCCGCATTCCAAACTTCATGCGCCACGCGCCCTTGTCATTCCGGTGCCAGCCCCCGAACCCCCGCGGACCAGCAGATTCCCACTGTGTTGCAACGCTTGTAACCAATTTCACCGGGGTGGCAAACGGCCCTGCGCACTAGGATTCCAATTTCGCGCCAACACGTTGCCTATCGGCAACGTCACAAAAAAGCCCACATCAGGATGCCGCCAGATGCAGGATGTCGTTGTAGGTGGCAAACACCATCAACATCAGCACCAGACCAAGCCCGATTCGGAACCCGACTTCTTGTGCCCGCTCGGACAAGGGGCGCCCCCGAGCGGCCTCGATCGCATAGAACAAAAGGTGACCCCCGTCGAGCAGCGGAACCGGAAACAGGTTCAACAGCCCGATTGAGATCGAGAGCACGGCGGCGAGGTGAATCAGCGCCGCCAGCCCGATGGTTGCGACCTGACCGGAAATCTGGGCAATCCGAATCGGACCGCCAACCTGATCGGCCGCCTCGCGCCCGGTGAAAACCCCGCTGATGTAGGCCAGTGTGCGGTCGATCACGAACCAGGTTTCCTTGACGCCGAGCCAAAGGGCGGTGGCTGGATCAACCCGCTCGGTCAGGACGTCGCCGGCCACGGTCTGACGCGTGATCCCGAGGACGCCCAGACGGTGGGCATTGCCGAACGGATCCTTGACCTCACGCAGCTCCGGCGTGCCCTGCAATTCCACGCTCGCAGCGCCCCGCGTCACGGTGAAAGTGAGTCGCTCGCCGGCTCGGCCGCCGACGATGCGTTGCATGTCAGAGAAACTCTCAATCTTGGTTCCATCGATCCCGGTCACCACGTCGCCGACCTGAAAACCGGCCGCGGCCGCGGCGCTGTTTGCCTCGATCTTGTCGACCCGCGCCGTCGTGCTCGGCTTGCCGAAGAACGTGAACATGAAAGTGAAGATCACGATCGCAAGAAGAAAATTGGCGATCGGGCCCGCGGCGACGATTGCGGCGCGCGGTCCGACCTTCTTGTGATGGAAACTCAAGGAGCGTTCCTCGGGCGTCATGTGCTGCAGCACCTCGGCCGAAGGCGTCGAGGCCTCGGTATCGTCGCCGAAGAACTTCACATAGCCGCCCAGGGGAACCGCGGAGATCTTCCAGCGCGTGCCCTTGCGGTCGTTGAACCCAATGAGTTCCGGTCCGAATCCCAGCGAGAACGTCAATACTTTCACGCCGGCCCAGCGGCCAACCAGGAAGTGACCGAGTTCGTGAAAGAAGACAACGATGGTGAGGACGAACAAGAAGGGGATCAAATAGCCGACAAAGCCGTGGCTCAACGTATTGAAACTATGAAGAAAAAATTCGGACATCCGATCCCCCTCAACCCGGGCCGGAGGCCCTGTCCCGACCCCCTCTAAGATGCCTTTAAGGCTATTTGAGGCAAGAGGGTGGCAGCCTTATTTCGCGCGTTATGGTCAACACTGATCGCATCGTCAGCCGATGACAAGGGCGCCAGATTACCGGACCTGATCCAGTCCTCGATCGTGGCTTCGACAAGCCTTGCGATGGCACCGAATCGGATCTTGCCGGCGATGAAGGCCGCGACCGCCACCTCATTGGCGGCATTGTACACCGTGGTCGCGCCTTGTCCGGTACGTAGTGCGTCATATGCCAACCGCAACGCCGGGAACCGGTCGAAATCCGGCGCCTCGAACGTCAACTGTCCGATCTTGGCCAGATCGAGCTTGGCCGCCGGTCCCACAATCCGATCAGGCCAGCCGAGGCAGTGCGCAATCGGCGTGCGCATGTCGGGCGCCCCGAGCTGGGCGACCACCGAACAATCGGAAAACTCGACCATGCCGTGGATGATCGATTGCGGGTGCACCAGGACGTCGATCTCGTCGGGGGCAAGGGCGAACAGATAAGACGCCTCGATCACTTCGAGCCCCTTGTTCATCATCGAGGCGGAATCGATGGTGATCTTCTGTCCCATGCTCCAGTTCGGATGTTTGAGCGCCTGTGCCAGCGTCGCCTGTTCGATATCCGCGCTTGCCCAGGTCCGGAATGGCCCGCCAGAGGCCGTGATGATGACGCGAACAAGTTCCTCGCGATTGCCCGAGCCGAGCGCCTGGAATAGCGCGTTGTGCTCCGAATCAGCCGGCAGGATGCAGGCTCCGGCCTTGGTTGCGCGTTGCATGAAGAAATCGCCGGCGCAAACCAGGCATTCCTTGTTGGCGAGCGCGACGGTCGCGCCGCGATCGACCGCGGCAAGCGCGGGTTTCAGTCCGGCAGCGCCACTGACCGCGGCCATCACCCAGTCCGCAGGACGCGCAGCCGCCTCGATGATCGCACTCTCGCCGGCCCCGCATTCGGTTGGCGTTCCGGCCAAGGCGTCCTTCAGCTCGGAGAGCCGCGAAGCATCGGCAATTGCCGCAAATCGCGCGCCGAACTCCTTCGCAAGCTTGGCGAGCGCCTGCACATTGGCATTCGCGGTCAGCGCCTCGACCCGATAGCGATCCCGCCCGGCCCTCAGCAAATCCATCGTGCTGTCGCCGATCGAGCCGGTCGCGCCGAGCACCGTCACGCTGCGCGCGGCGGACGAAGCGGCCTTGTTGTTGCGCAATGGAACGGGATTCATCCGGTCACCAAACCATAAGAGCGCGACCGGCGCCATCCACGCCGCCGCGCAAAACGCCAAAAATAGCCGCTACGACCACGGCGGCAATGAAGCCGTCGAGACGGTCCATCAGTCCGCCATGGCCGGGAATGAGGTGGCTGGAGTCCTTGACGCCGAAGCGCCGCTTGACGGAGGACTCGAAGAGATCGCCAAGCTGCGAGACGATCGACAAAACGGCGGCAAGACCGAGCAGCGGCCCGATCTTCAGTGCCAGCTGCGGGTCATCGCGTTGCGGTGCAACGGTCGCAAACACCGCCGCAACGGCGAGGCTCGCGGCAAACCCGCCGATCGCACCCGCCCAGGTTTTCTTGGGGCTGACACGGGGCCAGAGCTTCGGTCCTCCGATGCCGCGCCCGGCGAAATAGCCGCCGATATCGGTCACCCACACGACCAGGAAAACGAAGACCAGAGCGACGAAACCCATCTGGGAATCGAGACGCAGCAGGACCGAGGCCATTTGCGCCGCGGCCGCATAGACAAATCCCGCCGCCATCCATCGGCGCCGTTGCGACGAAACCATTGCGACGACGAAAAGGCCGACCACCAACGCCAGCCATGACGCCTCGATGCGTCCGAAGCCGAGCAACACTCCGGCGATCGCAAGCGCGACCGCTCCGCTGATGCGGATGGGCTGCTTGCCGACGGCCCCGACCACCATCAGCCATTCGATATAGAGGCCGACCGCGACGACCGTCGCCAGCGCGATCCACAGCCAGCCGCCGGCATAGCAGGTCGCAATCGCCATTGGCGCAAGCACCAGCGCGGCGGCAATGCGGATCAAGAGATTGCGCACATCCTGTCCCGTGGCGGCCGCCGGCGCGGCATCGCTTTCGGTCACGATCCGGTTTTCGCGGCCAGACCGCCGAACCGTCGCTCGCGTCTGGCAAATTCGGCGATCGCGCCTTCAAGCGCCGCCTTGTCGAAATCCGGCCAGTGGATCGGCACAAACACGAGTTCGCTGTACGCTGCCTGCCACATCAGGAAATTCGACAGCCGCTGCTCGCCGCTGGTTCGAATGATCAAATCGGGATCCGGTATTTCCGGCGCGTCGAGATAGCGCCCGAGCGTATCGGCGTCGATCGTCTCAGGATCGCGCTTGCCGTCCGCGACCTCGCGCGCCAGGCGCTGCGCCGCGTTGGCTATTTCCTGCCGCGACCCGTAGTTGAACGCGACGACGAGATCGAGGCGGGTGTTGTCCCGCGTCAGGTCCTCGGCCTCCTTCAGGAGCGCGCAGATGTCGGCATCGAGACCAGCGCGCTCGCCGATGACACGCACCCTCACCCCGTCACGGTGCAGGGTCGCCAGATCGTTGCGGATAAAGCGCCTGAGCAGTCCGAAGAGGTCGCCGATCTCGGTTGCCGGGCGTGACCAGTTCTCCGAGCTGAACGAAAAGATCGTCAGGTAGCGCACGCCGAGTTCGTGCGCCGCGCGAACCACACGTCGCAGCGCCTCGACGCCACGACGATGGCCTTCGGCGCGCGGTAACCCTCGCGATGCCGCCCAGCGCCCGTTCCCGTCCATGATGATCGCCACATGCAAGGGAGCTTCGGACCGATCAGGTCCTTTCGTTGCAGGGGCCGCGGCATTCGACATCGCTCGTTCCCTCAAACGGTGAGGATTTCCTTTTCCTTCGCCGCCAGCAACTGATCGACCTCCGCGATCATCCCGTCGGTGGCCTTCTGCACCTCGGCCGCCAGACGCTCCTGATCGTCTTCGGAAATCTCGTGGTTCTTCTCGAGCTTCTTGACGACGTCGAGGCCGTCGCGGCGGACGTGGCGCACCGCGACCTTGGCGGCCTCGGCATATTTGTGCGCGACCTTCACGAGCTCCTTGCGCCGTTCCTCGTTGAGTTCGGGAATGCGCAGTCGAAGCACCTGCCCTTCCGTCGCCGGCGACAGGCCGAGATTGGAATCGACGATCGCCTTTTCCACCGCCTTCACCATGGACCTGTCCCAGACCTGCACCGAAAGCAGCCGCGGCTCCGGCACGCTGATGGTGGCGAGCTGATTCAGCGGCATATGTGTGCCATATGCGTCGACCTGAACCGGCTCCAGCATCGAGGCGGACGCGCGACCGGTGCGAAGACCGCTCAGCTCATGCTTGAGCGCCTGGGTTGCGCCCTGCATCCGGCGCTTCAACTCGTTGATGTCGAAATTGCCCGTAGGCATCGCGCTCTCCCTTCTGCAGACCAGTCTCTGACATTCTCGTCACTTGGCAAATCTAGCGTCTGGCTAATGTCCGAATCGAGAAAATCCTAGCAAATCCTTGTTCCCAGCGCAGTTTCACGGACAACGACGCCCGGTCGGCCGCCACTGGTTCCGCTCGCCCGGCGCGGTCCGCGCAAGAAAGCCCGGGTCGTCAATCAGCCCGCGACGACGGTGCCGCGGCCAGTCCCCTTGAGGATTGCGCCAATCGAGCCGGGTTCGGCAATCGAGAACACGATGATAGGCAGCGACGTCTCGCGGGCAAGCGCGAAGGCGGTCGCGTCCATGACCTTATAGCCGCCCTCAATGGCCTCCGAGTGGGTTAGCCGGTCGAAGCGCTTGGCGGAAGGGTCTTTCTTCGGATCGGCGCTGTAGACGCCGTCGACATTGGTCGCCTTCAGCACGGCCTGTGCGTCGATTTCGGCCGCCCGCAGCACGGCCGTGGTGTCGGTGGTGAAGAACGGATTGCCGGTCCCCCCGCCCAGCAGCACGATGCGGCCTTCGGCGAGGTATTTGTGCGTTGCAGCGCGTGTGAACAGCTCGCAGATTTCGGGCATCACGAACGCGGACAGGGTTCGCGCGGACGCCCCCTTGCGCTCGATCGCGGCCTCCAGCGCCAGGCAATTCATCACGGTGGCGAGCATGCCCATCGTATCGCCGGTCGTGCGGGAGACGCCGTTGGAGGACACTTGTACGCCGCGGATCATATTGCCGCCGCCAACCACGACGGCGATCTCCGCGCCAAGCCCGCGCGCGGCGATCAAGTCGCCGGCGATCCGATCGACGGTCGACTGGTCGATCCCGAAGGCTTGCGAGCCCGCGAGATATTCGCCGGAGAGCTTGATCACGACGCGACGATAGACCGGCTCAGCCATTGCGAATTGCTTTCCTTAGCCCGCGCCGCAGCTTCCAGCCTACCCTACCGTTTCGGACTTTCCCGGCGGTTACTTTTTGCCGCTGGCGGCCGCGACCTCGGCGGCGAAATCGGATTCCTGCTTTTCGATTCCCTCGCCCAGAGCATAGCGCACAAATCCGGCGATCTTCACCTGGCCGCCAACTTTGCCTTCGGCTTCCTTGACCGCCTGCGCGACCGATTTGCCGGTGTCGTGGATGAAGGCCTGCTCGAGCAGGCAGACTTCCTTGTAATAGGTCTTCAGGCCGGACTCGACGATCTTCTCGATGACGTTCTCCGCCTTGCCCTGCTGGCGATATTTGTCGGCCAGCACATCCTTCTCGCGCTTGACGAGGTCGGGATCGAGACCCGCGGGCTCCAGCGCCAGCGGATTGGCGGCCGCCACATGCATCGCGAGCTGACGCCCGAGCTGCGACAGCTCGTCGGTCTTGCCCGCCGATTCCAGCGCGACCAGCACGCCCATCTTGCCGGCGCCCTCGATCACCGCGTTATGCACGTAGCTGGACACCACGCCCTGGCCGACCTGAAGCAACGCGGCGCGACGCAGCGTCATGTTCTCGCCGATCGTAGCGATGGCGTCGGCAATCGCGGTCTCGATGGTCACAGAGCCAACCTTGGTGGCTTTGATCTTCTCGACATCGGCCCCGACGCCGAGCGCGACCTGCGCGATCATCTTCACGAGGCCCTGGAACTGGCCGTTGCGCGCGACGAAGTCGGTCTCCGAGTTGACTTCGACCACCACGCCCTTGGGTCCGGCCGTGAGCGCACCGATCAGTCCTTCCGCCGCAACGCGGCCAGCCTTCTTGGCGGCCTTCGAAAGGCCCTTCTTGCGCAGCCAGTCCTGCGCGGCCTGCATGTCGCCGGCGCTCTCGGTCAGTGCGGCCTTGCAATCCATCATCCCTGCGCCGGTCGATTCGCGCAGATCCTTGACCATCGCCGCGGTGATAGTAGCCATTGTTCAGCGTCCTTTGCCTGTCAGAGCGGACGCGGCAACGCCTTGAAGGCCTCGCCGCCATCCGCCATCAGGGATTTGTAGCAAACGAAGATTGCAGCCGGCATGACCCGGCCGACGCGTTGTTGATTATTCCGTTTCCGCGGTCAGACCCTTGGCCTGTGTGACCCAGGCATCCGCACGGCTCGGAAGTCCGACACCTTCGCCGATCTGGTGAGCCTTGTCGTGATCGAGTTCGGCGAGCTGCCAGTAATGGAAAATGCCGAGATCGTTGAGCTTCTTCTCGATCGCACCCGACACGCCGGTCAGCTTCTTGAGATCGTCGGCCGTGCCGCGCGGGCCGGCGAGGCCCTGGAAACCGGACGGCTGCGGCGCGGTCGGCAGTTGCTCGCGAACTGGCTGCGCGGACGCCCCGACGTCGATTCCGGCATCGCCTTGCGCGCGCGAAATGCCATCGATCGCCGCGCGTGCCACCAGGTCGCAGTAGAGCGAAATGGCGCGGCCGGCGTCGTCATTGCCCGGCACCACAAAGGTGATGCCCTTGGGGTCGCAGTTGGTGTCGACGATGGCGGCCACCGGAATATTGAGCCGCTGGGCCTCCTGGATCGCGATGTCTTCCTTGTTGGTGTCGATCACGAAGATCATGTCGGGCAGGCCACCCATGTCCTTGATGCCGCCGAGCGAGCGATCAAGCTTGTCGCGCTCGCGCTGCAAGGTCAGGCGCTCCTTCTTGGTGTAGGAGCTGGCTTCGCCCGAGGCGAGCACCTCGTCGAGATGGCGCAGGCGCTTGATCGAGGCGGAGATCGTCTTCCAGTTGGTCAGCGTGCCGCCGAGCCAGCGCGAGTTGACGAAATACTGCGCGGACCGCTTGGCGGCCTCCGAGACGCCGTCCTGGGCCTGCCGCTTGGTGCCGACGAACAGGATCCGGCCGCCCTTGGCGACGGTATCGCTGACCGCCTGCAACGCGCGATGCAGCATCGGCACGGTCTGGGCGAGGTCGATGATATGGATGTTGTTGCGGGCGCCGAAGATGAACTCCGCCATCTTCGGATTCCAGCGGTGCGATTGGTGACCAAAGTGAACACCAGCCTCGAGCAGCTGACGCATAGAAAAATCGGGTAGTGCCATGATAGTCAGTTCTCCGGTTGGTTCCTCCGGAAACGTGTGAGCAAACGAGCCTGATGGGCCCGGCTGCCACCGGACGGCCTTTTGAGCCATGTTTCCGTGTGAGATGGCGCGGTATATAGCGGGATTTTCGCCAGAAGCAAGGAATTCCGGCGGTTTTCGTAAAAGGCTGTGGTGTCAAAGTTCTCAGGTTTCGGCGCGGTTGACGGGGGGCTTGCGAAAGTTAACGGGATCGCCGGCAACCTTTGGATGCATGAACGAGGACCCGCGCCATGTACCTGATGACCCCGGAGGATTTCGAACCCTGGGTCGGCGGCCAGGTTCGCGTCAATACGATCCCGAAGCCGGTCGAGGTGACGCTGGCGCGGCTCGAGCGCAGTCCCCGGCGAGCGCCGACCATGTAGCTGGGTTCTGGACCGTGCGCGCACGCGGCAGCGTTCCGTTCTGACCTCCACGCTGGAACTGCGCAGCCTTTGCGCTCCGAGCGGCTCCGGAGATCTCGTCGTCATCGCGACCGGAACTGAGAGCCGGGCTAGCCCACACGGGCAGCAGGGGTGGAGAACCGCCGCACATGCAGGCAACGGGTGCCCATCGCCTCACAGACCAAAGCTCCGTTCCGCGGGTATCGGAACGGAGCCTCGGTGTTGCCTCTCAGTACTTCGCCGCCTCTAGCACTTCGGAACGTTCGGCGGGCACTTCTTCGCCGGCGGCGGCGGCGGCGCGGCCGGCCTTGGCGGCGGCGCGGGCGGGCGCGGTGGTGGTGGCGGCGGTGCCGCTACTCGTGGCGGCGGGGGCGGCGGCGCGGCAACGCGTGGCGGCGGGGGAGGTGGCGCCGCCCGCACTGGCGGCGGCGGGGGCGGCGCTGGCCGGCTCACCTGCGGCCGCGGCGGCGGGGGCGGCGGTGGCGCTGCCCGGACCGGAGGCGGTGGCGGTGCCGGCCGCGCGATCTGAGGCCGGGGCGGAGGGGGCGGCGGCGGTGGTGGCTTCGCGACGCTGACCGTCGGCTTGGCTGGCGGCGGGGGCGGCGGCGGAGGCGTTACCGCTTTTTTCTCGTCGAGAACCTTCCTCCTCTCGTCAGGGGTCGCTGTGGGCTGGGTCTGCGTCAGCCCGGGCCTCGGCGGAACGACCGCAGGGCTGGGCTGGTTGGCCGCAGGGTTCGGTTGGTTGTGGAGGTTGGGTGCAACCGCCGGCGATGGAGACGGCAACGGCTTCAGGTTTGCGCTCGGAGGCGCGACGCCCGGTTGGGGGCTGACGTTGGTTCCCGGAGGCGCCGGCGGCACGCCCTTCGCGCCGGGAACGGGCAATGCGTTGGCTTTCGGCAGCTCGTTGATTTTCCCCGGTCCCTGCGGCGTCGTGGTCGGCGCGATGTTGGCCGGGACCACGGGCGCCGTCGTTGCCGGCTTTGCCGCCGGACTATTCGCGATGCTCGGCGGGACAGGCAATTTGCCCTGTTGGATCAGCGATGCCCGCTGCTTGACCGAGGGTGGGAGAACGGCAGTTGCCGTAGGGGTGGCCGGCGGTGACGCCGCCGGAGCCGCGGTGCCGGGCGTGGGCGCGGCCGGAGGCGCCGGCGGCGGCTGGTTGATCACGGTATTGATGACCGTCGTGTTATGGATGTTGTTGTAAATGATGTTGTTGGGCGGCGGCGCGACATAGACCGGGGCCCGCACATAGACCGGGATCGGCACGAACCGCGGTTGCGGCAGGATGAAGAGGCCGACCGTTACGATCGGCGGATCCAGCACCACGAAATCGGGCGGGGGCGGCGGCAGGAAATACACCGGCGGTGGCGGAGGCGGAGCGAAATCGAACTCGGGATCGCTGAACGCGAACACCGGACGATCGATGTAGACGATCTCGTCCGGCGGCGGCGGTGGGATGTCGTAATCGATCATGGCAAAGCGCGGCGGCGGCTCCAAGGGCGCCGTGAGGATGGCCAGACGCCGCCGTGCATCCTCCGCATGCGGACCGCGCGAATAGCGGCGCAGATAGGACCAGTAGGCCTCCGGCGTATCGGCCCGATAGGTACGGCGCCAGGTGATGGCCTCGCGACGCGCCGCGACGATCGCCCTCACCCGCTTGGCGAGCGCGTCGCTCGGATAGGCGACGAGAAAATCCTCATAGGCCTGCACCGTGTCGCGTTCGAGCGCGGCGCTGAAAGCCTCTTGCGCGCCGAGATCGCGGATCGGCCGATCGCGGACCGCGGCGGCCTGGTCCGGCGGTGCCTGCGGCGGCGCGTCCGGCGCCCGCTCGAAGAACAAGAATTCCGTGTCGAGCTTTTCGGCATCCCAGGGGATCTGCCCGCCCTTCGACGTCTCGCTGACTCGCAGCCGCACGCGGTTGAATATCTCGGGCAGCGGCAGCCCGCCGGTGCGGATCATTTCTGCAAGCGCCTGGGCGTAGGCGCCGTAATTGCCCTGCTCGGCCGGCGCCACCGTTCCCGGCGCCGCATTATAGGCGATCAGCATGTGCTGCGCCGGTTCGACCAGCGCCAGACCGCTCGCGATCTGGCTCTGCACGAAGGGTTGCTGGCGGGCCGCATCGACGACCATGATGCCCGCTTTGAGCGGCAGCGTGCCGAGTTGGCGCATGTAGTCCGACAGCCTGAGGCCCTCGATGGGGATGTCGGTGTCCCGGCCGATATTGGAATCGACCGGAACGAAATAGTTTTCGCCGACATACTGCATGGCGTAGCCGGACAGATAGACCATCGCGACGGTCCCGGGCCCCGCGCTTTCCGCCTTCTGCATGAAATCGCGAAAACTCTTGCGCAGGGCGTCGCCATCGAGATCGCGCGCACCCACCACGTCGAAGCCGGCCGCCTGCAGGGTCTGCGCGATCAAGCCTGCGTCGTTGGCGGCGGTTGCCAGCGGCGCATTGGCATAGGCGCCGTCCCCGACCACGAGCGCGATGCGCTTCTCCGCCTGCGGTCTCTGAGCCGCGACCGGCAGGGCCAGCGCCGCGACCAGCAGAACGACGAGGCTCGGGGGCAATACAGACCGAAATGAAAATCGAGGCATGGAAGTCCCACCTTTTCCGACCAGGAAAATCACACGGAAACACGTCTCTGCTGAACCGGCGTTGAACGAAACGCGGTGTCATCATGACGGCAGGATTCCGGCGCCGCCATGGCAAGCGTATAGTGACCCTCTGGTTCCAGCAGCTACCCACACGATAATCGACCGAGGCGAACGCAGTCTGGGATCCAACGGAACCTCGATCGGTCCAAGATGCCGCGCTTCCGGTCGGAAGGATCGCGGCCGTCAAGTCACCAGATCCACCTTGCCGTCCTTGAGCCGGTAGATGCCGCCGACCACCTTCAGCTTGTTCTGTTCGACCGCGGCACTGAGGATCGGCGTTGCGGATTTCAGCTTGGCGACGTTGTCGACCACGTTCTGCCGGATGGCGTTGCCGAGCGTATCCCCGGACTGTTGCGATGCGGTCTTCACGGCGGGCGCGATGGCCGCGGCAAGCGAGGGCATGTGCCCTGGCAGCGCCTTGTCGTCCTTGAGAGACTTGATGGTCGCATCGACCGCACCGCAACCGTCATGACCGAGCACGAGGATCAGCGGCAAGCCGAGTATCGCGACGCCATATTCAAGGCTGGCGATGGTTTCGTCACTGGCAAAATTTCCGGCGACGCGGCAGACGAACAGATCGCCGCGGCCGCTATCGAAAGCATACTCGGGCGCGATCCGCGAATCCGCGCAACTCAAGATTCCCGCGTAAGGGTTCTGGCCTCCGACAAGCGCTTCGCGCTCATGCATGAAATCATGACGCTTCGATACGCCCTCGACGTAGCGCGCATTTCCCTGCATCAGGCGCTGAAGCGATGCATCCGGCGACAGCACATTCTGCGGTTTGGGCGGCTGCTTTTTCTTCTCCTCCTCGTCCTTTCTCTCCTTGGCTCCGGCCGCGTCTGCCACGAGCACACCGATTGACGAAGCCGCGAGGGCAACGAATCTGCGCCGCGACGTCATCGGCGAGGAAAGCAGGTCTTGGTCGCACCTCCCGCACATTGGCCGCTCCTCCCTGTTTACAAGGTCTGCACGTCGACCACGCCCGAGACCGCCTTGATGGCACCCGCGATCTGTGGCGAGACTTTGAAGCGTCCGGGCAGCTTCATTTCCACCTCGGTTTCGAGATCGAGCAGCATCACCAGCGAGACGTCGCCATCGCCGCCCGTGGCCGGCCCACCTGCGGGCTTGCCTGGTGCGTTGCGCGCGCCCACGCCGGGAACGGCGGCTTCCGGCATCTGCAGCCGCCTGGCGATCGAATCCAGCGGACGCGTGTCGCGCAAAAAGATGCGCAGGCCCTTCTGGGTCTTGGCCGCGGCCGCATCCAGCGATTCCGCGTGCAGCACCCGCGCCCGCACATCCTCGCCCTGCAGCTCCGCGCCGAGCTGCAACAGCACGGCAGCGCCCGGCTCCAGCACGTCGCGGTATTGCGCGAGCCCCTCGGAGAACAGCACGGCCTCGAAATGGCCGGTGGGATCGGACAGCCCCATGATGCCCATCTTGTTGCCGGTCTTGGTGCGCCGCTCCATGCGCGAGACCACGGTGGCGGCAACCTTGCCCGCGGTCGCCCCGGTCTTCACCGCGCGGGAAAATTCCGCCCAGCTCTGCACCCGCAGCCGCTTCAGCGCGGTCGCATAGTCGTCGAGCGGGTGGCCGGAGAGGAAGAAGCCGATCGCATCATATTCGCGCCGGAGCCGGTCGGCCGGCAGCCACGGCTCGATCTGCGGCAGCATGATGGTCGGCGCGTCGGCCGCGTTGCCGAACATGTCGTTCTGTCCGATCGTCGCGGCCTCATGGCTGCGCTGGCAGGCGGCAAGAATGGCTTCCGCGCCGGCGAACACCCGCGCCCGGTTGGAATCCAGCACATCGAACGCGCCGGCTGCCGCCAAGCTTTCGATGATGCGCTTGTTGATCGCGCGCGGATTGACGCGCGCGGCGAAATCCGCAAGCGAGGTGAACGGCCCACCCGTGTTGCGCGCCGCCACGATCAGCTCGATCGCCTGCGGGCCGACGCCCTTCAGCGCCGCCAGGGCATAGAAGATGGTGCTGTCGGCGACCTCGAAACTGGCGCCGGAGCGGTTGATCGAGGGCGGCTCGACCTTGATGCCGAGCCGCTGCGCCTCGGCGCGAAACTCGCTGAGCTTGTCGGTGTTGTTGAGGTCGAGCGTCATCGAGGCCGCGATGAACTCGACCGGATAATGCGCCTTCATATAGGCGGTGTGATACGACACCAGCGCATAGGCCGCGGCGTGGCTCTTGTTGAAGCCGTAGTCGGCGAACTTGGCGAGCAGTTCGAAGATGGTCTCCGCCTGCCCTTTCGGGACGCCGTTTTTCGTCGCGCCCGCGACGAAGCGATCGCGCTGCTTCTCCATCTCGGAGCGGATCTTCTTGCCCATCGCGCGGCGCAACAGGTCGGCTTCGCCGAGCGAGTAGCCGGCCATCACCTGCGCGATCTGCATCACCTGTTCCTGATAGATGATGACACCGAAGGTCTCTTTCAGGATCGGTTCGAGCAGCGGGTGCAGATACTCCGACTCCTCGTCGCCATGCTTGCGCGCGCAATAGGTCGGGATGTTCGCCATCGGGCCCGGCCGGTACAACGCGACCAGCGCGATGATGTCCTCGAAGCGGTCGGGCCGCATGTCGACCAGCGCGCGCCGCATGCCCTGGCTTTCCACCTGGAACACGCCGACCACATCGCCTTTCGCCAGCATCTGGTAACTCGGGGCATCATCGAGCGGCAAGGTCGCCAGATCGACCTCTATGCCGCGCTGCTTCAGCAGCTTCACCGCGACATCGAGCACCGTCAGCGTCTTCAGGCCGAGGAAGTCGAATTTGACGAGACCGGCCGGTTCGACCCATTTCATGTTGAACTGGGTCACCGGCATATCCGACTTCGGATCGCGATAGAGCGGCACGAGTTCGCTCAACGGGCGGTCGCCGATCACGATGCCCGCGGCGTGGGTGGAGGCGTGGCGCGTCAAGCCTTCGAGGCGCTGGGCAATATCGAAGGCGCGCGCCACCACCGGGTCCTCGTCGCGAAACGCCTGCAGCTTCGGCTCGCCCGCGATCGCGGCGGCCAGCGTCACGGGAGCCGCCGGATTCTGCGGCACCAGCTTGGTCAGCTTGTCGACCTGGCCATAGGGCATCTGCAAGACGCGCCCGACGTCGCGCAGCACGCCGCGCGCCTGCAGGGTGCCGAAGGTGATGATCTGCGCCACCTGATCGCGGCCGTAGCGCTGCTGCACGTAGTCGATCACCTCGCCGCGCCGGTCCTGACAAAAGTCGATGTCGAAGTCCGGCATCGAGACGCGTTCGGGATTGAGGAAGCGCTCGAACAGCAGCCCGAATCGGATCGGATCCAGATCGGTGATGGTGAGCGCCCAGGCCACCAGCGAACCCGCGCCCGAGCCGCGGCCGGGCCCAACCGGAATGCCCTGCGCCTTCGCCCATTTGATGAAATCGGACACGATCAGGAAGTAGCCCGCATAGTTCATGCGGGTGATGACGCCGATCTCGAAGGCGAGCCGCTTGCGATAATCTTCCTCGGTCGTGCCGGGCGACAGGCCGTGCACGCGCAGGCATCGCGACAACCCCTCCTCCGCCTGCCGGTTCAGTTCGGCCGCTTCCTCGCTCGCGGCATCGGCGCCGGCGCCGACCGTAAAGCGCGGCAGGATCGGCTTGCGCGTGGTGGGCCGGTACGAGCAGCGCTCGGCGATCTCGACGGTCGAGGCGAGCGCCTCCGGAATGTCGGCGAACAGCACCGCCATTTCCGCGCGCGTCTTGAAGCGGTGATCGGGGGTCAGTTGTTCGCGATCGGTTTCGGCGATGAGCCGGCCGCTGGCGATGCAGAGCAGCGCATCATGCGCCTCGTAATCGTCGGTCGTCGCAAAATAAGGCTCGTTGGTCGCGACCAGCGGCAAGCCCTTGCCATAAGCGAGATCGATCAGGCCGGCCTCGATGCGGCGTTCACGATCGATCCCGTGGCGCTGCAGTTCGACATAGAGGCGGTCGTCGAACAGCGACGCGAGGCGCTCGCAACGCGCGGCCGCAAGCACCGAATGATCGGCCTCGATCGCGCGCGAGATCGGTCCGTCCGGTCCGCCGGTGAGCACGATCAGGTCTTCGGCTTCACCACTCAGCCAGTCGAACTTGATGTGCGGGGCCTGATGCACCGGCGTTTCGAGGAAGGCGCGGGAGTTCAGCCGCATCAGGCTGCGATAGCCGCGTTCGCGCGCGGCCAACAGCACGATCCGCGCCGAAGCGCTCACCTGCGCATTGCGCGCGTTGGGATCGTGGTCGCCAAAATCGACCGCAAGTTCGAGCCCGATGATCGGCTGGATGCCGTAGCCCGCCATCTTGTCGGAAAATTCCAGCGCGCCGAACATGTTGTCGCTGTCGGTCAGCGCCAGCGCCGGCTGGCGGTCCGCCTTGGCGAGCTCGGCAAGCTTGGCGATCTTGATCGAGCCCTTCAACAGCGAATAGGCCGAATGGACGTGGAGATGGACGAATCCAGCGCTGGACATGCTCGCTTTTGGCTTTCCGGGGCTTGTGGCGTTTCCTGTCGGAGATCGCGGAGGCATCTCCGCACCCGACTCGGTGAGGGCGATGGTGAGGCCTCATGCGGCCCCTGTCCACGCCGGCGCCGCAATAGCTGTGCGCCGTCCTGATTTTCCCCAGGCTTCGACGCCAAAAATTCAAAGCTGTGGAATGATTTGCGCCCAAACCGCGATCATACCGACGAACAGCGCGATGGACGCCAGCGCGACCGCCTCCTCGACGAAAATCTTGAGCATCGTTGCCTCCTCGAATGAAGAACATAGAGGGAACGATGTTCTATTTTTGTTCTCTCGTCAAGCGCGTAGTGGGTCTGTTTGGAAGCGTAGTAGGTCAGTTTGGGGTCAGTTTGGAAAGTCGCCCGCGAAAGCAGGGGCGTGGTTAAGGAAACGTGGACCGGAACGTCGGAATGCGAATGCCAAGGCGGCCTCTCAGTCGAATCCCGCCATGTGCGGCGCATGCCCTGCGGCGATGTCGACGGATCAATTTGGCGAGCTGATCTTGGCCCTAGTGCGCCTGAGCGGATTCAGTCTTGATCCTCTCGCGCCATCGCCAGACGGCGACGCCGCTCCAGATGGCCTCAACCAGCCCGAACGGCCAGGCGCCCTGCAGGAGCCCGTGGACCGCGGTCCTCCAGAGCATAGCAAACGAGCATTGCAGTGATCCAACAATGGCGGCGGCTTGGCCTGCCGTCACGCGACATCCAATACACGTCTCCTTCAAACAAAAAGCCCCGGGCTGGGCCGGGGCCTTTCGTCCGCCGCGG
>WNGQ01004458.1_pt1 | contig 24723 bp, 27 predicted proteins | sample 5407661 | NCBI WGS metagenome assembly WNGQ01 (sample SAMN13153382, study PRJNA577476) | soil metagenome | isolation source: 60 cm soil or saprolite under Garry oak tree replicate 2 | place: USA:California | collected 2016-06-15 | reverse complement strand
CCATCCTGTAGCCGTCAATGATAATGTTAGGGTGAACGTCTCGGTCAAGCAAAGCCTCCGCCCCAGCAAGCAATTCACCGGCGAGGACCACCGAGGTTGTGGTCCCGTCTCCGACTTCTTGGTCCTGGGTCTTAGCAACCTCAACTAGCATCTTCGCAGCAGGGTTCTGGACATCCATTTCCTTCATTATAGTAGCCCCGTCATTGGTAATGACTATGTCGCCAAAGCTGGCAACCAGCATCTTGTCCATTCCACGGGGACCGATAGTCGACCGCACAGTCTCGGCCAAAACTTTCGCGGCCATTATGTTGCTTCTTTGAGCGTCTCTTCCTCTTGATCGGGAAGTGCCTTCCTTCAGAATTAGAACGGGTATCTCTGACGACGTATCAAATCACTTGAACGGAAAAATGAAAATGGGCATAGTTAAACATGTGCCAACAAGAATACAACCTAGCAAGTGCACTTATGGTATTCCTCACAAATTCAGACCCAATCGACAGACAGAACCTACGCCAAGTGAAACCCTCCGTCGACCCATTCGACGAGCCGATAATCATAGCCACATAATTCAGGCTGGAATCCAAGACATGGGGACGTATGTTCGAGAGTCGTGAGGAGTACATAGAGGAATTCGGAAAAATTGATTCGAGAACACGAGGCGTTGTCAAGCTCAATCGTGGTCTCGAGGTTGACTTTTCCCCACGGTTCCTAGACAGTGTCGGAGACTTCGTCAACAGGGCACAATGGGACATTCTGCTCTGCTCCGTTCACGAATTCGGAGACGGACGAGATGTCGAGAGAAAAACCCGAACACGAGGCTTGACTGACCAGAGGAATCGTTGGGAGACCTACCTTCCAATTACAGACAATGGCCCTCGAGAGCAGCTTCGTACCTTTCAAGGTTCTTGCGCACCAGGTCCGGATGTCGAAAGGCACGAGCTGGATCCCAGAAGAGATCAGTGAAATGTTGACTGATCTTAGCTTAGTCGCTAAGAAGAACGGAAAGGCACTCGAGCTGAATGGAAACGACATCGACTACAATCCCAGACTTGTGCGACTGCTTGCACCTGCCTGCTCAAAGACCCGCTGCCTAGTGAGCCTCGGCTCAGATGCGCATTATCCCAAAGACGTTTTCAGAAACGTGGACATAGCAATTCGACTGGCAGATGAGTTCAAGCTAGAACTCGCATAATTGCACTCGAGAAATCTCCCCTAGAAGCACTCTCAGCACATGTTAGCTTCCACCAGTTTCCTCGTTCTGGTAGCCCAGCCAGCACGAGAGATAAAAAAGCAACGAGCCTATGCTCGCGCCGACAGGGCTTGAACACGGAAGGTAATCGTGGGAAGAGCGGCGTCCTCCCCAAGATTCTAGTCGCATACCTGACTTTTGTGCTCTATCTCTACTTGGCCAGCTGGTTGGCCTTTCTCAAAGTAGTCTACTTGCCTTTTTGGTCATTGCCAGCGGGGTCCCTTCTTCCCTTAGTGCTTCTGGGAATTGTCGCAGTTACTCTCTATAACTCATGGAAGAAAAGGAGAAAGAAGCTGGGCGACAGATCTGCTGCCCAGAAGTCCTGAAGCGGACCGATCCCGGAGAGCGAGACAAGCTTGCACTTCCGAAGAACGATGAGGTAACAGTCGAACTATAGGAAGGAGCGGCAACAGAGAGATTGTGGAACATTGGCAGCGCAGCCAGCAGTAAAGCAAGCGGCAAAACGATACGCTCGTGCCTCCACGCCGACACCCCACCGCGAGGAGCCAAAGGAGCTGGACTCCGACAACGAGGCCGTCGCCCATATGCACGAGGGAATCAGGCGCATTCTCTCAAAGGCTGGACCAAAACCAGGGACAAGCCTTGACGTTCCCGAGGATGAGAAGCATGTCCTCCACTGCCGGAGGATCCTCAAGGTAGACATTGAGCGGAGAATCGTCAATATCATACTGGAAAAGTCAGAGGGAGGCCTACGACAAGTGAGAATCGAGGCCTCTGACGACTAGAAGATTAGTTTGTCTAGAATCCTTCCCCAAGTGAGTCGCACACTCGGGGCATCCCCTACGACATCGGCTACCTCGCGAAGTTGAGGGAAGTGTTTGCGGTCACTTAGTGGACTGATCTTGAGACTTCCTTAACAGCACCCTCGAGAATATCAAGACCCGGATCAACAAGGTCCCTAGTTATGATAAGCGGTGGTGCTATGCGTAGAGTGGAGTGGCCGCATGTAATTACTGCTAAACCCTGCCGGAACGATTTCATCATGATATCGTGGGCTTCTGTCTCGCCGAACTCCTTGGTCTTCGGATCCTTCACGATCTCTGCCCCAATCATCAGACCCTTACCTCTAACATCGCCAATTATCGGATATTTTTCCTGCATCTCCTTCAACCGTTTCATGATGTAGTTGCCCTCGCGGGTCGCGTTTTCCAAGAGATGTTCGTCACGAATTGCGTGGATTGTTTCGATCGCGGCTGCGCATGATAATGGATTGCCGCCGAAGGTGTTGGCGTGAGCTCCTCCCTCCCAGTCCATCAACTCGGCCTTCGCAACGGTCGCCCCGATTGGTAGTCCTGAGGCCAGGGCCTTGGAGGTGCATACAACGTCGGGTTCAATTCCCCAGTGTTCAATTCCGAACCATCTGCCGGTACGGCCCATTCCCGCCTGGACCTCGTCATCAACAAGGAGGATATCGTTCTTGTCAGTGAGTTTCTTCAACCGTTTGAAATAGTCGTCTGGAGGTACTACGTAGCCTCCCTCTCCCTGGATGGGCTCTGCGAACAGTGCGGCCGTGTCCTCAGCGGGCAAGTACGTGTCTAGCACTTGCTCTTGGATATAGTCGACGCAGTACATTCCGCATTCTGGATACTCGAGCTTGAACGGGCAGCGGTAGCAATAGGCGAAAGGGACGTGGACGTCGCCTGGGACCATTGGGGAAAAGTGTCGTCGCTGGCGGGGCTTGCTGGCCGTTAGGCTCAACGCGCCTAGTGTTCGTCCGTGGAAGGCACCTATGAACGAGATGAAGCTGTGCTTGCGCGTATGCCACTTTGCAAGTTTCATCGCGGCCTCAATTGCCTCTGTTCCACTGTTGCTCAGGAAGACCTTCTTCGGAAAATTCCCTGGCGTGATCTTTGTGAGTTCTTGTGAAATCTGAACGATCTTCTCGTAGTAAAAATCGGTGTAGGAGTAATGTGTGAACTTGTCAGCCTGCGCCTTGATGGCGGACACTACTTTAGGATGAGCATGCCCAACGGCAAGACAGACTAGGCCGGAGTTGAAGTCGATAAACTCGTTACCGTCAACGTCCTTGACAATACAGCCCTTGCCGGATTCTGCTACAAGAGGATAGAACCGGACGAGTGACTGGGAGATTAGAGACTGGTCTTCCTTGACTATCTCCCGGGCCTTGGGTCCCGGTGGTGTAACTACAATCTTGGGATACTTCGGGGATTGTGACATTTACAGGTCGCCGCTTGGGCAACGACCCAGCATGACTATTAAAATTGCTTCGGACTCTGGGAAACATGACGGGTCCCACTAGTCTTTATGCCGGCGAGCCACCCGGCTGGAAAGTCTGATATTCTGCCTATCCGTCTATTGTTGTGGAAATAGCCCTCTCTTCGTTCAGGGTGTCTCACAGTTAGCCAATGCGAGAAAGCACAGTAAGCATAGGAGCACCACTCGCACTTTGCGTCTTGAGAGCGAGCTAGACGAAGGTCTCTCTAAGCTGGCTGAGAAGGACAACATTAGCGTTAATCTTCTCATCAACAAGGCTCTAACCCGATACGTAGAATGGGATGCAAACTCTGAGAAGTTTGGTCTAGTATCTGTATCGAGGCGGCTCCTAAGATCCCTTTTCGAATATGTCCCGGACAAGGAGGTGAGAGAACTTGGGACCAGGTCAGGCAAGGAAGGGGGGCCCGAAATGGTGACTTTCTTCTACAAGAAGTTCGACTTGGACTCGCTGCTCAGGGCGTTCGAGAATCTAACGTCGAAGTACGCGAACAATTTCAAGTTCGAACACCATTTCGATGGGAAGATGCACACGCTCGTGATGAAGCATGATACTGGACTAAAGGCGTCAGCGTATTATGCAGAATCTGTGAAGGCGGTGTTCGCCTTGCTGGGCTTGAAGGCGAAAACTAGTGAGACCGAGGCTCAGGTAGTCGCCACTATCAATGTGGTTTGAAAGCTAGAAGCACATTCTCCGTGCGATGGTCCCCGGAAGCGTAACTAGTGTTGGAGCTGGCTCACTAGGACTCGGATATTCTTCTGGTCCTTAGCTGCCCAGCGTTATCTCGATTGTTGAGAGGCTGGCGATGGAGCCATCGTCCCGCTTGATCTCCTCGGTCCCGATGTCCACGCTCTCGATTGTGACGTTCTTGAGAAAAGCTCTACGGAGCATATCGACAACCTCCACGGCCTTCGTGATGGACTGGCCGCGGGCGCGAACCATGACTTCCGGTACGCCTGTGTTGAAGAGGGTCACGCATGCAACCACATAGTTCATCGTGGGTTTCTTGCCGACCCTGACGAGGAACGGTGCTTCTTCTTCTTCCGTGTGTCCGTTGTTGCCGTTGTTCCCGAGCTCTGCCATAGAATCTACCGTGGACTAGGACTAGTTTGTCTCCTTTCGTTGACCTTTGAGATTAACCTTGCCTATTCCCTTGCTCTCCCCCTTAAAGGCGTTGGAACCCTAGCGCAGCGAGAATCCAGGAGCTGGAGGAATCCCCCTCATGCTTTGGGGCTTTAAAAGCCGAAGAGAAGACCCTACGAGCAAACCCGGTTTACAGCGAGACCTACCATCATGGATTCGGTCAACCCAACAGTCTTCCACATGCTGGAGAGGCTCGTCGGGAAGAAGGTCCTAGCCGTGATAAACCGGGATTTCGGCTATGAGGGCCGTTTGGCTGTGGTATCTCACGAGCCGCCGGGAATCTGGATGATCGAGACCGACGCTGTGATTTTGCGATCTACCGTGGTCAGCCCGATTCCCCAGGTTGTTAATCGGGAGTCGAAGGGTGATCTGTTTCTTCATCTGGACGCGATTCAGCGGTTGGAGAGTATTCCGGAGGGCAAGCCGAATGCGAAGCGATAGGATAGGATGGCTGAACGGTCTCGTCGTCGGGACGGAGGAGGCGACGCTGCTTGTTGATCCTCAGCAGACGCGGAAGGCACCAGCATCTGCAAAGGTCCTAGTTTCACATGCTCACGCGGACCATACTAACGGTTTCAAGTATAGAGGAGTGAAACAGTCCACAGTTGAGACGCGAGATATCCATGTAGCCCTCAACGACTACAAGGTAGTAAATTTCGAGCCCCTAGAGTACGGTGAGAGGATTGTCTGGGACGATGTGGAAGTTGTCGCGTTGAATGCGGGGCACATGCTGGGCTCGGCCCAGTTCCTGATTAACACGCCCAACCAGACGATTCTCTATACTGGCGATATCAACTGTGTTGATACGTTGACGACGAGGGCTGCGACCCCGGAAAAGTGCGACGTGCTGGTTATCGAGGCGACATATGGTTCGCCGTTCTACAAGTTTCCGCCGAGAGAGATGGTGTACGCGGGGATTGTCGAATGGGCCCTAGACACGCTGAAGCATGGGATGATTCCCTGCTTGCACGTTTATGCTGCTGGTAAGGGACAAGAGATTGTTCAGCTTTTCAACGTGTATACGAATCTGCCGGTTGTTGTGAATCCTCGACTTGACGGGGTGAACCAAAGGTACAATCGGAGTGGGCATGATTTGAAATGGAGTACTGCGGATAGTAAGCATGGTAAGGCGGTCCTGGACAAGGATGCATGCGTCTACGTAACCACGCCAAACGATCGTCATCATCCGGGGCGTAGGCATGAGAGTGCTTACGCGACGGGGTGGGCGTTGTCTTCGAAGGGGAGGAGTACGGCGTTTCCCCTGAGTAGTCATGCTGACTTTGATCAGCTGGTCGGTTTCATCAGGAAGTGCGACCCGAGAAGGGTCTACATTTTCACAGGTTTCGCGGAGGAGCTGCGGGTCGCGCTGAGGACTCGCGTCGGTGTTGAGGCTAGGTTTGTGCCATCGTATGTTCAGCGAACACTGGGGGAAAACTACTAAGATCCTTCTGAAGACGATCTATTAGCTGATAGTAGTCTAGGCGGCTCTGAGAAAGGCGAGGGCGAACAGCGCAACGGCAACTAGCGCCATCCCAGAGATGACTACGAGGTAGGGGCTCAGCTTGATTCCTGGAGTATCTTCTTCGAAGAAGCGCAATAGCCCGGCGCTGGCTGCGGGCATTGGAGCCTCGTCGCGACGCCTCTTCTCCCTCTTGCTCATCCCGCTTTATCACTGAGAAGACCGGGACGGAGGCGAGTATTAAGGATAATGAACTCTGAGTAAGCTGCCGGTGTTTCCGGGCGAGTGCTATCGCAGCTTCACGTACTCGTAGGCGTCGTCCGTTGTCTCGAAGGCGTAGTGGATCTTGTTGAACCCTTTCCTGAATTCCGCAACTGACTCAGCTACCTTCCGTGGCTCCTCCTTCTTGACCACGACGCGGGTCATGAGTTCGCCGATGTGAACCATGTCTGATTCTTTCATTCCGAGTCGTGTGACCTCGGAGGTTCCGCAGCGGATGCCGCCTGGTGCATCGAAGTGTCTGCCCGCCTTCAGATCGTAGGGCAGGAGATTTCGGTTCATTATGATGTTCGAGTCCTCCAAGCGCTTCTCGATGGTCTTACCATCTCCATACTGGGTGATGTCCGCTACTATCTGATGTGACTTGGTGAATCCTCGTTTTTCGCCTAGGACCTTGAAGCCTCGTTCGTGCAGTGCCTGTGCGAGCGCTCGTGCGTTCTTTATGATCTGAGCCGCGTATTCTCGGCCGAACGCCTTCATCTCCGCGAACATCACGGCCTTGCCTGCTAGATGGTGGAGGTGGTGGTTGCTGACGTTGCCGGGGAACGTGGATTTCTTTATCGCCTCTCCGTACTCGGGCTTCGAAACGATTAGGCCGCCTTGTGGTCCCGGTAGTGTTTTGTGTGTGCTGCAGGTCATGGCGTCGGCGCCTTCGTGAATTGGGTCCTGGAATTGTCCGGCTGCGACGAGCCCTGCGACGTGGGCCGCGTCGTAGCATATCTTGGTGCCGTGTTCTTTGTAGAGGTTGGAGAGTTCGGTGACGGGCTGTGGGAAGAGTAGGACGGACCCGCCGAACATGGAGAGAGTTGGTTTCTTGCCCTCGCTCGCAAGCTTCTCAACCCGTTTACGGGTAAGGTCGATGTCGATGTCCATCTCGTCGGTGTTGAATGGGAAGTATTCGACGTTGAGCCCCCGGACTGCGCCTGCTGTTCCACCTATCTCCTTCTTTCCAGTGCTGATATGACCACCTGAGGGTATGGGCAGGGCCATGATAGTGTCGCCCGGACTAGTGAAGGTAGTGTACGCGACCAGGTTGGCACAGACGCCTGATATTGGACGGACATCGGCGAATTCGACGTGGAACAAGTCTTTGGCCAGGTCAATGCATAACTGTTCTACTTGGTCGATGTACTTGCAGCCCGCGTAGAGTCGTTCGCCTGTCCAACCTTCCGCGTACCGGTTCCCGAAATCGCTGAGAACCGCTTCTCTGACCGCTGGGCTGGGTATGTTCTCGCTGGCGATGAGTGGTAGAGATTGGGAGAACCACTTGTGGTGTGCTTGCAGTAGCTCGAAGACTTTGTTGTAAGTGGTCCGAGGCTCCATCATTGTCATGCTGGTCCCCGGCCGCGACAGTTGTTTAAGACTTGACCCGCGACCCCAGTGGAGTAGGCTTTTCTACCGAGCCCTGTGCCGGGGCCGATTCTACGAGCCATGTTCAGCATTGACCGAATCCGGTCCGACCTTGAAGAGTTCACGAGCCTTGTTGACGAGGAGCACTATCTGAACGGCGCCGGTCTGAAAGACAAGGCCGAGTTCACGAAGATCTACGAGAAGTTCGGGCACCTGTTCAACAAGGAGACGATTGATTTTGTCCTTGAGTACTCAAAGACTGTTGAGGGCGATGAGGAGCGAAGAGTTGGGTATCTCAAAGCGTTCCTAGTCGGGGATTACATGCAGAACATGGCCAAGGAACTCTCGGACCGGGTCCTGACGATGGAGGTCGAGGCGACAGTTGAAGTTGAAGGTCGGACGATGCCGTTCCGCCAGGCCGCTGTGGTCCTTGCTAACGAATCGGACCACTACAAGAGAGGTGAAATTTTCCAGGCGCGGAACAGGGTGATGGACCGGCTTAACCCGGTTCTAGAGGAGAGATGCCGGTTGATGCATGAGACCGCTAGGGAGCTTGGCCATGCGGGCTATCTGGAGCTGTACGAGGATATCAAGGGTTTTGATCTGAAGGCGCTGGAGGCGGTTCTGAAGCCGTTGCTTGAGAAGACAAGCGCCCTCTATCATGAGCGGATGAGTCGGATTGTAATGGAGAAGACTGGCCTTGGGCTCAGGGAGGCTGAGAAGCATGATGTAAGCTTCACCTTTCGGGCCAGTCAATTTGACGGTTTCTTTCCGAAACAGGACGCGGTGCCATCACTGGTCCATACGTTAGAGCGTATGGGTGTCGATCTGGCAGGGCAGCGGAATATTCACCTGGACTTAGAGGAGCGGCCGAAGAAGGACCCACGGGCCTTTGTGAGCCCGGTCCGGGTGCCGGGTGATATTCGGTTGGTCGTGATGCCTCAGGGCGGGCATGATGATTACGCAACTCTGTTTCATGAGGCGGGTCATGCTGAACATTTCGGCTGCACCCGGGCGGATTTGCCGGTAGAGTATCGATATCTGGGCGACAACTCGGTGACGGAGGGTTTTGCGTTCTTGATGGAGTATCTGACGGGAAATAGGGACTGGCTGTCCCGTTTCACGGACATGACGGACCCAACACCATTCCTGGAGTTTTCCAGGACATACAAGCTCTACTTCCTACGACGATACGCAGCCAAGCTGTCATACGAAATAGAACTGCACACAAAAGGGCTCGAATCGGCACCTTTGAGGTATAAGGAGATTCTCGAGTCAGCCCTCGTGTTTCGACATCCCGAGTCTCATTACTTGATGGATGTTGATGACGGGTTCTACACGGCTAACTATCTTAGGGCTTGGGTTTTCGAGGCTCAGGTCCGCAGGGTTCTCAAAGAGACATTTGGCGATAACTGGTTCGAGAAAAAGGGGGCGGGAATACAGCTGCAAAAATGGTGGTCGCTCGGCCAGAAGTTCCGAGTTGAAGAGATGCTACACGACCTCGGATATAGCGGTCTGGATCTCAGGCCTCTTCTCGACGATCTGCTTGCACAGAATTAATTTAAGTCCATTCAGAAAATTACAGACTCATTCGATATCTGCACTCTTCAGACCGTCTTCCTCAAAATGCTTGGGTCCAGGTTGACGCGATTCAAATTCACATCGCCTGCTACGCTCCTCGGCCAAAACTCTAGTCCTTTCAGCTGACATTGCCTCGTCGAGCTTTGCAAGTAAGGCTCTCGATTCCTCTGAGGCGAGTCAAATGTGGAGGTCCCGTCGGTGGAGAATAACGATCTTCACACGGCCTTTCTCATCGAGACCTGTGGACTGGATCTCTCCTAGAGAAACGTCGAGCTGTATAATCGTGTGGAACAAGAACCCGAGAGTCTCTCGGATTGCTGTCTCGACTCTGCTAAATCCTCAAGGTCTTTCCTCAATCCCTTCGTTAGGTCCACTTCTAAGAGTCGAGGGTGAAGCTTGACCCTGAAACGGGGTTTCTCTATGAGCATCAAGATATCATCAGTTGTCACCGCAGAATCCCTTCAACCGTGTTCCGTTGATATGAACGGACGACAGCTAGCCCATCAGTGTGATCTAGGAAACATGACATCGAACAGAAGCCGTAAGTCTGAGCTTGCAGGTACATGTCTGTGGTGAGAGCCTTGGCCGTGAAAGTCGGTGATACAGCGCCAGACTTCACTCTAGAGTCCAAGTCTGGAGAGAAAGTCTCACTCTCACAGTTCCACGGCGAGAAGAACGTGGTCCTCTATTTCTATCCTAAGGATGAGACGATGGGGTGCACTCGCGAGGCCTGTGGTTTTCGCGACAGATACGAGGCCTTTACGGACCTGGGTGCTGAGGTTGTAGCGGTAAGCTCTGACTCGCCAGAGTCTCATCGAAGGTTTGCCGAGCATCACCAGCTGCCTTTCACACTGCTGAGCGATCCGAGGAAGATGGTCCGGAAGCTGTATGGAGTTCCTTCAAACTTGGGCTTCTTGCCGGGCAGAGTCACCTATGTAATTGACAAGAAGGGAGTTGTCCGCCACATTTTTAATTCACAAATGCACCCGGAGGAGCATGTTAACGAGGCTCTGAGGATATTGAAAGGGATTGAAGCACCGCTGACAAACGAATAATCGCTAGGACTCGGCTTGTTTTCGGAACTGGTTCCACCAGCCAGCGTTGGCCTCTGCATACTCCACGAATCGACCTATGAGCTCCAAGGTCCCAGGACCAACATAGTGCTCTAGACCCTCCGTGTCTCGTTGCGCTCTAGCCTCCTCGACGCCGATTAATTGCAGGAATCGGACCAGGACGGCGTGTCGTTGTCCTAAGGTGTGGGCCATCCTATTGCCGCGCTCTGTAAGAACAATCCCTCCATATTTTTCGTGGATTAGCAATTGCTCTTCGCGAAGCCTATCGAGCATTCCTGTGACCGTTGGTGCTTTGACGTGCAGGTGCGTAGCAATGTCTACAGGCTTGGCGTAGCCTTTCGCCCGGATCAACTCATAAATGATTTCGACATAGTCCTCTGTCCGAGGAGACTGTCCTCTCGGCGAGGGCTTGTGGGCCGACGCTAGCTTTGCTAGTTGCGTCTTATCCTTGGTGGCACTAGGCATTCTCGGGATACGCCTGGGAAGCGAACCTAGTTGTCAAAGGAATTCTTTACAGATGGATTTTCAGGCTGAAATTGTCACGGAGCTTACGCAGAAAAGGCTCCACAGGACCAGGCTCAAGACTGACCACGAGAACCTGGTTGTTAACCCTGAAGAATACAAAATCAACTTTCTCGTACTGAACCGTCATGTGGCTTATCGGTCCACACTGCTCCTCGAGCTGTGACAGAGTGTCGAAGACCAGGGGTGGGACGCTGCCCATGAACTTGCGGTCATAGGTCTCCGGGGTGAGACTGTGAACGGAGGATCGCATTCTAGACTCTATCAGTTTATGGTTCCGGTCGAGTACGGCTACGTATCTCACTCTGTCGTCGAGGGCGAATAGGTCATCGGCCGGATGAGCGCTATGGCTACTCAAGGCTAGGTGAGGGGCTGACAAATCGAGACTAAAAGGCCTGCTATTCGGCCGAGAAAAGGCGATCTTCCGTGTCAGGCCCTGGCTTGCTTCGCAGTCTTAGCCCATATCTTCTTCTCGCTTATGATGAATCTAGCTCCGAAGGTCAGGAAAATGGCCACTATGTTGGCCCAGAACCACTTGCCGCTTAGGAGGTTCGTGATCACGAGGAGTAGTGGTAGTCTGACGACCAGGTCTGCTGAGGAGACTGCGGTGAAGAGGGTTGCTTTTCGGAGTAGACTGGCGCCGGTTCTGGATCTGAACACAAGGAACTCGTTTAGGGCGAAATTGGCGAGTATTGCTACTTGGCTGCTTAGGAACGCGCTGATGAGGAGAAGGGATAGCCCGTAGATGTTGGTGAGCAGTAGTAGGACGTACTGGTTGAGGAATATTCCGAGTCCTCCCACGAATCCGAACTTGACGAGGGTCCAAGCGAGCGTGCTGCCTTGCTCGGGTATCTTGCCGGCTGGGTACATTCCGAACCCGGAGGAAAATCGTGGGTCCTTGAGCGCAGCTTTGTAGAAAGCGGTGTTTGAACTGTACCGTGCAGCCGCTACTTGCGAGAGTGGATTGTGCAGCCGGTCCTCAAGGGTCAACAGTACCAGGACTGACTAGATACTGTCTTCCGCGAATATAACTGATACTCTCAACACCGACCGGCACATAGAACTGGGAATGAATAAACTGTTCCAGATACATTGAGATATTTGGTTTAACGCGAAAATTTCGTTCTAGTGAGCGACCTGCCCGGATGATCCGTATACAGGACTTGTTATTCCTAGACCCCAGGCCTCTGTGCAACGACCGGCATTACTGGCAACTGGGTGCCAGGCGACCTCATTTCCTCGAATTGTCGTCTTGCTCTTTCCATTTTCGGCCAGACGACCTCTCTGAAACCGGTTACAACGAACTCGTCGGGTCGATAGGGATCATTGATGACTCGGAGGGCTCTAAGGGCCCGGTCGAAGTTTGCCGGCGCGGTTGTTAGGAAGTAGCCGATTACCTCGTCATTGTACCAGTCTCTGAAGCCGCGTTCTATCTTGTGCCATCCCCAGCGGTCGAGTGCGGGGCGTACCCATTTCTGGTGTTTGAAGAGCCGCATGAGCCAGTTGTGAGCCAGCCATTGTGGCAGGTTGAACCGCCATTGCCTTCCAAAGATTTCGAACTCTGGCCGGTTGAGATGCTCGTAGGTTATCTTGTCACCGTTCTTCTCGTCGATGTTGTATCGGACCTTATCGCGTTCCAGCTTCTCTTCGTCGGTCAATAACTGTGGAGTGTAGATCTCGTCTTTGATCGCCATTACCTTGGCGAGGTTCCGGATCACGCTCTTGGTCGCTGGATATTCTCTTTCAGGCTTGTCGACCGCGTAGACGGCGAGGATCCGGTCTAGGTATTTGCTTGCATAGTTGAGATTTGCCCACTGGATCAGGTCATAGACTCGCCGGGCGATGTGTTTGTTGGTCTCGTCGTCGAGGCTCATCTTGGCAACAGCCTCCTCGACGATTCTCCGGTATTCGTTGGCGATGGGCTTGGCTGTCCACCATTTCCAGAAGGAGTGTTCGAGGGTCTTCGCTTTCCGATCCAGGAGAGTCTTGTAGTCCTCGGTGGAGCCGTAGAGACTGAGAATCTTCTCGTCGCCGACTATGTTCTTGAGATTGAGCAGTTCCGGCTCGGCCGCGAGCTTCCGTCCTAGGCGTAGGGCTTCCATGTTGCGTGGTCTCTGGCTTGGACTGACGGTCTCCATCAACGCGTCGATGAGGTTCTGCTCGGAGACGGGTATGAGACCCATCTGGAAGGCGGCGCCGAGCATGATTATGTTAACGTAGAGCCGACTGCCAAAGTAAAGTTCTGAAATGTCGCCGATCAGTCCCCCGAAATACTCGTCGGGGTTCGTGTGCTTCTTGATGTTGTACTCGACGTCGGCAGGGTAGTTCATCATGCCGGAGAGCATTGGTATGGTGGGAATCTGGGTCGTGTTGACGACGGCTGTGGTCCGGGCTCGGCTGGCGTAGAGGAGGCTTCTCTCGGCCTCAAGCATGTCCATGCCCATCAGTAGGTCGGCCTTGCCGTTGGGGACGATGGTCGAGATCTTGGCTGGTCCTTTGGAGTAGAGAACGTGGGCGGACACTGCGCCGTTGCGTATCGCGAGTCCTTTCTTGTCGTTGAACTTGACAGTGTAGCCCTGCTTGGTCCCGGCTCGGGCGAGAGTGGAGGAGAGTACTCCGACACCCATTCCACCGATTCCAGTGATGAAAATGTTCCAGTTCTCGTCGAAATCGCGTTGCTTTGCATCCGGGATCTGGTTCAGGGCGATTAGCCGGGCGCGGGGCTTTGGTGGGTTCTTGCGGGTGACGATTACCTTTTCGAATGAGGGACAAGCCATTATCTTTGTGCAGTAACTATCCGAGACACAGGTCGGCTGGTCAATGCCAATCTTCTCCCCATAGTCCGTGTTGATGATCGTTAGTCCAGGACAGCCTGTGTTTTTTGTGCATTCCCGGCAGTTCTCGCAAACTTCCTGGGAAATATTGATGAAGGTTTCTTCCTTGATGAAGCCCTGTTCCTGGATGGTCTTGTTCCGTTCCGCGCGTTTGCGCTTGTGAAATGTGATGCCGCATTCCTTGTCTGCGATGATAACCTTGACGCCCTTGCGCTCGAATGCCTTGTCCAGCTCCTTCATGTACTCTTCCCGGTTTGACGGTGGCATCTTCCGGACATAGAGTGAGGTCTTCCCCATGGCCCGAACAATCCGCTCAATGTCCTGCGCCTCGGTCTGGTCGCCCATGATGTTGTGGCCGGACTCGGGTGTGGGCTGGTGTCCGGTCATTGCGGTGTTCTTGTTTTCAAGGATGATGTAGAGAATATCTTGGCCTTCCTTTATCGAGTTGGAGATGGCAGTTATGCCGCGCCCGCCGTGCGCGAAAATGTCCTTGTTAGTCGGCTTGTCGCGTAGACTGTGGACCGCGCTTAGAGTCTCGCGGTGCGGGCAGCCTGCACAGAAGCCGGGCGAACGCGGTGGGACCAATAGTCCATAGGCCTTAATCTCGGCCAAAAGATCCAATTCTTTGTTGATTCGCGCCTTGTCAATTTTCGCTGCAGGGTCGCCGATATCCATGACCAGTTTGGCTATCTTTTCGATAAGAATGGACGGTGTTAGACCGCCTTCCTCTGGGAAGCCATCGCTTCCATCGAAGCTCTTGCCGTAAACAGCAGGAAGGCTCTTGAGTTCTCCTTCCTGCTCCAGTTCCTGAACTATCTGCTTGATCTGATTTTCAATAATCGGACTCTTCTCTTCCACCACTACAATATGATCGACGTTCCGTGCAAGGTCGGCGACGGTAGTCGGCTCTAGCGGGTAGGTAACGGCGGGTTTGAGAATTGGGAACTGCTGGTCTAATCCTAGCTCCCAAAGAGCTTGTTCTAGGTAGCTGTATGATATTCCGCTGGCTACGAAGCCGATGCCGTGCTTCTTCCCGTCCGCATAGAGTACCTTGTTGAGCTTGTGTTCACGGACGTAGTTGTAGACTCGGGGATAACGGTCGCGTATGATTTCCTTCTCAAGATCCCATGTGTTGGGTGGGATGCTAACCATTCGTTTGATGTCGACCTTACTAGTGTCGATTGTAACAGGATTCTTGAAACTGATTTCAGGAGGCTTGTTCTCGTAAAGGTCGACGTTGCCTCCGCCTTCTGCGAGGTAGGTTGTGATAAGATATCCAACTACTAGGTTGGACTCTATCGAGAGCCGAAGTGCCTCACCGATGAAGTCCTTGATCTCTTGGGGGTTGCTCGGCTCAATAATCGGCAGTTTGAGGTGGACCATGAGCTGGCGGCTGTCCCCGGCCACCTGGGTGCTGGACGCATGAGGGTCGTCTCCGCAGACGACTACGGAGCCGCCTCGTTTGCCGGTGAGTCCGTACTTGTCGGCGTAGTTGATGATGTTAATGGGATCGGCGGCAACGTTGAGGCCGACGCTTTTCATTACGGCTACGCCGTTGACGCCTACTTCGAGTGCTCCGTTAAGTGCGGCTGCCCCTTGCGACTCGTCGTTGGTCATTTCGCCCCATAAGCCATTGTCGCGTAGAATGTCCGCGTTTTCCTCGATTATGGTGTATACTTCCGCTACGGGCGAGCCTGGGTAGCCGGCGATGAGCCCTACCTGGTTCTCGAGGCTTCCCTTTACGATTAGCTCGTTACCGTTGAAGACGTTCTTTCCGGACCCTTGGACGAACCGTTGGTCCGACATTACACCACGCAGAGACTCCAAGAATCATTATGACTTATGGTATACAAAAAGGTCCTGTTCATATTACTGGAAGAGTGCAGTGTAACACAACATTTGACTGAAATCCCATGTTGGCAGCTCACGGGTTTTCATTTGTAGAGAACCTGGATAAGCTAAAGTGCGAGGGATTGCATTTTTAATCCGGTGCCGAGTTTGGCTCGGACCTTTGGATTCGGAGGCCCGGTGGGCCTACTTCACGCCTCTCTAGGCTTCGGTGTAGCAGTTGTGGTGGCACGAGTCTGGGAGTTTTTCGCTCAAGAAGCGCACTGTGCTCCCAAGTGTCCGGATTTCGCGAGTCAAGCACTTCGCTTACACCATTCTTACTATGGCCTCGGACTTCTCATCGGCTCCGCAACGGTTCTGGCAATGGCCAGGAGACAGAGGGTCCGATGGGACAGTTCTCTCTTCTTTGGGATTGGGGCCGGGCTCTTAGCAGATGAGTTCGGCCTCCTCTTTCTAGGAATTCCCTACAGCCACCCGATCTCAATCATGGTGTTAGCAATTTTCGCGTCTGTGTTCCTTGTCAGCACGCTGAACGCGGCTCAACGCGATGGAACGCGAGAGCTTGACGTATTAGACCACTCCGACGCGTTCACCGTCGCTGCGATCTTGTTAGGATTAGCCGGAGTCCTCTATCTCGACAGACCTCTGGTGCAATCTGTGGAACTTCTTGGAGCCGTCTCCGCGGTCACCAGCCTTGCTTTGCTACTTCTCTTTGGAAAAACCCACTTCGACCGAACATGGCAAGGACCAGCTTAATTCTACTGGGAATTGAAAACTTCCTTGTTGAGGCATCTGGATGAGTTGTTCAAGAAAAAGGGAGGGACTACCGTGGTTAGTACGGTGTTGGACTTGTGGGTGATGTAATTGGGGCTGCGCTTCGTCTCGTTCTGTAGCCCTGCAGGAGCAATGCTCCCGAGACTACTCCGGCAGCAAGTCCTACCAGTCCGACCGACATCCAGGACATTGGCGAGAGTGGACTGAGGGCTGGTGTTTGTTGTCCTCCGTTGAGGCTTAGGCTGGTGGCGGAGAGTTGGACTGTGAGGATGACTGTTGCTGACATGGTCCGGGTCACACTGACGTCTACTGGTCCCGTTCCAACGTAGACAGTTGATGGTGTCACGCTCAATGTTGAGAAGCTAATTGTATCATTGTTCTTGAGGAGAAGGTCAGTGCTCTTGTCAAAGCTCCACTGGAAACCGATCTTGGCCTTCGCGGTTGATGTGGACGAAGGTCCTAGAGGACTGTTGACGTTTGGAATGTTCAGGTTGAAGGTCTGAGCCAGATTGCTAGTGACGATCCATGCCTGTCTTGTGCCGATGCTGCCGCCAAGGTCTATGCTACTGCTTCCTGTCACGCTGCTCCAGCCTTGTAGAATCTGTACTGGACTCCCGTTGGCGAGTGGTCCGTTAACCCACCATTGTGTATAGCTAGGTTCGGCCGATAGGTCTCCGACGGGGAGTTGGTATCCTCCGTACCCTCGTGAGATTCCTTGTAGGTATTCCGAGAGGGCTGTCATGACTAGGTTGCTCGCTGTCCCAGGCGACTCGACTCGTGTAGAGAGATTGATGGATTGTTCGAAGCTTCCGGACTCGGTCACGGGAGTGAACGAAATCGGGATGCCTGAGGGAGAGACGCTGAGGGCGATATTGTGAGATACGAGAAGGTTGGCCTGGCTGGAGCTCAGTCCCACGATCTTCCAGCCCAGACTTCCGGTGAGACCTAACTGGAAGGATGTCGGGGGTTGATTGCCAATAGACGAATAGGGAGGTGTAATGTTCACAACTCCAGAGTGGCCGTGGATTGAGTCGTAATACGCGAACGTTCCCAAGTCTGCGAATGTAAACGTAAATCCTCCCCTAGGAACTATGGGGCCAGAATCGAACAGTGGAACTCCATTCACGGTTTGATTCGCGGTGACCGAATGGGTAAGGTTTCCATTGTTCGACCAGACAACCGTACTTCCTTGAGGTAGAGTGACTGCACTTGGCACAAAGCGACAGAGAACTGGGGAGTTGTTGTAGTAGGCGGAGCATTGACTGTCATCGACGATTGAAACGTAAACCGTTTCCGGTGGGCTTGTGTATGCTCCATAGCATGCCTGAGATTCGTACATTGCTGGACTTGCAGTGCATGTCTGCGAGGTCTGGACATTGGCTGTAAGACTGTACGAGGCGGTCGAGTCTAGACTCAGCGAGGGTGATGCGTAAACTGGTGTTATTGCGATGAGGAATAGTATACCAACGGTAACTATTGGAAGGTATCTCATGTACAATTCTAATCAGTCGAAAATAATCATTGCTAATAGGATAAAAACGTAGCGTATGCAATTGAAAGCGATGAGACACGACTGGGAACCCTTGGAGGGTGAGTCTAATTGAAGAAAGTAGGAGTGGCCACAACAAGGCAGGCTTGAGTCGTGTCCCGGTGAAGTTGTCTGGATGTCCTATTCTCTTCAGCCGGACGGGAGGGCAGAGTCCCGCGATCTTACCCTTTCTTCTCGAACGTTCCTAATCGCATTTGTTGCAGGGATGCTGAGTACCCATAGTACCACTCTCAAGGGTAAACCAAGGAACGATATTTCCCAGAAAGGTGGTAGGGCTGAGATAAGAAAGATAGATCCAACGGCGAGGAGGGCGTTTCGGTGAAGCTTGAAGCGGCGAATAGTCATAGCAGCCAGCACTCCCTTCTCCTTTCTAGTTAGCAGTTCAGCGAAGTAGGCCAGTACGAGGTTCATGCCTCCAATGTCGATCGCGTAGTAGACGCTCACATCTCTTGTTAGAGATTGAGGTACGGTTGAGGATTGTAGAATGTTGAACAGGTATGGCTCTACCGCGACGAGGAATAGGAGGAGAATGTTCAATCGAATGAGAGCGATGGTCTCGACCTGTACAACCGAAGTGAAGGTTGTGTACCTGTTCCAGACGATGATTAGGATGAGGAAGCTAAAGGCGAAAGCTGTCAAGGACCGGGTTACCTCGTCGACGCCTTTTGGATTGCTACCGAGGAGCTGGATCGCTCCTATCGAGAGGGCGAGGCCGAAGATTAGATCAGAAAGCCCTTCGATCCGAGGACGAGGAGTCGCAGGTCTCACCTCCAAAGCAGATCCTCCGCGATAACTAGACTGGGAAAAGCATCGGTTCTCAGTTATCGGACCCACGTTATTCTTCTATGGCTCCCCCGAGTTCTCTAAGGTGTCTGCGAAAGGTAAAGGATGAATCGCGAGATCGTTTCTTGAGATACTTCCCAAGCTGAAGTTGTTCGCGAAGCAGTCTGCCCTGCTGAACATTCGCTGCTTGTCGACGTTCGGTGTTCCCTATCTTTCGGGCTGTCTCGATTACGCCCTTGAGCCGGCTTCTTGCGATGAACACGACGCCGTCATCATCTCCGAATACTACGTCATCACTTTTGACCTCGAACGGTCCAATGGTTGCGGACTTCAGTGCGCTGGGTGATCGTTTGCGCAACCTAATCGGTCCTGAGGGATTCGAGCCGCAACTAAAGATGGGGAGCCCGATAGATCTCAGCTCTCGAGTGTCACGATGACAGCCCCAAACAACAACTCCGGCCAATCCGGACTTTTGGGCCTCCAGTGCGGTTAGATCTCCAATGCACGCTTCATCCAGTCTTCCCCCATTATCGATGACAAGAACATCACCCCTTCGGGATCCAGCCATCGCTTCAAGAAAGACGTCGACGCTACCATAGTGGCGCGCTGGCAGGACTCGCCCAGCCACTCTCGTCCCTCCTGTAAGACAGCGAATAGGATTAGGTGCAACGCGGAGAGGAACCTGTAGCCTAACGCTCGCGTCTATAAGAGTCGCCGTCGAAAGTCGCTCAAAAGCCCCCGGCAACGGAGTCAAGCGCCAACCTTCCGAGTTCCTACGATTTGCAACGATATTATCTATGTTCCGGGAGAACCAAGGAGGACAAGTCTTGGACGTTCGAGAAAACGCTTCGAGAAGAAGAGAGTTGCATCCTCAAAGAGAGATGACGAGCTAGGATTCTTCGAGTCCCTATCCTGCTCGCAAGCTCGTTGGAATAGTTGTTTCCATCTACTAGTTCTAGGGCTCTACAAGTTGCAAACGTAGGTAAGATCCCATAGCTTGCATGACTTTGTTCTCGGCTTTTCGTAGATGGTCAACAAAGCTCGTCCTCGGAATCCCTAGTCGTCGGGCAATCTCTTCTGCGGTCGCGCCTCTGGGAAGATCATAGTAGCCATGGTCTAGAGCCGTCATTATTGCCTTGGTTTGCTTGTTGGTCAAGCCTCCGAGTATTGACCCGGTTGATACGAGGAGACTGTTATGCACTGAGTCTTCGGAAATCGACCTGCGCGAGGTGACCTCGACTTTACAGTCTTTTTCGAGGTCCTTGAAAAGAGCCCTGACATCCCGCTCAGAAAACGCAGCGACCCTGTACCATTCCCAGCCGCCCGTGTAGACCATCGGCTGGAGGTTTAGGCAGTTTCGTCTCTCAATTGTGGGAAGTGTTGGGGGCGGCAGCTTGTCGCATGCGCAATGCTGTATCACAACGTGAACGCCAGATGAGGATCTCGGGGTCTGTACAACCTTGGAGCCCATTTCTTTCAGCATGTCATTGATCGCTCGTCGTATTCCTCCCTCCTTCGTATCACGATCACGATGGGCGATCTCTAGAACATCTCTACTCCAATTGCACCAGTGAGAAACTATTGCGGATGGATATTGTCTGGACAAATCGTTGTAAGGGCAATCATGCTGAAGCTTGAAGGTGAGTTCGTAATAGGTCATGAAATGAGAAAAGGACCGTGATTGGGATTTATGGGTGCACCCGTCACTTGACGGGCTATGAACATATGCAAAAAAAAGGCCGATAAAGCTCAGAGGGTTGGAAGAGTCGTCAAATTACGTTAAAGACCCCTGTCCATCCTAGCTCAATGAACTCGCTCTGATGCGCATGGAAGAGGAACCTTCCCGAGTGCCTAGGCACAAACTCCAATACTGCGCGTTCTCCCTGCCCTAGGAACACGTTGTCGGTAACTTCAGCAAATTGGTCGGAGTATAGCCATTCCCTAACTGCGATATCCAAGGGTTTTGTGCGATCTAGAACTGCGCTAGGGTTGAACCTTGTCCCGGTCCTGAAGAGCCGGAACATGTTGCCGTGCAGGTGGAAGGAATTTACCGGGTCAAACTCCGTCATGTTCACAAGATAGATCAAACCTCTTTGCAGCACCACTAAGAAACGCCGCAGGCAGTGGGTGGTGACTCTAGAACTGTCGTAACATGACAGCCGGCTCGATTCGCGAGAACTTTTCTAGAAGGCGGGTGAGAATGGAGTACTGTTCGATACCACTAATCTTGATCGTTATGGGCTTTCTCTTGGGGTCGTTGAAAAATATCTCGAACGTCTGTTTCTTCTCCGAGACCCGAATTGTTTCAATGTAGAGAATTTCTGCTCTCTGAGCATGAAAATCCCACCTCCTGCTTAGCTGCTGTGGAATGTCACGGTCTGCCCTATCCAGGATTCTGCCACCCAGCCAGCTAGTCGTTCGTCTGTTAGCATAGTCAACACCCGGCAGGAGAAAAACGAACAAGAGTCCGATTAGTGGGTCTAGGTCGAGATGAAATTTGAAAGTGCCGAAGATGACAAATAAGAACAGGCCGGCGTCTATTGGGAGGAAGAGTAATCTTGTCCATTTTCGTTTTATCCCGATGATTCGTTTCGTAGTTAGGTAGACTCCATAACCGGTGCCACGTCCGCGGGCAAGATGCAAACTCGTTACTCCTCCCAGGATGTACTCTCCTGAGTCAAGTGACTCGACTGGTTCGATCCATCTCAGTGTCCCATCTCCTGAGGATAGGGCCAAATCCGGTTAGAGCTCACAGATGTTCCTTAGGTTCAGGACTGTTCCCTTTGGGATTCATTCTATTAAGCGAAGCGGTGGTCCTAAGAAGAGTAGCTGCTTCCAAAAGTCAGTCGGTACGACATGTCACACTTCCGTTCAGTCTACCCCGGCCTGGGGTAGTCAGGCTTTGCCATCGCAGATCTTCTTGTGCAGGTTCTCGTAGAAAAACTCTGTCAAAGACGCGCCCACACTTTGAGCATGTGACCTTGCGAGCTTGATGGGTGGACTTGAAAGAAGACTTCATCGGAGCATTGCCCAAGCTCTAACTCACCAGCCTCCCATGTTAGACCGTTTTCAAATTTGAACTTTTTCACCAAAGCACCTTACAAACTTGGTGGAGCTGGCTAGGCCCCTCCGGAAAAATGTCCCGCCGTCCTCTTATGGCGAGGGCAGCTCCAGAGACTATCCAATAGTCAAGGAGTAAACTGGGTGGACTTCCGCCCAGTAGTAATGTTCGCTGTCGAGAACGTAGGGTCCTGAGAAGGTGATGTGTTGACCAATATCTGGTATCGTAATCTGATTTGTGTAGTTTTGACATGGGCCGATTGCATCTGTCTGGTTGACTGTTAGTACGCAGATTATCTCTACGACAAGCCAGCCGTTCTGGTGATCCATGTTTGCCTGATTCGTCAGGTTCGAGTACTGCGGGTCTAGCTTTACAAGGATGTGATAGTCTCCGTCGGCTTCTCCTCGCTTGGCGGTGACAGTTCCGGAAGCGGTTATGCATGACTTGATCGTCTGGAGCCTCCCCGGGATGTAGACGTGAGATGAGATTGAGCCTGGATCGTGACAAGTCGAGTTGTCCTGTGCCAAGTTCGAGTTGTAGACCATCGAGCCAGCTATCGCTGCAATTACAGCCACGACAATCGCGACGATCACGAGCGGACCTTTTGACACCAAGTTCCCACCTGAATCATACTAGTTTCGAGATCAATAGCAAGAGTCCTAGGGAGAATGCTGCCGCCCTGTGAAGCTTCAATAGATATCTTGCGTTTCGGGTCACTGCTGGTGGGTTCTCCTTCTCATTTGAGAGGACCGCCATGTGATGCATCTGAACCACAGTTATCCCGACAAAGGTTGCGAATCCGAAAGATAACAGGTCGATCTTGAACGATTGAAGATAGTACGCGCCAAGCGCGGGTAAGAATCCCCAGGCCCACCCAAAACCTACGTAAGAGTGCAGAACCCTCGGCTTTTCCAGAGGATAGAATATTGCGCTGAAACTTGCGAGAGCGACAAAGACCAGAAAGAGAGGATTGTACACTAGGGCAATGTAAACCCCAAGTGCGGCGCCGAGAAGAGCCGCGGCCACCCCTATCACCATGATTGCTCGCACATTCATCTCTGGGAAGAATGGTCGATACTTTCCCTTGCTACCGGCTATGTCAATGTAATGGGCTCCGACGACTAATCCGAAGAATGCTGCAACTAACCCGAAAAAGTACCGATCCCAGTGGAATTCGGCAGAGAGAGCTGATGCCGCTGTCACCCATGAAAGGAAGACCAAGCTGAACGGAGTCCTGAGCCCAAACAGGTAGACACCGTGCTTGGACCAGGCTCCGACAAGGTCCGGCTCGACTGGGGGAATGCAGGCTTGCGCATCGTGATCGGACGATCCGGGCAAACCTTCGTTACTCGCGGGTTCATCCTTCATTGGAATCGATCACTTCATTTCAAAGAGTCTCGAAAAGACCCAGTAGGCAGCCAGGCTCCAGCAAAGGATAAGCCCTGCGCTTGACGCGCTGCGGATCAAGTCTGGCGGCCCACTGATCCACGAGTCTCCCCCAATCAACGCTCTGGTTCGGACGCCACCTAATGAAAGCCTAAGATTCCATAACCCTAAATACCTGAAGCGCCAGAAGGCGCTACGGACGTAGGAGCGGGTAGTGATGGGTGGTCATCTTTACTGGCATAGGGGTCTCGTCGAGACCATCCATTCAAAGGCAACCTGAGAGTCGAAGCAATTATCGCCTCAACGACGCTGCTAAAGCGACCTCGCCGTTCAGGGCATTAACACCCCAACAACATGTTCTAGTTGCAAAATTTGGAGGGACTAGCCTCGCAAACGCAAGGCGAATCTCGAGGGCGGCAAAAGCGGTCGCTGATGAGTACGCTCGAGGAACGCAGATAGTAGTTGTTGTCAGTGCGGTAGGAAGGACAACAGATCGTCTTCTAGAACTCACCAACAGGACCCGCAACATTGTTGGCAATGACAGAGATGATGTCCTGGCTATGGGTGAGAGAACCAGTGCCCGGATCTTCGCAGCATCGCTGAAGACGCTGGGAATTCAAGTAAGGTACTTCGATCCTTCGGACAAGGATTGGCCAATCATTACGGATGATAACTTCTCCCAGGCTAATCCTCTTCGCGGGAAATGTGCCGCGCGAATCCGGCGTTATGTGGCTCCTCTTTTGGCGGAGGGTATAGTCTCGGTGGTCGCAGGCTTCATCGGAAGAACTCAGGACGGTCGTGTGAGCACTCTAGGAAGAGGAGGAAGCGACACGACGGCCCTCATTCTTGCGGAAGCGTTGAAGGCCGACGAGGTAGTACTGGTCACGGATTCTCCTGGGGTCATGACGGGAGATCCGAAGCTCATTCATCAGCCTCGCCTAATCAAGAGAATTCAGATGCAGACTCTTTCCCGAATGGCGGATTCGGGATCCAAGTTCATTCACCGAAAAGCCCTCAAATTCAAAGATCCAAGCATCGACATTCGCGTTATATCGCACAGACTCGGTAACCTCCGAGCCCCAGGAACAATCATCTCCGGAGAACCTGTGCCCGAGCTTGAAGTTAGAATTCACAACCCGCATCCCGTCGCTTCCGTAACGCTGATTGGCAAATCACTTCCCAAGAATCCCACTCTGATGACTCAAGTTACGAAGATAGTGCAGCAGAACCTTGAAGCTGTCTCGGAAGACGATAACTCGGTAATCCTTTACCTGAGAGAAAATCGCACTCTCAAGAAGAAGATCGGTTTACTACACAAAGCAGTGCTCGACACCCCGGGAGGCGTTGCCGTCGCAGCGAGAACGGGAACTACACTGATTGCTGTTAAGGGAGTAGGGCTTGAAGAGACGCCGGGAATAACCGCAAGAATAACCGAAGCGCTACGGGTCAATAACATCAACATTTTCGGAATCCTAACCATCACATCATCAGTTCTCGTACTAGTAGCGTGGAAGGAGAGACAACGAGCAGCAATTCTCATTCGACAAGCCTTGGAGTCGAACTAGCTTTGAGAAGAGT
>WNGQ01001436.1_pt1 | contig 24723 bp, 20 predicted proteins | sample 5407661 | NCBI WGS metagenome assembly WNGQ01 (sample SAMN13153382, study PRJNA577476) | soil metagenome | isolation source: 60 cm soil or saprolite under Garry oak tree replicate 2 | place: USA:California | collected 2016-06-15 | reverse complement strand
AAGCGGGTGCCGCTCGTCCGGGCGGCTTCCTTCAGCTGGCGCACCGGGGCGCGGCCGGTGATCAGCTCACGCAGCTCGTCGTTGAGGATCATCAGCTCCGCGATCGCCTTGCGTCCCTTGTAGCCGGAGCCGCGGCACTCGCGGCAGCCGCGGCCGGTGCGAAAGCGGAACGACGCAGCCTGCGCCTCGGTGAGGCCGGATTCCCTGAGGAGGGCCGCGTCGGGACGGCTGTCCTCGCCGCAGTGCGGGCAGACGAGCCGCACCAGCCGCTGCGCCAGGATCGCGTTCAGTGCGGAGACGAAGCTGAACAGATCGACGTTCATGTGCATGAAGCGGCCGATCACGTCGAATACGTTGTTCGCGTGGACGGTAGTGAAAACGAGGTGCCCCGTGAGCGCGGACTGCACGGCGATGTTGGCCGTCTCCGGGTCGCGTATCTCGCCCACCATGATCTTGTCGGGATCGTGCCGCAGGATGGAGCGCAGCCCGCGCGCGAAAGTGAGCCCCTTCTTCTCGTTGACCGGGATCTGCAGCACGCCGGCGAGCTGGTATTCCACCGGGTCCTCGATCGTGACGATCTTGTCCTGGCCGTTGTTGATCTCCGTGATGGCGGCGTAGAGCGTGGTGGTCTTGCCGCTGCCGGTGGGCCCGGTGACGAGCAGCATCCCGTAGGGCTCGTGCGACAGGCGCCGCAGCGCCCGGATGTCGTCCGTCTCGAAGCCGAGGCTGTCCAGCGAGAGCTGCTGCTGAGTGCTCTCGTAAAGCGACTGCTTGTCGAGCACCCGCAGCACCGCGTCCTCGCCGTAGATGTTGGGCATGATCGAAACGCGGAAATCGACCGCGCGCCCGCGGTCGAGCGCCTTGAAGCGTCCGTCCTGGGGGACGCGCCGCTCTGTGATGTCGAGCTCGGCGAGAACCTTCACGCGGGAGATGGCCTGCTCGGCCTGCTTGGTGTCCTGGATGAACTTGATCTGCGAGAGGATGCCGTCGATGCGGAACTTGATCACCAGCCCCGCGGCGATCGTTTCCATGTGAACGTCGCTCGCGCCTATCATCAGCGCGTCGCGCAGGGTCGAGCGCACCAGCCGCACGACTTCGCTCGACTCCTCGCTGATCGCCTTGAGCGAGAGATCCTCGATGCCACGCGTCTCTTCGCTCACGATGGTGGCTCCCGCGCGCACCGCGTCGAGCGCGCGCAGGGTCTCCTCGTGACTCGCGAGGAACGCCACCAGGTCGCCGCGGTGCACCAGGCGCCAGGAGAACTCTTGGGGAATGCGTTCCTCCGCCCACGCCTGCTGCTCTCCGGAGAAGGGGTCGTCGGTCACGAGCCACAGCGCGCCGGACTCGCCGCGCACGAGAGCGCAGCCGCGCTGGGAGCCCTCGCTGAAGGGCAGCACGTCGAAGGCGGGCGCCGCGCCGCGCAGCTCCTCCATGCGCATGACCTGGATCTTGAGCGTCGCGCCGAGACGCGCTACGAACGCGTCCGGGTCCAGGCCGAGCTTCGCCTCGAGGACTTCGACGAGCCGCCGCCGTGCGGCGGTCGCCGCGGCGCGGGCCTCCTCGATTTCGCGCGAGCTGATCTGCTTCGCCTCGGCGAGACTCACTTCAGGCTCCCGGCAAGCTCGAAGATCGGCATGTACATGAGAACGACGATCGCGCCGATCACCAGGCCGATCGCCGCCATCAGGAGGGGTTCGAACAGCCGCGCGAACCAGTCGACCCAGCGCGAGATTTCCTCGTCGTGAAACGCGGCGATCTGCTCCATCATTTCGCCCATGTTGCCGCTTTTCTCGCCGACCGCCAGCATTCGCACGGCGATGATCGTGGTGAGGTCGTTGGCTTCCATCGCTTCGGAGACGGGACGGCCTTCGTTGACCGCCCGGCTCGCCATCGCCAGCCGCGCACGCAACAGCGGGTGCAGCAGCTCCGCGCCCATCCGGAGCGCGGTCGGGAGCGGCGTGCCGCCCTTGAGGAGCATCCCGATGGTGCGGTAGAAACGCGCAAGCTGGTACAGCTTCAGGCGCTCGCCGATCGCGGGCAGCTTCCACAGCACGTTCCCGATCCGGGCCTTGACTCGAGCGTTCCGCAGCGCGTACACCGCCGCGATCACGAGGCCGGCAAGGATGCCCATCACCAGAGCCCCGTGGCCCTCCACCAGCTGGCCCCACGAGAGCAGGAGCTTCGAGAAGATCGGGAGATCGACGTTGCGCTCCTCGTAAATCCGGCTGAATCGCGGCACCACGTAGAGCAGCAGGAACAGGCTCACCAAGCCCCCCACGCCGATGAGGAGCGCCGGATAGATGGCCGCGTTGACCAGGCGTTTGCGGATCGCTTCGAGCTGGTTCTGGTAGGCGACGTAGCGCCCGAGCGCCGGGGCGAGGTCGCTCGTCTTTTCGCTCGCCTGCACGGTTGAGACGTAAAGGGGCGGAAAGGCCAGCGGAAACTGCTGGAGCGCCGAAGAGAGGGAATTTCCCTCACGCAGGATCGAGGCTACGCTCGCGAGCAAAGCGCGGAATTCACCGCGGCGCTCGCGCTCGCCGAGCGTTTCGATGGATTCGACCAGGGGAAGTCCCGCCTTGAGCAGGACGAGCAACTCCTGGCTGAACAGCACGAGCGGGAAGCGCGCCTGTCCGCCGCGCCAGGGCGCGGCGAAGCCGGCGCGGGCACGCACGCCGAGTACGGTATAGCCGCGGCTCTCGGCCTGCCGGACCGCGCTCGCCTGGTCGAGTCCGTGCAGGGCCAGCGACTCGACCCGTCCATCCGGGCTGACCGCCTTGAGCTCGAAGCGCATCGTCCGGTGCCGTTCTAGTGGTTGGTGATATCGGCGTTTTCGCCGGTTCCCCCCGGCTGGCCGTCCTTGCCGAAGGAGAGAATGTCGTAGTCGCTGCGTTCGCCGGGTTGCTTGTAAACGTAGGCCTTGCCCCAGGGATCGAGCGGCACGTCTTTGCGCAGGTACGGCCCATTCCACTTGGGCTCGTTCTGCGGTCGGTTGACGAGGGCGGCGAGTCCCAGCTCCGTCGTCGGATAGCGGCCCGTGTCCAGGCGGTACTGATCGAGCGCCTTCTCGAGGGCGTCTATCTGGGCCTTGGCCGTGGTGACTTCGGACTTTCCGACCTGCCCGAAATAGCGCGGCGCGACGTATCCGACCAGGAGCCCGATGATGACGACGACGACCAGCAGCTCCAGCAGGGTGAAGCCACGGGGGCGCGAGCAGGCAGCAGCGTTCATCGTTTGGAACACGCGGGCAGTATACGCTGCACCCGGCTCCCGCCTGAAGCAGGCCTACGGCTGCGCGAGAGTCGCGACGACGTTCTGCTTCGGCTGACCGGCCGAAATCTTGACCGGATTGACGGGCTTGCGTGCCTTGCCGGGCGCGCGATATATGATGAGCCTCTGGCCGGTGGTGAGCACGCCGACGTGGTTCCAACGGAGCAAGCTGTCGGTGCTGACGCGGTAGCGCCGCGAAATTCCGTAGAGCGTTTCGCCTTTCCTCACGATGTGCACCAATCCGCCCCTGCGCGGCGCGCTCTGCACCGGAGGACGGAACACGGCAGGCAGGGGCTGCGCGCCGGCACCCGATCCCTTGAGGGGCAGCAGCAGCTGAAAGCCCGGGCCGACCTTCGTGCGTGAGGTGATGCCGTTCGCGAGCTTGAGCTTGGAGAGGGCGATGGCGTGTTTCGCGGCGAGCCGGTCTAGGCTGTCGCCCCCTTTCATCGTGTAGGGCTGCCAGGAGGTGAGCGGCTGGTCGTAGGCGTCGAGGTTTCTCTGGAACGCGTCCAGGCGGTCGGCGGGCAGCACCAGCGTCTGCGTGTGCGGGCCCGATATCATCGGGCGATTGAGCGCGGGGTTGAGCGCGATCAGCTCGTCCACCGACATCTCCGCGAACGTCGCCGCGAGCCGGATATCGATGGCGCTGGGCGTGGGAACGGTCACGAAGTAGGGCTCGTTCGGGATCGGCTCGAAGCTCACCCCGAAAGCCTCCGGATTCGAGATGATGTTCTTCAGCGCCTGCAGCTTGGGCACGTAGCCGCGCGTCTCCGGGGGCATCTTGAGGCTCAGGTAATCGGTCGGCAGACCTTTCGCCCGGTTTCGTTCGATCGCGCGCGCGACACCGTTTTCACCATAGTTATATGAGGCGAGCGCGAGGTGCCAGTCACCGTGCAGTTCGTACAGCGCCTGCAGATAGTCGAGCGCGGCACTGGTGGAGGCGATCACATCGCGGCGCGAGTCGGCCCACCAGTTCTGGCTCAGCTTGAAAGTCCTGCCGGTCGAAGGAATGAATTGCCACAAACCCGAGGCGTGCGAGCGCGAATACGCCATGGGATTGAACGCGCTCTCGACCATGGGCAGCAACGCGATCTCGGTGGGCATGCCGCGCTTTTCCACCTCCTCGACGATGTAGTAGAGATAGAGCTTGCTGCGCTCGATCATGCGCTTCAGATATTCGGGCTGGCTCGCATACCAGCGCTCGCGAACGCCGACGAGCGGGCTCTCCAGATCGGCCATCGCGAAACCGTTGCGGATGCGGTCCCACAGATCGTCCGCGGGTCGGGTCAGATCGATTGCGTGAGGAGGCTCGAGGTCCCTCACTTCCTGTGGCTTGGCGGGTGGCGGCACGGGAACGACGGCGGACATCGGAGCGGCCGCGGGCGGCATATCGGCCGGAGTCTGAGCGGGCCCGGCGACACGGGCGGCGACAGGGGCTGGGGCAGTGGCCGCAGTCGATGCGGGCGGCGGGGCGGAAACGGCTGGAGTCGGGGATGTCTCTTCGTTGCGGGCGGAGTCGGGATCGGAATTCCAGGGGATTTGCGAGCAGGCGGCAGCCAGCACGCACATTGCCGCTGCTGTGAGCAGCCTGCTTAGCTTCTCGGTCAATGGCTCAGCCTTTTCGTCCGCAAAAGCCGCGATGGTACCCATGGTTTCCACGCGGGTCAAGCAAGTGGGCGATTCAGAAGGACTTTTTTCACCATCGATCCGTACCGCGAGTCCGAATAACGCACGACGGCTCGAACGGTGTCACTTTGTTCAGAATTGGTTCTTCCACTGGCGCAGCGCGGCGAATACTCCTGCCGGATCACTGACGCGCTTGCCCAGATACTTGTTCGCGGATTCGATGACCGCGGGCCGCGTCACCCGCAGAAACGGGTTGGTCGCTTTTTCGCGCGCTATCGTCGAGGGCAGTGTCGGGAGATTGTCGCGCCGCAGACGCGCATCGCTCGTCTCGCGCTCGAGCAGCGCGGGATTGTCCGGCTCGACGGCCTTGGCGAAGCCGATGTTCGCCAGTGTGTACTCGTGGCCGCAATATACGAGCGTGTCGTCGGGCAGCGCCGCGAGCTTCGCGAGCGACGCGTAGAGCTGCTGCGGCGTGCCTTCGAACACGCGCCCGCACCCGCAAGCGAACAGCGTATCGCCACAGAACAGCATGTTTGAACCATAATAAGCAATGTGCGCGCGCGTGTGCCCGGGTATGTCGAGAACTTCGAACGCAAAGCCCAGTTCCGAAAGCGCGACCTTGTCGCCGCCGCCAACGGGATGGGTGAGCGTGGTGATCGGCTCGCCGCGCGGCCCGTACACCGGAACCGCGTGAGTCTCCAGAATCCCCGCGATGCCTCCGACATGATCCTGGTGATGATGGGTGGCGAGGATCGCGACCAGCTGCAGCTTTTCGGCCGCGAGATAGTCCAACACCGGCCGGGACTCCCCCGGGTCGACTACCACCGCACAGCGCGCGTTGCGCAGCGTCCAGACATAGTTGTCCTTGAACGCCCGCAGGGGGATGACTTGAAATTCGTTTTCGGGCATCTTTGTCCGGCATGTTAGCGGATTGGTTCGAGACTCCCAAGGGCGGCTACGTGCTCGCCTGGGAACGCGGGCAATTCGACGCGGCGGTCGAGGACGTGTTCGGCTACAACGCGGTGCAGCTCGGCCTCCCGGGCTTGGACTTCCTGCGCGAGTCGCGCATCCCGCTGAAGGTCCGCGCCGGGCTCGAGCCGGGTTGCGGCCTGCGCTCGGAGCCGGTGCGGTTGCCGCTCGCATCGCAAAGCATCGACCTGCTCGCCTTGCCGCACGTCCTGGAGTTCAGCGCGCAACCGCATGCGATCCTGCGCGAGGCGGAGCGCGTGCTGATGCCCGAAGGCAGCATCGTCATTTCCGGATTCAATCCCCTGTCGCTGTGGGGCGCGGCGCGCGCGCTCGGCTGGGGGCGACGAGAGGTCCCCGGGTGCGGAAAGTTCATCGGTCTGCTGCGGTTGAAGGACTGGCCCGCGTTGCTCGGGTTCGAGCTGACCGGCGGACGTTTCGGCTGTTACGCGCCGCCGTTCTCTCAGGGGCGCTGGCTCGAGCGCTTCGGCTTCATGGAAAAGGCGGGCGACCGCTGGTGGCCGAGCTGCGGCGGCGTCTACGTCGTTCGCGCGATCAAGCGCAACGTGGGCGTGCGGCTGGTCATGCCGGAATGGCGCGACAAGCGCGCCGCCAAGAAAGCCCTGGCTCCGGTGACGCAGAGGCAAAACGGACTGCATGTCGAAAAGCGCGAGCAGCGCTGAAGTCGTCCGTATTTACACGGACGGCGCGTGCAAGGGCAATCCCGGGCCGGGAGGCTGGGGCGCCGTTCTGCAAACCGACGGCGAGGAAAAGGAGCTGTTCGGCGGCGAGCCGCACACCACCAACAATCGCATGGAGCTCACCGCGGTCATCCGGGCGCTGGAGCTGCTGAAGCCCCCCTGCCAGATCGAGGTCTACACCGATTCGCAGTACGTGCAGAAGGGTATCAGCGAATGGCTACCCGACTGGAAGCGCCGCGGCTGGCGCACCGCCGACAAAAAGCCCGTGAAGAACGTGGACCTGTGGCAGGAGCTCGATCGCCTTGCCGGGGCGCACCGCATCGCCTGGCACTGGGTCAAAGGGCACGCCGGGCATCCTGAAAACGAGCGCGCGGATGAGCTCGCGAATCGCGGGGTGGAAGAATTGTCGTCCTGAGTTCTACTTCAAACTCAGTTGCTCCGCCGACCATCCTCCGCCGAGCGCCTTCATCAGATCCACGCTTGCCGAGAGCAGAGACTGCCGGTTGCGCAGCGCGGCGAGCTCGCTCACATTCGCCGTGCGCTGCGCGTCGAGCACTTCCAGAAACGGAGAATAGCCGGCTTCATAGCGCATGCGCGACAGGCGCAGAGCCCTGCGCGCCGCGCCCACGCTCACCTGGTAGTCCTCCTCCGACGAGGCGGTCAGGCGCACCGTGACGAGCGCATCGGCGACCTCGCGGAATCCGGTTTCGACGGCCTTCTGGTAGCTTGCCACGGCCTGGTGCTGGCGTGCGATCGCGGCGTCGGTGAGTGCGCGGTAGCGTCCCGCGTCGAACAGGGGCAGGTTCAGGCCGAAGCCGACGGACCAGATCCCCGAGCCCCTGTCGTTGAGGAGAGTCGAGAGCGTTGCGCTTTCTCCGCCGGCGAATCCGGTGAGGGAGATCGTGGGAAACATCGCCGCCTTGGCGACGCCGATCTGCGCATTCGCCGAGACGAGTTGCTGTTCGGCTTGCTGGATGTCCGGGCGGCGCTCGAGGAGCCCGGAAGGCAGTCCCGCCGGAGGAAGAGGAGGCATCGGCAGCGATCGCAGATCTCCGATCGCGACGACGAGGTCGAGCCGGCCGGTGAGGGCGGCGAGCTGGTGACCGATGAGGGCGCGCTGCCGCTCGAGATCCTTCAACTGGGTCGCGATGTCCGCCCGGGCGCCCTCGGCCTGAGCGACTTCCAGCTCCGAGGCGACGCCGCCGCGCGCACGCGCGCGCACATAGGCAAGCGCATCCTCGCGAGTGGCCATGGTTTCGCGGGTGACGATGATCTGCGCATCCAGCGAGCGCAGCGAGAAATACGCCTGCGCCGTGAGGCCCTGAAGCGTGAGGGCGACGACGTCCCTCGCGTAGCGCGTGGCGAGCATCTGCGCGCGCACCGCTTCGACGCTGCGGCGCAGGCGACCCCAGAAATCCAGTTCGAACGAGGTCGAGAGAGCCAGGCGCACGTCGTTGCGCACCGCTGGAATCCCGGGGGGAGAAGGCAGGACCGTGGTGGCGCTGGAACGGGTGCGGTTCGCGTTACCCCCCAGATCGATCTCGGGCAGGAAGGCGGCATGGGCCGCGCGCAGGTTGGCGTCGGCCTCTTCGATGCGCGCCACGGCGAACCGGATGTCCGAGTTGCGCTCGAGGGTGGACGCGACGAGATCGTCGAGCGTGGTGTCTCCGTAGAGCTTCCACCAGTCCGGACGCACAGTGATCGTCGTCCCGACGTCGGGCTCGGTGTAGGCCTTGGGAAGATCCACCGCCGGCCGCTCGTAATCGGGCCCGATCATGCAGCCGCCGAGGAGGAGCACGCCTGCAACAACCGGAACGCGAATGTTCATACGCTGCTGCTTTCTCCAACCCGCGCCGCGGCCTGCCGCGCCTTGCGGCCCGTGAGGAAAATGTAAAACAGAGGCACGAACAGCGTCGCAACGAAAGTGGCTGCGAGCATGCCGCCCTCGACCCCGGTGCCCATGGAGCGGCGCGCGGCGGCGCCCGCGCCCGAGGCGATCGCCAGGGGCAGCACGCCGAGCACGAAGGCGAGCGAAGTCATCACGATCGGCCGGAAGCGCTGGCGCGCCGCGGCGACTGCGGCGTCGAACGCGGACATCCCCTTCGCCGCGTTCTGCGCGGCGAACTCGACGATGAGGATCGCGTTTTTCGCGGCGAGCCCGATCAACGTCACGAGGCCTATCTGGAAGTAGATATCGTTGCTCATGCCGCGGACGAGCACCGCGAGGAGCGCGCCGAGTATGGCGAACGGCACCGAGAGCAGCACCGCCGCAGGCAGCGACCAGCGCTCGTAGTTGGCCGACAGGATCAGGAACACCATGACCAGCGCAAAGCAGAACGCGATGATCGCGGCCTTGCCGGCGCGTTTTTCCTGGAAAGCCTGGCCTATCCATTCGAGGAAATACCCGTCTGGCAGAGCCTCTCGCGCGACCTGCTCGACGGCGGCGATGCCCTGCCCGGAGCTGACGCCGGGCACGGTGGCCGCGAGCACCTTGGCCGCGACGAACCCGTTGAAGCGGTCTATCTGGTCGGGTCCGACGATCGGCTGGATCTGCAGCATGCTCTTAAGCGGCAGCATCTCCCCCGTGGTGGCTGAGCGCACGTACACGTTACCAAGGTCCTCCGGGCGAACGCGGAACTGCGGCTCGGCCTGCATCTGGACGCGGTAGGTTCGGCCAAACTTGTTGAAGTCGTTGACGTAGAGCGCGCCCATCGTGCTCTGCAGCGCGTCGAATATGTCGCTGATCGGCACGCCGAGCGAGAGCGCTTTCTCGCGATCCACTTCGACGAAGATCTGCGGCACGCTGGCGCGGAAAAAACTGTTGGTGGCCGTAAGATCGGGCCGTTTCCTCAGGTCGCCGAGAAACTGCTGCACCGTTTCAGCAAGCTTTTTCGCGTCGGCACTGGCGCGGCTCTGGAGGAACATCTCCATGCCTCCCGCGGTGCCCAGGCCCCGGATCGGCACCGGGCTGAAGGCAAAGACCAGGCCCTCGCTCACCGCCGCACCCTTGGCCCCTACGAACTTGACGATGTCCTCGGCGCTGGCGCTGCGCTCGTCCCAGGGTTTCAGGGTGATGAAGAGCGTCGCCGAGCTGGTTTTGTTGCCGCCGCCGATCAGGTCGAAGCCGTTGATCATGAAGACGTGCTCGACCGCCGGGTGCTCGGTGAGAACCTTCTGCATCGCGGCGCCGACCTTGCCGGTGCGCGAGAGCGTCGCTCCGTCGGGCAGGACGACGGCTCCGAACAGGTAACCCTGATCTTCCGGCGGCACCAAGCTGCCCGGGACGAGCCTGAGCAACCAGCCGGTGCAGGCGATGACCAGCGCAAAGATCCCGAGCGCGATCAAGGCGTGGTTCGCGACCCAGCGCACGCCGTTTGTATACAGGGAGACGAGCCAGGCGAAACCCTGATTGAATGGCCTGAAAATCCGCGATTCCTCGTGAGAGGGTTTCAGCAGCAGCGCGCACAGGGCGGGCGTGAGCGTCAGCGCCACCACGCCGGAGATGACGACCGCGGTGGTGACGGTGACGGCGAACTGCTGATAGAGCCGGCCGGCGAGGCCGCCGAGAAACGCCACCGGGACGAATACCGAGCACAGCACCAGCTCGATGGCGATGATGGCGCCGGTCACCTCGCGCATGGACTCGATCGCGGCGTCCTTGGGCGAGAGGCCCTTGTCGGCCATGAGCCGCTCGACGTTCTCCAGCACGACGATGGCGTCGTCCACGACGATGCCCGTGGCGAGCACGATCGCGAACAGCGTCAGCGTATTGATCGAGAAACCGAACGCGTACAGGCCCGCGAATGACCCGATGAGCGAAATGGGGACCGCGATAAAGGGAATGAGCGTGGCGCGCCAGCTCTGCAGGAAGATGAACACCACCGCGAGCACCAGGAGCGCCGCGATGAACAGCGTGTGGATCACTTCCTTGATCGAGGCCTGGACGAAGCGAGTGGTGTCGAAGGGGATCATGTAGCTGACGCCCGCCGGGAAGCCCTTGGCGATCTCGTCCATGGTCTTGCGCACCGAGTTCGCGACGTTGAGCGCGTTGGCGCCCGACTGCAGGAAGACGGCGGTGCCGATGGTCGGCCTGCCGTCCACGGTGGTGTAAGCGTCGTAGCTGATCGCGCCCAGCTCGATGCGCGCGATGTCCTTCACGCGCAGCACGCCGCCGGGACCGCTCGAGCGCAGGACGATGTTGCCGAATTCCTCCGGCTGGATCAGGCGCCCTTGGGCGGTCACGGTGTAGATCAACGCCTGGTCGCCCGGGGCCGGGTCCTGGCCGATCTTGCCGGCCGCGTACTGGTTGCTCTGCGTGCGGATGGCTGCGGCGACATCGGTGGCGGTGATGCCGAGCTGCGCCATCTTGTCCGGGCGCAGCCAGATCCGCATCGAGTAGTCGCGTGCGCCGAAGATCGTGGCGTCGGCCACGCCCGGGACGCGCTTCAGCACGTCGAGCGCGTTGATCGTCATGAAGTTCGAGAGGTAGAGCGTGTCGAAGCGCGGATCGGTCGAAGTCACGGCGACGAAGAGCAGGATGTCGACCGAACGCTTCTGCACCACCACGCCGGTGCGTTTCACGTCATCGGGCAGCCGCGGCAGCGCGATCTGTACGCGGTTGTTCACCTGGATGGTGGCGTTGTTGACGTCGGTCCCGACCTCGAAGGTGCAGGTGATCGTCAGGGTGCCGTTCGAAGAAGACGTGGACTGGAAGTAGAGCAGACCCTCGACCCCGGAGAGCTGCTCCTCGATCGGCGCCGCAACGGTGCGCGAGAGCGTCTCGGCGCTCGCCCCGGGCAGCGCGGAGGTGATCGTCACGGTCGGCGGCGCGATCTCCGGGTACTGCGCGACGGGCAACACCTGGAAGGCGACCAGTCCGGCGAGCGTAATGATGATCGCGACGACCGATGCGAAGATCGGCCGCTCGATGAAGAACCGCGACATGGTGGCCTTACTTTGCGGCCGGACCCGCCGCGGCCTTGGCTTCCGCCGCAGCTTGCGGACTCACCACGGCGCCCGGCCGAACCTTGAGCAGGTTGTCGAGAATGACCCGGTCGCCGGGATTGAGTCCGCCGAGGATCATCCAATCGCTGCCGACCCAGTCGCCCACCTGGACCGGACGGGCCGCGGCCTTGTTCTCCTTGTCGAGCGTGAACACGAGAAATGTCTTCTCGGTCTGGATTACGGCGGTCTGGGGCACGAGGAACACGTTGTCGCGGTCGCCCGCTGCAACCTGGACGCGCACGAACTGGCCGGGAAGCAGTCGCACGCCCGGATTGCTGAATTCCGCGCGCAGCTCCTGTGTGGCGAGCTTGGGGTCGATCTGGGTCGCGGCAAAATTGAGCCGGCCCTTCAGCGGATAGGGCGAGCCGTCGGGGAGGGCGAGGCGCACCTCCGCGGACTTGACGCGATCGAGCCTCTTGTCGGGAAGCTTCGCGAGATCCGACTCCGAAAGGCTGAACCGGATCCAGATCGGGTTCACCTGATTCATCGTCGTGAGCAGGCTGCTGTCCTGCCCCGCCGTCACCAGGCTGCCCTCGGACCGGGCCATGCGTCCCGCAACACCCGAGACCGGTGCGGTCACTCGGGTATAGGACAGGTTGAGCTCCGCCTGATGCAGATTCGCCTCGGCGGCCTGGAGCGTCGCGTCAGAAAGCTTTTGCGCCGAGATCGCGTCGTCGAATTCCTTCTGGCTGATCGCTTTTTCTTCGGCAAGCGCCTTGAGCCTCGCGGCTTCGCGCCGCGTCTGTTCCTGGCGCGCGCGCTCCTGCGCCATCTGCGCGTTGGCCTGGGCGAGGGCGATCTGGTAGGGGACGGGATCGATCTGGAACAGAGGGCTGCCTTCGCGCACGAAATCCCCCTCGTTGTAGAGGCGCTTGAGCAGGATTCCGGAAACACGCGCTCGCACCTCGACTTCCTTGGAGCCCTGCACCTGGCCGACGGCCTCGAGAACGATGGGCACCCGCTGCGGCGCCACCTGGAGGACCCTGGCCGGGATGCCGGCCGCAGCTGGAGTGAAGGCCGGAGTATTGGCCCCGCCTTGCTCGCATCCCGCGAGCAGAGGCGCGGCGAGCAAGGCGGCGAGGACCGGCAGCGATGAGTGCAGCAGGCCGTAGCGGCCGCGGGAATCCGGCCGGGCGTGAACGGAGGCCATGCGGGGATCTTTTCTCGTCGAGGTTGAGTCGAGCCAGGCATTGTAATATACAATCGCGAATGTATGTCAACGACGACGCTGCATCTCCTGCGTGCGTAGAACCAAACGGGAATCCGAGCGCACCCGGCAGGGCATCCTGGCCGCGGCGCGAAGGGTTTTCGCCCGCCAGGGAGTGACCCGCACGACCTTCGAAGAGATCGCCGCCGCGGCCGGCGTCACGCGCGGGGCGATCTACTGGCATTTCGCGGACAAGACGGAGCTCTTCTTCGCCATGCGCGAGCAGGTGGCCGTGCCCATGATCGACCAGATCGATCTGGCGCTTCTGCGCGCCGACGGGCGCGATCCCCTGGCGGGGGTGGAGCGCTTTTTGCGCGGCGTTCTGGAAGCGCTCGAAAACGACGCGGCGGCGCGCCAGACGTTCCAGATCATGGGCTTCAAATGCGAATACGTCGGCGAGCTCGAGCGCGAGCTGCTGCTGCAGCGCTCGCGTTGTTCCGAGCTCGTCTCCAAGCTCACGCAGACCTACCAGCGGGCACGGCGTGCCGGACGGCTGCGGACCGGACTGCGCCCGTCGATGGCAGCGCTTGAAACGTGCAGCTTCGTGATCGGCCTGACGCGGTTGTGGCTGCTCGACGCCAGGCGCTCGATGGTGCGCACGGCCGCTCGCGGCCTGATCTCCGCTCACGTTACCAGCCGCCGGCGCCGCGGCAAGGAGAGGAACCTGCGAAACCTTTGATTTATTTCCGCGAGGACGCTACTCTCACCGGGCAGAGCCGCGGGTTGCGGCCCGGAGAGGCTAGAACCGATGCGAAGTGTCGTCCTGGATACCGAAACCACCGGCCTCAACGCGGGTCTCGGCGACCGGATCATCGAATTGGGCTGTATCGAGGTCCTGAGCCGGCGCGTCACGGGGAACCACTTCCACCGCTACATCAATCCCGAGCGCGAGAGCGAGGAAGGCGCGCTCAAGGTGCACGGCATCAACCAGGAGTTCCTCCAGGACAAACCCAAGTTTCGCGAGATCGCGGCCGAGTTCCTCGACTACATTCACGGCGCCGAGCTGGTGATCCACAACGCTGCTTTCGACGTCGAATTCCTGAATCTCGAGCTGGGCAGGCTCGGACTTCCGCCGATCGAAGCGCACTGCTCGGGCGTCGTCGATTCGCTGAAAATCGCGCGCGAGCTGCATCCGGGGAAGAAGAACTCCCTCGACGCCCTGTGCGAGCGCTACCAGGTGGATCACGCTCACCGCACCCTTCACGGGGCCCTGCTCGACGCGGCGCTTCTCGCGGAGGTCTACCTGGCGATGACCCGCGGGCAGGACAGCCTCGCGATCGAACTCGACCGGCCGCGCCCGGCCATGGGAACGCCGACGGCGGCTCGGGACGAGCGGCCTCCCCTCATCGTCTTTCGGCCGAGCGCGGAGGAACTCACCGAGCATGCTCGCCTGCTCGCCGACATCGAGGCCGAGAACAAGGTGCAATGCGTATGGCGCCGCTTCGAGACCGCGGTGGAGATGCTCGATCGCGTATGAAAATGAAGCGCGGAGCACGGCTGGGTCGATCGGCGATGTCGAGCGCGGACAAGGCGAATCCTTACGAGCTCGATCTCGACAAGAATCCGGCCAACTACGCGCCCTTGACCCCGCTCGGATTCATCGAGCGCGCCGCCACCGTCTATCCCGGACGCCTCGCCGCGGTCCACGGGGCGCGCCGCTCTACCTGGGCCGAGACGTACGCGCGTTGCAGGCGGCTCGCCTCCGCGCTCGCGCGCCGGGGGATAGCCGTCGGCGACACGGTTGCGGCGATGCTCGCGAATACCCCGGAAATGCTCGAGTGCCACTTCGGCATACCCATGGCGGGCGCGGTCATCAATACGCTGAACACGCGCCTCGACGCCGAGGCGATCGCCTTCATGCTCGCGCACGGCGGGGCCAGGGTCCTGATCGCCGACCGCGAGTTCTCGGGCACCGTCGCGCGCGCACTCGCCGCCCTCAAGGAGAGACCGTTCGTGATCGACGTGGACGATCCCGAATACTCGGGCACGGGCGAGCGCATCGGATCGGCGGAGTACGAGCGCTTCATCGCCGGAGGTGATCCGGAATTTCCGTGGAAGCCGCCCGCCGACGAATGGAACGCCATTTCGCTCAACTACACCTCGGGCACCACCGGCAACCCCAAGGGCGTGGTCTACCATCACCGCGGCGCCTACCTGAATGCGATCTGCAACATCGTGACCTGGGGCATGCCGCATCACTCCGTATACCTGTGGACGCTGCCGATGTTCCACTGCAACGGCTGGTGCTTTCCCTGGACCATGGCCGCCAATGCGGGCACCAACGTGTGCCTGCGCAAGGTCGAAGCCAAGCTCGTTTTCGACGCGATGCGGGAGCACGGCGTGACGCACTATTGCGGCGCGCCGATCGTGCATTCGACGCTGATCAACGCGGACCCCGCGCTGCGCGGGGGCATAACGCACAAGGTGAACGCCATGGTCGCGGCCGCCGCCCCGCCCGCGGCCATGATCGAGGGCATGGAGCGCATGGGCTGGGAGCTGACTCATGTATACGGTCTGACCGAGGTCTACGGCCCGGCTGCCGTGTGCGCGAAGCAGGAGGAGTGGAAAAGCCTCGATATCGGCGCGCGCACCGAGCGCAACGGTCGCCAGGGCGTGCGCTATCTCATGGAAGAGGGCCTGACGGTGATGGATCCGCAGACCATGCAGCCCGTTCCCGCGGACGGCGAGACCATGGGCGAGATCATGTTCCGCGGGAACATCACCATGAAGGGCTACCTGAAGAACCGCAAGGCGACCGAGGACGCCTTCGCGGGCGGCTGGTTCCGCTCGGGCGACCTCGCGGTGATGCAGCCCGACGGCTACCTCAAGATCAAGGACCGCGCAAAGGACATCATCATCTCCGGCGGCGAGAACATCTCGTCGCTCGAGGTCGAGGACGTGCTTTACCGGCACCCGGCGGTCCTCGCAGCGGCCGTGGTCGCGAAGCCCGACCCGAAGTGGGGCGAGACGCCGTGCGCCTTCGTCGAGCTGAAGGCCGGCGCCAAGGTCACGGAAACGGAAATCGTCCATCACTGTCGGGCTCACCTCGCGCATTTCAAGGCGCCGCGCCACGTGGTGTTCGGCGTGCTGCCGAAGACCTCGACGGGCAAGATCCAGAAATTCCTGCTGCGGCAGCAGGCGAGATCGGCCTCGGCGATAGAGCAACGGAGGACGCCATGAACGCACCATCCAAAACTGAAGTCGAAGCGCCCCATGTCCTGCGCGAGGACAAGGACGGCGTGGCGACGCTGACGCTCAATCGCGGTGATCGCATGAACCCGCTGTCTACCGCGATGCTTTCTGCGTTGCAGGCGGAACTCGACCGGGTCGCGAAAGACGCGGGCACGAAGGTCATCGTGCTCGCGGGCGCGGGCAAGCACTTCTGCGCGGGGCACGATCTTCGCGAGATGCGCTCGCATCCTGACAAGGCCTGGCAGAAGGCTCTTTTCGAGCAGTGCAGCGAGATGATGCTGTCGCTCGTGCGGCTGCCTCAGCCCGTGATCGCGCGCGTGCAGGGCGTCGCGGTCGCAGCCGGGTGCCAGCTCGTGGCCATGTGCGATCTGGCGGTGGCGAGCGAGGTCGCGCAGTTCGCTCTGCCGGGCATCAAGAGCGGGATATTCTGCACCACACCGGGAGTCGGGGTCGCGCGCAATCTCGCGCGCAAGCACGCCTTGGAGATGCTCTTCACCGGTGATCTGATCGACGCGAAGACCGCGCTTTCCTGGGGCCTCGTGAACCGCGTCGTTCCTCCGGCCGACCTGGGTGCGGAAGTAGGCAAGCTCGCCGGGAAGATTCTCGCTCACAGCGCAGCCGTAGTGAGCATCGGCAAGCGATTCTTCTACGATCAGGTGGAGAAAGGACTGGCGGACGCTTATTCCCTTGCGTCCGAGGGCATGGCCTGCAACATGATGCTCGAAGATGCCGGGGAAGGGATCGACGCCTTCATCGAGAAACGCAAGCCCGACTGGCGCGGGCGATAGACGGGACGCGCCCTCTGATGGCGCAATCGCGGTCCGGTGACGTCACACTCGACGCGGCCGCGGCCGACAGCCTTGCTCTTCGCGCTGCACTCGGCGAAACCGGGCCGTGGAGAGCGCGGGCCGGAGCGCTCGCGCGCGAGCTGGTGGAAGGGACACTGGATTCGCGCGTGCCGCTGTTCGAGGTGCAGCGCGCCTTCGCGATATTTCCGCCGGAATCTCCGGCCGGCGAATCGCTTTTCCGGCTCGCCGAGGCTTTGCCGCGAATCCCCGATCGGGCTTCCCGCATCGCGATGCTGGCAGACCGTGTCCCCGCCTTGCGCGGCTGGAAGGCCGCGGCCGCGCTGCCGTTCGCCACTCTCGCGATGAACGCGATCGGGCGGCAATTCGTCTACGCGGAAACCGTCGCCAAGGCGCTGCGGCGCGCCGACCACGATGCGTGCGGCCGGCCGGCGGGGCGCTTCTCTTTCGACATGCTGGGGGAGGGCGCGCGCACCGATGCGGACGCCGGTCGCAATTTTCGGCGCACCATGGACGCAATCCGCGCCATGGCGCAGGCGGCCGGCGCGCGCGAGGGAATTTGGCGCGAACGCCTCGAGGTTTCCGTGAAACTGTCCTCCATTCACCCTCGTTACGACGCGGCGAGCTACGCGCGGGTTCGTGGCGAGTTGCTCGATCGACTGAAGCAGATCTGCGGGCGCTCCGCGGCGGCGGGGATCGGGCTCACGATCGACGCCGAGGGGTCGGAAAGCTTGTCTCTTCAGCTCGATCTGTTCGAGGCGCTGGCGGCTGATCCGGCGCTGGACCGCTGGGGAGGGCTGGGTCTTGCGGTGCAGGCCTACCGGCCGCGCGCTCTGGAAACGGTGGACGCATTGTTGGGGATCGCCGGTCGCCGCCGCAAGCGCGGCGGTATGCCGATCGCCGTGCGGCTGGTCAAGGGCGCCTATTGGGATGCCGAGGTCAAGCGGGCGCAGGAGCTCGGGTTGGAGCGTTATCCGGTATTCACCGACAAGCGGCTCACCGACCTGTCGTATCTCGCCTGCGCCCGGCGTCTCTCGGCCGCGCCGGACAGCGTCTATCCGCAGTTCGCCACGCACAACCCGGTAACGCTCGCGTGCGTGCTCGCGCTTGCCGATCGGCCCGGCGGCGCCGCCGCTGCGCCCGTGCGGTTCGAGTGCCAGCGCCTCCACGGAATGGGAGGGGCGCTGTACCGCGCGCTCGCAGCTACGCGTCCGCTTCTGCCGGTGCGCACCTACGCGCCCGTCGGCGAGAGGCGCGAACTGTTCGCCTACCTCGTGCGCCGCCTGCTCGAGAACTCGGCGAGCACTTCCTATGTGCGCCAGGCGGCGCGCGCGAAACGATCCGACGATTTGCTGCGCGCCGGTTTCGAATTTCTCGACGCGGGCCCGCGCCCGAGCGATATTCCCTTACCAACGGAGCTGCACATGCCGCAACGACGCGTCGCAAAGGGCTACGATCTCGGGGATTCCGCCACGCTCGCCGCATGGGCGGAATCGGTAAACGGGGCGCGGAGCACATGGACGGCGGGATCTCTGGTGAACGGCAAGCGCCAGCCGGGTCCGGCGCGGCCGGCCGTGTCGCCCGCCCGGCCCGAGTTGACCATCGGCGAGGTGAGCGAAGCGACGCCGGAAATGGCGCGGTCCGCGGTCGACTCCGCGCAAGCGGCCCGGATTGCCTGGTCGGCAGTAAGCGTGCCCGAGCGCGCCGCGGCCCTGGAGCGGCTGGCCGATCTGCTGGAAGCCGATATGGCCGGACTGATGGCCCTGTGCGTCTGGGAAGCGGGGAAAACCCTGGCCGATGCCATGGCGGACGTACGCGAAGGAGTGGATTTCTGCCGCTACTACGCGCAGCAAGCGCGAGAGCGGCTCGGCAGGCCGATGGCGCTGCCTGGCCCGGTCGGCGAGAGCAACGTGTTGACGCTGCACGGCCGCGGCGTGTTCGCCTGCATCAGCCCCTGGAACTTTCCGGTCGCGATTTTCACCGGGCAGGTCGCGGCCGCGCTGGTCGCGGGCAACACGGTAGTCGCGAAGCCGGCGGAGCAGACGCCGCTCACCGCGTACCGTATCGCCGAGCTGATTCTGAAAGCCGGGATCCCGCCCGGCGTCTTTCATCTTCTGTCCGGCGACGGCGCGATCGGACGAGCTCTCGTCGCCGATCCGAGGATCGCGGGCGTCGCCTTCACCGGCTCGACGATCACCGCCCGCGCCATTCAGCGCGTTCTCGCGGAGCGCGAGGGCCCGATCGTGCCGCTGATCGCCGAGACCGGCGGACTGAATGCCATGATCGTGGACTCCACCGCGCTGCCCGAGCAGGTCGTGGACGCGGTGGTGGCCAGCGCCTTTCGCTCCGCCGGCCAGCGCTGCAGCTCGCTGCGCGTCCTGTACCTGCAGGAGGAAACCGCGCCCGCGGTGCTCGAGATGCTGCGGGGTGCGATGGCCGCGCTGCGCATCGGCGATCCCGCCGATCCCGCGACCGACGTCGGCCCCGTGATCGACGGGCAGGCGCGCGAGAAGTTGGCGGAATACATTTCCGTTCTGCGCTCGCGGGCGAAGCTGATCGCCGAATCCGGCCCTGTCCCGCTTGCCGGTACCTATGTCGCTCCGGTGGCATTCGAAATCGGCTCGATACGCGAGATTCCCGGGGAGCGCTTCGGTCCGATCCTTCACGTCGTGCGATTCGCTCTCGACGATCTGGACCGCGTGATCGACGAGATCAACGCGATGGGATACGGGCTAACGATGGGTGTCCACACCCGCGTGGATTCCCGCGCCGAGCACATTCGCGCGCGCTCGGCGGTCGGCAATCTGTATGTCAACCGCAACATGATCGGCGCGGTGGTGGGCGTACAGCCGTTCGGCGGCGAGGGGCTGTCCGGCACCGGACCGAAGGCCGGCGGCCCGAATTACCTCGCGCGATTCACCACCGAACGCGTTTTTACGGTGAATACCGCGGCGGCCGGTGGCGATTTGGGCCTGCTGACCGGAACGGCCCGCGCCGCGACATGATTTCCTCAGGTGACGCCTTGGGGCGTGCGCGCCGTGGTTATAATGCCCGCACCCTCCCGATGCGCACGCCCTTTCTCGCTCTGACCGACCACCCGGGCTCCTAGCCGCATCCGTGGCGGAAGACATCATTCTCGAAACGCGCGGCCTGAGAAAGGAGTTCAAGGGCTTCGTCGCCGTCAGCGACGTCGCGCTCAAGGTCAGGCGCGGGCGCATCCACGCGCTGATCGGCCCCAACGGCGCGGGCAAGACCACCTGCTTCAACCTGCTCACGCACTTTCTTTCCCCGACCCGCGGCCAGATCTTCTACAACGGGCGCGAGATCACGGGTTCCAGCCCCGCGGCGATCGCGCGGCTGGGGCTGGTCCGGTCTTTCCAGATTTCGGCGGTGTTTCCGCACCTCACGGTTCTGGAAAACGTGCGCATCGCGCTTCAGCGCAAGCGCGGCCGCTCGTTCGATTTCTGGCGAACGGACCGGAGTTTGCGCGGGCTGAATTCGCGCGCGCGAGAGCTGCTGGACGCGGTGGGCTTGTCGGAGCTCGAGGAATCCATCGCGGTCGAGCTGCCCTATGGGCGCAAGCGCGCGCTCGAGATCGCGACTACGCTCGCGCTCGATCCGGAAATGATGCTCCTGGACGAACCGACTGCCGGCATGGCGCACGCGGACGTGGAGCGCATCGCGGCGCTCATCCGGCGCGTCGCTTCCGACCGCACCGTCCTCATGGTCGAGCACAACTTGAGCGTCGTCGCGAATCTCTCGGATCACATCACGGTGCTCTCGCGCGGCGAGATCATCGCCGAGGGCGACTACGCCTCGGTGTCGAAGCACCCCGACGTGATCCAGGCCTACCTGGGATCCGAGCATGCCTGACGCGTCCCTGCTCTCGGTCCGCGGCCTGAACGCCTGGTACGGCGAGTCGCACATTCTCCACGGCGTCGAGTTCGACGTGCCGCGCGGCGAGGTAGTGACGCTGCTCGGCCGCAACGGTGCGGGCAAGACCACCACGCTGAAATCGATCATGGGAATGGTGGCGCGCCGCGGAGGCTCGATCCGGTACGAAGGAACCGAGACGATCGCGCTCTCTTCCGACCGCATCGCGCGGCTCGGCGTCGCGTTCTGCCCCGAGGAGCGCGGCATCTTCGCGAGCCTGAATGTCCACGAGAACCTGCTGCTCCCGCCGACGGTCCGGCCCGGCGGCCTCGCCGTGGAGCAGGTTTTCGAGCTGTTTCCCAACCTGAAGGAGCGGCTCTCGAGCCAGGGCACGAAGCTCTCCGGAGGCGAGCAGCAGATGCTCGCGATCGGCCGCATCCTTCGCACCGGGGCGCGGCTGCTGCTGCTCGACGAGCCGACCGAAGGCCTTGCGCCGGTGATCGTGCAGCAGATCGGCCGCACCATCTCGCGGCTCAAGGTGGAAGGGTTTACCATCCTGCTGGTCGAGCAGAATTTTCGCTTTGCCTCGCGCGTCGCCGACCGCCATTACGTCATGGAGGGCGGCCGGGTGGTGGACGTGATCCCGAACACCGAGCTAGAGTCCAACCTCAAGAAGGTGCACGAATACCTGGGCGTGTAGCCCGATTCCGATCAACCCAAAGAGAAGAGGATCCCCATGCTCTCCAAACGCAGCATATTCGCGGCAGCGCCGCTCGCTCTCGCCGCTTCGCTCGCGCAGGCGCAGATTTCCGACGGCGTCGTCAAGATCGGCGTGTTGTCCGATATGTCCAGCCTTTATTCGGATATCGGCGGAGGCGGGTCGACGGTGGCCGCGCGCATGGCGATCGCGGACTTTCCGACGAAAGGCATGAAGGTCGAGCTGCTTTCCGCAGACCACCTCAACAAGCCCGACGTGGGCTCGAGCATCGCGCGCCAGTGGTACGACGTGGACAAGGTGGACGTCATCGTGGACGTGCCGACCTCGTCGGTGGCGCTCGCCATCAACCAGGTCACGCGCGAGAAAGGCAAGGCCTTCCTCGTTTCCGGCGCCGCCTCCTCGGACCTGACTGGCAAGGCGTGCTCGCCCAACACCATCCACTGGACCTACGACACCTGGATGCTCGCCAACGGCACGGGCAACGCCATCGTGAAGACGGGGGGCGATTCGTGGTACTTCATCACCGCCGACTACGCTTTCGGGCTGGCGCTGGAGCGCGACACCGAAGCGGTGGTCCTGAAAAACGGCGGCAAGGTGCTCGGCAAAGTGAGGCACCCGCTGAACGCGCAGGACTTCTCCTCGTTCCTTCTGCAGGCGCAGGCGTCCAAGGCGAAGATCATCGGCCTCGCCAACGCGGGCGGGGACACGACCAACGCCATCAAGCAGGCGGCCGAGTTCGGTATCGTCAAGGGCGGACAGAGCCTCGCCGGCATGCTGGTGTTCCTCTCCGACGTGCACGGGCTCGGATTGGACAAGGCGCAAGGGCTGATCTTCACCGAGACCTTCTACTGGGACCTGAACGACCAGACGCGGGCATTCGCAAAGCGCTTTGCGGCAGCCAACAGCGGCAAGTATCCGACCATGGTCCAGGCCGGCGTGTACTCGGCGATCACGCACTATCTCAAGGCGGTGACCGCGCTGAAGGGTGACGACGGCACCAAGGTGATCGCCAAGATGAAGGAATTGCCGACCGACGATCCGCTTTTCGGCAAGGGCACCGTGCGCATCGACGGCCGCGCGCTTCATCCGGCCTATCTGGTGGAAGTTAAGAAGCCTTCGGAGTCCAAGGGACCGTACGATTACTACAAGATCCGCGCGACCATCCCGGCCGATCAGGCTTTCAGGCCGTTGAACGAAGGCGGGTGCTCGCTGGTGAAGTGACATTCGGGCGCAGGCCCGAATGTCATCCTGAGCCCTTCGCTGCGCTCGAGGGTAAACTCCGCCAAGGATCCGTTTTTTCCCACTCAAAGAAGCAGATTCTTCGTCGCCTTCGGCTCCTCAGAATGACATCGCGGTAATGGAAATCTTCGGCATCCCGACGCAGGCGCTCTTCGGCCAGCTGCTGATCGGGCTGATCAACGGCTCGTTCTACGCGCTGCTCTCGCTCGGGCTCGCGGTGATCTTCGGGCTGCTCAACATCATCAACTTCACCCACGGCGCCCAGTACATGATGGGCGCGTTTTGCGCCTATTTCCTGTTCACTAGGCTCGGCATCGGCTACTGGTGGGCGCTCGCGATCGCGCCGCTCGCGGTCGGAATCATCGGCATGGTCGTCGAGCGTCTGATGCTCGCGAGGCTCTACAAGCTCGACCACCTGTACGGGCTTCTCCTCACGTTTGGTCTGGCTCTTATCATCCAGGGGCTGTTCCGCAACGAGTACGGGACTTCGGGAATTCCGTATGCGATGCCCCAGGAGCTTTCCGGCGGGCGCAACCTCGGCTTCATGTTTCTGCCGAACTACCGCGCGTGGGTGATCGTCGCTTCGATCCTGGTGTGCCTCGCGACCTGGTTCGTGATCGAGAAGACCAACCTTGGCTCGTACCTGCGCGCGGCGACCGAGAACCCGCAGCTGGTGCAGGCTTTCGGAATCAACGTGCCGAGAATGATCACGCTCACCTACGGTTTCGGCGTTGCCCTCGCCGCGTTCGCGGGCGTGATGGCGGCGCCGATCTACCAGGTCAATCCGCTTATGGGGGCCGACCTGATTATCGTGGTCTTTGCAGTGGTGGTGATCGGAGGCATGGGCTCGATCATGGGCTCGATCGTGACCGGCTTCGCGCTCGGGCTGATCGAGGGCCTGACCAAGGTCTTCTATCCCGAGGCATCGAACACGGTGATCTTCATCATCATGGCGATCGTCCTGATGATCAAGCCGGCAGGCCTCTTCGGGACGCAGCGGTGAGGGCGGGTCCTAGGATCATGTCGGCCGTGCACGAGCTTGCGCCGCGCGCTGCATTGCGCGCCGACGGGCTTGCGCATCAGCGCATCGCCACCGCGGTGATGATCGCCTTCTTCGCGCTCGCGCCGCTCATCGCGTATCCCGTGTTCCTCATGAAGGTGATGTGCTTCGCGCTCTTCGCCTGCGCCTTCAACCTCCTGATCGGTTACGGGGGCCTGCTGTCCTTCGGGCACGCGATGTTTCTCGGCACCGCGGGCTACGCTTCTGCGCACGCGGCCAAGGTATGGGGCTTCCCGCCCGAGTTCGCGATTCTGTTCGGCACGGCGTGTTCGGCGTTGCTCGGCCTCGTCACCGGACTGCTCGCCATCCGCCGGCAAGGCATCTACTTCGCGATGATCACGCTGGCGCTTGCGCAAATGGTGTATTTCTTCTACTTGCAGGCGCCGTTCACGGGCGGCGAGGACGGCATCCAGTCCGTGCCGCGCGGGAAGCTCTTCGGCGTGCTCGATCTCAACAACGTGTGGGCGATGTATTCGCTGGTTTTCGCGGTGTTCGTCGGCGGATTTCTTCTCATCCATCGCGCGGTGCACTCGCCGTTCGGGCAAGTGCTCAAGGCGATCCGCGAAAACGAACCGAGGGCGCTTTCGCTCGGATACGACGTCAACCGCTACAAGCTGCTCGCTTACGCGCTTTCGGCGACGCTCGCGGGCCTCGCCGGAGCGACCAAGGTGCTGGTGTTCGAGCTCGCCTCGCTCACCGACGTGCACTGGACCATGTCGGGCGAGGTGGTGCTGATGGTGCTGCTCGGGGGCCTCGGGACCGTGTTCGGTCCGGTGGTGGGCGCCCTGATCATCATCGCCATGGAGAACTACCTCGCGCAGATCGGCTCGTGGGTGACCGTCGTGCAAGGCGTGATCTTCGTGATCTGCGTGCTCACTTTCCGGCGCGGGGTGATCGGGGAGCTCGGCCGGCTGATCAAGAGGCCGCTCTAGGAATCAAGCTTCTTCCAATCTACAAAAGACCCGCGTCGAGCTCTGCTCGACGCGGGTTCATCAGCCGGACGGATTACAACGAGCGCAGGAAGTTCAGGATGTCCTGCTTGCGGCCTTCGCTCAGGTTGTTGA
>WNGQ01001433.1_pt1 | contig 24736 bp, 16 predicted proteins | sample 5407661 | NCBI WGS metagenome assembly WNGQ01 (sample SAMN13153382, study PRJNA577476) | soil metagenome | isolation source: 60 cm soil or saprolite under Garry oak tree replicate 2 | place: USA:California | collected 2016-06-15 | reverse complement strand
TACTCAATCATATGAGCGCCGTTGATGGAATCTTTTGTCACGGGCAGAAGCTCAATCGCCCGGCGACCCTCGCGCAGGGCATCCTCCTTTCGCCCAAGTTCAGCGTCTATCAGACCAAGCGCGCAGAGAGCGGGGCCGTAATCGGGCTGTGCTTGCACAATCTTCTCTTGAGCAGCACGCGCTTCTGTAAAAGCGGCGTGGGCCGCCGCGGCGTCACCTTTCATGCGAGCAAGCAAGCCTTCAAAGAAGGCTCGGCCAAATTGAACGGCATCCGGTCCGGAAGTTTTGTTACCAAAGACCGCGAGGGCCCGAGCGGCAGCGACGGAGTCGTGCTCGCAAAAAGCGAGATAAAGCCAGTTTGGGGCGATGCTCTCCGCGGATCCAGGATTATCCTTGAGCATTGTTTCGACTAGCGCGTGCCACGGTCGGGTGTCGGCTTTCCACTCCATATCGACTATGGCACGCCATAGTCGAGTACCGGTGTCGTTTGGTTTGAACGCGAGCGCGCGATCTAGAGCAGCGCCTGCTTTTGCATAATCCCGCAGCCAAATATAAGTATCAGCAACGTTCTGGAGCGTGGGGGCGTTGCGGGGATCCAAATCGAGCGCGCGTTCAAAGTTGCGCGTGGACTCCTCCCAGCGACCCTGCCGACGGTCGATGTAGCCGCTCAACTCAAAGATTCGCGGATTGTTCGGCAGAGTGCGGTGCGCAACACCAATTTCGGCGCGTGCGCCGTCAAAGTCGAGATTGCTATAAAGATGCTGCGCCGAGGCAAGGTGCGCATCGCCCGAATCCGGTCCCAATCGCAAGGCGTTTTTAACTGCCATGTCCGCCAAGGCGAGACGGCTAGGGGTGTGGTCGATTCCGAGGAGGTAGAGGCGGTCGTGCGCGCCCGCCAGCTTGCAATAGGCGAGCAGGAATGCGGGATCGCGGGCGATGGCTTGGCCGAGGAAATTCACGGCTTGGAGGAGATTCTCCCTCGCGTTCAGGTCGCCGGGACCGACGTCGATCAATGCCGTCGCGCGAACGTAAAGATCGAAGGCCGCGAGATTGGCAGTGGGTCGCTGCTCGAGCGCGGCCTTTTCCGTGGGAGAGAGCCTGGCCTGAAGTTGGTCGGCAATTGTCTTGGCAATTTCGCTTTGAATGGCAAAAACATCCGCAAGCTCTCGGTCATAGGTTTGCGCCCACAGATGCGCATCGGTGCGGGCGTCGACCAGCTGCGCCATCACTCTCACGCGGTTGGCTGCGCGTTGAACGCTCCCTTCCAGCACGTGGGCCACGCCGAGTTGCTGTCCGATTTCCCGCAGGTTCCTTGGGTTGCCACTCTTATAGAGCATGACCGAAGTGCGGCTGATAACTTTTAGATCCGCGACCTTTGCAAGATCAGCGAGAATTTCATCTTGGACACCGTCAGTGAAGAAAGCGTTATCAGGATCGCGACTCAAATTCTCGAATGGCAGTACTGCGATGCTTTTCTCTGGAATCGCCGTCGAAACAGCGGCGACTGCACCGACTTTAGGGTGGGCTGGTTTAAAAACCCCGAAATACCATCCGCCGAGCGCGAGCAAACAGAGCGATACCAGCGCGACAACGAGAACTCTCTTTTTCGGTCGCAGAAAGAACGGCCTCACAGCCGGTCGTCGCCCTTCCGGTGAAGGCATTTGCAATTTGCCAGCAATCTCGGTGACCGACTGTGGCCGCCGCCCGGGATCCTTTGCGAGACAAGTCGCCACCCATTCTTCCCACAGCGCTGGAATCGGCTCCGCTTCGATCTCAAATTCTTTTCGGCGCTCTGTCATTGACGGAGGCATTTTCTCCCGAATCTGCCGATCGATGTTACCGACATAAAAGGGTGGCCTGCTGGTAAGCAGCTCATAAACGGTCGCGCCTAACGAATAGATATCATCCAGATGCGTCCCGCGCTCGCCCTCCAGTTGTTGCGGACTCATGTAAGCGAGTGTCCCGCTTCGGCCGCCGGCCATCGTGATCACGCTCATCGAATCGCCCAGGCTCCGGGCAATCCCGAAATCAGACACTTTGAGCTCGCCGCGCTGATTGACCATCAGATTAGCCGGCTTTAAATCGCGGTGGATGATGTGCGCGTAGTTGTGCGCGTAGTCGAGCGCATCGCACAGCTGGCTTATCCAATCGGTCAGTTCGGTCGGCTCAAAGACCTTTCGCTCCTTGTCGCAGCGCAAGTTCGATAGCGTGTCGCCATCGATATATTCCATCGAAATGCAGCCCGAGCGTTCGTCGTGCACAAAGTCGTAAATGCGCACGATGTTCTTGTGGGTGAGTTCCAGGCAACGTCTGGTCTCGCGCTTGAGATTGCTCAGCACAGCAGCATCGTGAATGATCAAGTCGGGGAGAAATTTGAGCGCCACATTGCGCTCCAGTTCTTCGTCGTGCGCCAGCCAGACAATTCCCATTCCGCCTCTGCCCAAAATCTTAATGAGCGTGTAACGGCCGAAGAGTCTTTGTCCGCCGACAAACTCACGCTGCGTCGCCTCCGATGCGCTGCCGGTTCGCTCGCCGCTCACGCAGTTAGGATAGTCCTCGAAGAAACAGCGATAAAGCCAAAACAGCGAACGCTTCTTTAACGCGACGTGCCGGGAGTCGGCAAAAATTTTTCCGACGTCACGGTTTCTTTTCCGCGGCCAATTCCTGAAAGCGAGGATCGTTGCGGATTTGATCCCACTCCGGATCGAGTCGTAGCAGCGCAGGAGTAAGAAACATCGCACCGCCATACGGTATCTGCAGCAGGCGCTGGAGAATGGGAATCGCGTGATCGGCATCCCCCAGTAGAGCGTAGATCTCCGCCATCCTCTGCTCTTGGGCGGGGCCCTCGAATGGATCTTTGGAAGTGGGATGTATGGCCATAGCTTTTTGTCCTTCGGCGATAGCAGAGGCCGCTTCGCCCAAACCTGCATAGGCCAGACCCAAAGCGGCATGCGTCTCCGCCGCGGCATAAGAACTCGGCACGACCTTCTCGAGATCGCGGCGAATATCCTGCACCGCGTCCTCGTAGGTCGCGCGTGCCGCGGCGACATCGCCGGCGCGCTGCTGACTCAAACCTAGAAGAAGTTTTTGGTTGTACTCGCCGCGTTTGGTCTCGGCAGCCACTGCACTTGAGAGTATCTCTATGGCCGCGGCATAACGGCGTTGAAACAAAGCCTGCACACCACGTACGGGCCACCATACGACAGGCACGCGCGGTTCGGTACCGGGATTTGCAAGCAGCGGTTCTACTGCCTGGAAATCCCCCGTTGCCCAAAAGACACTCGCTTTCAGACCGAGGGCATCTGTATTGGCCGGCTCCCACGCAAGTGCGCGGTCAACCGTGGCTAGAGCTTCGGGAAAACGGTGCAGGGCACTGTACGTAAGCGCGAGATTGTTATAAGCATTGATGTCGCGAGGATCGAGCTCGATGGCGCGACGCAGCGCCACGATCGCCTCCTCCCAATGCTCAAGCCGCCGCTGGATAAAGCCGATCGCTTCGATGACGTCAACGTTATTCGGAAGACCCCTTTCAGCTTGCTGGAATTCCGCGAGCGCCCCGGTGAAATCCTGCTGCCCGTAATAGCGATAATAGCCAAGCGCAAGGTGCGTTTCCGGCAGGTCTGGGTCAAGCGCGAGAGCGCGATCGGCGGCATCCTTGGCTGCCGCCAGCCGCGCTGGGCTTGGATCGAATCCTAACCAGTAGTACAGGCTCTGCGTGCAAGAGAGACGTGCCCAAGCCCGTGCAAAGCTGGGATCCAACTTCACTGCCTCTTGATATGACTGGATCGCACCCTCCACGGCGGACTTATCAAACCGCGAGCCAGCTGCAAGTGCGCGACCACGGAGATAGGCATCGTAAGCAGCGGGATTGCTCGTCGGCTTCGCTTCCACGCGCGCCTTTTCTTGCGGACTGAGAGTCGCGCCCAGAGCCCCAGCGATCTCCGTGGCCAACTCGTCCTGCAAAGTAATTGAATCGACCAGCGTGCGATCATAGTTCTGCACCCATATGTGACGATCAGTTTGCGCATCGATTAGTTGCACTGAAACCCGAATACGGTTCCCCGATCGGCGGACGCTGCCTTCCACCACGTTGCTGACTCCCAGTTGCTGCGCGATTTCTTTGAGGTTGCGCGTGACGCCGCTCTTATACTGCATCACCGAAGTGCGACTGATCACTTTCAGATCCTTGATCTTGGCGAGGTTCGACAGCAACTCATCCTGGATGCCGTCGGCAAAGTAAGCGTTCTCCCTTTCCTCGCTCAGATTTTCCAGCGGCAACACCGCGATGCTTTTTTCTGAAATAGCAGTTGTTGTGGAAACCGGTGCGACTGCCCCAGCCTTAGGGTGGGCCGGCTTAAAAACGCCGAAATACCATCCGCCTAGGCCAAGCGCGAGCAAACACAGCGATGCAACTGCGAGGGCGAGAACTCTCTTCTTCTTTGGCTGAAAGAATGACCTTATCGACGGCGGACGCGCTTCCGGTGAAGGCATCTGCAACTGGCGGGTAATCTCCGCAATCGACTGCGGCCGACGGGCGGGATCTTTTGCCAGACAAGCTGCCACCCATTCTTCCCACAGCGCTGGAATTGGCTCCGCTTCGATCTCAAATTCTTTTCGTCGCTCCGTCATCGACGGAGGAATTTTCTCCCGAATCTGCCGATCGATGTTACCGACATAAAACGGAGGCTTGCTGGTGAGCAGCTCGTAAGCGCTCGCGCCCAGCGAATAGATGTCGTCAAGATGAGTGCCCCGCTCGCCTTCCAGTTGTTGCGGACTCATGTAAGAGAGTGTGCCGCTCCGGCCACCCGCCATCGTGATCACGCTCATCGAATCGCCCAGACTCCGGGCAATCCCAAAGTCGGACACCTTGAGCTCGCCGCGCTGATTCACCATCAAATTCGCCGGCTTGAGATCGCGATGGATGACATGCGCGTGGTTGTGCGCGTAGTCGAGCGCATCGCACAGCTGGCTCATCCAATCTGTTAGTTCGGCTGTCTCAAAGACCTTTCGCTCCTTGTCGCACCGCAAACTCGAAAGCGTGTCGCCATCGATGTATTCCATCGATATGCAGCCCGAGCGTTCGTCGTGCACAAAATCGTAAATGCGCACGATGTTTTTGTGGGTGAGTTCCAGGCAACGTCTCGTCTCGCGCTTGAGATCGCTCAGCACCGATGCATCGTGAATGATCAGGTCGGGTAGAAATTTGAGCGCGACATCGCGCTCTAATTCTTCGTCGTGCGCCAGCCAGACGATGCCCATTCCGCCTCGGCCCAAAATCTTAATGAGTGTATAACGGCCGAAGAGTTTTTGTCCGCCGACAAACTCACGCTGCGTCACGTCCGATGCACTGCCGGTTCGCTCGTCGCTCACGCAGTCAGCCTAGTAACGAATGGGCCGTGGATAAAGCTCAAACCGCGCAGCGACACGTCACCGTGACTAGCACTACGGCGCCGCTTTCGCCGCGGGCGAGGCGGCGAGTTTCTGGAAGCGCGGATCATTCCGCAGCGGATCGAACATCGGATCGAGCCGGAGCAGCGCAGGCGTGAGCGGCGTAGTTAGTACGCCGCTGTACGGTATCGAAAGTAGTTTCTGTAAAGCAGCGATGGCGCGGTCTGACTCTCGTATCTGCGCCGCCACCCGGGCGAGGATCTCGATCGGAGCGGGACCGTCTGACGCGTCTTTCTCGATCGGCACCGCGGCCATCTCCCGCTCGATCAGTTTGAACGCGGCAGCTTTGTCACCGAGGCCCATATTGGTCAACGCGAGATCTCCAATCAGGAGATAATTTTCCGGCTGTTGTTTGAGGAAAGATTCCAGTTCGCTGCGCGCCTGTCGCCAACTTTCCTGGGCGGCGGCATGGTCGCCGGCGACTTCTTGCGCCCAGCCTAACCAAAAGCGCAGTTCGCCATTGTTGTAACCCAATGCTGGATCAGGCTTGGCCAAAATTTCCTTTAGCCGAGGAATGACCGGTACAGGATGGCGCTCCAGGATCGCTTGGTAAACTTGTGTTTCCAACGCGAACGTGTCGTCAGCGTTCGGATGCAGCGGAGCGAGGAGCACAGCAGCACGCGGCAGGTCGCCCTCGGCTTGTGCGATATTAGCCTTTCCCGCCACGATATCGACCTCGTCTGGGGTGATATTCAGAACCTGATCAAGCTTCCGCAACGCTTCCGGAAAACGACGAAGGCATTTGTAGGAAATCGCGTGCTGAGTGAGCAGGTTAACGTTTCGCGGGTCGAGCCGCTCGGCTTCGTTGAAATAGGATTCGCTTCGGTCCCACAGACCTCGCCTCCGCGCGACTAAGGCCAGCACTTCAGGAATCCGGCTGCTATTAGGCAGGAGCTGACGCGCTTGCTCAAAGTAATGCACTGCGGTTTCGTAGTCCTTTAGACAGGCGTAGTGGTAATAGCCTTTTGCCACTACGGCCTCGCCGAGATTGGGTTGAAGAGTGAGCGCGGTTTCGGCTGCCAGCCGCGCCTCTTCACGCAAGGTGACGGTTGGCTGAAGGGCCTGTGTGATGTAGCCGCTCGCATCGACATATGACAGCAGCGCCCAAGCAAGGGCGAACTTCGGGTCCAAGCGCACCGCTTCTTTGAGATATTTCTGCGCGGCGAGGGAGTTAGCGGTGTTTAACGGTTTCAGACTATAGGCCAGACCACGCAGGTAGATATCGTAAGCCTCGACGTTCTCCGTCGGTTTGGCGGCGATGACTTGCTCTTCCTGGCCAGTGATTTTCGCTCGCAATTGATCGGCGATGGCTTTGGCCACCTCGCTTTCGACCGCAAAGATGTCGGTCAGTTTGCGATCAAAGGTGTCGGCCCATAGGTGTGATTCATTGGCTGCTTTGATTAACTGTACGTTCACGCGCACGGCGTCGCCGCTCTTTTGCACCCTTCCTTCCAGAATGTGGGCGACCCCAAGTAGCCTAGCAATCTCAGGCAGGTTTTCCGGCGCGCTTTTATAATGCTGCGTGGATGTGCGCGAGATCACCTTTAAATCGGCGATCTTGGATAAGCGCGTCAGAATCTCGTCCTGGATGCCGTCGGCAAAGTAGGCGTTTTCCTTGTCGCTGCTCAGGTTTTCAAACGGCAAGACGGCGATGCTTTTTTCCGGAATAGCCGTTGCCGTTGAAACAGCGGTAACTGCTCCAACCTTAGCGTGAGCTGGTTTAAAAACGCCGAAATACCAGCCGCCTAGGGCGAGCCCGAGCAAACAGAGCGATGCAAGCGCGAAGGCGAGAACTCTCTTCTTCGATCCCTGAAAGAACGGCCTCACGGACGGCGAGCGCGTTTCCGGTGAAGGCATCTGCAATTGGCGGGCAATCTCCCTGACCGACTGTGGTCGCCGCTTGGGGTCCTTTGCCAGACATGCCGCCACCCATTCTTCCCAGATCGCTGGGATCGGCTCCGCCTCGATGTCGAATTCTTTTCGCCGCTCAGTAATCGACGGGGGAATTTTCTCCCGAATCTGTCGATTGATGTCGCCGACATAAAAAGGGGGCTTGCTGGTGAGCAGCTCGTAAACGCTCGCGCCCACCGAATAGATATCATCCAAATGAGTGCCACGCTCGCCTTCCAGTTGTTGCGGACTCATGTAAGAGAGTGTGCCGCTTCGGCCGCCCGTCATCGTTATCACGCTCGTCGAATCGCCCACGCTGCGGGCAATCCCAAAATCGGACACTTTGAGCTCGCCGCGCTGATTGACCATCAGATTAGCCGGCTTGAGATCGCGATGGATGACATGCGCGTGATTGTGCGCGTAGTCGAGCGCATCGCAGAGCTGACTCATCCAATCGGTCAGTTCGGCCGCCTCAAAGACCTTGCGCTCTTTATCGCAGCGTAAGCTCGATAGCGTGTCCCCATCGATGTATTCCATCGATATGCAGCCCGAGCGTTCGTCGTGCACAAAGTCGTAAATGCGGACGATGTTCTTGTGGGTCAGTTCCAGGCAACGTCTCGTCTCGCGCTTCAGATCGCTCAGTACGGCAGCATCGTGAATGATCAGGTCGGGTAGAAATTTGAGCGCGACATCGCGCTCTAATTCTTCGTCGTGGGCCAGCCAGACAATTCCCATCCCGCCTCTGCCCAAAACCCTAATGAGCGTGTAACGGCCGAAGAGTCTTTGTCCGCCGACAAACTCACGCTGCGTCACGTCCGACGCGCTGCCGGTTCGCTCGCTGCTCACGCAGTCAGCATAGTAACGAATGGGCCGTGGATAAAGCTCAAACCGCGCAGCGACACGTCACCGTGACTGGCACTACGGCCCCGCTTTCGGCGCGAGCGAAGCGACAATTTTCTCGAAGCGCGGATCGCCGCGCAGCGGATCCCAGAAGGGGTGCAGACGCAATTGGCCATAGGAGACCGGACTGGAAATCCGTACGAGTTCTTGCAATTGTTTAATCGCGAGATCTTTTTCGCCCGCCCAGGCATACGTTATCGCAAGGTTCGTTAGCACTTCCGCCCCTGTCCATGCGTCTTTTGTAACGGGTAGGAGTTCTACCGCCCGACGACCTTCACGCAACGCATCTTCCTTGCGACCGAGCGCCGCATCGATCATCCCGAGGACACAGAGAGCTTGAGCGTAATCGGGCTGCTCGCGCACAATCTTTTCCATCTCGCCGCGTGCGGCAGTAAATTCGGTTTCGGCAGCGGTCGCATCGTTTCGCGCGCGCGCGGCCAACCCCGCACAAAACGAGCGAGACATTCGTACGTTAAAAGGAACGATTCCCTCTGGGGATAGTGAAGCTAATGCACTGGCCATCTCCGCCGCGTCGCGCCGGCAAAGAGCAAGATCGAGCCACTGCTCGGCAATCACATATACCGCGCTTGGATCTTCCAATACAATGTTCTGAATAACTTTATGCGCAGGTTCGGTGTCGGCACGGGATTTCAGATCGACAAACGCGCGTGCCACACGCGTGTTGGCATCTCCTGGTGCGACTACTAGGGCCCGATCCAAAGCAGCCGCCATATCCGAAAAGCGGCGCATGAATTGATAGGTATCAGCGGCTCCCGTTACAAGTAAACGCATGCTGCGCGGATCGAGTTCCGCTGCTCGTTCCAAGTTCCTTGTGCACTGCTCCCATTGGCCCTGTCGGCGAGTGATGAAAGCCGTTATATCGAAAATGGACGCGTCGTTCGGCAGTCCGCGTCGGGCAATGGCAACCTCGGTGAGGGCGGTTTCGTAATCGAGATAACAGTGATAGGCGACCCAGGCCGCAGCGAGATGCGTCTCACCACGCTCGGGGGCGAGACGTAAGGCCGCATCGCGCGCCTCTTTCGCAAGCGCCACACGGGCAGCAGTATGATCGACTCCAAGAAAGTAAAGATAGGCATGGGCTCGCGCCAGTTCACAATAGGCGAGCAAGAACGTTGGATCGTGTGCAACAGCCTGGTTCAGCAGTTGTATTCCCTGTCGGACATGCTCGAAAATGCGCGGGGTGGCCGCGTCCTCGAACAGTTTCTTGGCTCGGACGTAACGATCGTACGCAACAAGGTCGGTCGTGGGAGGCTGTTCAATCGCGGCTTTCTCCGCCGGTGACAGCTTTGCCTGAAGCTGGTCGGCAATTGCTTTGGCAATATCGGTTTGGATCGCAAATACGTCATCAAGTGGTCGATCGTATCGCTCTACCCACAAATGCGTGTCCGTTCTTGCGTCGATTAACTGCGCGCTAACGCGGACGCGATTTGCGATACGTTGCACACTTCCCTCGACCACATGCGCAACGCCGAGTTCATTCGCGATCTGGCGGAGGTTTCGCCTCACCCCGCTCTTGTATTGCATCGCTGATGTCCGGCTGATCACCTTTAGATCCGCGATCTTTGCCAGATCATTAAGGATTTCGTCTTGTACACCATCAGTGAAAAACGCGTTTTCGGGATCAGCGCTCAGATTTTCAAATGGAAGCACAGCAACGCTCTTTTCCGGGGTCGCCAAGGCGGAGCCAGTAGGCCTTCGTAACAGAAAGACAAATGCAGCGGTAATCGCAGCGAGGATGAGCAACGCGACAGCCATTTCCGCCCAGCGCACGCGGGTTCGATGCTTCTTAATGGCTTGGAGCTTCTTGGGAAGCTGCGGATTACCGACTTCGCTGTCATAAAGATTCGCAATGCCAATGCGGACGCCATGTTTCACTTCGCATGTGCCGAGATCATGTAAGCGCGGCCGCCACTCCTCGTATTCTTCGAGATCTTCGGCGACGTGCTTTGAGAGCAGAATGTGGCCAGCATCACCGCATTCCATCGCGCGGTGCGCGAGATTTAAACCAGCGCCAGTGAGATTCGCTTGACCAGTTACATCCACTACTCCGCTGACGGGTCCACTGTGAATGCCCATGCGCAGACGCAAACGCGGGTGATCCTTAAGCGCACGACTAATCTCTATTGCGCAGCGAACCGGCGCTTCGGGAGTTGTATAAAACACAAGCGCCATGCCGTCGCCGGTGGCGATCTTGATCAAGCGCTCCGACGCGTCGGCCTTTTGAAATTGGTCGGTCGCGCGAACGATTTGGGTCAGTTCATCGACGGCTGCGTGTTGCTCGTTAATGGAAAGCTTCGAATAGCCAACGATGTCGATGAACAAGACATGCGCGATCTCGAGCTGGATCTCTTTCTTAACTTCGGCGGGCATGTTTGCTGCGAGTTACGGTCTCGCTACGGCATCATCCTATTTTTACGCCGGGGTCGTCGAGCGCAAAGACTCGATTCGGGAGTCGGGCGATTGAAGTCAATCGCCTCTGCTTTTTAACGCGGCGCGGAGTTTTAGCCGCAGCGCCTTCAGCCGAATGAATCCGGTCGCATCACTCTGATCGTACGCCGATGCGTCGCCTTCCATTGTTGCAATTTTTGGATCATACAGGCTCTTCGGGCTTTTGCGGCCGGCGACGATGATAACTGCAACGCGTGTTTCCAGATCACACGCTGACAACATCCACTCGCATGGAATATCCAAGCCGCTTTAAAAGAGCTTCACAATCTTCCAAAGTCAGCCCGAACATCTTGACATCAGCGAGCCCGAGTTTGGCCACGGCATCACGAATGGCATCAAAATGGTCGTCGTCGAATTCGCCGTCGTACATCGCCCGTTCAGCCCAATCGACGAGTTCCGCAAGAGGGAACTCGTGACGCAGATACGCGCGGAGTTTCGCCGCCACATCTTCACGGCTAACTTTCATACACTTGATTCTACGGCTTATGATGACCGCTATCTACTGGATACTTTACATGCACTTCAACAATGTCGCCTTTATCATCAAGAATCTCCTGCCAAACTCGTAGCGTCCGCTCGCCCGCATCCACTTCTTTTAGATAGCGCGCTTCCCAACCGTAGCGTCCCGAAACGTCATACCAATACCGTCGGCCGCCATTGGGCAACTCTGTCCAGTGCTCAAATTTCTTTTCATTATGTGCGCGCTTGCTCACATTGATTGATTTCACGAACCGCGTTGCGTTTGCATCGCAGCTCGTAGCTTCAATCGCAACGCGTTGAGACGGATGAAGCCAGTGGCGTCGTTTTGATCGTACGATGATTCGTCGCCTTCCATGGTCGCGATTCTTGGATCGTAGAGACTCTTCGGACTCTTGCGGCCGGCAACAATGATGTTGCCTTTGTAAAGTTTGAGGCGCACCACGCCAGTGGCGTCGCATTGGGTTTCGGTAACCAGTGCCTGAAGCGCTTCGCGTTCGGGCGAAAACCAAAAGCCGTTGTAACAAGCTCGCCGTATCGTGGAATGAAGGCGTCGCTCGAGTGCATTCACACAGCGGCTGTTACAACCGAGGCGGCAGGTGAATCGTCGCGACCATGCAGCGTGCACTCCCGCCGCCAAGCTCAATCGTAGGGAGTTCAAGCTGCAGAAGCCGCACGTAGCGGGTCAGCGTTTTGCGTTGTTCCTCACTCAATGCTCGATCGGCGCTGCTGGAAAGCGCCAGCAGTTTCTCTCCACTCTGATTGTGTAGTTCAATGGCATTGCCCGCGAAATTCGCGATCTGATCTGCCGATAGCTCCATGATCACCTTTCCGGTCTTCTCCAAGCGCGCTCGCACCCGTTGCCGCTCGGCTTTGTTCGGAATCATTTCCAGACCAACCATCGCGAAGGCCGTTCCGATGCACATCATCACGTTGGTGTGATAGATCGGCTGGCCATTGGAGCCGATGCTAGTGAAAGTGACCGGCTCGTAGCTGAAATCCTCGGCAAAGCGTTGGATCACCTTCGGATTGGAGCGATTTGAGAGCGAGACGTACGCAATTTTGTTCAGGTAATCGAGCACAAGACTGCCTGTGCCTTCCAGGCAGCAACCTTCATCCTCGAATGCCGAGTAATCGATCACCTCGGTGACTCGATAGTGCTTACGTAGTTCCTCGACGATATCCTGCCGACGCTCGCGTCGCCGCAGGGCTGAATACATCGGGAAAAGGGCGATCCGCCCATCAGGATGCGTCGAGATCCAGTTGTTGGGGAAAACCGCGTCTGGCTTTTCCGGCTCAGCTGTGTCTTCAAAGACATGCACGTTGACCCCGGCCGCGCGCAGCGTCTGCACGGCTGCGTCGAATTCCTTTCTCGCGACCAGCGTCAACGCACCTGAGCCGTGCTCAGCGTTACGTTGGAAAGCATTATCTGTGGCCGTTTCCGGATTGGGATAAAACCGGGCTGGGCGGATCATTAGCACCGAGTTGGTGCTTTGCGCGTGCGCGGTAGTTTGCATCATTGAGCAGCTGCATACTACCCTACTCGCCTTGATGCCGCATGAGCCACCAGAGAAATTATCCATGTGTCGAGGCTGCCGGAATATGCCAGGACGATCTTCACAGATGTTTGATGTTCGATGTTTGATGTTTGATTTCCAGATCAAAGTGATCGATTCGCGAGAAGCGCTGTAGCGTCCGCTGTCTCAGCGGAAATCTCTCCGCGCAGCCAGGCTCGGCGCGCTGAAGGCAGCGCACGCTACAACATCGTCGAAGTAGTGCACGGATGTGTCGTAGAATTCACCAAAATAGTTCGACCAATTTTTCCACGATTGGAGAAATTTCCGCGTTACGACGATTAGTCAGTACGATCACGCTCAGTCTTCTTCCCGGATAACGTTCGATCCTTGTGGAAAATCCGCAGGTGCTTCCGTAATGCCAGATTCGTTCCGTGTCGCGGAAGTTTCCGACATACCAGCCATAGCCATAACCGCTGCCTTTAAAGTCCGACTGGCTGGAATGCGCGGTAAACGCGTCGGCGAGCATCTTTAAGCTGATGAGTTTTTCGGTATAAAGCGCCTGGTCCCATTTAAAGAGATCGGCAACCGAAGAATAAATACCGCCGTCGCCCAAAATCGCGCTGGTGACGCTTTGATCGCTCAATTCCCAGCCGCTTGTTCCATTGACGTAACCATAAGCGCGATTCGGCACGCAGGAGAGTCCTGCCACGTAGGCGATCGAATTCGTCATGCCCAGCGGATCAAAAATCTTCTCTTTCACGAACGCTGGAAAAGTTTTCCCGCAAACACTTTCCACGATCAACGCGAGCAAGGCATAAGCGGAATTGCTGTAATGAAATTGCTCGCCGGGCGGAAAATCAGTCTTGCTCTGCTGTCGCAAAATAAAAAGCACATCGCGGTCACTCAACGGAATCGTCGTGCCATCTGGAATGTGATCTTCATAATCCGGAAGGCCCGAAGTGTGGGTCAGTAAATGGTGAAGAGCAATTGCTTTACCGTATTCCGGAAACTCTGGAAAAAATCTCGGAAGATGATCTTCCAAGGAAAGCTGCCCCTCCTCGGCCAGAATAAGCACGGCCATGGCTGTGAATTGCTTCGTGACTGACGCGAGCCGGAAATTCGTATTCGTCGTGCACGGAATTTTCTTTTCCAAATCTGCCAGGCCATAACCTTTGGCGAAGAGAGGTTTGCCCTCCTTGATCACGATGACAGCGGCGCCGGGCGAGTTTGCCCGGTCAAAGTCGCGAAACAATGCATCAACAACTGTTTCATTTGTCTGGCTCATCGCGCACAAACTCAACGAAAAGATCGCCAGAAATGGGGAGCGTACGCGTCTCGCGTACTCTAATCGCCGAAGGAGATGTCCACATCACGCGCGGTTTGGACCAGCTCGCCATTGGGTGGGACCAGTTTGAGGCGATTGACGGCTTCGGCGATTGGCACGTGGCGCACCTGATAATTCTGGTAGCTGACCATCGAGCCGAAATGTCCTTCGTTCGCTAACTGCACCGCTTTCACTCCAAAACGCGTACCCAGAATTCGATCCAGAGTCGTCGGCGCTCCACCCCGCTGGAGATGGCCAAGCACACAGCAACGCGATTCTTTTCCAGTGCGCTCGGCGATTTCGTGCGCCACCATTCCGCCAATTCCACCAAGACGAAATTCGCCGCCTTCCACCTCACGTCTGACTTGTTCGCCATGTTTGGGTCGAGCGCCTTCTGCGACCACGACAACAGTTCCCAGATAACCGGCCGCCTCGCGCGCCTTGATTACGCCCGCGATCTTGTCGTAATCGAATGGAATTTCGGGAATCAAAATGATGTCGGCGCCGCCGGCGATACCGCCGTGCAATGCGATCCATCCGGCGTGGCGCCCCATCACTTCGACAACCATGACCCGCCGGTGACTTGTCGCAGTGGTGTGCACTCGATCGAGCGCATCCATCACAACATCGACAGCGGAATCGAATCCGAACGTCGTTGCTGTCGCTTCGAGATCGTTGTCGATGGTCTTCGGGACACCGATGCAATTGATGCCGGCCTCTTGCAATTGCTGCGTCGTCACCATCGACCCATCGCCGCCAACGATGATCAATGCTCTCACATGAAGCTCCTCCAAGATTTTCTTGGCGCCCGCAATTACGTTCGCAGGCACAATGGTCCGATCGCCGGCGCCCACTTTGGCGACGAAATGACCCCGGTTGGTGGTGCCGATAATTGTGCCGCCGAGCGCCATGATTCCGTTGATGCTCTTCCGATCGAGAATGACGTGATTGCCAGGCGGAAGAAGCCCTTCGAATCCGTCGCGAAAACCGACGACCTCCCAACCGAGTTTTTCCGCAGCGAGCACAACTCCGCGCAACACCGCGTTCAATCCCGGGCAATCACCACCACTGGTCAGGACTCCAATCCGCGGTTTCATTTTTGCAATAGCGCGATCAGAGCGTCTTTTTAGAATCGGCCGGGCGACCGCTGGCCGCCCACTGGTCATAGAGCTGCCAGCCGCGTTGCACTAAGCCGCTGCCTTCCCCGAATCGATTGGTGCTGCCGAGCAATACCACGATCAAACGACGCGGATACACGGTTACCATCTGGCCTTGTCTCACAACGTCCGGCTGACGGTTCGATGAGAGAATTAAACAATCCCCTGCTCGCGCTGTGCTGCCGGTCTTGACTCCGTCAATCCCCATTGTGCCGAGAAGTTCGTTCGTGTTGCGGAGGACATGATTGAATCGATGCCCGGCGCGATCGAATGAAATCTGGCGCTCCTTTTGCGAGACATAAAAACGGAAACTCGCCTTGTTCATGGCGTAGCGGGTGAGGCGCGCCATATCTTCCGCCGTTGAAAATGGCGTGGGGCGCACTTTGTAATCACTGCCATGCGGATTGACGAAACGAGTTCGCTCCATCTTCAGCTGCCTGGCCAGGGCGTTCATCTGCACAACGAACACGTCAACTGGCGTCAGTTTCGAACCTTCGCTGGATGAAAGTGATTCTAACTGCGAGCCAACGTGATACGCCAGCGTATACGCTGCGATGTTGTCTGATTGGATGAGCGCCGCATAGAGGAGATCGCGCAGCGAAATACTGTCGCCAGGTTGAAAGCCGATAGGATTTTCCAAGGCGCCAACAAATGCCTCCTGAGGAATCGTCACCACGCGATTTAGGTCGCCGGATTTTCGCTCCGCCCAATCAAGTACCACGGTCGCGGTCGCGATTTTTGTTAGACTGCCGACTTGCAGTTTTTTTCTGGGTCCTTGCTCTTCCAAGACGTAGCCGGTTTGCGCATCGGCGATCACATAAGCCTCTGCGGCAACCGCCGAATGCATAACGGCCACGTTCACAAGAAACGCGGAAGACATGATAAGCAATCGAGGTGAAAAACGCATCAACGAGTAAAATCGCAGCACCTTAATCGACGCATTCTGATTGGCAACATGTCGATCCGGGAAAGCGGTGAGCATTGTCGCTCAACTAATTTGTTTAGGCGCTCGCGAGCGGCTCACCATCATTCGCATCGTGAAATAAATAATAAGACCTGACGGCAAAGCGAGGAAGAGCGATCCGACCAGCGCTGGTTCCAAGGTCGGCCACACCGCACGCGTAAAAAGATGCCAGTTCAAATAATCGCGGAGTGCGAAATGCCCAAAGCGAATGTGGTGCGGTGGCGTCCGCCCCAAGGTCCAACAGCCCAGCTTATACTCGGCGAAATAGACAGCGGGCATGGCGAAGATGATCACGTCGTGGAGTGTGACGGCAATTGCCGCTGCAATTTTGTTGCACCGAAACATCCATGCGACCGCGATGGATAATAGCGTTTTCAACGAGTAGAGCGGCGTGAAGCCGAAAAAAATTCCGATGGCCGAACCGAGCGCGATGGAGTGCGGTGTGTCGGCGATTGTCATCAAGGTCATGTGATGCGCGACCAGCCAGCGCTTCAGTTGCGCCAATCGTCTCGGTAATCGCGACTCGTAAACCGGCTCGGTTACCCCGGGTGACTCCTGCACTTTCGAAGATAAGCCAAAACAAATCCACTGTCTGCGAACTGCTTCGCATTTTCGTCAATATCACGCGCTTGCCAGTCAACGCCCGCAGCTACAATCCATTCCATTTCACCGAAGGCGGTTTCTTGACCGCGAAAGTGATCCGCGTTGATTAACTGCTGCTATTTCGCTGCCGCATTCGCATGCCGACTTTCCAAACCTACAGCGTGACCCCGATTTTGCCGGCGGCGCTCGAGCCGCTGCGCGAGATGAGCTTTAATCTTTGGTGGACATGGGAGCCTGCTGCGCGCAGGGTTTTTCGGCATCTCGATATTGAGTTGTGGAACAGGACTAATCACAACCCGGTCCGCATGCTGCAGCTTTCGCGGCAATCGCGTCTGGAAGACCTCTCGCAGGACAAAACGTTCCTGCGCGATCTGAAGCAGGTTTTTGAGGAATTCGAGAAATATCTGGGACGACACGACACTTACGGAAAGACTGGACCTGGGAGCGCAATTAAAAATCCGATCGCCTATTTTTCCGCCGAGTTTGGTTTTCACGAGTCGATTCCGAATTATTCCGGCGGTCTCGGTATTCTCGCGAGCGACCATTGCAAATCGGCCAGCGATCTCGATCTAAATTTTGTCGGGGTCGGGCTGCTCTACCGCCACGGCTATTTCAGGCAGCAGATTGACAAGGACGGCGTTCAAGAAGCGATCAACCTGAACCAGAATTTCTATCACCTGCCAATCCGCCAGATCCGTCATGGCGACGCGAACAACCTGCTCATTTCGGTGCCAATTTTGGATCGCGAAGTTTTCGTCAAAGTCTGGGAACTGTGCGTGGGCCGCGTGAAGGTTTATCTCCTCGATACGGACATTGCGGAAAACAGCGCCGAAGATCGCTTGATCACCGCTGAGCTGTACGGCGGCGATCTCGAAATGCGGATGCGCCAGGAGATCGTGCTCGGAATTGGCGGTGTCAAAGCACTGACTGCGCTTGGCATTTCACCCGGTGTTTTTCACATGAACGAAGGGCATTCCGCGTTCCTAGCGCTGGAACGCATTCGTCTCGCTGTCATCGACAAGAAGCTCGACTTTTATTCTGCACTCCAGGTAGTTGCTGCGGCCAACGTCTTCACCACGCACACACCGGTTCCCGCTGGCAACGATTCGTTCCCGCGCGACATGATGCGGAAATATTTTGGTAGTTTCACGAAGGAGTTGGGCATTCTGTTCGACGAGCTATTCTCCTTCGGCCAGACGCGCGTTGATCCAAACGATCCGTTTAGTATGACCATCCTGGCGCTGCGTCTCAGCCGGCATGCCAATGGCGTGAGCAAATTGCATGGAGATGTCACCCGATCGCTTTGGAAAGACGTCTGGGTTGGCGTGCCGGTGCACGAGGTGCCGATCACCAGCATCACGAACGGTATCCACACAAAAACCTGGATGGCACCCGAGTTCTCGGCGCTTTATCGCAAGCATCTTGGCGTATGGGAGGAACATCTGACCGAACCAGAATTCTGGCGCGGCGTGATCGATATCCCCGATACGCAGCTGTGGGAGACGCATCAAAAACTCAAAGTGCGTCTCATTGAATTTCTGCGCGAACGGGTGCGGCGCCAGCGCCAACGGCTGGGGGAATCGCCAGAATCTATTCGCAAGGCGAATCTCATTCTTGACCCCGAAATTCTAACCATTGGGTTTGCGCGTCGTTTCGCGACTTACAAGCGCGCCACACTTTTATTCAGCGACAAGGAACGGCTCAAACGATTGCTCAGCGATACCACGCGACCAGCGCAATTCATTTTTGCAGGTAAAGCGCATCCGCGCGACGAAGCCGGCAAAGCGCTGATCCAGGAAGTTTACAAATTCAGCCGCGAGGCGGGCGTCGAAAATCGCATCGTATTTCTGGAAGACTACGACAGCTACATCGCGCGCCGCCTTGTGCAGGGCGTTGATCTTTGGTTGAACCATCCGCTTCGTCCCTTGGAGGCGAGCGGCACCAGCGGAATGAAAGCAGCGCCAAATGGCGGGATCAATCTGAGTGTGCCCGATGGCTGGTGGCGCGAAGGCTACAATGGCAACAATGGCTGGGCGATCGGTGCCGAGATCGATAACGGCACGACAGAATTTCAAAACGAGGTGGACGCGAGCAGCCTTTATCAATTGCTCGAGAACCAGATCATTCCGCTCTATTACGCCAAGCCGGACGGCAAACTTCCCCTCGCTTGGTTGCAACTGATGCGCGAATCCATTCGCAGCGTTACGCCGGTCTTCAACACGCAACGGATGGTGAAAGAATACACCGAGCGCCTGTATATTCCCGCCGCGAAATCGTACGAGAATTTTTCTCGTGACAGTTGTGGCGCTGCGACGCAACTAAGCCAATGGAAATCACAGATACGCAAGGATTGGCGGCAGGTGCAGATTTCCGACGTCCAAGTAGTCAACAAAGATCGACAAAATATTTCGGTCGGCGAATCGCTCGAGATTAGCGCGCGCGTTCATCTCGGAGCAGTCGATCCGCAGCATGTGCGCGTGGAAGCCTACCACGGCGAAATCGATAACGGAGATATCCGCAATCCCACGGCAACGGTCTTAAATCAAAGCAGCCAGGCAGATGGAGACGGCAATTACATTTACCAGGGATCAGTGCCCGCTTCTGAAAGCGGCACGTACGGCTTTAGCGTCCGCGTTGTGCCCACCCATCCATGCCTGATGCAAGCGCACGAACTACGCCTCATCACTTGGTCATAGCGCTGGCGTGTGGCTGCGGTTTCACTAGTCAAAGCAGTTCCGCCATGCTATTAAAACGGCCTTTATCGTGAAAAAGAATCCTCGAAGATCAGCCATATTCGCAATTACTCTCTTTGGATTCGCTATTATCGGTTTTGCTGAGACTCAGACTGCAGTTGGCAATTTCAATAGTGTGTGGGGTTCCCGTTATCGGCCGCGCCTTCGAATTTACACACCTTTAGCCCATCCGATTCCGCATGGGGTCGGTCCCGCGAAGCGGATCCGCCATTGGAACGAAGTCGCGATTAACGCCAGTGGGCTTGATCACACGCCAGTAGTCGCTGGCGAGAACCGCGTCTTTGGTGAGCAATTTGGGCCGACACGCGCGAGCCGCGCGATGGCGATCGTGCATATCGCAATTTTCGATGCGGTAAATGCAATTGACGGTCGTTTCCAAAGTTATACCGGCCTCCGAAAGGTGCGAGCCGACACCTCAATGGAGTGCGCGATTGCACAAGCGGCGTGCGAGACGCTTGACGCCCTCTTTCCGTCCCAGAAAACAATATTCGATCAGGAGCTGGCTAACGAACTCAGCCAAATTCCGAACAATCATCCTAAAGCCGACGGCATTGGTCTGGGGCACACCGCCGCTTCTGCCATTCTTTCGCTCCGGGCGAATGATGGTTCTCAGCATGCAGAACCGCGGATTGGCATTGAGTTCATCACCAGCAATGCACCCGGTAAATGGCGTCAAGATCCGATCAGTCAGTTCCCTTTAGCGATCGGTGCATACTGGGGCGGGGTCACCCCTTTTGTACTGCAATCCTCGTATCAGTTCCGCGCGCCTGTTCCACCCGCATTGAACAGCGCCGAATACGCAGCCGCTTATAACGCGGTGAAGCTAGTCGGCGGCGACGGTGTGATAACACCGACAACGCGAACCTCAGAACAGACCCACATAGGAATTTACTGGGCCTATGATGGAACACCGAGCTTATGCGCGCCGCCTCGGTTATACAATCAGATCACCATGCATATCGCGGATCAGATGGGCACGAGTTCCAAGGCAACCGATCTGGCGCGATTATTGGCATTGGTCAACGTAGCAATGGCTGACGCCTGTATTTCAGCGTGGGAATCGAAATATTTCTATCAACATTGGCGACCAATCACCGGTATCCGTGAGTCAGACGTCGGCACTGGCCCAACCGGGGCCGGCGACGGAAATTCTGCAACTGTTAGCGACCCGACTTTTACGCCGCTTGGTGCGCCGGCGAGCAATATCAGCGGTCCGAACTTTACGCCGCCGTTTCCATCTTATCCTTCCGGTCACGGCTCCTTCGGTGGCGCGCTTTTTCAAACGCTCCGCAATTTTTACGGGACCGATAACATCGCGTTCACGTTCATTTCCGACGAATTTAACGGGGTCACTCAGGACAACGTCGGAAATATTCGACCGCTAATGCCGCGCAGCTTTTCCTCGCTCTCTCAGGCTGAAGAAGAGAACGGCCAGAGCCGAATCTATCTCGGGATTCACTGGGCATTCGACAAAACGGAAGCCATCGCCTTGGGACGTCGCGTTGCCGATTATGTTTTTGATAATGCGTTTCTCCCTGTGAACACAAGCCAACCGCAGGCGAAATAGCTACCTCGGAGCGAAGCGGCCGTTTCCTTCATCGAGATAAATTGTCGAACCGACGCGTGAGATTTTCAGTGATTGCCGCCAGGTTCCCGCGGCGAAATCCTTTTTCACTTCAACTGTTTTAGTTTCCGTATTTGGTTTCGGGATGCTGGCGCCTGCCATTGCCTCAGAAAGAATTCTTCCGTCTAATTGCTGTGGCGCCGTGATCCCAAGAATGCGCAGAATTGTCGGCGCCAGATCGACATTTCCGCTTGGCAGATCATTCCCCTGACCGCGGCGGAAATCCGGGCCGGCTGTGATCAACACGTTGTGCATATCGAACCGGCTGAGGGTCGCGTGCGTCCCCTTTCCTGCTCCGCGTTGCCAATCCGCGTTAATCATTCCCGGAACATCGAATTGATTTCTCGAATCATTCCAGCGGAAAGCCATCACCACATCCGGCGCATGTTGATTGTCGATCTTGGCCTGATCTAGACCGAACGTCCCTTGCATCGGCTCCTTCGTAAAAATGACGCCGGCAAAATCCGATTGTTGCAAGAATTCGACGAGACGACGCGTGATCGTCGCGTTCCGCGCCTGGGGGATCACATAAAAAAGAACGCTGCCGCCGTTTCCGGCGAGCATGATCTCTCCACGTTTCGGCTCGTCTTTGAATTCGGTCTTTGCCTCGAAACCGGCGTCTTTAAGGATTTTTCGCAGATCAACTGATCGCTCGATGGTGGAGAAGCCATGATCAGAAAGGACGAACACGTCGGTTGCTTCACGCGCGTGGTGTCGGTCTAATGCCGCAAGAACTGCTGCGAGATTTTGATCGGAGGATTTGATTGCGGACAGAGCGGCTGGCGCACCTGGTGCAGATTCATGCTCCGTAAGATCTGGCTCTCCCAGCCAAAGAATCGAAAACGCCGGCACACCATCTTTCCAGAGAAAATCGGTCAATGTCTTTGTTGTCCAGGTGTCCTGCTGCAAATGGTTAGATGGGAATGGACCTAGCGCGCCGGTGATCGGAGCAAGTGTACTGCTTGGTAACGTCTTGCCCGCGAAAAGCGTCACGCTGTTTTTCACTCGGGCCTCCGAAGGCCCAAAACCAACCTGCCGATCCAGTAAAAGCCCAACTGTTTTTGCGGTACCGATTGCAGTACGTCCGCCCGCGCGTTGTACCAGTTCAGCAATGGTCGGAACGGAAATGTATTTGCCAGCAGATAGCTCATCGCCTTTCTGAACCGCCGCTGGAGTTTCGACCTCGATTGCTCGCCTGCGATCGATCTCGGGGCGGTACGCATGATTTGCGATCACGCCGTTCTTGCCGGGATAAACACCGGTGACGAGCGCCGTGCCGTTTACGTTTGTTGCGCTCGGATAAACCGCATGGTGATTGCGAAAAGTAACTCCCTCACCGGAAAGTTTCCAGAGCGTTGGGGTGTTTTCTTTCGTTACGAAATCTGGACGCATCCCGTCCCAAACCACGACCACAACATGCCGCCGAACCCGCTCTTGGCGGGCAGTTCCTTCTGAAGGAGCAACACGCTTGTCGAGACCAGACGGATCGAAGGAGCTGGGCGACCCAGCCGGCTGATCCAACCGGCTGCCCTCTGGGCGCGAAGCGGGCCGCTCGAATTTGGCCGGCTCCGCTGCAATGCCCAGCACCTGCCCACCGAAAATCACCGCCAGGCTGAAGGTGAATGTGCGATATTTGCCAATCATGCGATGAGCGCCTGCAGATTACCCAGATTGCCCAGCTTTGGTAGGACGCGGCCGCCGGGCGCGCCATTTTTCAAAATTCTCTTTGCTGCTGCGTTTTTGCCCGCTGCGGCAGCAGCGGCTTCGCTTATTCCCACCGCACCGGGAACGGCCTGGCAATACAACATGACGGAGGAGGTTGGAAAACGAGTGAGTGTTCGCAACGCAAAACCAGATGCCGAAGGAAAAATCCGTCTGCCGGTGTTGTACCGCATTGATGGCACGGAGGATGTTGACGGAAAAGAGCTTCTCAAGTTCGAAATGCACCGGGCGGGTGTGATCACAAATACGGATCTTCTCAGTGTGGACGAACATGGAATAATTTGCTGGGCACGAATTAATATCGACGGCGAATTGATCAAGCTGAATCCGCCGCAAACGATGATTGCCACCCCGCTCGGACGTGGCGCAAGCTGGAACTTCGACGGTCAGGCTGGCGATTTAAGAGTGCGCCAACATTACAACGTGACCGGCGAAGAAGATGTCGCTGTTCCGGCGGGAAAGTTTCGGGCCTTCCACATTCATGCGGAGCAAATGTCGCCCACCCCGACGACCATCGATCGCTGGTTTGTAACCGACGTTGGAATCGTCAAGGACGTCACCACAACCCGGGCTGCCAATGGCGATTTGCTCCAACGTGTTTCGCTGGAGCTAACAGAGCCACCCAAAATTGCGGATCGGCCGCAGGTGAAAGAGGACGTAGTGCCGAAGAAAATCTCTGTGAGCCTGGCAAAGCAGCGGTTTGGCAAGGCAACCACGACATTTTCGTCGGACACGCTGCGGATTTATGCGCGCTGGCAAGGGTATCGCCTCGGCAAAAGCGCCAAGGTACGCGCCGTTTGGATCGCGGAGAACATCGGCGAGGATTTTCCTCCAGATTACAAAGTGGACGAAGCGTCCGTAATTGCCGAAAGCCTGACTGCTCACGGAGTATTCACGCTCTCGCGACCCGAAGACGGCTGGGCGCCGGGCGATTATCGGGTGGAGTTTTACGTGGACGACGTTTTCGTTGACGCAGTGAAGCTAAAGATTGTGAAGTGAGTGCCGCAAACTTTTTGAGTTGCGATTCTTAAGGGTTTCGCAAGTTCTAAACTTGCGCCGCATTGAATGGATTTTTCTGAATCCAAAGCGAGGCATCACGGCATCAAAACAACAGGAAGCATATTTCACATGAAGAAGCTCACTATCATATTTCTCGCGGTATGCGTCGTTCTGGCGGTTGGATGCCGGTGGGTGGGAATTCGAGGCAACGGTCACATCGTCACCGACCAGCGCACGATTGAAGATTTCTCGGAGATCTATTCCAGAGGCCCGTTCGAGATCGAATGGCGAGCTGGTTCGCCCGCGGTCAGCATCACGACAGACGAAAATCTTCTTCCTCAGATCGAGACTCGGAAGATCGACAATTACCTTGAGCTGCACACCCGGGAGCAGCTTCGTCCCACGCACCACATCAAAGTGCTCGCTTCCAGTTCGCAACGCATCGGCGCAAAACTCAGCGGCGCGGGCGATTTAACTGTGCCTGCGCTCGCCGGAGGGAAATTCGCCGTGCAATCATCGGGCGCCGCCGACGTGATGCTTGAAGGCGCAGTGGATGAGCTGCTTGCCGATACGAGCGGCGCCAGCGATTTAAAGGCGCGCGCGTTGCAGGCGCGCGTCGTGCAAATCTCCATTACTGGAGCGGGCAGCGCGGTGGTCAACGCAACTGATACACTGCGCGTGGCCATCACTGGCGCGGGTGACGTGACCTACTTCGGCAATCCGAAAACAGTGGAGAAACACATCACCGGTGCCGGTTCGATTCGGCACAAGGAATAACTGGCAACGTTGTAGCGGCGTTTGTGTCAAACGCCGAAACCAATTAGTCAGGTGCTTGGCACAAGCACCTCTACAACGATTTTGTTTCGGACATCATTATCAAGTTAAGCTC
>WNGQ01001431.1_pt1 | contig 24753 bp, 31 predicted proteins | sample 5407661 | NCBI WGS metagenome assembly WNGQ01 (sample SAMN13153382, study PRJNA577476) | soil metagenome | isolation source: 60 cm soil or saprolite under Garry oak tree replicate 2 | place: USA:California | collected 2016-06-15 | reverse complement strand
GGTTCCGGTGGTTGCTGCCCGACCATTCCCTGCGCATCGTTAAACGAAGGTAGGGTCGGCCCCGGCTGCCCGCTATCCGGATGCCCAGGCGGCGGTCCCGGTATCTGTGTGGGGTTCTGCCCCTGGTTGACCGGGGATGGCGCCTGGCCCGCGTGCCTTTGCTGCGCCAGCACCTGCCATTGCGTCGGGTCGAACTCTCCGCCGGGTTTCCCGATCTGCTTGTGCAGCTTGGTAGGGTCGGTCCCGGCCGCCTTGAGCATTGCCTGGATAATATCCCCGTGCACATCGGCCATGTGGGGATCGGCGAGCAGAGTCTTGTAGTTGTCTAGCAGGTTGGACTTGCTCTGGATCTGATTCTGGAGATTGAGCAGGTGCTGCTCATGGAGATGGTCGCCGATCGATCCCGCGAGCCCCGCAAAGAATCCGCCCATCAGCTTCTCTCCTTCGGCATTCTTCTATCCCCAGTTGCTGGCATTGCTTCCAGTGATACTCGTCCCGCTATTGCCAGTTCCGCCCTTGAACAGGCTACCCAAGCCTCCTACGCCAGCCGAAATCGGGGGACCAACTCCGGGAATCAGACTCAGCAGAGGCCCGATCAACTTCCCAAACAGTCCGCCCTGTTGCACTGCTTGCACCTGTGCCTGCTTCTGTTGCTCCAGACCGTAGTTCAGCAGATTATTGTTAGCCTGCGTCCCCACCTGCCCATAGGTGCTCCCCAGCTCGCCAGCGCTCGCCCCCAGCGCACCCTCGGTCGTTGCCGCCCCCTGCAATCCGGCCGGTGCCCCAGCCCTCGCCCCGGCATACTGGCCTGCAATCTCCTTTTGTGCTTCAAACGGCAGATCGAATAATGTAGAGCTTCTCCCTCCACCGCGTGGATTCAACGTATTGGCAGTATTCAGGGCAGTTCGTTGCCCACCCTGCACCTGCTGGATCTGCGGTTGCATCTGGTTGAGAGTGGCTGCCTTGTTACCGTTCAGGATGGTTTGGAACCAGTTGGCGACCGGCGCAATATGGTTAAGTCCGGAGTTGAGAGCAGTGGCGCCGGTTTTGCCGTAGGCATTCATGAAGTTGGCCCCCGCCGTCCCGGTATCGCCAAGCGTGCTGGTTGCGGTGTTGGCCTGCGTGTTGCTGATACCAGGTGGGACTGCCGGTCCCGACCCGCCAAACAGAGAGGAGAAGAAGCCCATAAGGTATACTCTAGCGCGTTCTTACCGCCTGTGTTCTCACCGCCTGTAGTATTTGATCAAGGCGAAGTTCTCGACAGGATCTGAGGGAAGCGATAGCGTACCGGCAGGCGTAAAGGGCGCAGGCACTACTGCCGTGCCACCAAGCAATGCCTGCACCGTAACTCCGGCGCCGGAAGACGTTCCGGCAAAAGTCGGGGTGCCGGGAGCGCTCAATGTGGGGGTATAGGTTGCTTTCGTGCTTTTGGCATAGGCTGCCGTAGCCAGATCCGGCAGAGTCCGGCTGGCAGTCGTCCCGTCATATTTCAGATAGGTCTGAGACGTGCCATCGCAATTGTGCCAACCGATATCGGATGGCGCAGCTCCGAATTCATGGAAGGTGTCGGAATGTTCGAGGTCTTCCGGTCCCCGGCTCCATGCCGATCCGGTCCATTGAAGCTGATGAGCATAAACGGCATTCTCGAAGAACCGCAACCCGGTATCGTTTGCCCCCAATGCGGCACCGGTGAATCCTGTTGTCGGGAGGCTGGCCAGTGCTGCCTCATACACCCCACTCTGGTACACCCACTTGTCGACTCCTGCCACCAGCCGTACGACATAGATCACATTCCAGTCAGTAATCCTGAACTGAGTCTCTACGGGATAGTTGGCCGGGGGGTAGAGAGTGGATGTCCAGTTGGCGTAAGTATCTCCAAGGAATGCCTGCACAGCCACCTGTACCTGCCATTCCCCGGGTTGTGAATCCCCATTAAACCGGTACAGGACCCCACCCACGCTGATCAAAGACCCGTTCTGCGATGCCGGATCGACCAGAGGCGGAACGGCGGAATATTCCGGGATAAAGGCCCGCTGAGCCTGCGCAAGAAGCCCGATGAGTTGTGTGACATTAGGATTGCCGCCACCAGCGCCAGTTACTACGGTTTCATTGATGGTCTGCGAGAGGTTGGAAATATTGGAGATATTGGTGACAGAGGAGCCGGAAGCCGCTGGGACACGGATTCCGGCATTCAGATTCTGAATTGCGGACTGAGCATCAGTTAGTTTGTCCTGAGTATCGTAAAGGGCCGTACGGAGTTTACGGAACTCATCCTGTACGGAACGGGATACTTCCGGGATGACCGGGAATGTTCGCTGAATTGCCACGCCGTGGCTTCTAGTATACAGAGAGAAACAGGTGACTAGGCAGGTGGCTGGGCAGCTGGGTGGCTGGGTTTACCTTGGTAATTTGGCTGTCAGCGTGCAATCATTAACTGGAGGGTAAACCGTGCCTATTATCTCAATTCTGGTGCTTCTTATCGTTGTCGGGGTCATTCTGTACTTAGTGAACACGTACATCCCAATGGCCCCTCCGATCAAGACGGTGATCAATGTAATCGTGGTACTGCTGCTCTGCGTGTGGCTATTGAACCTGTTCGGGATAATGAACTACACGATTCCGATTCGGCGCTGAAACAGAAACGGCGAAGCCCGAAAGCCCCGCCGCTCTGTCCCTTGCCGCGTTAGGTGCGGAAATGTTATGCCGAGAACCCGGTCACAGACGTATCAATCGCGTCCACCTTGGTTTCGAGCGCCTGAAGTTGCGCCGGTGTAGCCCCGCCAGCCGCTTTGAGAGCAGCGATCTCGTCTGAAATTGCTTTGAGTTTTGTGGACACGTCGGTTGTCAACGTGTCGATCTTCGTGCCGAGGTCGTCGATGTCTGCCATGGTCTTTTGTTGTCCTTTCAGGAGTCTTTCGAGCTTTTCGTTGATGCGTTCAAACGGGTTCCAGCCCACGATTCAGGATACCCCATTTACCTGTCTACCGGTACATCCAGCGTAAATACAACAGACGCGTTTACCGGTTGCTTCGGCGCGCTCGCTGGAACTGCGAACAGGATCGATGCCGGGGACGTGCAGCGCCCCGCAGGGACCGCCATCGTACCCTGGAGTCCATCAGCATTGTAGGCGATTACCGAGCGCAGGCTGAGAGCCTGTGCGCTGTCTTTCAGGAGAATCTTAACGAGCCCGGCCCCCCCGACAATGCCAATTCCGACGCCGTTTCCACCATCTATCAAACCTGCCGCCGTCGCATCAACAATTGAATCGGCGGCAGCGCGAAACCATGCCGTAATGGTGTTTTTCTTTGACGCGCTCTGGGAATTGGCGACGAGGCTGAAGGCGTCCTGCCGGGAGAACGCCTGGAGACCTCCGCTATTATCCGACTTGCGTAGTGCTGCAATAACGTCACCCTCGCCAAAAGTGATATTTGATCCGCCGTGGTTACAGCCAATTATTTCTGCGAAAGTTGCCCATTTAGGGATCGGGCCGTACTTCGACATTATCAATTGGGCGGGGGGCCAGTTCACGGAAATCTCTATCGGAATGGTCTGGCACCAGAGCGCGGGCGCGAAGGTGAGAACGGCGGCGAGTCTCAAAATGGATCTCCGAATAGGTTTTGGTTGAGAATGGAACTACTAACCGAGTATTGAATGAGACGATCCCAACCAGCCTGCCAGTACTTGATGGGATCAGTTTTCTCGGAGGTCTGTTCCGGCACGACAAAATGCCGGATGCCATTCGGCTTCAAATTCTCCTGCGCCGCCCATTGGGCTTCTGCGCTCGATCTTTCGATCGGATAGCCACAGTAAGAATCATGCGTATACGGACCGATCCAACAAACTCGCGCCATCGGCTCCGGTGGGATAAGATTGCGCAGCGCGGTGCAATCAGTGCAGGCGAAGGACAACAGCAGCAGACAAAGGCGGATCATATTGAAGCCTTAGCGAGAACGCCAATGATAGCAGCCGTTTCTTCCTGTGCCCATTGCGCGACATGAGGAATGCCGTACTCAGATCCGACCGTGCATGTATCGGAAAAGATTCTACCGAGCACCACCTGCACCTGCCGCAACGCATTAGATAGAAGCAGGTTTCGGCTAGCGAACAGAAACTTTTCCGCCTCCAAGGTCGCGACTGCATCCAATGTGTCTCTAATCGTATCGCCGGAAACTCGGTACGCCTTTTCTCGCTCAAATGGTTTATTCCTGTTCAGATCCATCAGCGTTAAAGAGCTTCCAACAATGCACGCGCCACTATCAATCGGTCTCTGCGGCTGGTCGGTGTTGTGCCCGTCGATCATGCCTTACTCCATGTTCTTGCGGCCCATATCGCCAACTGCAAATCGCTGGACATTGCAGGGCTTTCGTCCATCCTAAGAATGCACCGCTCGAATGCGATGGCCGCTATGAAATCCGCAAGCTCTCTCATCGATATACCGCCTCTGTCTGCCAGCCGATCCGGCGCGCAAGCCCAAGCTTGCTTCGGAGTAGCCAGCGGAATTTCCTCGCGGCGCACGAGCGAGGGCGCACAGTCAGCGTCATCTCGATAGTTTCGCCCTTCTCTCGAACACCTTTGTCTAGTCGATGAGTCTCGAACTTGACTGCGCTCATGCGCCCACCTTTCCCGCGTAGAGCTTCTGCACCAGATCGTTCGTCGGGTGCCGATATGAGGGTGGTAAAATAGAGGCTGAAGTTGAACGTCGCCGTGGAGGGCGACACTCATGAACCAGCTTGAACTGGACCCTCAGCCCGCTGAACAATTCTACCGCATCCCGCTGACACAGGGGCAATTTGCGATTGTGGACGAGATTGATTATGGACGCCTTACAAGCTACAAATGGTTCGCGATGTGGGACGATCATTCCCAGTCGTTTTATGCTGGAAGGCACTCGCCCACAGTTAACGGATACCGAACCATAATTCGCATGCACCGAGAAATAATGAAAGTGTCGGCCCGCTCTCAAGTAGACCATGCTAGTCATGACACGCTGGACAATAGACGCAGCAACCTTCGCCTTGCAACTCATGGGCAGAATAAATGTAATCAAGGGAAGCGAAAAGATAATACCAGCGGCTTCAAGGGAGTGAGTTGGCGTAAGCGAGAAAGAAAATGGATTGCTCGTATAGCTCTCGAAGGAAAGCGCAAGGTAATAGGCTATTATGATTCCGCCGAAGATGCTGGTGCTGCTTATAAGGCTGCGGCCATAGAGCTTCACGGTGCTTTTGCCAAGTGGTAATGGTGATTCAATTGCCATAAATCGACTTTACTAAGTCCCCGGCTTGATGCCGATAAAAGCCGTCCCACATGAGTACATTGCCGCCTGAAAATGATACCGCGACCTTAACTGGGTCCGTGGTGTCCGTCACGTGCAAGACGGACGCGGCTTGCGAATAAACTGCCGACGTGCGCGCATCTGGACCATACCGATTAAGGGGCGGCGCTGGTTCTGCGAAGCACAGGCAACTCGCGAAGTGGCGCACGTCCGACCACTCAGGAATCAGGATGATGCCGGGATACTTTGCGGCGATGGCTTCGTATGCGCTGGCAGGAGTGATCGTGTGACCGTCAACGCTGGTGTCGATATAAAAGATCGAGCAAAGCGGTCCGAAGCGCTGCACGCAGTAATCGACCTTGCGCATGAGTTCCGCGCTTGGGTCCGCCGTCGCGATGTGCGTGTTTGTTGCCGGGTCGTAGATCTGCGGGCGCAATGTGAATCCAATGTGCAAACCGGCATCAGTGAAGACCTTGACGAATGGCCCGAGAACGTTGAGCATCTCCGGCGCTATCGATTCGATTTGCGTCGGATCGCCGGTGTACGGGTCGTTGGCTGAGCCCTCAAGATCCCAGAGAATTGCGGCGCCTCCGCCTACGCGCTTGATCTCGGCCACGGATCGCGCCGCGAAACCGAGCATGGCCGTATGGAACGCCGTGATGCCTGCCTGGGTTGTCGTATTCACCGTTGGCCCCGGTCGATAGCCTCGTGGATTGACCGCGGTAATCGATCCCTTCGAGCTGACGTTGATCGCCGCGATTGGCCATGACGGCGTGGTGACTGTGCGCGGGAAGGCCAGCGCGTAGTTGCGGATTACATCGGCGGCGAGACCGCTCATGGATTCCTCTCGAACAATATAGCCCTGCCGATTTTCCCGATGCGGCGACAGTAGTGAGCCGACTCAAGATAGCGCAGGCGCGCGCAGGCATTTTTGATGCTCAATCCGGTGGAGGCGGCAACCTCAGAAGACGTAGTTGCGCCTTCGCGAAGACACACTCTAACCGCTTCCATGCGAGAGATGCGCGGGAAGGCCGCGGCATACTGGTCGAGGATGTCGCGGGCGAGCGCGCTCATCGTGAGAGCTTCCATTTACCCTGGCCGTTCGCCAATTTCTTCAAGGCATCCGACAATTCCAACGCGAGCCGCGGATTAAGGTATACGCGCCCATCAGTCCGAAGATCACAACCGCCGGTTTGATTCAGGCAAAGAACTATCTTCGTCTTGAATTTATCCCGCGCCAGAACAATCTCGTTCATGATTTGGCCCCACAATCCTTTTGGCAGAGCGGGTCTGCTTCCGAAACTACCGGAGCAGAAGCCGAATCAAAATCGACCCCCAAACCACTGCGGACAGTATCAGCGTTACCGCCACCTTTCGAAATCGATTCGACGAGAGCCATAAGTACATCGCATTGCTCATGCAACCACTTCTCAACGGATTCCGCTAATTCAAACATTTCATATTTTGAATTTGCGGAAGGCCCCCAAATATGTGAGTCGTACGCCAGCCCGACAAGAACGGTGTCTCCATCTGGCCTTCCCTCCACGGCAACGTATCGCTTCAGGGCTGCAATGCGATTCACTAGTTCCTCAATGACCCGCTCAAGCCGTAGGATCTCCGCTTCCCGCTCGGCGTCGGAAGCAAGCAAAGACTGAATGACATCCCCCATAATTCCCAATGGGCTATTACGCATCGCTGCGTTCAGGTTCTTCTGTATCTGCGCCCGCTCTTCGGCTGTAAGCATCATAACTCCGTATCCTGCGGTCCGCCGAAGCGAGCCAGAATCCCCGGCACTTGTTTTTCAACGGCCAGAATGTGATACAGACACTTAATGACACTCTCACGGCGGGCTCTGGATAGAGGCTTAAGCGCACGAATCACAGCCAACTGCGCTAATGCCTCCTTCTTTGCCGTATCCGCAACTGCAATGTCTTTAGAACTCTGTGTCATCGACCCCTCCGAATCTTAGCGAGATCTTAAACCGGTCAGTGGCTCCCGGCGCAATCGGCCTCGGAGCTACCGGGTAACTTGGCGTAATCCCACTCGGGTCCGTGGCAATATCGATGCGGAAGTCGGTATGGTTCGCGCTCGTGGCCTTCGTCAGCCTCAGCAGTAGCGGCTTCAGCACGTCATCGTTGCACAGCGCCAGACTCAGCGGAGCCGAAACCGCGAAGATACTCGACGGCCCGTTGACGTTGAACATCGGCATAGGGTCTGTCACAAGCGCGGTCGGCAGGCGCAAGGCCAACGGCGACAGCCAGAGGAACGGGATAACGTCCGATGCTTCGCTGTGGACCGACACATCAATGTTTAGCCGGTTGCCGACAGCAGAGTATGCGGTTATTGTGGTTCCCCATGAGTAAACGCTGACGATCACGCCTGTCAATTGGCTGCCATAGACGGCGATCGGCTGCACAGGACCCGATATGATCCCCGTTGGGCGTGCCAGCTTCACCCCAAGCACCTGCGGAGAAGAGTTCAGCAGCGGCAAGTTCAGGCCGTCTACTGCGAGGCTCCTCAGGCCGCGGCTACTTATTGTGATTAAGACAATGCTCATTTGTATCCAGATCCCCCGCAGGTCGGACACGTGATCGGCCTAACTACTCCCAACAGAACGGCAGCATTTGATCCCATCGGCAGTTCTTGCCAATATTTCCACGGCTCTCCTCTGTCCGAGTTGGCTATTTGCCCGCAACCGGCGCAGGTGGAACATTTCTGCAATTCGGCTGGCAGGGGCGTGCTCACTCATCCCTCCCCACAAGCCATATCGCGACCGTGGCCAAGGTATCTCCACCAACATCCTCTCCCGATTCAAGCCGAAACAGTGTTGACGTGGACGGAATCCCGATCATCTGCGCAACTACTTTCATGCTGTAGCCGTTATACTCCCGCCACGCCTTCAGGATTGCACCGATTCTCATCTGATGTGATTCTACGCCAGCGCATTCGAGATGTCAAATAGAATTATTTGACACGTCGAACGCCGACGAAAGCGAGTCCCGCGAAGGCAATCCAGATCCCGGCCCACGTCGTTACCGGGCGCGTGTTCTTGACAATAGAGAATGTGCCCATAGCGGATGGCAGCGGCGCGACGTACGGGGCCATATTCGGATCGCCGATCAGATTCCCCTTGAGCACGATCCGCAAGCTCTTGGCCATTGCCTCGTCTATCGGCCATCCCGCCAGCATATAGGACAGGAGCAAGTTGAAGTCCGGCTGTTGTAGCGGGATCGACTGGCACGGTTCGATTGCGGTCCCATAGGCGGCGCTGAAGACCGTGCCGGTCATACCGCCAGCGGTCTGCGTAAGCCATGATGTAGCGGGAGACTGCGTGCTTCCTGTACTCTGGAGCAGTTGCCCTGTAATGCTTCCAGTGGCAAAGGCGATACCAGCTCCGGCCTTCGCATTGAGTGACGATCCGCCGCTGAGAAACCGCCATGTCTGCGAGTTCTGCTGATACAGTCCGGTAATGGTAGTGAGCCCAGCGGTAACGTCGGTTCCAACCTGTCCACCAGGAAGAAAGCCGAGAGGAACGTAATTGATGAGAGCATTAATGCCGGTATTCTGGAGCGCCGGAATGATCGCGAGATTTCCTCCGGATGCTGAAACGGTCGTCAACGCCAAGCTGGCATTGATTGTCGGGTTGCTCCCGATGGCCGTGAACACGGCATTGATTCCGGATTGCGCATCGGCAAAGTTCGGAACCCATTGCTGAGAACTATTTGTACCTGGGCTCGCCGGACAGGTCGGACACCGCGCCCAAGCAAGCATCGAGGCCGGCCACACGCCATAAGCGGTTGTCAGGCTACCGGTCGTTCCGGAGTTAAAGGCCGGATTCGACGGACCCCAGCCAGGACCGTAGGATTGCCCAAGACACCGAGTTGTCGGGGACGGCTCCGCGCCGTGATATGTGGGCCATCCGTACAGGATTGCAGTCATGGATGCGCAGTCCTGCTTCGTCCCGACGATCACGCAGTTCCCATATGCCGAAGTGCCGCTCGTGGTGCCGAACGTCACAACGGACGGAAACACCCAAGCTGCGCTGATCGCCTGCCCCACTCCGGCTGTCACTGCGGCATCCAGTTGTGTCCCGCAGGCCGTAATGAATGCCGCTCCGGTGATCGTGTTGGTTCCACCTGGAGCGCAATAGATCACGTTGGCACAGGGGATCGAATATTTCTGGACGAAGTACCCACCGACTCCATCATCCTTCAGGTGGTTTGCGCCGCTCACGCACACATCCGCGCCTGAAACACCGAGGCTATAGGCTTGCGATGTGTCCACCACAACCAGTCGCTTCGCCGCAGTCACCGGGCTCGCCGTTGTCGTCACCGGAGTGTCGAACCAGAGGAAGTTCGTATGCCCGGAGTCCCAGGTGAAGAACATCTTCCCGTTAGCGTCTCCGCCAGCGAACATAACATTGCTGGAGACGCCGACAGCCCATCCGACTATATAGTGCTGGCTACCGTCTGTCGGGCTCACCGCACCCATTACACCGTCATTGGGCGACCAGGCACCCGAATGCCCAGCACCGCAGCCAGTACGGTTGTACCCGCCGCAATTCGCCGTTATATTAACCGAATTGGCGCAGGCAAATACCGTACTATCGATGCAGATCTTTCCCACAAAGGTGGACGCCGGATTAAGGCGATCCTGAATCTGAAACCCGAGCATCCGGTTCGTGTTCGTGCCAGAGCCGCCAGTCGTCTGAGAAATCTGAAAAGACCAGGCGGCGGTGAGTTCTTCGGCGGCAAATACAGGACAAGCAAGCGCGAGATACAACAGCAGGCGGCGAATCATTGCGTTACCAGTTTGTAGGAAAATGCCCCGAGGGTTGCTACGGCAGCGCCGCCGTTACTGATGGTCAACTTCAGATCAACCATATCTCCCGCCGCAAAAGTGCAGGAGTGCGTGTTATCGATAAACGGATTAGACCCCACGACCGAAGCCCCCGGAATGCTAACACTAATCGTTGACGGACTTGTACATTGAGTCGGACCACAAGCTCCCGCGGATGGCGTACACGATTCGAATGTGGCCGTGACGGAACTGGCCGTCGTCGTGGCGGTAACCCAAAACGAAAAATTTGATACCGTTCCCGCTGTCGGGGCCGGGTACTGTGCCACGCTCTCCGCTCCGGTCCCGGTAGATAATCGGCCGGCAGATGAGAATGGATTCACATAGTAAATCGCGTTGTTATTGAATGTGGCGTTGTTGAAGTTCCCGCCGAGCCATGAAGTATTTGATCCAGCCGTTCCGGTTGCGCCTGTCGCGCCTGTCGCCCCGGTAGGTCCAATGGATGGACGGATCGCCCACGTAGTGCCATCTGTTGAAAACGTGTAGCAGTTAATCAACGACGTGGTGGCTTTTTGAAACGCCGACGCCACTGGACTGGTAGTGATCGCGCCTCCCGTCGATACGTCCTGATATTGATGGCCCGCTGGGAGAATGGAACCATTTTGCGTGGTGCCATTACATCCCATCGTCCAGTAATTGGCGTCCGGTGGAGTGAACAGCGTCAGACTCGGCGCGCTCGTCCCTGTAAATATCCACGCGTTAAACCGGTCAGTTTCGCTGAATGTATGAGTTGTAATTGCCGAGAACGTCGTATTCCCCAAAGTACCCTGTGGTCCTTGTGGTCCGGTACCACCTCCACCACCGGTCGATACCTGCTGTCCGGTTGCCAAAGTAACCAACAACAACAAAATAATCAGGAGGGTGCTTCTTATCGGTAGCACAGGTATGTCACTCCATCCCCGGAACTGGAAGCATCCAACCAGATTGCTGACGGCGCATAGAGATTATTTGAAGAACTCGGGCTGAAGTAAGCGCTGGCCGGAGGAGTAGACCCATTACTCAGGGCAACACCAATCTTGTTCGCGGCACTCACGTTGCTCCCCCCTACATAAATTGTTCCGGCATTGGCCGCGAATGCCTGGATTGTGAGGGAGGTACAGGATGCGGGCGGTACCGGGGTCGCTGCCGACAATTGCACGGGAGTGCCTGAAGTGAGCACGACCTTGGTCCCGGAGTAATATCCACCCCAAAGAAGGTCGGCCATAAGTACCAGCAATCCCAGACCGGGGAGGAGCCGTCGATACAGTCGTCGATGTAATCTATTATTCATACCTGAAGTCCTTTTCTACTGGAGAAACGGCTGTACCTCCAGAAACTCTCTTCCGCCCCACTTCTTGATCCTCACAAATGTTTTATCCGTGAACAATACAAATTCAGAATCTGAACTTGCCGTATACCTGAGCAGACGCCCCTTGGCGGCATGCGGCAACTGCACAAAATCATTGACCAGTATCCCACTGGTTACCGGGACCATAAAGTTTGCCAGTTCAACGTTGTCATCATTCAGAATCTGAATTATAACCGGCGAGATCCCGGAGATCAGCGCAAACCGGCCGAACCTGAGCTGCTTCCAGCCCGGAAGACCATGGTCCATAAGCTGCGTCGTATAGAAGTTGGATTTAAACGGCTGGATGAAGTAGCTGGGCTCAAATTCGTAAAGTATGGTCCCGGCACCGATTACGTAATTGGCAGCGATGTTCCGGTAGAGCGTGAGTCCTCCGGACAGTGCCGAAGAAATTGAATTCAGGTACTGAATCCTTCCGGCGACTGCCCCGCCCCCGCCGATACTCACCACAGTCGAGTAATTGTCAAACCCGGCCAGGATGGCGTACCCGCCCGCCGCATCCACATCGCTCATCTCATCCATAAACAGTTTCAGGCTGCGTGGATCGCCGAAGTCCATGCTGGGAGTACGAATTACCCCGGTAAGAGCGGTTCCGTTGTCCGTTGTCCCGCCAGCTACCATAATGAATCCGTCCACAGTCCCGGTCAGCATCCGCGGCTCGGTTCCCTGCGGTGCCTCCTCCCAATAGTGCGTCAGGACGGTATTGGCATAGCTATGAGGCCAGTAACTACCGGTGGTAGTCAGAATCAGACCGGCCGACGCCTGCGAAGTCGTAATCCGGAAAGTCGAAGGATTGCCCTCGGAATCGTAGTAATCTAACATCAGCGAAGCATCGCAATAACTCAGCCGGAGGTGCCGGGAATCGGTCATCAGCACCGGGTTGAAGGAATTGGTCTGGACCGCCGGTTGGCCGTCATGCGGAAACAGCGGATAAATTTGCTGCGAAAAGGTCATGCCCTGGTTATAATTGAGCCAGTAGAGACCATCGCGCCCGATCATGTATACGCCCTGTGGCCCTTTGGTCATCCCCCATGAAGAGAACGACCCGGACACAGGGGTAAGCTCTGTGTAAGTAAACACTACGGTGGAATTGCCTTTGGAATCCGACCCGAAGCTGGGCGTCCCTATAAACACGCGCTTTGCCGACGCCACAAATACAAGCGTCTGCCAGACACAGCCTGAGATCAAAGGTTCTGTAGGGGCGGTAACTTCGGTCGTATTCTGGTCGCTTGCGCTATCCAGATCGTTGCCATTTGAGTGATAGACGGTACCGGGGTTTCGGGGATCGCCGATCGCAAACGAATAAACGGCGGTCTGGCCTTCCATCGGGCCAAAGATAATCGGTAGCGGTTGCCCCAGCAGAACCGGAGAAGATATCGAGTAGGCGGCATTGGTCAATGCCCCGAGATTGGATGTGATCTCAAGAAACGATGCGCTGGCAGGTTGGCCATAAAGCTGCACGGCATCGTTGCCTATCGTGATTATAGTTCCTGGGATCAGTGCAGTCTGGAAGTTGTCCCCGCTAACCAATGCCACGCTCGTCCCAGCTACATTGACAACACCGGACCTGGGAGTGTCCAGCACCGGCCACGGCTGAAACACATCGGTTTCAAAACTCGGGTTACCGGCAATGAGACTGGCCTGCGTGTCATCGACGAATGTGCCGGTCGTGTTGGGGGTCGATCCGGCATAAACAAAATTAGCGAAGCTGGGGTCAAACTTCTCGACATCAATAATATTTACCTGCGGATCGGTCGAGGCTGTCACGCTCACATTGATCAGTTGCCGCAACGGGAAAAGCGGATAGCGGCAGGCGGGACCGGGCACGGATTTGGCCCCGGTGCGAGTGTCCCGGTAACGATATCGGTACTGAATACCTACCGGCGACCCCTGCTGCACATCCGGACCATAGCTGCCTCCTACCCACCAGGCGGCAAAGTCCATGATCACGGTGGCCGTAACTGTAAGTTCCACCCGGATTGCAGCCACATTAGCCAGATTCACGCTCTGGTTGGTTCCTACCCGCACAAGATCCGCCAACTTGATAAACAGTTCAGTCCATTGCGCTGTCCCGGTGCCGATCTGCACACTGACTGTGCTGGTGTCTGGGGCCGTGGAATCGATGATCTGGTTCTGGATGGCAGTTTGCTGCGTGACGATAGTGCTCAGGGTACCGGAAGCCGCGGACTGGAGATCGGACTGGCGAAACTCCTTGTAATAAAAGTTTTGCGTGAAATCGTTTGTCGCGGGGTCCACGTCTAGCATCAGACGACCGGAAGAGATTGCTCCAGGGACATCGAAGCGCAGACTGATGTGCATGTAGTCGTCAGGCAGGAGAGGACGATCTGACCCATTAGCGAATGCAAACAGGCTAAGATCTTCAGACTGGGTTTTTGTGGCATACCCAGTACCGGCAGCTATGGAGATCTCAAGACCGCTCCCGGTAATCGTGGCAGAAGAGTTCGGGATGCCGCCAGTGGATGGGATGGAAATTGTCGTATAGCAGCGGAAGGAAACTATACTGCGAACCGTGTCCCCGGCCGCATGAGTCTGCGGGGAATTGCAGCGGAACGAACTGAGACCGTCCGGCCCGACCGTCACGGACAGAACGCGCACAATTGAAGTTACTCCCAGCAGGAGCAGGGAATTGCGATTGAGTTGTGGAGTCTGGGTTGAGAGGGCAATCGAGCAGAGCCCGGTGGAACCTGAGTCATAGATAATTCCAGCGATGGTCGTGTCCGGGATATTGTCGTAGACTTCGGTCACGGTGAGGGTCTCGGGACCGCCCGCGCCTGTGATAATAAGGCGGCATCCTGGCTGAAGGAATCCGTAACTTCCCGAAGTGTTCTGGGGACTCATCAGGCACCAGCCATTTGAGCCGGTGTCATAAAGAATGTTGGAAACCGTAGTCGAGGCTGGTACCCGCGTATTCACAGCTACGGAGCCGCCTGTGCCTCCTCCGGTCCAGCCGGTGTTTGAGTTGCCGTCCTCAATTACGCCGTTGTTGGTTACTCCTTTTACACCGCCAACCGAAACTATATCCGGGACAGGAGCGATGATGGGCGGGGCGATTCCGACGTTTCTGACAACCTGCTCGCAGCTTGCCTTAACCATCTTATTCTGATCGGAGATGTATATCCACGACTCTGGTGACTGGTCAGGGCGAAAGACCACCCAGCTCAGAGGATTACCGGAGAATCCGGAGCCGATGGAAACAAAAGCTGAACCATCCGGTGGACCGGCATAAAGCGAGGTCCCGGTACCGACAAAGATCTGTGCGGGCGAGGACGCGCCGGGAAGCAAATTGTTGACACGGCGAATGGAATGGATGGGAGCGCCGGAATTCAGAGCAACGGCATTCAGGGCCGTATAGCCAGGGCGCACCTCCACGGTCCCATCCACTACGGACCGGACATCGGAAAGGTAGGGATAGTAGCCCTCCGGCATCATGTCCACGGGATGAACAAGATCCAGACCGAGGCAGTTGAATTTAACCGGTTTGCGCTGGAGATCGGAAGGCATCCCTAAGCCTGTGCTCCTGCCGTCACGGTTTCTTCAGCAGTCGCGGTCCCGGCTCCCGGCATCTGCATGGAGTTTTCCCGTTGCGGCATCCCGTACAGAGGTCCCAGGAAGCGGATCTGCTTCGCCTGCACGGCATTGCGTTCTTTGGCAGCTGCCATAAACCCGTCGTAGAGAGGCATATTGGCGAAGAACTCGACTCCGCCTAGTTTGAACCCAAGGTAGTGCTGGACGTAATCTACTATTATAGGGATCTGCTCGCGGCCAATCTGGATAAAGTCTGTATCGGTTGCCGGGATCGGCGCACTTTGTAATACGTCGCAACCTATCCCATACACTGCATCCGGCACTTTGGAAAATGCCAGGATATCCAGATCGCACCCGGCCTGCGATGGTTTGCCGCTGGTCATACGCCACCGCGGATAGGCTGAATCAAGCATCGTAATGGTCGACAATCCAGCGGGTACCCCGTCGATCTGGACACGGGCAACTGACCGGTGGTAACGGGCTATATCTACGGTTTGCCGGTAGCGCTGATCGCAGTATCCCCCACGCTGCGGGTCGAAGGTTTCTCCATCCATCGTAAAGAGATCGGCGAGCGCCGCATACTTTACGGCATGGGCAAACTCGTCCGGTATGCCCAGGGTTTGTGTGAGATTGGATTCCGACTGCGCCGCCAGCCATTCGATAACGCCATCGTTGACCGGAGGCGGGAAAAGCTGGATTTCGAGTGGGCGTGTAGCGGATTGGGAGAACGCAAACGGAATTGCCGGTTCCAGAGTCCACAGTGGGTTGTAGGCGTCCTGTGCCCATGCGTCGGTCGGGCGCAACGGTGACCAGGCGCCACTGGGGATGTCTTTCCAGTAAGCGTGCCGCAGGTAGATATCGTCTTCTACGGTGAATAAGGTACCGGCCGGGGCGGCCCCAACTGGCTGCTGATAGATGACAAGGGGCAGGCCAGCATCCATGCGAAACCGATTCAGCGCGCGAACACAGGCAAGAATAATGGAGGTTATGGAGAATTGTGAAGACAAGCCAGCCCCAGATGTGCCACCGGGAAGCTCGAAGCAATGGTAATTGATCTCGGTAACGATGTCGTTGAAGCTTACTATCCGGGGACGGAGAAGAGGAAGTTGAGCAGAGAGGTCGTACCATGGCTGGGCAGCAACAGTTGAGAACGTACCTTTGGCTCTCCAGTAGGAGGTTAAGGCTCCCCAGTACCGAAGTGCCTCAAGGATGCCGTAGCGGATCTCCGGATACTTCCACTGGATATAGGTGGGGTCATCCAGAAGCCCGGAGATCTCGGCGATGAGGGAGGCCAGTGTGTACTGTGTGTATCCGGTGGCCATCCCCGCATCGCCTCCCCTTGGTCAGAGCCCTTTCCCTTTAGCGTTTGCCGTCACCGGTCTGCGTTCCCGGCCCGTCGATCACGCCCATGCCGCCTTCGCTGTACTTCGGAGTTTCAAAGCCGTCGCAGGCATTACCATAGTCGTAAGGTTTGGGGAGGCCGCCACTACCGATCGGATTGTTGCCGGTGACTGCATTGCCGAAGGGAGTTGAGAAGATTCCCTTGCCTGAGGTGCCCTGTCCCGGATTATCGTTTGTCATAAAATTTTAGTACTCCTTTCACTGATCTTACCAACTACCTACGGGGACCGCATGATCTCTCAGCCAGCTCCCGTCCATGAATGGCATCGGCGCCCACGGTGTCTGATCCTGATAGACAAAATCGCGGATCGCCGTCGCATCGTCCTTCAGCTCCAGATCCATCGCCATCCGCTCATAGGTCGCCCGGTGCCGCGAGGCGAGTGCAAGCGAAAAGTAAGGATTAGGCGAATCTGTACTCGCTCCTGGAAACATGGCGCACTTCTCCAGCGCCAATTCCAGTATCACGTCGCGCCGGATGAAGGGCGGGAGCTGCTGATTGTCCTCATCGAAGGGTGGGATCTTCGCCACATACAGGAATGGGTAATAGTAAAGTTGCGTCATCGGGTGCGGCCACATCTCATAGCGCGGAGACTGCTGCGGCTGCACTGTGTTCTGCTGGGCATTGACGATAAAGATGTCGTTAGCCACATAAGGCAATGTGACGGTCGGGAAGTAGACCTGCACTCCATCGGTCAAATCCAGTGCGCTGTTGTCCGGCACACTCTGCGGGAATCCGCTGACCGTTACCCCATTGGTAATCCGAGTCCAGACAAACGTCAGTATCCCGCCTCCGGGCTGGCCACCGGCGAGGATCTTCACCGTATAGGTAGCATCGACCGGGTACGAATAGCCGAATGTGGTGGTGGATACAGGGCTTGGACCTATCCCGGCTACTTGCACGACCGGTCCTATATTGCCCTGCGATCCGGCAAGATTACCGCCGTAGTCCAGAAAGCTTACGCACCGTGGCGTCTGGTTCTGTGAGCGCTGCGGGTCCCAGAAATCAAGTTGGCCCTGCTGGATATTGGTGTGGAGCTTGAAATTGTTCTGCGGATCTTTGAGGGTAAGCCATTCGCGAAAATCGGCCGGCGTCGAATAATAGGCTTTATAGAGGAGGTAACCCTGGGAGGTTTGCGCCTGCCCAATCCATGCCTGATCAAGAAGTAGCGTGGTGGCCGAGGTCACGGCTGAGATGGTGTAGATGGGCGTGTACTGGCCGAACCGGAACTGCCGCCCAATCATCGTTTGATCCCAGGCAGTACCGCTACCGGTTACAGTGGCGCTGCCGGGAGAAGCGGAGGCAAGCCCGGTATCGTAAAGTTGTGGCGGTGAAAAAGCGGAGTTTTTGATCAGCCATGACCATTCGCGCCGCTCGGCAAACTGCTGAAACGCATCCTTGACAAATGCCTGCGCCTGCGCCGGGTCGATAGTAGCCCGAAGCAGGACGCGGTTCCAGAGCGCATTATAGTCGTCCATAAAAGATTAAAATTCCCGGTCTCAGGACTTTTGGAGGAGGCGGCGCAGTTCCCGTCTCCATAGGATCTCGCGCCGCCTTTCGCCTTGAGGATTCACCGGGAGAATCTGGCTACCGGCCCCAGAGCGAGATGATCTCGGCAGTGATTGCGCCGCCCCCGGTATTCAGGGTAGCGGTCCCACCCGAGAAGGTTACCGATGTAACTGCCGTACCGGGCGAAGTGTCCAACATGAACAGGTTCGCCAGGTTGGTTGTGTAGGTGCTACCGGTCGCGCCAGTAACAGTGGCGGTGATCTTCTGCTGATCGCCCATCACGGACTGGCGAATCTTGGTCTTTGTGAGTTCAGCCATGAAATAAAAGTTTCTCCTTCCACTTTAGTCCGCAGATGCGATATCCACATCCACGGAGATCAGGCTATTGGCGGATGCGGCCCGGATGATACCGAGATTCTGTACGGTCGGAGCCGTCCCGTTCGACACGTTGGTTACACGGGCGGTCGAAGCGGTGGCGTCGGACACGGCATAGTCGCCGATTGCCCCGTTACCGTCGCTTGCAACTTGTACGCCGGTGCCCTTTTGCAGAACATCCACGTAGTTGCCAGCCGTCGCGGCCACTCTGAAGATTCCGGCGATCATGTTGCGGGAAGCATTAGCGGAGAAACCAGAGCCGCCGGCAAATCGTTTGTCGTTGGTGACGATCTTATTGGTTTTGGATTTCCAGTATGCGGTCTGGCCCACCGCCACAATCCCGGTCGGGGTAGCAGAAGTAACTCCGGAATCGCAAAGTACACGCTGGTAGGTATTGCCCTGGTCGTAGAGGACAACCCCAAGTTCACCGGGCGCGTAAAGGGTAGCCGTATTGGTTGCATCGGCATTGGCCCCATAAAGATAAGGATTGTTTGAGGATTGTACGTTCTGATTGATTGCCATGGATTCTCCTTGTTTTCCTTTTTCTTCTGGGTCAGGCGTTAAAACCGTAGGTCCACTGGTGCAGATAGGGGGTCGGAACGGTCAGGTTCACGCCCATCAGGCACAGACCGGTAAGTACGGTTGAATTGGCTTCCGGGATGAACTCGCGGAACCCGCCCTGATAGACGCCATCCGAGGAGATGTAGAGGTTGAGCTTCTCCTTGCGGGCATTCAGGATCAATGCGGTTTCGGCGCTTGCCACAGTCAGGGTCGGGTATGCCTGCGGAGCAGCGTTAGCGCCTTCGCCGAGGGTCTCGGTCAGAACCTGTACAGCCACACGGTTGGCACGGGTACCGGAAGTCGAGATGTCGATGCCGGGTACGTAGCGGGAGGCCATGACCACGGCCCCATTAAATTGCATTCCAGTGAAGCCGGCGTCCAGTTTGACGTTCTGGAAACGCTGCTGGGTCTGGAACCGGTTCTGGATGATGCCGTAACCCTTGGGGGTGGTCATTACAGTGTTTGGTTCCCATTCGCCAGTCCCCTGCACACAGTTGAAGTACTGTGTGTTCATGGTGTCGTACTCGAAAGTACCAGCAATCGACCCGGAACCGAAGTTAAACGGAACGGAATTCAGGGAGCTGCCGATAACTCCATTGCGGGTGTTCTGGCCATAGGTAGCGTAAGTTGCCCCAAAAGGTCCGTTGGTTGTGCCATCGTTGAGCGCTTCATCGAAACCGTTCACATTTGCGACGAAGGCTCCCTGACCATTCAGGTAGGACATGATCGAGAGAAATGCTCCGACCGCCATCATTCCCTCCGCCACCCGCGCTTTGATCAACTTGGTGATTGCGAGGGGTCCCCGGTTCAGAACCTGAATATCCTCCGCATAGAGGGTGACTGCCACCTCAATATATTTCATGTCGAAGCGGAGCTGCTGCTCGGTTTGTTTTTGTTTGACGTTGAACTTCTTTCCCTTGGTGTAGAAGCCGCCAGGGAGCACGTCATAGAGGAAGTGTTCGTTGATGGTTGAACCGCCGCCGAAATCCTTCCGGAAGGAGTTGCGCAACATGTACGTCAGCCCGTCATGGTTAAACAGGTTGTCGTAGATCTCGGGTTCCGTCGAGATCAGCCGGCGTGTAAAGACGTTTATCTGATCGAGGCCGTCAGGCATAGTAGGGCGCTCCGTGCGCGAATACCCAAGGGCAGGAAAGCAGAAAGGTTCGGGTGAGGGATCGCCAGAACTGGGAACTACGGGAATGGAGGTAGTGGCAGGCCGGACTAAAAACTATGATATGAAGCTATGCTCCGGCTCGCTTGTCTCAGGCAGCGCGGGAATTGTTTCCCGGCGCGCTGTCATTCCACATACTCAGAAGTTCCTGATCGCTCATCGATTTTTCTGCTACGCCGGTCTTGGGCCGGTCGAAGAAGCTGGCCACGGGCGACCCGTCGGTTCCACCTTTACCGTACTGGTTTTCGGTGTATCCGATACGTGTCTTGAAGTCCCGCAGTTGCTGCTCTGCGTAGGACTTCTTTTCGTTTTCCAGCCTCTGCTGTTCCATTTCGCGAACCTTCGGACCGAGGTGCTGCTCGTATGCCCCGGCGTAGGTCACGCCCTTTTCAGCCATGATCTTGTTCATCGCTAGTACATCGTCGCCGGTAAGCTTGATCCCGCGCTGCTGGGCGTCAACGGTGACCGCCAGCAATTCGTTGCTCATCTGCGAAAAACGGACGCCCTGCTCCTGCAACTTCTGATCGATCATCGCCTGCGCTTGCTGCAAGGTCAGACCGGTAACAGTTGCCGCCGCACGGACATCGGAAGGATTAGACGGGTCAATATCACCGAAGCGCTCCTGATAGCGGGCCAAACGCTGCGCCTGCTCCTGATGCGTTTCGTAGAGTTCTGATCCGCCCTTGTCTCTCCACCATGTATCCCATTCCTTAGCCTTAACCGCCAGCGGTTCAAGGTTCTTCGCCTTGTCGAGCGCGGAGCTATATTCGGAATGGCGATTATCGCGGTTCTCGATTTCCTTCCACTCAGGCTGCTGAAGCGCCAGAGTTACCTGTTCATCGGTGAACCCCTGCTTCTTTGCCAGTGCTTTGAAAAGATCTGCTGCCTTATCGTTTGTCATGAGTGCCAGCCCTCCTTAGGAGCCTACTCGAAAAAATCTGTTAAATCCGGTTATTCAGCCCGGTGGCATTGGTGGTGCCCCTACCCCTGCGCCTATCCCCTGTGGCCCACCACCCGGCGCACTCGGCCCACCCATTGCAGGCGGTCCTCCAGGCGAAGGTTGCCCGCCGCCCGCTGCCATGATAATGGCCGGTACCGCCTGACCAAGCTGCGAAAGAAATTGTGCGATAAACGGCGAGAGCGGCGGCAGTCCCTGCGCCAGCTTCTGCAACGCCATCTGCGTTTCCTGCATCGACTGCATCACACCGGGGAGCATCGAAGGATCGAACCCGCCGCCAGCGCCACCAGAACTTTGTCCTGGCATCGACTGCGTCGGCCCGATGGGAGGCATCTGCCCGCTTCCACCGGACTGCGGCATGGGGAAAGATCCCATAGCTACTTTACTTCATGCTCCCGCGAATATTCCGGCCAAGTTTCGTCGGCCCCTTGATACCGGACGGTCCCGAGGCCATCGACGCCCTCTTCGGGAAACCGACGCCGTTTTTGCCACCCATACCGGCAGATCCGGCGACTGCGGATTTCTTTGCCATACCCAAACCTGTGCCTCCTGAAGATAATTGCGGAACGGTTGTCGAAACGGCGGGGGAGCCGGAAGTAGCCGAGACGGATGCGGATTTCGCGGGGGTGGGGGTTAAGGAGATGTTGGTGCCACTCTTCGCGCGTACTGTATCAGCCAGACTCTGACGTAACGACACTGAAAATTAATCCTTTATCGGTCCTGAAGTAGTTTGTAGCATAGAGCACTCGAAGAATGCAAGCATGAGTAATTCCGGACTTTCAGGATTCAGTTACCTTCACACGTGGTGCTTCCTGCCCACTGGCCTTACGACCCGCTGGTGAGACTGCCGGGATAATACCGATTTCGGCTTGATAAGCAAGACGCTCTGGTACCGTTTTCACGTTATCCGGGAGAACACCGATATTTGGGATTCCCATAGATTCCCACAAAGTAAATACATCCAGAACACCAGCCCTGAAAAGCTGGAAGTTCAACATTTTCGTCTCGATCTGCGCCGCGTTCAGGAAACTTCCCGGAGCGATTTTGAACGTAAATCTCCTGAGAAATTCCTGCGCCCTCTCATATCGCGGAAGCGGCCCGCGAGCCAATGCCTCAGCCAGAGGCGAACCTTGAGCATCCAAATCGGAAGTGTGAGTATAGGCCGGTATAAGGGACTCCGGATCATAGTCGAAGTCTTCCTGCGTAACGGCCCCGGCGCCGGCTATCGTCGTACGGATATTCAGGGTGTAGTACTGGCTGAAGTTGTAAGCCAGCATCGTTGCGAACTCCCGGATAAAGCACTCAATCACACGCGAGCGGTACCGGTTGATAGGAGTCATTCCGTTCAGGATGGCATCGACAGTTGAGTTTTCCGGCATCTGGTTAAGGTGAAGCATCTGGTTCAAATCGTTGACGCCGGAGATCTCCCTCATCTCCTTCTGAATCCAATCGCGATACTCGGGCACGGATGCGTCGAGCGGCGGCGGGTTCACAATCTGAATTCCCTTGCCAGCGAGCGGATTCTGAAACGCCTTCCAGCCTGGGCGCCGCGTGTCGAACTGGTCGAAAGTGGAACGGGAGACGGAGTTCTTGTCGAGAATGGAGCCGGGGTTGGCAACCTGCGCAACATGATCGTCCATTACACAAAGGAGTTTGTTCAGGCTGCCCTGAAGCGGCAGGAGATCCCAGAGCGGCGCTTTCCCGAGGTAGCTCCACGGCCATGGCGAAACCGTAAACTTCAGCACCGGAAACATTGCATGCCAATATTGGGAAGGTCCATCGTAGATCATGCGCTTGCCTACCCAGCAGACCATGCGCTTGTTCGGATAGAGGGGTTGACCGGGAAGAACGATGTAGGACCAGTTGTTCAGAGAGTTGCGGGTACCGCGTTCAAACTCCCCCTGGCCTACGTCTACCTTACGGTCATTCAGGCGCTTGTCGTCCAGGTAGAGGATTTTCAGGCAGGCGACCGGGAAGCGGGGAGGCTTGGCATTGTTCTTGTTACCCTGACCCAGCCAGGAGGCGATCCCGCCGAGGAAGCCGCTATCATTCGCTACCTCACTTGGGGCGGCATCGGACTCCGCTACTACTTCGATTCCGAAGCGGTCCTTGAAGTAATTGACCGGGTACCAGTGCTTGACGATGACACCGAGGCAGGACTGGATTGAATCGAAATCGCGTGGCCGCACGGGAAGGACGTTGCGGGGATCGAGGGGGATGAGTTCGAGGTCCTGGATGTCCGGATTCCACACCAGATGACCGTAACCGGTTCCGGCAACAAGGGAGTACTTGATGATCGAGGCCATTCGCTGATCGATATTCTGCTGCGTGTACCACCAGGTGCTGAGTTTTCCGTAGATCGCCGCATGCTGCTCCCATCGTTTATTGGCGGTTTCGTAGTCCCAGAAGGGCTTGGTATCGGTTAGGATCGCTGTGAGTTGCTCTGCCACATCCGCCACACGGTTGGTTTTTGTCTGACTGAGAGGCGAGCGGGTCTGGATGACCGGGCTGCTCGCGCCGATGATCGATTTGATCGCCGGTTCAATCCGGTCGTAGCCTTCCTGTGAGGCAATAAAAGTTCCGGCTTCCTGCTCAATTTCTCCGCACCAGCCGAGTGTTCGCCACGCATCGCTGCCGGGAATAGCAGATATAGGGATCTTCGTCTGCCCGAACGGGTTCTCGTTGAAAGGAGAGGCAATTAGTTCCGACTGTTCGAGTTGCGGCATTCCCTAAAGCATAACGCAACCCGCAATATAACCCTGAAGGTAACCAGGACCCGGTAAAGAGGTTTGCAGCAGAAAGCGAGCAGGCGCTCATTCAGAATCTGAATTGTAGTCAGGGTCTGATCCAGCAGTAAACTCAGCTTCAGGGCTTCACGGGCGCGTGAGGCCCGAAAAGCACATTGACAAACCAGCTCAGTATTGGGATTGCCAGAGTCAGAAATGCAGTAATTGCAACGGTGCGTCCGCGGATATAACCCTTCAGATCGGCCTGCCCCACCTCCAACGCAGTCAACCTGGCCGTATTGGATATATGGCGGGCTTCGTCGGTGACCTCGTGGTTCCTGAACTGATCCTTCCAGTCCTCCTTCCAGTCTCCTATTGACGACCGGAGGAGCTTGATCTCCGCGCTTGATGGACTTTCCGCCATTTGTGGGAATTGTACCAGATTGGGCGATAAATTCATTTTTCGGTACCTCAGCCAGCTTAGGCTTGCCTGCCTTATACATGCCGTTTCAGGGCTTGCAATTCAAGTTCCACTACCAAATAGATGGATCAGAAGGCGTCGGGCTCCGAAAGGATCTGCTCGACGGATTTGGGGGTCAGATCCGGCATCTCTTCATGGTGAAGGGGCATGTTACCTCCAGAAGAATTCCAAGTGGTGGACTCGTGGATAAGACCGAGTTTTTCGAGGTGGGCAAGGGAGTGGCGACCTGCAATGGCTGAAGTGACTTCGACACGTTCCACACCGGCCACGATCTGCTTGGGATGCAGGGGAACATCGATGCGGCCGGGGACGGAGATCGAGCCATCAGGAGAGATATCGACCACGGCACGTTCGGACGGGTGGATGGAAGCGGAACGCTGGTAGTGGTCGAAACCGCAGGTGCCGCAGAGACGGACAAGACCTGAGTTGCGGTGGCCGTGCGGGCAGATCCAGAGGGTGAGGGTATAGCGGGGCACAGAGAGCTAGCCTCCCCCGAAGCTAACCATCGCATCCCGCACCCGCGCTACTACCCACTGCTCAAATCCCGGCGAAC
>WNGQ01002803.1_pt1 | contig 24754 bp, 19 predicted proteins | sample 5407661 | NCBI WGS metagenome assembly WNGQ01 (sample SAMN13153382, study PRJNA577476) | soil metagenome | isolation source: 60 cm soil or saprolite under Garry oak tree replicate 2 | place: USA:California | collected 2016-06-15 | reverse complement strand
TCCAGGTGATGGAGTCGATCCTGAGGGCCGCCGGGCACCAGGTGCTCTCGTACATCGACGGCGAGGACCTCGAGGACAAGATCGCCTCGGAGCGGCCCGACGTCGTGCTGCTCGACATCGTCATGCCCAAGCGCAACGGCTACGAGATCCTCCGCGGCCTGCGTCGTGACGAGCGCACGAGGCAGACGCACGTCGTCGTCGTCTCGTCGAAGAACCAGGCGTGCGATCGCGTCTGGGGCCTCCGCCAGGGCGCGGACGACTACCTGCCCAAACCCTTCAGCGCCGACCAGCTGCTCACGGCGATCCGCCGGTTCGTGCGATGAGCGCCACCGCCACCGTCGTCAACACCGCGGTGCTCGAGACCCTCGTCGGCCTCCGCGTCTGCATCTTCACGGTCGGCGCCGAGCCGTTCGCGTTCGACCTGCGCCGCGTGCGCGAGGTCGTCATGCTCGACGAGCTGACATCGGTGCCGGCGGCACCGCCCCAGATCGTCGGCGTGGCCAACCTGCGAGGCGACGTGTTGCCCATCGTCGACCCCGGGCGTCTGCTCGGCGCGGCGGTCCGGCGCACCGGTCGCCGTCGTCGCGCGCTGGTCGTTGCCGGCGCTGGCGCTCACGTGGGCCTCCTGATCGACGACGTCATCGGGCTCGAGACGTTCGACGACGTCCTCGAGATCGGGGACGCCTCCCACCAACCCTACGTCGCGTGCGCGCTGGGCCGCCTGCGCCGGAGCGATGGCTTCGTCACGCTGCTCGACGCCGACAAGGTCGTGGCGACCCTGCGTCATCGGGAGGCCTGAGATGAAACGGCGCCGCGCGTTGGGGGCGGACGCGATGCGTTCCTGCCCGACCGCGGGGCCAGCGCGCCTGGCGTCACCGCTCGCGACATCTGCATCGGCATGACGGCGGCCTTCAAGGGCACGGCGGCCGGCCTTGGCACCGAGCTCTATCGCGGGGCCCAGGCCTGCTACGCGGAGATCAACGCGCGGGGCGGCATCCACGGCCGGATGGTGTCGGTGATCGCGCTCGACGACGGCTACGAGCCGACGCCGTGCATTCGCAACACGATCGACCTCATCGAGAAGGAGCAGGTGTTCTTCCTCTCGAACTACGTGGGCACGCCGACCCTCACCCGGGCGCTGCCCGTCATCAAGCGCTACGCCGACCACCAGGTCGTCCTGGTGGGCAACTTCACCGGGGCGCAGCCCCAGCGCGAGGAGCCCTTCGTCGACCAGGTCTTCAACATCCGCGCGTCGTACCGCCAGGAGATGATGGCCCTCGTCGAGCGCTTCTGGCAGCTGGGCGCGCGGAAGTTCGGCGTCTACTACCAGATCGACGCGTACGGACGCAGCGGTACCGACGGCGTCGCCCGCGGCCTCGCGATGCGCGGCGCCCGGATCGCGGCCGAAGCCACCTACAAGCGCGGCGCGAAGTTCGACGAGGACATGACGCCGGCCGTGAAGGCGCTGCGCCAGGCCGGCGTGGATGTCGTGCTGTGTACCGGCGCCTACCAGGGGTGTGGCGCGTTCGTGCGCTCGGCGCGCGACGCGGGCTGGCCCGTCCCCATCTCCAACGTGTCCTTCGTCGGATGCGAGGCGATGCTCAGCCTGCTCGTTACCCACGGCAAAACGAGCGGCCGGGACTACACACAGGCCCTCATCAATTCGCAGGTGGTGCCCTCCTACGACGACGCGAGCCTGCCCGCGGTCGTCGAGTACCGCGCCATGATGGACCGACACGCGCCGCAGGTCCCGGAAGCGCTCCGCGACGGAAAGTACGCGCCCGAGCCCCACAGCTTCCGCAGCTTCGAGGGATTCGTGAACGCCAAGGTGATCGTGGAGGCGCTCCGGCGGGCCGGCGCGAACCCGACGCGGCCGTCGTTCCGCGCCGCGCTCGAGTCCCTGAAGAACGTCGACCTGGGCATCGGCGCGCCGCTGACGTTCGGCCCCGAGCGTCATCAGGGCCTCGACAGCGTCTACTTCACGCGCGTCGAGAACGGCCGCTGGGTCCCCGTGACCGACTGGTCGGCGGCGGTGAAGGCGTGACGACCGACCGGACGAGGCCGGCGAGCAGCGAGCGCAAGGTCCGCTTCGGACTGCTGCCCAAGATCATCCTCTTCCTCTTCGCCGCCCTCGTGCCGCTGGCCGCCATCACCTGGTACGTCTCGGTCCAGACGCTGCGCCAGAAGATGACCGAGGAGTTCACCTCCAAGGGCATGGCCATCGCCAAGAGCCTGGCCTCGTCGTCGGTGGACCTGCTCCTCACGCGCGACGCCTCGACCGTCCAGAGCGCGATCGACCAGTTCGCGGCCATCAGCGGCGTCCAGTACGTCGTGGTCTACGACGCGGGCCGGCAGCTCGTCGCCCACACGTTTGCGCCGCTGGTGCCGGCGGGCCTCGTGGAAAAGAACGTCGTGCCGGGCGACGTGGCCCAGCAGGTCAAAGACGTCCAGTACACCGATCCGGTCACAGGCACCGAGAGCCACATCATCGACATCGGCGTGCCCGTCCTGGCCGGCCAGCTCGGGACCGTTCGGGTCGGCATGGACCGGGCGATCATCGAAGCCGCCGCGGCCGGGGCCGGTGAGCGGCTGCTCTTCATCTTCGCCGGCGCGGCCGTCGTCGCCGTGCTGGCCGGCGTGGTCTTCGCCCGCCGGATCAGCAAGCCGATCGGCGAGGTCGTGCGCATCGCCGAGCGCGTCGGTCAGGGCGATCTCTCCAAGCTGGTGCCGGTGACCTCCCGCGACGAAATCGGCCAGCTCGCCCACACGTTCAACGACACCGTGGTCCGGCTCCGCTCGCTGGTGCAGACCGAGGCCGAGCGCGACGACGAGCGGCGCACGCGCGAGAACCTCCAGCGCAACATCACCCGCTTCCTCGACACCGCCACCGAGATCGCGCAGGGCGACCTGAGCAAACGTGGCGACGTGACGTCCGACATCCTGGGCAGCGTCGTCGACGCGATCAACGTCATGGTGGACGAGCTCGGCGCGCTCATCAAGGACGTGCGCCAGTCGGCCCGCCAGGTCTCGGGCAGCGCCAACGACCTGATCGTGACCATGGACCAGATGACGGCGGGCGCCCAGGCCCAGTCGCGCGAGGCGATGGGCGTGTCGAGCGCGATGGAGGAGCTCACGCTCTCGGTGCGTCAGGTCGCCGAGAACGCCGAGGCGTCGGCCAGCGCCGCTCGCCTCACGCTCGATTCCGCGCAGAAGGGCGGTGACGCGGTCAAGGTCGGTCTGGTCGGCATGCAGCGGATCCGCGGCGAGGTGCAGGGCATCTCGAAGAAGATCAAGACCCTGGCCGATCGCTCGCTGGAGATCTCGGAGATCGTCAACACGATCGAGGAGATCTCGTCGCAGACCAACCTGCTCGCGCTCAACGCGGCCATCGAGGCCGCCGGCGCCGGTGAAGCCGGCCTGCGCTTCGCCGTCGTGGCCGAGGAAGTGCGCAAGCTGGCCGAGCGCTCGGCCAAGGCCGCCAAGGACATCGTCGTGCTGATCAAGACGATCCAGACCGAGACGCAGGAAGCCGTGATCGCGATGGAGGACGGCACCAAGGAGGTCGAGTCGGGATATCGCACCGCGGTGCAGACCGGCGAGAGCCTGCGCGACATCGGCGACATCTCTAAGAAGTCCGCCGAGCTGGCCCAGGACATCTCGCTGGCCACCCAGCAGCAGGTGCGTGGCGTGGAGAGTGTGGCCGTCGCCGTCCAGTCCATCGCCGGCGTGGCCGTGCAGACCGAGAAGGGCGTGGTCGAAGCCCGCAAGACGATGGATCACGTAGTCAAGCTCGCGGAGGAACTGATGACAAGCCTCACACGTTTCAAGCTGGCGAACTAGCGGGGAGGACGAACGAACCATGGCGCCCACCCCCGCGGAGCTGCAGCGACTGGCCACGGTCATTTCCCGACGCACCGGGATGGCGTTTCCGTCCACGCGTCTGCCCTTCCTCACGGCCCGTGCCCGCGCCGTCATGGCGTGGGCCGGCGCGGACAACTGGGATAGCTGGCTGAGCGAGCTGGAGGCCTCGGCCGGCAACGACGACCGTGTCGGCGAAGCCCTGGACGAAGCGCTCCAGGTGCACGAGACGTGTTTCTTCCGTTATCCCGGCCACCACGCGCTGCTCAGCGACGTGGTGCTGCCCGATTCCCTCGCAGCGGGCGCGACGCGCCTGCGGATCCTCTCGGTCGGTTGCTCGACGGGCCAGGAAGCGTACTCGCTGGCGATGACCGCCCGCGAGAACCTCGGCGGTGATGCGCATCGCCAGGTCGAGATCCTCGGCGTGGACGTCGGGCGGGCGGCGCTCGCCGCGGCCCGCCGGGGCGTCTACGGGCCGCTGTCGGTGGCCAGCGTGCCTCCGCTCTATCTCGAGCGCTACTTCGAGCCGGAAGGACCGGCCTTCACCGTGCGGCCCGAGCTGCGCGCGATGGTGCGCTTCCTCCGCCACGACATCCGGCGCGAGCTCTATCTCGGAAAGTTCGACGCCATCTTCTGCAGCAACGTCTGCTTGTACTTCATGCGCCCGACCAAGGACCAGATCCTCACCCGGCTCACCGCGGCGCTTCGCCGCGGCGGCTATCTCTTCCTCGGCCACGCCGAGGGCGTGACGCCTCCCGTGGACAACTTCCGCGCGATTTACCGCCCGTCCGGCGTCGTGTTCCAGAGGATCCCTGCGTGAACGCAGTCCCCGATCGCCAGTTTCTCGTCAGCGTGTTCCTCATGGAGGCCTGGGACACGCTCGGCGAGATCGAGGAGCACGCGCCCGCGCTCGTGGCCGAGGGCCGCGTCGAGCCCCTCCTGGTGCTCACCCACCGGCTCAGGGGTGCGGCGGCGCTCAACGGCTTTCCCGGCGTCTCGGCCATCGCCTCCACGATGGAGACGATCGTCCAGACGTCGGCCCCGGCCCCCGCGGCCGAACGCCTTCAGGCGGCCGCGGTCCTCGACAATCTGATCGCCGATCTCAAAGTGGCGCTGGACGCCATCGCGGCCGGCGGGGACGAGGACACCGCCACCCTCATGGCCACGGCCACCACGCACACACCGACGCCGGCGGCTCATGTCGAAGAGCCACGGCTGGGTGAGCTGGCCAGCTTCTTCGCCGAGAACCCCGACGTCCTCGAGTACTTCGGCCCCGAGGCGGCCGAGCACCTCGACGCCATGACCGCGTCGCTGCTGAAGCTCGAGCGCGCTGGCGCCAGCGACGCCGAGCTGGCCGCGCTCTTTCGCGCCATCCACACGCTGAAGGGCGCCGCGTACACGGTGGGCTGCCGAGTCGTCGGCGACCTCGCCCATCGGATCGAGGACCTGCTCGGCGCCGTCCGCGAGTCGCAGATCGAGCTGACCCCGGCCGTCATCGAGGCGGTCTTCGCGGGGACCGACGCCCTGCGCGCGATGCTGGCGTCGGCGGAAGGCGCGCCGACCGAGCTCGACATGCTGGTCGAGCAGGCCCGGCGTCTACTCGACGCGCTGCCGATTCCCGCCGAGCCGACGGCGCTCGCGCCGGCCGCGACTGCGCTGACACCTCTTCCGCTCGCGCCGATTCCCGCCGACGACATGACGGTCGCAGAAGACGCCGCCGAGCCCCGGCCGATCATCCGTCCCAGTATCCGGGTCCACCTCGACCGGCTCGACGCCCTCATGAATCTCGTCGGCGAGCTGGTGATCGCGCGCAGCCGGCTCGAGCGCCGGCTGAGCCAGTTCGAGCGCGTGAACGAGCTCCTCGTCTTCAGCCAGTCGCGCATGACGGCCGTCGTGCGCGACTTCGAACGCAAGTACCTGGACCCACGGATCGACGAGGTGAGGGTGGCCGGAGGTCCGGCCGGGTTCGATGAGCTCGAGTTCGATCGGTACGACGACTTCAACATCCTGGCCCGCAGCGTCGGCGAGATCTCGAGCGACGTCTCCGAGATCCAGGGCCAGCTCGCCGCCGTCGTGCGAGCCGTGCGCGACGACACCGGTCAGGTCCAGCGCCTCACCGGCGATCTGCGGCGCCAGATCACGCGAGCCCGGATGGTGCCGGTCGGGCGCCTGTTCACGCGCGTCTCGCGTCAGGTTCGCCAGGCCGCCCGCCTGGCCGGCAAGGCCGTCACACTCGAGGTCAGCGGCGAGACGGTCGAGATGGACAACACCATCATCGAGCAGATCGCCGATCCGCTGCTGCACCTGATCCAGAACGCGATCACCCACGGCGTCGAGCCCGAGGACGAGCGCCTCGCGCGGGGCAAGCCGGCCGCGGGGACGGTGCGTCTGCGCGCCTATCACAAGAGCGGCGCGGTGTACGTGGAGGTGGCCGACGACGGCCGCGGCATCGACGTCGACCACCTCAGGGCCTCGGCCGTCGAGCGCGGCTTCGTGGACGCCGAGGCGGCTTCCTCGATGGGCCGCCGCGAGCTCCTCGACCTGATCTTCCTGCCCGGCTTCAGCACCGCGGCGAGCGTCACGACGGCGGCGGGTCGCGGCGTCGGCATGGACGTGGTGCGGACCAACGTGACCAGGGTCGGCGGCGACATCGAGGTCGACACCGAGGTCGGGACGGGGACCCGCTTCACGATCAAGCTGCCGCTGACCATCGCGATCGCCGACGTCTTCCTCGTCAAGGTCGGCGGCGAGGTGCTGGCGGTTCCCGTCTCCGCCGTGCAGCTCGTCATGCGGGTCCGGCCCGACGACGTCCGGCCGATCGACGACACCCCGACCGTCGTCGTCGAAGGCCAGCCCGTCGACTTCATCCGCCTGCCCGACGCGCTCGGGCTGGCGCGCGGCTCCGAGGCCACGGCCGTTCCGGTGCTCGTGCTGCGGGCAGGACGCAAGCGGTTGGCGGTCGCCGTGGACGAGCTGCTCGGGAAGGAAGAGATCGTGATCAAGAGCCTGGGCGCGTTCCTCGAAGGTGTCGGGCCGTATTCGGGCGCCACGATCTCGGGCGAGGGCCGGGTGATCCTGCTGCTCGATGCCACGCGTCTGGCCGACCACTCCGCCGGCGCCGACGTGACCGCCGAGGAGATCGCGCCCCCGGCGCGGCCGGTGGTCGACGGGCGGAGGGTCCTCCTGGTCGACGACTCGATCAGCATCCGCAAGTTCGTCGGCCAGATGCTCCAGCGCGGCGGCTTCTCCGTCGTCACGGCCAACGACGGCCTCGAGGCGCTCCAGCGGCTCGGCGAGCTCGAGGTGGACGTCCTCGTCACCGACCTCGAGATGCCCCGCCTGAACGGCTACGAGCTCATCCGCGACATCCGGCGCCGCCCGGGTATGCGCGACGTGCCGGTCGTCGTGCTGACGACGCGGGCGGGCGAAAAGCACGCGGCGCTGGCGCGCGAGCTCGGGGTCAGTCACTACGTCACCAAGCCCGTGGACGAGCACACGCTCGTCCGGCTCGTCGACGCTCTCGTCGCCGCGTCGGCGCTGGAGACGGCGCCATGATCCGCGTGCTCGTCGTCGAGGACTCACGTTTCATGCGCGGCGTGATCAACACGATCCTGAGCCGCGATCCCGACATCGAGGTCGTGGGATCGGCCGCCGACGGCCTGGAGGCCGTGGACGCCGTGTCGGCCCTCCGCCCTGACGTGGTCACGATGGACGTCGACATGCCGCGCGCCGACGGCCTGTCCGCCGTCGAGCGGATCATGAGCGAGCGGCCCACGCCCATCGTGATGATCAGCGCGTACACCCGGCGCGACTCGTCGGCCGCCATCCGGGCGCTCGAGCTGGGGGCGGTCGACTTCGTCGCCAAGCCTTCGTTCACCGTCGATCTCGGTCTCGAGGCCCTCCGCGACGAGATCGTCAGCAAGGTCCGCATGGCGTCGCGGGTCCGTCCCGTGAGAACGGCGAGTCGAGCGACGGCTGCGCCACCCTCCGCGGTTGTCACCACGTCGAGTGAGCCACCGAACGAGGACCGACGGCACTGGGAGGCAACGCCCTGCGTGCTCATGGCGGCGTCGACCGGCGGCCCGGCCGCGCTGCTCTCGCTGGTTCCCCGGCTGGGCGGCGACTTCCCGGCCGCCGTGCTGATCGTCCAGCACATGCCGGCGCCGTACACCACCGCCTTCGCTGGTGAGCTGGCCGGTCGGTGCGCCCTGCGGGTGAAGGAGGCCGTTCACGGCGACTGGATCGAGCGAGGCGTCGTCTACGTGTGCCCCGGCTCGCATCACCTGACGCTGGCCCCGGGCGGGCGCGTCGTGCTCCACGCGCCGCCGACGCGCGACAGCGAGTGCCCGTCGGCCGACCTCGCGATGATGTCGATGGCGCGGAGAGTGGGCGCGCGCAGCATCGGCGTGATCCTCACGGGCATGGGCCGCGACGGTGCGGCTGGCGCGCGAGCGATCCGCCGAGCGGGCGGGCTCATCATCGCCCAGGACGAGGCGACGTCGGTCGTGTTCGGCATGCCGCGGGCGGCCGCCGAGGCGGGCGCGGCGAACGCCGTGCTCCCGCTCGACGACATTCCCCCGACGCTCAACGGCTATGTCGACGACATCGTGCGTGCGGTCACGCGAGGCCGGCGTGCCGTTTGACTGGGGCCGCAGCGCTGGTGACGGTGGACCGGGCCGCACGCGCAGCATGGCGCTGTTCACGGTGGCGTGCGTGGACTACGCGATCGACACGGCCCGCGTGCGGCATCTGTTCCCGGCCGGACGCGAGGCGGGACGATCCATCGCCTTCGACGGGGCCACGTTCCCGGTGATCGACCTCCGGAGCATCTTTCGCTTGCCGGCAGGGCCGCGGACCGGGCGCGTGCTGCTCATGGACGACGGGGCCGGCCGGACGGCGGCGCTCGTCGTCGACGCCGTGGGGAGGCCGGCCCGCCTGGATCAGCGTGCCCTCACGGCGTTGCCGCCGGTGTTCCGCGGCCAGGAGCGCGTGCACTTCGAGGGGCTGGCCCTGCTCGACGACCGCGTCGTCGTCGTGATCGCGCCCCGCGGGTTGCTCGCCCGCGCCTGGCCGAGGCAGGTGGCGGTATGACGGCGGCGGCCGACCCCCGCGCGCTCATGGTCGTCGCCCTCGGCGATCGACGCGTGGCCGTGAACGGGGCCGAGGTGGCGGAGATCGCGCGGATCTCCATGGTGACCCCGGTACCCTGCGACGACCTGGCGATCCTCGGCGTCGCCGTGCATCGCGGCCGCATCGTGCCGCTCGTGGATCTGCGTCGTCGACTGGGCGACGGCGCCACCGGCCTGCCGCCGTTCCTCTGTCTGTTCACTCGAAGCGGTGGGGCCGACATCGGAGTGCCGATCGACTCCGTGCTGGAATTCGGCCCGCCCGGCGGCTCGCGGGTGCCCGAGGGTGTCACCTTCGTGGACGTCTCGACGCTGGCGGCGGGCGATGGCGCGGCTGCTGCTCATTGATCCCGATCGCGGCACCGTGGCCGCCCTGCAGCAGGCGCTCGCCGTGGCGGGGCTCACCGACGTGTCCGCGGTGATCAGCGGCTCGTTCGCGCTGACGATGCTCGAGCGCGACCGCCCCGATCTCATCGTGAGCCGGGCGCGCATCCACGACATCGACGGCTACGAGCTCTGCGGCATCGTGCGGAGCGACCCCGAGTTCACGGGAATTCTCTTCGTCGTGCTGGCCGACGCCGAGGACGAGGTGCCGGCGGGAGCGTTCGACGAGGGTGGCGCCGACCGGATCCTCGTCGGCGCGTTCTCGCCGGAGACGATCGTGACCGAGGTCAGGAGCCTCCTGGCCGCGCGCACGATCCCCGAGTCCGAGTCCGAGCCGGTGCCGGTGGCAGTGGCGGCGGCGCCCGAGGGGCTGCGCGGCTCGCTCGACGTCATGGACCTGGCCGAGGTGGCCCAGGCCATCGCCCTCGGCGGCAAGACCGGGCATCTGGTCCTCGCGCTGGCCGCCGGGGAAGGCACGGTGGTGTTCGACCGCGGACGCATCGTCCACGCGGAGTTCGGACAGCTCGTCGGCGAGCCGGCGTTCACCGCGCTGGTGGTGACGTCGCATCGCGCGCCGGGCGGGACATTTTTCTTCAACCCGATGGAGGCGGCCACCTCATTCCAGCGGACGATCGAGCGCAGCGTGGAATCGCTGCTCCTCAGCACCGCGGCCGGCATCGACGAAGGCCGGGCCGACACCGCCGCCGGCGTGTCGAGCAACTAGGAGGAAGCGATCATGCCGAAGGTCCTGGTCGTGGACGACAGCCTCAGCGTGCGAAAGGTGGTCGAAAAGGCGCTGACGGGGCGAGGCGTCGAGGTCCTGTCCGCGGCCACCGGCACCGAGGCGATGGAGCGGATCGAGCAGGAGCGGCCCGACATCGTCGTCTGCGACGTGATCCTGCCCGACAAGGATGGATACAAGGTCTGCGAGTTCGTGCGCGCGCACCCGGCGGTGGCGCGGATCCCGGTGCTCCTGATCTCGGGCGTGGTGAACAGCACGGTGCTGGCGCGCGCGGCCGAGGTGCAGTCCAACGACGTCATGTTCAAGCCGTTCGCGGCCGAGGAGCTGGTGCGGAAGATCGAGGGCCTGCTCGGCTCGCGGGTGATCACCGCCGCTCCGGCGTCGCCGGCGCCGCCCGCGCCCCGCGCGAGCGTGGCGCCTCCCCCGGTGCCCGAGCGCGCGCCGACACCGTCGACCGCGCCACCGCCACCGCCACCCCCTCCGCCTCCACCCCCGCCGCCGGTCCCGCAGCAACCACCGCGCGCGGCGGCCAGTCGGGCCGCGGCGGAGCCGATCGCGGCGCTCGAGGTCAGTGAGGAATTCTCTGGAGACGATTTGAAGTCGCGGCTCGAATCATTGTGCACCACGCCCGGCGTGCGACTGGCCGCGCTCGCCGATCGCGAGGGGTTCCTCATCGAGTCGGCCGGTGACCACGCTCTGGATGCCGAGGTCGCCGCCGCGCTCAGCGCGTGCGTCGCGGAGTCGTCACACGGGATCGGCCGCGATCTCGCCCAAGGGGGGCTGCTCGGAATGATTCTCGAATATCAGCACGGCATGTTGCTCTTGCACGCCGTCGGCCGCTCGGCGCTCCTCGCCGTGGTCGTGGCCGACGCCTCCGCCCTCGGCAAGGCGCGTTACGTCGTCAGGAAGGCGTTGCCCGACCTGGAGCGGGCCCTCTGATGGCCGCGCGCGGGTCGGTGTTCTCGTCCCTCCTGTTCGGCCTGGTGGTCTATGGCGGCGGTGCGTACGCGGTCGTGAAGTACGATCTGTGGCAACTCGCGGGAACGCCGCTCACGTTGACTCCGATGCACGCGCTCGTCGCGCCCCTCGGCTTCTATCTCTTCCTGGCCCTGACGGCGCTCGTTCGTCGTGTGGGCCTCCGCGCGCTCGGCATCTTCGTCGGTCGCTGCGCGCTCCACGTGATGCTGGTCATCGCCACCGCGGCCGTGCTGGTGCAGGTCATGGGCATGGCCGCCGAGCGCGCGGTGGGGCTCAGCGTGATCGATCTGCCGCCGCTGGTCGGCTTACAGATGTTCGCCGTCGCGACGAGCCTGGCGCCGCTCGCGGTATCCCGGCCGCGGTCGCGAAAGGAGAAGAGCAAGCGCTCCCAGGAGCGCCCTCACCGGGCGGAGGAGCGTGCACCCGAAGCGATGCGCTCACCTGCACATGCGACCGTTCACGCACCCGCGCCCCGCCCGGTGCCTGCACCAGCGCCTGTTCTCCTGTCGGCACCAGTCGCGTCGGCGCCGCCACCGCTGGTCGCGCCAGCGTCGCCTCCACATTCCGTGAAGGCCGAAATCGTGCCGCCGCGGCCGCCCGCGCCTGCGGTCACGCCGCCCGCCGTCATTCCTCCTTCCGTCGTCACGCCGCCACCGATCGTCGCGAAGTCGCCGGTCGCCACGCCGCCGCCAGTCTCCACGCCGCCAGTCTCCGCGCCGTCTCCAGTTCCGCCGCCGCACGTCACACCGCCGGCGCCTCAACCCGTTCAGCGGCAGGAAGGGCCACGACGCGAAGAGGCCACCGTCACGCCGGCCCAGGCGTCTCGACCGCCGCACTCGGAGCCGGCGGAGGAGATGGTGCGCATCTCGTTCGAGCGCATCGCGGGTCAGCTTCCTGCTGACGCGTTTCGCCTGCCGCTCGATCGTCTCGGCGCGAACCTGCTCGAGCCCGGCCATCTGCTCGTTCCACGCCGCCTGCTGGGGCCGCAGCTCGCCGAGGGTCGAGCCCGCGTGCAGTGGAGCGTGGTCGCCGAGCAGTTCCCGCGCCAGGCGGTGGCGGTGTCCGACGCTGACATCGCGGCTCGGCTCCCGGAAGGGGCGTTGACCCTCCCGCTCGACGAGGTGATCCGTCAGCTACCCGGCGACGCCTTCGCGCTGTCCTCTCCCATCGTCGACGTGCGCGGCATCGAGGACTTTCCGCCGCCGTTCCAGCCCCACGTGCCGCCGCCGTCCGAGGAGCGCCCGGCCGCGCCGGTCGCCGAGGTGGCGCGGTCCCTCACCATCGAGCGCTTCGACGTTACCCGAGCCCCCGAGCCCGAGCTTGAAGAGCCGGCCGTCTCGGTCGAGCCCGCCGTCGAGCGCGAGCCGGTGCTCGAGCGAGCACCGGTCATCGAGCGAACACCGCTGGTCGAGCGAGCGCCGAGCTTCGAGCACGCGCCGGTCGTCGAGCGGGAGGCTGCTCTCGAGCGAGAGCCGGCTGCGGAGCCGGAGCCCGAGCCTGAGCCGGTGATGTCCGACACGATCGTCGCGGCCGAACGTGAGGTCGTCGTCGAGAACGACGTGGAAGGCGAGCCGGAGCCCGAGCGCGTTCGGTTCGCCGCCGCTACCGAGCGCGAGGTCGTGCCGGTCGCCGAGCAAGAGCCGGAGCCGCCGCGCGTGTCGGCGCCGTTCATCGAGCGTCGCCGGCGCGCCGAGCCGAGCCGTGTCGCTGCGTTGTTGAAGCCGATCCTGAACGCGCTCGAGGTCCAGGAGCGGCGCGTGGGCCGCCTGACCGTGCTCAGCGTGGCGTCGCCCGAGCTGGCCGCCGACGCGGTGGTGGAGAGCGCGGCGATGCTGGCGCCACTCCTCGACGATCGACGCTTACCCGCGCCGGCCTCGCAAGCGACGGTTCGAGGCGCTCAGGGCGCGATCGTGCTGACCCCCCTCGGTGTGCTGGCCGAGTCGGCGCCGCTGCTGGCCGTGGCCGTCGCTCCGGGCGCGCCGCTGGCCTATCTCGAGCGCGTGGCGCTGCGAGCGGTCGAAGCCGGGGCGTTGAACGGCCGACGCTCGAACTCGATGAATGGATACGGCGATGGTGGTGACGACCTGCGCGACACCACCGTGCCGTCCCACGTCCGTACGCTCGGCGAATCCTTCCGGGCCTTCGGGAAAGTGGTGCCCACGGTGCTCCAGGACCGCTCATCGTCGCTGATCTGTTACATGTTCCTGGCGCCAGGGCTGGCGGCGCGGCCGCTCGCTCACTATGCGCGCGCCCTGCGCGAGGCGATGCGCGGCAGCGCACTGGGCCCGCTCGAGTCCTTCATCCTGCGCATGGGTGAGGACCGACTCGTGGTGCGAGAAGTCGACGCCGGGCGCGGCGCCGCCGCGCTCCTCGTCGCCGGCGGCGGCCCGGTGGATCGCCTGGGGCTGGCCCGCCTGGAGCTCGAGCGCGCGGTGACGCGACTGGGAGCGCGCTGAGGAGGCGGGCGTGTCGATCATCAATCACGCCGAGAAGGTCATCAACTTCAAGGTCGTGTACTACGGCCCGGGTGTGGCCGGGAAGACGGCCAACCTCCAGTACGTCCACAAGTCGTTGCCCCACACCAACAAGGGCAACATGGTGTCGCTCGCCACCGGCGACGACCGCACCATCTTCTTCGACTTCCTGCCCGTGTCGGCGCTCGCGGTCCGTGGCTTCGAGACGCGCTTCCAGCTCTACACGGTCCCCGGCCAGATCCACTACGACATGACGCGGCGGCTCGTCCTGCGCGGCGTCGACGCCGTCGTGTTCGTGGCCGATTCGCAGTACGAGCGCTTGCCCGAGAACGTCGAGAGCCTGAAGAACCTCGACGAGAACCTGCAGCGGTATCAGTCCTCGCTCGACGAGATTCCGTACGTGATCCAGTACAACAAGCGCGACCTGCTGAACATCGCGCCGATCGACTACCTCGAGTACCTGCTCAATCGAAGGGCCCGGCGGGTGCCCTTCTTCGAGGCGGTCGCGGTCGAAGGCAAGGGTGTCTTCGACACCCTCAACACGGTGTCACGCATGGTCCTCGCCGGCGAGTTCGGCGACGGCGGGAAGGGGGCAAGATGACGAAGGTGCGAGACATGGTCATCCAGGAAAACGACGCGACACGGATCCGCGAGATCCTCCAGCGGTTCCTGAGCGAGTCGGCCGCGATCGAGGCGCTGCTCATCGACCGGAGTGGCCAGCTCCTCGCCATGGACGGCGTGGCCCGAGCGCTCGACACCGTCTCCATCTCTGCCCTCGCCGCGGCCGCGTTCAGCTCGACCAGCGCCATGGCCCAGCTCCTCGGTGAGACCGAGTTCACGGTCCTCTTCCACGAAGGCATCAAGCAATCCATCCACGTGTCGACGGTGGACGAGGAGGCGATCCTGCTCGCCATCTTCGACGAGCGCACGACGGTGGGCATGGTGCGGTTGTTCGCCAAGGAGGCGGGCAAGGGTGTCGCCGCCGTGCTCGCCGAGACGCGCAGCCGTCCCAAGCGGACGGGTGAATTCGCCACGCCACTCCGGCCCGGGGAGGTGCGGCCATCGTGGGAGCCGCGGCTGCCCTAATCGCTCATGCCCGACCTGACCCCTGACCAGCGTCGCGAGCTCGGCCAGACGGCCGAGGTCTTCGAGATGATCACCGAGGCCAATCCGGCCGACGTGAGCGCCCTCGAGGCCCTCGCGGAAATTTACGTCAAGCTCGGTGAGCGCGAGAAGCTCGCGAGCGTCACCGCTCGCCTGGTGCGGGCCCGTCGCAACCCGACCGCGGCGACCGCCACCGCAACGGCGCCATCGCCCGCGCCGGCCCCGGCGGCGCCGACGGCGGTGAGGACGGCGTCGCCGGCCAGCAAGGTGCCGGCGAAGCCGCCGGTCAAGCCGGTGGCCGTGCGATCGGAGCCGCGCGCACGCCTGATGCCGCTCGGCGACCTCCTGGTGGCGGGCGGCCTCATCACGCGCGATCAGCTCGCCCAGGCGCTGCGCAAGCAGAAGGGCTCGGGCGAGAAGCTCGGCTCGATCCTCGTGCGGATGCACTTCATCAACGAGGATCAGCTCGCGGGCTTCCTCTCCCAGCAGTACGGCGTCCCGTCGATCACGCTGTCCTCGGTCAACGTGGAAATGAATGTCCTCCAGCTCCTCCCGGGCGGCATCGCGCGGCGCTACGATCTGCTGCCGATCCAGCGCGACGGCGACAGCCTGACGGTCGCCATGGCCGATCCGGTCAACGTGCACGCGATCGACCACGTCACCTTCATCACCGGCCTGCGCGTGCTGCCGGTGGTGGCCGCCCAGGGCGCGATTCGCGAAGCCATCGAGAAGTATTACGACAGCGGCGCCGGGTCGATGGCGGAGGCGATGCACACGATCTCGAGCGACCTCGAGGGCGTGGAGGTCGTGGGCGACGACGACGGCCCGAAGATGGACGTCTTCGAGCTGAAGGAGTCGGCCGACGAGGCGCCGGTGGTGAAGCTGGTCAACATGGTGCTGGTCGACGCGATCCAGAAGGGCGCCAGCGACATCCACTGGGAGCCGTACGAGAAGGTCTTCCGCATCCGGTTCCGCATCGACGGCGTGCTCCACGAGATGCTGTCGCCGCCGAAACGGCTCGAGGCCGCCATCACGTCGCGTATCAAGATCATGTCGAACCTGGACATCGCCGAGCGCCGGCTGCCCCAGGACGGCCGCATCAAGCTGCGCTACAACACGCGCGAGATCGACTTCCGCGTGTCGGTCCTGCCCACGATCTTCGGCGAGAAGGCCGTCCTCCGAATCCTCGACAAGGATGCGCTGCAGCTCGACCTGACGAAGCTCGGCTTCGATCCGGGGGCGCTCGAGCACTTCGAGAAGGTGATCCGGCAGCCCTACGGGATGGTCCTGATCACGGGGCCGACGGGCTCGGGCAAGACGACGACGCTCTACTCGGCCATCCACACGATCAACTCACCCGAGCACAACATCATGACGGCCGAGGACCCGGTCGAGTACAACCTGAAGGGCGTGAATCAGGTTCAGATCAACGACGGCATCGGCCGGACGTTTGCAGCGGCGCTACGGGCCTTCCTGCGCCAGGACCCGGACGTGATCCTGGTCGGCGAGACGCGCGATCTGGAGACGGCGCAGATCTCGATCCGGGCGGCACTGACCGGCCACCTGGTGTTCTCGACGCTGCACACCAACGACTCGCCCTCGACGATCGCCCGACTCATCGACATGGGCATCCCGCCGTTCCTGGTCGCCTCGTCGCTGCTGCTGGTGATGGCGCAGCGGCTGGGACGGAAGGTCTGCAAGGACTGCAAGGAGCCGTACGAGGTGAACGAGGACTCGCTGCTGCCCTACGGCCACGTGCTCACCGGCGTGGGCCGGACGCAGTTCTACAAGGGCCGGGGCTGCGCGGCGTGCAACTTCACGGGGATGAAGGGCCGGGTGGCCATCTACGAGGTGATGCCGGCCAGCCAGGAGATCCGCGATCTCATTCTCAAGAACGCGCCGGTCACCGACATCCGAGCGATGGCGCAGGCCCAGGGCATGAAGTCGCTGCGTCAGGCCGGACTCCTGAAGGTGCTCGAAGGTACGACGACCGTCGAGGAGGTCCTCCGAGTCACCGTCGCCGAGTAGTAGAATGCGGGCGCGCTTCCTGCGCCCGGAGGATCTATGCACAGGCGACGGTTCCTTTCCATCACGGCGGTGGGCCTGGCGGGCGTGTGCGGCCGGCCACGGATGGCGACCGCGTCCGGGCTCACGCTCGGCGACATCAAGGGCTCGGGCAAGCTGCGCATCGGCGTGGAAGCGGCCTACGTGCCGTTCACGTTCCGCAAGGACGGCCAGATCGTCGGTTACGACGTGGACTTCGCCGAGATCTTCTGCAAGAGCCTCGGCGTGAAGCCCGACTTCATCGACACCGCCTGGGCCGGCGTGATCCCGTCGCTCTACGCCAAGAAGTTCGACGTCATCATGAGCGCGATGACCTATACGGCCGAGCGCATCCAGCGCGTGGCCTTCACGATTCCCTACGGCGAGGCCTCGCAGGCGCTGCTCGTTCGCGCCGGCGACGCCTCATCGATCACGAAGCTCGACGATCTGGCCAAGAAGGTCGTCGGCATCAAGCTCGGCTCGCCCGGCGAGATCCTGGCCAAGAAGCAGAGCGACGAGGTGAAGGCGCGCACCGGCAACGGCTTCGCCGAGGTCAAGGTGTTCAACGACCATCCGTCGGCGTACATCGCGCTGGCCCAGGGCAAGGTGGACGCCGTCTACAACACGGTGCCGACGCTCGCCATGGTGCTGCGCGACGCGCCCGGAAAGTACGCGATGGTCAAGGGCCTCGGCGCCGACAACTGGTGTGGCATCGCGTGCCGGAAGGAGGACACCGAGGTCGTCGAGTTCCTCAACGAGCAGATCCGCAAGCTGCGCGCCGACGACACGCTCGGCAAGCTGCAGGAGAAGTGGTTCGGCTTCCGCATGAATCTCGCCGACAAGGTGCCCGCGCTCTGATCGCCGCGTGACGCTCGACTGGTCCATCATCCGGGAGGCCATCCCGCTCCTGGCCCAGGGCGTGGTGGCCACCGTGAAGATCTCCGTCCTGGCCATCGTCTTCGGGACGGTGGCCGGGTTCCTCCTCGGGCTCGGCTCGTTCAGCGGCCTGCCGCCGATTCGCTGGTTCGTCAGGAGCTACGTCGATTTCGTCCGCGGCACGCCGCTGCTGGTCCAGGTCTTCCTCGTCTACTTCGCGCTGCCCGTCGTCGGGATCAACCTCTCGGAGTTCTGGGCGGGCGTCGTCGCGCTCTCCTTCAACGCCGCCGGGTTCATCGCCGAGATCGTGCGGGCCAACATCGAGGCCATCGACCGCGGCCAGACGGAAGCCGCGCGCTCGATCGGCATGACGCCCCGCCAGGTGCTGGTCTTCATCCTCCTGCCCCAGATCTTCCGGCCGGTCCTGCCGCCGCTCACCAACGAGCTGATCACGCTCGTGAAGGGCTCGTCGCTCCTGTCGGTGATCTCGGTGTACGAGCTCACGCGGGCGGGCCAGGCGATCATCTCCGTCCACTTCGTGCCGTTCGAGATCTACGCGCTCATCGCGCTCTACTACTACGTGCTCATCTCGGCGCTGGCCTGGCTCTCGCGCGCCCTCGAGCGGCGCCTGCACGTCGCCTGACGACGCGCGGACCCGTGGCGCCGACACTGCTGAAGATCGAGGGGCTCACCAAGCGCTTCGGCGATCGGGTGGCCGTGGCCGGCTGCTCGCTGACGATCGCGGCCAGATGCGTGACGGACAGTGGCGGCCGTTCACCGAGAGCGAGCTGGCGAGCCAGCGCCGGCGCATCGGCTTCGTCTTCCAGCGCTTCAACCTCTTCAATCACCTGTCGGCCCTCGACAACGTGGCCATCGGGCCTCACCGCGTGCTCGGTCGCCCGCTGGCCGAGGCGCGCCGGATCGCGGCCGGCCAGCTCGAGCGCGTCTTCCTCGCCGAGCACCTCGAAAAGCGCCCGGCCCAGCTCTCGGGAGGCCAGCAGCAACGCGTCGCCATCGCCCGCTGTCTGGCCATGACTCCCGAGCTGATGCTCTTCGACGAGCCGACGTCTGCGCTCGATCCGGAGCTCGTGGGCGAGGTCCTGGACGTGATGAAGGGACTGGCCCAGGAGCGGATGACGATGGTCGTCGTCACGCACGAGATGGGTTTCGCGCGCCAGGTGGCCGACCGCGTGATCTTCATGGACGCCGGCGCGTTCATCGAGGAGGCGCCACCCGAGCCATTCTTCTCCACGCCGCGCGAGGAGCGGACGCGGCGCTTTCTCTCGCGGCTTCTGCGATGAGCGCCACCGGCTACGATCTCGTGCTCCGCGAGGTCACCGCGCTGACCGTCGATCCGGCGCGACCCGTGATCGAAGACGCCGTGATCGCGATTCGCGATCACCGCCTGGCCCTGGTGACGTCGGCGTCCGAAGTTCCCCGCGACGTCACTGCCGCGCGCACGCTGACGCTGCCCGGCCGAGTTGTCACGCCGGGCTTCGTCAACGTCCACACGCACGCGATCCTGACGATGTGCCGCGGCATGGCCGAGGACATGGGCTTCGCCCCGGCCTACACGCCGGGCGTGCCCAAGGGCAGCGACGTCAGGCCGGACGAGGCGCGTGCGCTGGCCCGGCTCGGCGCACTGGAGGCGTTGCTCTTCGGCTCCACCCTGATCAACGACACCTATGTCCATGCCGACGTGACCGTCTCCGCCATGGCGGAGATCGGGGGGCGCGTGGTGACGTGCGGCCGAATCCACGACGTGGATTTCACGAAGGTCGCCGACGGCCGCTGGGAGCACGACGCGAAGATCGGCGACGAGACGCTCGGGGCCGCGCTCGCGCTGGCCGAGCGCTGGCAGGGCAAGGCCGACGGTCGCATCGGCGTCCAGCTCTCACCGCATGCACCCGACACGTGCTCGGACTCGCTGCTCCGGCGCGTGGCCGACGCCAGCCGTCGTCACGGCCTGCGCGTCAACACGCATCTGGCCCAGAGCCGGATCGAGGTCGAGCGCGTGCGAGCGCGGAGCGGGCGCCATCCCGCCGAGCTGCTCGACGACACCGGGCTGCTCGACGACCGGCTCATTGCTGCTCACTGCATCTTCCTCGACGACGCCGACGTCGCGCGTGTCGGCCGCGCCGGCGTCACCGTGGCCCACGTGCCGAAGGGCAACGCGACCGGCGGGATGATCGCCGCCACGCCCAAGCTTCGGCGGGCCGGCGCCCGCCTGGCGCTCGGCACCGACAACATGCACGCCGACATGATCGAGGTGATGCGCTGGGCGCTCGCGATGGCGCGCGTCCAGGAGGGCCACGTCACCGACGACTGGCGGCCGGAGACGGCGCTCGCGATGGCCACGCGTGAGGGCGCGATCGCGATGGGGCTTGGCGACGATCTCGGATCACTGACCGTCGGCAAGAAGGCCGATCTGGTCGTCGTCGACTTCCGGCGCCCGCATCTGACGCCGTGCACGAGCGCGCTCGGCAATCTGGTCCACGCGGCGCAGGGACGGGACGTGGAGGTCGTCATCGTCGATGGGCGCGTCGTCGTGGAGGGGGGCCGCGCCACGCTGGTGGACGAGGACGAGATCCGGCGCGAGGCGACGGTGGCAGCCCGCGCGCTGTGGTCGCGCGCGCGCTCGGGTTAGCCGCGGCGCAGGCGGTCGAGCAGGGCCTGGGCTTCGTTCACCGGCGCCCAGTTCAGGAAGGTCTCACGCAGCGCCGGCTCGGGGACGCGATTCGTAATGGTGGCGATCGTCTCGGCGGCGAGTCCGGCGTGGGTGACGGCGTCCTCCCGCTTGCCGGCGTCCCATTCGGCGGCGGCGAGCCGGTGGGCGGCCTGCCAGGTGAGTGTCGGATACTCGAGCCGGCGCGCGACGTCGAGGGCTCGGCCGAACTCCTCGATCGCGCGACTCGGATGTCGTTCGGCCAGCGCGATCTCGCCGAGCAGCGCATGGCACTTGCCGACGTATTTCATGGACCCGGTGGCGTGGGCCTGGGCGAGGGCGCGCTCGGCCTGGACCTGCGCGGCGGCCGGGTTCCCGGCCGCCAGCAACGCCTCGGCGAGATACGCGGTCGCGTGGATCGTCCAGCGCCAGCGGTGGGCGCCGTACCCGAACTTCTCGATCCGCGTCAGCGTCTCCTCGAGATGGCCCACCGCGCGCGTCGCTTCGCCGAACGCCAGATAGTCGAGGCCGATGTTGATCGCGGCGCTGATCTCGACGTTGGAGTTGTTGATGCGAGCGGCCATGTCGAGGCTCTCGCGATTGTGCTCGTGAGCCCGCCGGAAGTCGCCCAGCTCCTGGTAGAGCCAGCCAAGGGTGTTGATCAGCCGGCCCTGGAAGAAGGCATTGTTGCGGTCGCGGGCCTTGCGGAGCGTGTCGTGGAGCTTGGCCAGGGCTTCCGCGTAGTCGCCGAGCGCGATGTGGGAGAGGCAGGCGAATGACAGCGAGAACAGCTCGGAGAGGCCGTCGTGGACCTCGACGGCCACGGCTACGCCCCGCCGCGACGTCTCGATGGACTTCGCCCATTCACCGCGCCAGTTGGCGTTCGCTCCGAGCCACACGAAATTCTGCGGCATGTGGTCCCTGAACCCGGCCGCTTCGCAGATCCGGAGTGACTCCTCGAACTTCGCATCGGCGTCGAACAGGTGGCCCCCGATCTGATCGAAGGAGCCCAGGTAGGTCAGGCTGCGGGCCAGGACGTGCTGGTCGCCCGTCTCTTCCGCGATGACTCGCGCTTCCTCGGCAAAGCGTTTGACGTGCGGCACGTGTTCCGTCTTGAACGTCGCCCAATAGGCGAAGGCCAGATCGGCCAGCGCCTCGCCCTCGGCCCGCCGGTCGTGGGCCTCTCGGGCCAGGGCCCGCATCCGCTCCGATTCGCTGATGGCGTCGTCGTAGCGAGCGAGGAGCATGAAGACACGGCCGCGGTGCTGGTGGACCTGGATCAACCGCTGAGCCGGCAGAGGCGGTACCACCCGAGCGGCGACGTCGAGCGTACGGCCGAAGAAGTCGAGGGCGGTGTCGTTGGCGTAGGCGTCCTTGGCCCGATTGCCCGAGCGCGCGAGGTACTCGAACGCCTTGGCCCACTCCTCGCCGTGCTGGAAGTGGTGCGCCAGCTCTTCGTAATGCTCGGTGAGACGATCGGCGTAGAGATCCTCGATGGCGTAGCCCACGGCGCGGTGCAATTCTTTGCGCCGCTGCACCAGGAGGCTGTTGTAGGCGACGTCCTGGATCACTGCGTGCTTGAAGATGTAGGCCGGCTCCGGCAGGAGGCCCTGCTCGTAGACGATCTCGAGCGCCTTGAGCTCGCGCAGGAGACCGTCGACCTCGGTCGTCAACCCGGAGATCCGCTGCAGCAGCCGGACGAAGAACTGCCGGCCGATCACCGCCGCGAGCTGGACGGCCCGCTTGCCCTCCTCGCCCAGGCGGTCGAGGCGGGCCATGATGATCCCCTGAATCGTATCGGGGACGTGAACGTCCCCGATCGGCCGCACGATGCGGTAGCTGCCGTTGTCCCGCTGGATCACCCCGAGGTCGAGCAGCGTCTTGGTCACTTCCTCCACGAACAGCGGGACGCCCTCGGCCTTGGCCGTGAGCGCGGCGCGCAGCTCCTCGGGGAACCGGTCGGTGCCGAGCACGCGGCTGGCCATGACGAGCGCGTCGCGCTCGGTGAGGTTCTGCAGCGTCAGCGTCGTCTGAAAGCTGCGGGTGCCGAACGGCGGCGTGTACCCCACGCGATAGGTCATCACGAGCATGACGCGCGCGCTGGCCAGCGAATCCATCAGGACGGTCAGGTATTCCTCGCTGCTGTGGTCCATCCAGTGCAGGTCTTCGAACACGAACACGATGGGATGTCGCGCGGCGCCACGCAGCATCAGCGCGCGCACGGCGTCGAAGACGTTTCGGCGCCGCGTCAGCGCGTCCATCGCCGCGATCCCGGGGGCACCGGGATCGACGGAGAGCAGGTAGCGAATGTAGGGCGTGTGAGGCTCGAGCTCGCCCATCCGGCGCATGCTGTGCTCGACCTTGGCGATGATCTCGGGCTCGCCATCGAACTCTTCGATCCCGAAATTCCGCCGGAGCTGATCGGCCAGCGGCAGGAAGGGAATCGATTGGCCGAACGAGACGCATTGTCCCTCGAGCCAGGCGACCTCTTCGCCGGCCTCGGCCAGCGCGCGCCGGAATTCGAGGAGCAGCCGCGACTTTCCGATCCCGGCATCGCCCACGAGGGACACCATCTGGCCGCGGCCGTTCTTGACCTCGGCGAAACGGTCGAGCAGCGTCTCCAGCTCGCGCTCGCGGCCGACGAGCGGTGTGAGGCCGCGCTCGGCGGCGACGTCCAGGCGTGAGCGGCGACCCCGTGTGCGCAGGACTTCGAACGCACGCACGGGGCTGTGGCCCTTGACCGGCAGCTCTCCGAGATCGAGGGTCTCGAAGTAGCCCTGGATCGCGTTGTGGGTGGCCTCGGTGACGAGCACGCTGCCGGGTCGCGCCGCCGTCTGCATGCGGGCGGCCAGGTTCGTGGTGTCGCCCACGGCGGTGTAGTCCATCCGCAGGTCGTCCCCGATGCTGCCGACGACGACGAGGCCGGTGTTGAGCCCGATTCGCATCTGCACGGTCACGCCGCGCTCGGCCTGGAGCTGCTTGCCATAGTCGCGCACGGCGCCCTGGATCCCGAGCGCTGCGTGCGCGGCCCGGCGCGGGCTGTCCTCGTGGGCGATCGGCGCGCCGAAGAGCGCCATGACGCCGTCGCCCGTGTACTGGTTGATGGTGCCTTCGAAGCGATGGACCTCGGCCGTGATCAGCTCGAAGCAGCGGTTGATGATCCGGTGGACGTCCTCGGGATCGAGCCGTTCGGCCAGCGCCGTGAAGCCGGCGACGTCCGCGAACAGCACGGTGACCTGCCTTCGCTCGCCCTCCACGGCGGCTCGGGACTTGAGGATCTTGTCGGCGAGATGTTTGGGCGTGTAGGTGGCGATCGAAGGCGCCGCCGCCGGCGCTCGCGGCGTGGGCGCCGGTGCTGCCTGTGGTGGCGCAGCCTGAAGGCTGGCCCCGCACTGGCCGCAGAAGCGAAAGCCCGGCGGAGCTTCAGCGTGGCACTGCGGGCACTGCCGGGCCAGCGCGGTTCCGCACTGGCCGCAGAACCGCATGCCCGAAGGATTCTCGAACTGACAGGCGGCGCACTTCACGGGGACACCTTACATCATTCAATTCCGGGGCGCCCGCACGGCCTACCAGATTCTGGTCGGCTCGCGGAGAATCGCGGCGGGGCATGGGCGGGCGACAGCCCGGGTGCCCATGCCGGTTGGTCGCCACGCCGGGGACAGCGTCGCGTGCAGTCACGACTCTGATCGGGCTGGCGATGAACCGCCGCGGAGAATCGCGGCGGGGCATGGGCGGGCGACAGCCCGGGTGCCCATGCCCATTGAATAGTCCGGGTATCGGGGACCAGAAACGTGGGGAGCAGATAGCGCTGGCACCTTTATGCTCGGACAAGGAGGAGAGCCATGCTGACGCTCACCGAGCGCTTCGTCGCCGACATCGAAGGCCTCAGCGACCTTCCGTCGCTCTCGCCGGTCCTGGCTCACCTGATTGCGACGCTGGGCCGCGAGGACGCCTCGGTGGCCGAAGTGGCGGCGATCATCCGCCAGGATCCGGTCATCGCGGCCCGTGTCCTGCGGTCGGCGACTTCGGCGGCCTACATCGGCCGCAGCCCGGTCTCCTCGATTCGCGACGCGCTCCTCCGTCTCGGCCTGGCCCGCATCCGGCGGCAAGCGCTGGTCGCGAGCCTCTACGATGCCGTGCCCGTTCGCGGCACGAGAGCCGCCCGGGAGATCTTCTGGCAGCACAGCCTCGGCGTGGCCCACCGCTCTGAGATCATCGCGCGCTACGCGGTGGGCAGCCCGGAGGATCTGGATCCCGAGAGCGTCTTCCTTGCTGGCCTGCTTCACGACCTCGGCCTGCTCGTCCTCGAGAGCCACTATCCCAAGGAGTCGTCAGCGGTGAAGCGCTACGCCGACATCCAGAGCGTGCCGCTCTGTCTGGCCGAGCTCGAGGTCTTGCAGACCGATCACGGCGAGCTGGGAGCGCTGCTCGCCTCGCACTGGACGATGCCGGATTCGATCACGTTCGCCATCCGCGCTCACCATCGCTTCGACCAGGCGCCACC